>Ga0265327_10000569_pt1 | contig 62732 bp, 61 predicted proteins | sample 41621metaG_FD_202089 | JGI IMG/M metagenome (GOLD analysis project Ga0265327, IMG submission 202089) | Rhizosphere microbial communities from Carex aquatilis grown in University of Washington, Seatle, WA, United States - 4-16-21 metaG | ecosystem: Host-associated > Plants > Roots > Rhizosphere...
GAGCCCAGTGTTCAACGACACCGTCGACGTCAGTGCTCACCCGCTGGCGGCTCGGAGCCCAGCCTCTCAAGAGCGGGCCGGGCTGTCACCCATTAGTCGCCCGGGCAGCCGGCCTCGGCCTCGTCGCAGGCCGCCTCGCACGTGCCGCTGGCCAGGTTCTGCTGCATGACGTAGTCGCGCAGGCGGCGCAGCAGCTCGGCCAGCTGGGCCTCCTCCTCGGGGGAGAAGACGTCGTCGAGCACCCGGTCGACGTGGGCCACGTGCTCGGGGATGACCCGCCGCATCTCGTCCAGGCCCGCCGGCGTCAGCGTCGCGAACGAGCCGCGCCGGTCGTCGGGGCAGGACCGGCGGGTCACCAGGCCCTGCTCCTGCAGGCGGTCGACGGCCCGGGTCAGCCCGCTCGGCGTCAGCGACGCCTGGGCGGCGAGCTCGCTCATGCGCAGCTCGTGGTCCTGGCTGCGGGCCAGGCGGATCAGGATGTCGAAGGACTGGTTGCCCTGGCCGCCCGACTGCTCGACCTGCCGGTGGAACAGGCGGCGCAGGCCGGCGGCGGACTCGAACAGCAGTCCCATGGTGGTGAGCCGCTCGTCGGCCGGCTCCGACGTGAGGGGGGCGTCCATGGCCTCCATCCTAGCGATGGGAAGGGATAGTTGCGAGCACAAGGATACGGTGTATAGTTGTATGTGCAAGCAACAGCAGGCCTCCCCCCGGGGCCCGCACCGACCCCTCAGGACCACCCCTACCCAAGGAGCACCCATGGCAGACCAGACCGTTTCCAGCAGGACCGTCGACGGCGTCGAGTACCCGGCCGTCGGCACGTACGACCTCGACGTGAGCCACACCCGGCTCGGCTTCGCCGTGCGGCACATGGCCGTGTCGAAGGTGCGTGGCGGGTTCACCGACTTCAGCGGCACCCTACAGCTGGCCGAGGACCCGGCCGACTCGAAGATCGAGGTCACCATCCAGGCCGGCAGCGTGGAGACCCACGACGAGAACCGTGACAACCACCTGCGCACCAACGACTTCTTCGACGTCGAGAACCACCCGACGTGGACGTTCGTGAGCACGGCCATCCGGCCCCGTTCGGCCTCCGAGTGGGACGTGGACGGCGACCTCACCATCCGGGGCGTCACCCGCCAGGTCACCCTGGACGCCACGCTCGAGGGCGTCATCCAGGACCCCTACGGCAACCACCGGGTGGGCTTCAGCGCCACCACGTCGATCATCCGGGACGACTTCGGCGTGTCCTTCAACGCCGCCCTCGAGACCGGCGGCGTGATCGTGTCGAAGAAGGTCGACATCGACCTCGAGGTCGAGGCCACCCTGCGGCCCTGACCGCACCGGGGCGCCGGACGCCCCGGACCCCGTACGCCGTGGCCGCCCGGTCCCCCCTGGGCGGCCACGGTCGCGCCCGGGCGCCGGGCGCCGGGCGGGTGCGGTGCAGGCCCCCCGCTAGACTGGGCGGATGACCGACGCGACCCCCACCGACCGTCCGACCGGCACCTTCACCGTCAAGCGCGGCCTCGCCGAGATGCTCCGGGGCGGCGTCATCATGGACGTGGTGGACGCGGAGCAGGCCAAGGTGGCCGAGGACGCGGGAGCCGTGGCGGTCATGGCGCTCGAGCGGGTGCCGGCCGACATCCGCCGCGACGGTGGCGTGGCCCGCATGAGCGACCCGGCGCTGATCGAGGGCATCAAGGCGGCGGTCACCATCCCGGTCATGGCCAAGGCCCGCATCGGGCACTTCGCCGAGGCGCAGGTGCTGGCGTCCCTCGGGGTCGACTTCGTCGACGAGAGCGAGGTCCTGACGCCGGCCGACGAGGCCCACCACATCGACAAGTGGAAGTTCGAGGTGCCCTTCGTGTGCGGGGCCACCAACCTGGGCGAGGCGCTGCGCCGCATCTCGGAGGGCGCGGCCATGATCCGTTCGAAGGGCGAGGCCGGCACCGGCAACATCGTGGAGGCCGTCCGCCACCTGCGGTCGATCCTCGGGGACATCCGCAAGGTGACCGAGGCGGACTCGGCCGAGCTCTACGGCTGGGCCAAGGAGCTGGCCGCCCCCATCGGGCTCCTGCAGGAGATCGCCACCACCGGGCGCCTGCCGGTGCCGCTGTTCTGCGCCGGCGGCATCGCCACGCCGGCCGACGCCTCGCTGGTGATGCAGCTGGGGGCCGAGGCGGTGTTCGTCGGGTCGGGCATCTTCAAGAGCTCGAACCCGTCCCTCATGGCCCGCGCCGTGGTCGAGGCCACCGCCCATTACACCGACGCCGACCTGGTCGCCAAGGTGTCGACGGGCCTGGGCGACGCCATGGCCGGCCAGGAGATCGGCACGCTCGGCGTGCACCTGGCCGATCGTGGCTGGTAGGTCGGCCACCCCCGCCCGCGCCGGGGCGCGGCCCCGGTGACCATCGGCGTCCTCGCCCTCCAGGGCGACGTGCGCGAGCACACGGCGGCCTTCGGCCAGCTCGGGGAGTCGGTGCGCGAGGTGCGGCGACCCGCCGACCTCGACGGGCTGTCCGGGCTGGTCGTGCCCGGAGGCGAGTCCACCACGCTGTCGCTCCTGCTCGGCTCCTCGGGCCTGGTCGGGCCGCTCGGCTCGGCGCTGGCCGACGGCCTTCCCGTCTTCGGCACCTGTGCCGGCATGATCCTGCTGGCCACCTCGGTCCTCGACGGCCGGGGCGACCAGGTCAGCTTCGGGGCCATCGACCTGACCATCCGCCGCAACGGCTACGGCCGCCAGGCCGCCTCCTTCGAGGGCTCGGTCGACGTTCCGGTCCTGGGTGACGAACCGCTGCCGGCCGTGTTCATCCGTGCGCCCGTCGTCGAGTCGGCCGGTCCGGCCGTCGAGGTGCTGGCTACGCTGCCCGGGGCCGACGGCGGGCCGGGCCGCCCGGTCGTGTGCCGCCAGGGACCCGTCCTGGTGGCGGCGTTCCATCCGGAGCTGACGCCGGACCGTAGGCTGCAGCGGCTGTTCGTGGAGATGACCAAAGAGGAGAGGCGTTAAGGCATGTCGGGACACTCCAAGTGGGCGACCACCAAGCACCAGAAGGGCGCCAAGGACGCAGCCCGGGCCAAGGTGTTCGCCAAGCTCATCCGCCAGATCGAGGTGGCCGCCCGCGAGGGCGGCAGCGACATGACGGCCAACGCCAGCCTGCGCACCATGTACACCAAGGCCCGCGACGCCTCGGTGCCGATCGACACCATCGACCGGGCCATCAAACGGGGGTCGGGCGAGCTGGAGGGCGTGCGCTACGAGGCCATCTCCTACGAGGGCTACGCGCCCGACGGCGTCGCCGTGATCGTCGAGTGCCTGACCGACAACCGCAACCGCACCGGCGCGGAGATCCGGAATCTCTTCTCCAAGAACGGCGGCTCCATGGCCGAGCCCGGCGCGGTCAGCTGGCAGTTCGAGCGCAAGGGCGCCGTGCCGGTGCCCCGGGCCCAGGACGAGGACCGGGTGCTCGAGGTGGCCATGGAGGCGGGCGGCGAGGACCTGGCCGACGAGGACGAGCGGTGGGTGGTCACGAGCGACCCGGCCGACCTCATGGCCGTGCGCCACGCCCTCGAGGAGGCGGGGCTCGAGCCGGGCGCGGCCGAGCTGACCATGGTGCCGACGTCGACGGTCGAGGTGGCCACCGAGTCCGAGGCCAAGAAGGTGCTCCGGCTGATCGAGGCGCTCGACGACCACGACGACGTCCAGCAGGTGTACGCCAACTTCGACATCCCCGACGAGGTCATGGCCGCCTACGAGGGCTGAGCTCGGGGGATCACCCAACCCGGCCGTCCCGCCGGGTACCATCGAACGCGTGTTCGTCCTCGGAATCGACCCCGGGCTGTCGCGCTGCGGCTACGGCGTGGTGACCCGCCGTGAGGGCCGCCTGTCCGCCGTGGCCGGTGGCGTCATCTCGTCGCCGCCGACCACGGCGCTGCCGGAGCGGCTGCGCACTCTGTCCGACGAGCTGCGCGCCCTGGTGGCCGAGTTCCGGCCCGACGCGGTGGTCGTCGAGCGGGTCTTCTTCCAGGTGAACGCCCGCACGGCCATGGCCACCGGCCAGGCCGCCGGCGTGGCCCTGGTGGCCGCGGCCGAGTCCGGCTGCGAGGTCGCCCAGTACACGGCCAACGAGGTCAAGCTGGCCGTGGTCGGGTACGGCTCGGCCACCAAGGAGCAGGTCCAGCGCATGGTGGCCCAGGTGCTCGGCCTGCCCGAGCCGCCCCGGCCGCCCGACGTGGCCGACGCGCTGGCACTGGCCGCCTGCCATCTGACCACCCGGTCGCTGCAGCGGGCGGTGGAGCGGGCCACGGCCGACGGGGTCCCGTCGTGATCGGCTCGCTGCGGGGCACGTTGCTCGACCGGCCCGCCCCGGGCGAGGTGATCGTCGAGGTGTCCGGCGTCGGGTACCGGGCGTCGGTGCCCACCTCCACGCTGGCCGGCCTGGGCGCCACCGGGTCCGAGGTCTTCCTCCACGTGCACACCCACGTGCGCGAGGACGCCATCGTGCTCTACGGCTTCGCCCACGCCGACGAGCGCCGGTGCTTCGAGGCGCTGCTCGGCGCCCACGGCGTCGGCCCGTCGCTGGCGCTCGCCATCCTGTCGGCCCTGTCGCCGGCCGCCCTGTCGACGGCCGTGCTCGAGGACGATCTGGCCACCCTGTGCCTGGTGCCCGGCGTGGGCAAGAAGACGGCCCAGCGGCTGCTGCTCGAGCTGAAGGCCCGCCTCGACCTGCCCACCCTGGACGGCGGGTCGACCGTGGCCCCGGCGGCCGGCACCGCCCGGGGCGAGGCGCGGGCCGCGTTGGTCGAGCTGGGCTACGCCCCCGATGAGATCGCCGGGGCGCTCGAGGCGCTCGACGCCGACGGCCCCGTCGAGGAGCTGGTGCGGGGCGCCCTGCGCGAGCTGGTGCGCAACCGGTGAGCCCGGAGGCCCGTCGGGAGGTGCTGGCCCGCGACATCGACCCCGACGTCGAGCGGTCGCCGTCGCGTCAGGTCGACCCGGTGGCGGCGCCGGCCGAGGAGGTCGACGAGGCCGGGCTGCGCCCCCGTGCCCTCGACGAGTTCGTCGGCCAGGGTCAGCTGACCGAGCACCTCCGCATCGTCATCGAGGCCGCCCTCAAACGCGAGCAGCCCGCCGACCACCTGCTCTTCGCCGGGCCCCCGGGGCTGGGCAAGACCTCGCTGGCCGGGATCGTGGCCGCCGAGCTGGGCGTGGGTCTGCGGGTCACGTCCGGACCGGTCCTGGTACGGGCGGGCGACCTGGCCGCCCTGCTCACCGACCTGCAGGAGGGGGACGTCCTCTTCATCGACGAGATCCACCGCATGCACCGGGCGGTGGAGGAGATCCTCTACCCGGCCATGGAGGACTTCCAGCTCGACATCCTCATCGGCAAGGGACCGACGGCCCGCAGCATCCGCCTCGACCTGCCGCGCTTCACCCTGGTCGGCGCCACCACCCGGACCGGGCTGGTGGCCGGGCCCCTGCGCGACCGCTTCGGCTTCGTCGGCCGGCTCGACCTCTACGGCCCCGCCGACCTGGAGGCCATCGTGCTGCGATCGGCCGGCATCCTCGGCGTGCCCATCGACCCCGACGGCGCCCGCCGCATCGCCGAGCGCTCGCGGGGCACGCCCCGCATCGCCAACCGACTGCTGAAGCGGGTGCGCGACTTCGTGGAGGTGCGGGCCGAGGGCACCATCACGGCCGAGGCGGCCGTGGCCGGCCTGGAGGTGTTCGGCGTCGACGCCCTCGGGCTCGACAAGGTGGACCGGTCCATCCTCGACGTGCTGTGCAACCGGTTCGGCGGCCGGCCGGTGGGCCTCACCACCCTGGCCCAGTGCATCGGCGAGGAGCCGGACACCATCGAGGACGCCTACGAGCCGTACCTGCTCCAGCAGGGGCTGCTGCTGCGGACCGCCCGCGGTCGCACGGCCGGGCCCCGGGCGTGGGCCCACCTCGGGATCACGCCCGTCGAGGCGACGCTGCTCTGACCCCGGCGGCCGGGTGCGGCCGGTCTGCCAGCATGGTGTCGTGTCGACCGCCACCCCGATGGACGCCTACGACTACGGCCTGCCCGAGTCGTCGATCGCCCAGGAGCCGGTCGAGCCCCGCAGCGCGGCCCGCCTCCTGGTCGGCCCCGGCGTGGTGGACGGCACCCCGCCGGCCGGTGCCACCATGGCCGACCTGCCCGGCCTGCTACGACCCGACGACGTGCTGGTGGTCAACGAGTCGCGGGTGCTGCCGGCCCGGCTGTCGTTGGCCAAGCCGTCGGGGGGACGGGCCGAGGTGCTGCTGCTCGAGCCCTGCGGACCTGCCGAGCGCGACGAGTGGGAGGCCCTGGTCCGGCCGGCACGGCGCCTGCCCGCCGGCACGGAACTCGTCGAGGTGGGCGGCACCGACCCGGTGGTGGTGGTGGGGGACCCGCTCGACCCCGACCCGGAAGGTCCCGGCACCCGGCGGGTGCGGTTGGTCGACCCGTCGGTGGTGGCCCGCGCCGGCGCCATGCCCCTGCCGCCCTACATCGCCCACGACCTGGCCGACCCCGAGCGCTACCAGACCGTGTACTCGACCGACCGCGGCCTGGCCGACCGGTCGGCGGCCGCCCCGACGGCCGGCCTCCATTTCACCCCTGAGCTCCTGGCCGCCTGCGCCGCCGCCGGTGCCCGGCTGGCCCGGGTCGACCTGGCCATCGGCCTCGACACCTTCCGCCCCGTCACCGCGGCCACCGCCGAGGAGCACGTGATCCACACCGAGCGGTACCGGGTGCCGGAGGAGACGGTGGCGGCCTGCGCGTCGGCCGACCGGGTGGTGGCGGTGGGGACGACCGCCGTACGGGCGCTGGAGTCGGCGGCCGCCACCGGCCGGCTCGAGGGCCGGACCGACCTCTACATCCACGGTGCGTTCGACTTCCGGGTGGTCGACGTGCTGGTGACCAACTTCCACCTGCCGAGGTCGAGCCTGCTGCTGCTCGTCGAGGCGTTCTGCGGACCGGTGTGGCGCGACCTGTACGCCGCCGCGCTGGCCGACGGCTACCGGTTCCTCTCCTTCGGCGACGCCATGGTGGTCGCCCGGGCCCGTCCCCGGGTCGCGCCCGTGTGGGACGTCCCCGGCGGGGTACCCCGGTGAACCCGCTGGTGGTCGAGGTGACCGCCACCGACGGCCCGGCCCGGACGGGCCGGGTGGTGACGCCGCGGGGCTCCTACCGCACGCCCGCCTTCATGCCGGTGGGCACCCGGGGGGCGGTCAAGTCCCTCGATGCCGCCGACCTCGGGGCGCTCGGGGCGGAGGTGGTGCTGGCCAACACGTACCACCTCATGCTGCGTCCCGGCGCCGACACCGTGGCCGCTCTCGGGGGGCTGCACCGCTTCACCGGCTGGAGCGGCCACACGCTGACCGACTCCGGCGGGTTCCAGGTCCACTCGCTGCGTCCGAAGGTGGACGACGACGGGGTCACCTTCGCCTCCGTCTACGACGGCGCCCCGACCCGGTTGACCCCGGAGTCGGCCGTCGAGGTCCAGGGCCTGCTCGGCGCCGACATCCAGATGGTGCTCGACGTGTGTGCGTCGCTGCCGGCCACCCCCGAGGTGCTGCGGGTGGCGGTGGACCGCACGGCCGACTGGGCGGCCCGGGCCCGGGCGCACCACGACCGCGTCGAGCGGCGGCCCGCGGGCCAGGCGCTGTTCGGCATCGTCCAGGGCGGCACCGACGCAGGGCTGCGGACCGAGAGCGCCGAGCGCACCGTGGCACTCGAATTCGACGGCTACGGCATCGGCGGCCTCTCCGTCGGCGAGCCGCGGGCGGAGCTCCTCGACATGCTGGCCGTGACCGTGCCCCTCCTGCCCGTCGACCGGCCCCGCTACCTGATGGGCGTGGGGGACCCGGTGGGGATGGTCGAGTCCATCGCCCTGGGCGTCGACCAGTTCGACTGCGTGGCCCCCACCCGGGCGGCCCGCCACGGCACGCTGTGGACCGCGGCCGGGCGGCTCAACGTGCGCAACGCCGCCAACGCAACCGACGACGGGCCGATCGACCCGGACTGCCCGTGCAGCACCTGTGCCCGCTGGTCACGGGGGTACCTGCGGCACCTGCTGGCGATGGGGGAGCCGACCGGCTGGCGGCTGTGCAGCATCCACAACCTCACCTACGTGCTCGCCCTCATGGAGGAGGCCCGGACGGCCATCGCCGGCGGCACGCTGGCCGACCTGGTGGCCCGGACGCGCGCTGCCTGGGAGGGCTGACCGGGAGGCCGCCCCGCCGCCGGAGGGTGGTGCCGTCCGCCGGACGGCCCTGGGCTACAGTCGGTGCGCTGTGACGACCCCCACCCTCCCGTGCCCACGATGACGGCTGCCCTGACGGCGGTCGGACCGCTGACGGCCGCCGCCTCCAAGACCTCGTCCGGGGGCTCGTCGACGATCCTGATCTTCCTTGCCATCGGCGCCGCCTTCTATTTCCTGATCTACCGGCCCCAGCAGAAGAAGCAGAAGGCGGCCCGGGCCCAGGCCAACCTCTACGACGTCGGCGACGAGGTCGTGACGGCCGGGGGCATCGTCGGCCACGTGCTCGACATCACCGACGACCGGGTCACCCTGGAGACGAGTGTGGGCGCATCGTTCGTCGTCCTGAAGCCCTACGTGCTGCGCAAGCTCGAACCGGTCGAGCCGCCGGCCGACGTGGTCGACGGCGAGCACGACGCCGACGCGCCCGAGCCGCCGGACGGGCCGCCCGCCCACGACGAGGACGCCGGGCTCGAGGCCGGCAGCGAGCTCGACGACGAGCCGCACGACGAGGCGGCCCCGACCACGCCGCCGCCAGACGCGGACGACGATTCCGAGGCCAACGGGTCCGAGGGACCCCCGACCGTCTGAGACGATGCGAGACAAACGACCACTCTGGATCAGCCTGCTCGCCGTCGTCGCCATCGCGGTGGTGTCGTTGAGCGCCACCCTGGCGGCCGGCTGGTCGCCCAAGCTCGGCCTCGACCTGGCCGGCGGCCTGTCGGTGGTCTACGAGACCCACACCCCGGTCACCTCGGCGGAGCTCGACACCATCATCACCATCCTGAACGAGCGGGTCGGCAGCGGGTCGAGCGGCGCCACCGTGGCCAGCCAGGGCTCGTCCAAGTGCCCCGACGGCACCCACAACTGCGCCCTGATCGGCGCCCAGATCCCGGGGCAGAAGAACACCCAGCAGATCCTCGACCAATTGGGCAAGACGGCCCAGCTCTTCTTCCGGCCGGCCCTCTGCTACGCGCCCGCCTTCTCGGTGTCCAAGGGACAGACGGCGGCCACCGGCACCCTCCCGACCTGTTCGTCGACGTCGGCCCTGACCAAGGCCAACATCAACGTGGTCCCGAGCTCCAGCGCCACCGACGGCTACACGTCCAACCTCGGCTCCATCGCCGCCGACACCCAGTTCCAGCCGTACAAGTCGACGCCGTCGGCCAACGATGGCAAGAACGACACGGTGCTGCTGCCCGGCCTGCCCGCCAACGGTACCGGCCGCTACGTGCTCGGGCCGGCCGGACTGACCGGTGCCCAGATCAAGTCGGCCTCGGCCCAGCTCAACAACGGGCAGTGGTCGGTCCTGCTCAACCTCACCGGCACCGGGGCCACCCAGTGGGACACCCTGGCCCAGGCCCAGTTCCACGCCATCATCGGCATCGACCTCGACGGCCAGGTCATCTCGGCCCCCATCACGCAGCCGACCCAGTCGTCGTTCACCTCGTTCGGCGGGACGGTGCAGATCTCGGGGAGCTTCACCGAGGACCAGGCCAAGGCGCTGGCCACCGAGCTCAACTTCGGCGCCCTGCCGGTCAAGCTGGACCAGCAGACGGTGCAGACGGTGTCACCCTCGCTGGGCAAGTCGTCGCTGCAGGCCGGTCTCATCTCGGGGCTCATCGGCCTGCTGGCCGTCATGATCTACACGATCTTCTACTACCGGATCCTGGGTCTCGTGGTGGTGTCCGGCCTGGCCATCACCGGGGCGCTGCTGTGGTCGATCATCGCCTGGATGGGACAGGCCTTCAACACCACCATCGACCTGGCCGGCGTGATCGGCATCATCGTGTCCATCGGCATCACGGTCGACTCCTACATCGTCTATTTCGAACGCCTGAAGGACGAGGCCAGATCGGGCCGCACGGTGCGCACCAGCGTGGACCGGGGCTTCAAGAGCGCCTTCCGCACGGTGCTGGCGGCCGACTTCGTGTCCCTGCTCGGCGCGCTGGTCCTGTACAAGTTCTCGATCGGGCCGGTGCAGGGCTTCGCCCTGTTCCTCGGCCTCTCGACCCTGCTCGACGTGGCCGTGACGTACTTCTTCACCCGGCCGTTCGTCATCCTGCTGGGTCGTAGCCGCAGTGCGACGGAGGCGAAGGGCATGGGCGTGGCCAAGGGGCTGGGCGTGACGTCGGGGGTGGAGGCATGAGCGAGGACACGCCGACCGACGAGGAGCTGCCGGAGGAGGACGCGGCCGAGGAGCTGGCCGAGGAGTTCGACCAGGAGCTCGAGTACGCCGCCGAGGCCGAGGCGGCCGAGGTCCGGGGGGAGAAGCGCCCCAACCTCTTTCTCCGCCTCTACCGCGGCCAGACCTCCTTCGACTTCATCGGCAACCGGCGCTGGTGGTTCGGGGTGTCGGCCGTCATCATCCTGGTCGGCATCATCTCGCTGTCCACCCGGGGCCTCAACGAGGGCATCGACTTCAAGGGCGGCCGGTCCTGGCTCGTCTCGTCGCAGACCCTGACCGTGGCCCAGGCCACCACCGCGGCCAAGGGGGCCGGCGTCGCCTCGCCCACCGTGGTGCAGCTCACCAACCAGCTGAACGGCCAGAAGCAGATCCAGGTCACCGCCGACCTGGAGAACGTACCCGCCGCCCAGCAGCAGGCCGACCTCCTGAAGGTGCAGGCCGCACTGGCCGACGCCGCCCACGTGCCCCGGAACGCGGTGAGCATCAACCAGGTGGGGGCCACCTGGGGGTCGAACGTGACCAAGAAGGCCATCCAGGCCCTGGTCATCTTCTTCATCCTGGTGACCGCGTACATCTCGATCCGCTTCGAATTCAAGATGGCCCTGGCCGCCATCATCGCCGTGCTCCACGACATCCTGGTCGTGGTCGGGATCTACTCGATCTTCCAATTCCTGGTGACCCCGGACACCGTGGTGGCCGTGCTGACCGTGCTCGGCTACTCGCTGTACGACACGGTGGTGGTCTTCGACCGGATACGCGACAACGCCCAGGGCCTCGGCGCGTCCGGGCGCATCACGTACTCCGAGATGGTCAACCTGTCGATGAACCAGACGCTGGCCCGCTCGATCAACACCTCATTGGTGGCCATCGTGCCGGTGCTGTCGGTGCTGGTCATCGGCTCACTCATCCTGGGCGCCACCACGCTGCAGAGCTTCGGCCTGGCCCTGGTCATCGGGCTCACCAGCGGTGCCTACTCGTCCATCTTCATCGCGTCGCCCCTGCTGGCCCTGATGAAGGAGCGCGAGCAGCGCTACATCACCATCCGCCAGCGCCTCGAGACGCGTGGCGACCGCGGCCCGGCCCTGACCCCGGCCATGGTGGCCGCCATGGCCGGCTCGTCCGGCTCCAAGGGCGGCTCGCGGTCGAAGGGCGCCACCGGTGTGATCCGGCCGGGCGCGGCCAAGCAGACGGCGGCGGCCACGGCCGCGGCCGCCGCCGCCGGCTCCGGCGGATCGGGCTCCACGACCCGGGCCCCGCAGGGCTCCACCCGTCCGGCCGGCAACCGGCCGCCGACCCGCCCGCGCAAGGGCAAGGGCAAGGGCAAGAAGCGCTGAGGCACCCCGCCGCCGGGCCCCCGGCGACCGCCGCCAGCGCCGGTCGTCCGGTCCGTCCAGGTACCCTGTAGTGATGGCCCTGGCCACGCCCGTCCCCGCGGAGGGGTCCACCGAAGCAGTCGACGACAGCCTGGCCGGATCGACGCTGCCCGCGGCCGAGGCGGCGCTGCTGGGCCCGGTCCTCACCTCCTACCTGCGCCGTCACCCGGGCGACGACACCTCGCTCATCGTGCGGGCCGCCGAGACGGCCACCGTGGCCCACGCCGGCCAGCTGCGCCGCTCGGGCGAGCCCTACGTCACCCACCCCATCGCCGTGGCCGGCATCGTGGCCGACCTGGGCCTCGACGCCCAGACGGTGGCCGCCGCCCTGCTGCACGACGCGGTCGAGGACACCGGGGTCACCACGGAGGTCATCGACCGCGACTTCGGGCCGGCGGTGGCCCTCATCGTGGAGGGCGTCACCAAGCTCGACCGCCTCCAGTTCGACTCCAAGGAGGCCCAGCAGGCCGCCACGGTGCGCAAGATGCTCGTGGCCATGGCCGACGACTGGCGGGTCCTCATCATCAAGCTGGCCGACCGCCTCCACAACATGCGGACCCTGTCCGTCATGCCCGAGTGGAAGCAGCGCCGCACCGCCCAGGAGACCCTCGACATCTACGCGCCCCTGGCCCACCGGCTGGGCATCCAGGGGGTCAAGTGGCAGCTCGAGGACCTGGCCTTCGCCACCCTCCATCCCAAGCGCTACGCCGAGATCGAGCAGATGGTGGCCAGCCGGGCCCCCCTGCGCGACGAGTTCCTGGCCCGGGTGCTGGTGGCCGTGCGCGAGCGGCTGTCGGCCTCCGGTGTGAGCGCCGAGGTGACCGGCCGGCCGAAGCACCTCTGGAGCATCTACGAGAAGATGGTCGTCCGCGGCAAGGAGTTCGACGAGCTCTACGACCTGGTCGGCATCCGGGTGATCGTCGAGTCCGAGAAGGACTGCTGGGCCGCCCTCGGGTCGATCCACGCCATCTGGCCACCGGTGCAGGGCCGGTTCAAGGACTACATCAACTCGCCGAAATTCAACCTGTACCAGTCACTCCACACCACCGTCATCGGCCTCGACGGCAAGCCCATCGAGGTCCAGGTACGCACCCACGAGATGCACCGGAGGGCCGAGTACGGGATCGCCGCCCACTGGGGCTACAAGGAGGGCGGTGGGCGCGCCGACACCTCCCACGGCCCCCGGGCCGACGCCGGGGGTGCAGGCACCAAGCCCAAGAAGGCCAAGGAGGGCAAGACCAAGGCGGACAGGAAGGGCCCGACCATGACCCCGGCCCAGCGGGCCGAGATGGTCGAGCGCGACCGACGGGCCGAGCGGCTGGCGCTGGCCAAGGAGACGTCGTCGACCACCGCCGAGATCGAGTGGATGCAGCGCATCGTCGACTTCCAGAACGAGACGACGGACCCCATCGAGTTCCTGGAGGCGCTGAAGCTCGACCTCGAGGAGGACGAGGTCTACGTCTTCACGCCCAAGGGCAAGGTCATCGCCCTGGCCGCCAACGCCACCCCGGTCGACTTCGCCTACAGCATCCACACCGAGGTCGGCCACAAGTGCATCGGGGCCAAGGTCAACGGGCGCCTGGTGCCCCTCGACACCCGGCTCAACTCGGCCGACACGGTCGAGATCTTCACCTCCAAGGCGGAGACGGCGGGCCCCTCCCGCGACTGGCTGCACATGGTGGCCTCCTCGCGGGCCCGCTCCAAGATCCGCCAGTGGTTCTCGCGGGAGCGGCGCGAGGACGCCATCGAGCTGGGCCGCGACGAGCTGATCAAGGAGCTACGGCGCGAGGGCCTGCCCGTCCAGAAGCTGGCCTCCGACAACACGCTGGTGACGCTGGCCGAGTCGATGAACTACGCCGACGTGGAGGCACTGCACGCCGCCATCGGCGACAACCGCATCAGCGCCCGGGCCGTCACCCAGCGCCTGCTGCGCGACCTGCGGGGCGGGGTCTTCGAGGAGCAGCTGCCGGTCACCGCCCGCCAGCAGCCCCAGGCCGCCCGGTCCGGGCGCGGCAATTCGGCCGGCGTCTACGTCGAGGGGCTCGACGACATGATGGTGCGCCTGTCGCGCTGCTGCACCCCGGTGCCGGGCGACGAGATCATCGGCTTCGTGACCCGGGGCCGGGGCGTGTCGGTGCACCGGGCCGACTGCGCCAACGCCGCGTCGCTGGCCAGCCGCTCCCGCGAGCGGCTGATCGAGGTCGAGTGGGACCACCGCTCCTCGAGCGTGTTCGTGGCCACCATCGAGGTGGTGGCCATCGACCGGTCGCGCCTGCTGGCCGACGTCACCAAGGTGGTGTCGGAGCACCACCTCAACATCGTGAGCGCCAACACGCAGACGGACGCCGACCGGATCAGCCGGATGCGCTTCGACGTGGAGTTGGCCGACCCGGCGCACCTGGAGTCGGTGCTGAACCTGATCCGCCACCTCGACGCCGTCTACGACGTGTACCGCATCCTCCCCGGGAAGAAGGACTGAGCCCCGTGGCCGACAAGACCCTTGCGGCGCGCGCCCCGACCGGCACCCATGACGTGCTGTGGCCCGAGTCGACCCGGTGGGAGGCGCTGCTCGCCCTGTTCGCCGACCACGCCGAACGGGCCGGCTACGGCCTCGCCCACACGCCGATCTTCGAGGACGTGAAGGTCTTCCGCCGCGGCACCGGCGAGGGCAGCGACGTGGTGGGCAAGGAGATGTACGAGTTCGAGGACAAGGGCGGCCGCCCGCTGGCGCTGCGGCCCGAGGGCACCGCCCCGATCGTCCGGGCGTGGGTCCAGCACCGGCCGCCGCTGCCGTGGAAGGCCTGGTACGCCACACCCGCCTTCCGCTACGAGCGACCCCAGGCGGGCCGCTACCGCCAGCACCACCAGGTGGGGGTGGAGGTGCTGGGCACGGCCGACGCCGACCTCGACGTCGAGGTCATCGCACTGGCCGACCGGTTCTACCGGGCCCTCGGGCTCGCCACCTTCGGTCTGCGGGTCAATTCCATGGGCGACGGCCAGTGCCGTCCCGCCTACCTGGACCTGCTGCGCGACTACCTCCTGGCCCGGCGCGAGGACCTGTGCCCCGAGCACCGTGACCGGGCGGCCGAGCACCCGCTGCGGGTCCTCGACTGCAAGCGCGAGGCCTGCCTCAAGGCCACCGCCGACGCCCCGACCCTGGCCGACCACCTGTGCGAGCCGTGCCGGGACCACCTGGCCCGTGTGCTGACCGGCCTCGAGGCCCTGGGCGTCGCCTTCGAGGTAGACCACCGGCTGGTGCGCGGCTTCGACTACTACACCCGGACCACGTTCGAGTTCTCGTCCGAGGCCCTCGGCTCGGCCCAGAACGGGATCGGCGGCGGCGGCCGCTATGACGGCATGGTCGAGCTGCTCGGCGGCCCGCCCACCCCCGGCATCGGGTTCGGCCTCGGCATCGAGCGCATCCTGCTGGCCTGCGACGCGGAGGGGGTCTTCCCGGTGGACCCGGCCCCGCTCGACGCCTTCGTGGTCGACACCACGGGGGGCGCGGCCGCCCGCGACCTGACCGCCGCCCTGCGCGACGCCGGGCTCTCGGCCGACCGGGCGTTCGACGACCGCTCGATGAAGGCCCAGTTCAAGGCGGCCGACCGTTCCGGGGCCCGGTGGGTCCTGGTGGTGGGTCCGGACGAGGCCGCCTCGGGTACGGTGTCCCTCCGTCCGCTGCGGGGTGCCGGCGACCAGCGCAGCGTGCCGGCCGCCGGGGTGGTCGAGGCGGTGCGGGCGGCGACCCGTGGCACCGTGCCCGCCGACACCCCGTGACCGGGACCGAGACCGCCCGCCCCACACCCGCCCGAAAGGACCACGCGTGACCGTTCCACCCGAAGCCCGACCCGCGCCGAGCGCGACGACGTCGATGCGCACCGACTGGTGCGGGGGCCTGCGGGCCGACGACGTCGGCCGCACCGTCACCGTGTGCGGGTGGGTGGCCAAGCGGCGCGAGCACGGCGAGCACCTGGCCTTCGTCGACGTGCGCGACCACACCGGCCTCGTGCAGTGCGTGGTGCCCGGCACCGTCGACGTGCGCTCCGAGTACGTGGTGGCGGTGGAGGGGACCGTCCGGGTGCGCCCCGAGGGCACGGCCAACCCCGAGCTGCCGACCGGCGCGATCGAGCTGGGCGACTGCACCGTCACCGTGCTCAACGCGGCCGAGCCGCCGCCCTTCCCGGTGGACGACCGGGTCGACGTGGACGAGGTGATCCGCCTCCGCCACCGCTTCGTCGACCTGCGGCGGCCGACCATGCAGGCCAACCTCCGGCTGCGGGCCACCGTCAACGGGGCCCTGCGTTCGGCCATGGACCGCCAGGGCTTCGTCGAGGTCGAGACGCCGCTGCTGTGGGCGCCCACGCCGGAGGGGGCCCGCGAGTTCGCCGTGCCCAGCCGCCTGCACCACGGCTCCAGCTACGTCCTGCCCCAGAGCCCCCAGCTGGCCAAGCAGCTCCTGATGGTGGCCGGTGTCGACCGGTACTACCAGATCGCCCGCTGCCTGCGGGACGAAGACCTCCGGGCCGACCGGCAGTTCGAGTTCTCGCAGCTCGACATGGAGGCGTCCTTCGTCAGTCAGGAGGACGTGCTCGCGTTCGTGTCCGAGGCGGTCCTCGACGCGGCCGAGGCCGTGACCGGCGAGCGGCCGGGTCCCGTGCCCCGCATGACCTGGGCCGAGGCGCTCGACCGCTACGGCACCGACAAGCCCGACATCCGCTTCGGCATGGAACTCGTCGACCTGACCGCCGTGTTCGCGTCCACCGGCTTCCGGGCCTTCGCGGCGCCGTGCGTCAAGGCCATCGTGCTGGAGGGCGGCGCCTCGTCCAGCCGGTCCCGCCTGGACGGGCTGACCGACCGGGCCAAAGCGCTCGGGGCGAAGGGGCTGGCCTGGTTCAAGGTGGTGGCGACCGAGGGTGGCGGCACCGACGTCGACTCGCCGGTGGCCAAGTTCCTGTCCGACGAGGAGAAGGCCGGGCTGGTGGCCACCACCGGCGCGGCGGTCGGTGACCTGGTGCTGACGGTGGCCGACGAGTACCGGCTCACCTGCCAGGTGCTCGGTGCCCTCCGGGTCGACCTCGGCGGCCGGCCGGTGTCCGAGGGGCCCTACCGCTACCTGTGGGTGGTCGACTTCCCGCTCTTCGACGGGGTGGACGAGGCCGGCAACCCGGTCGCCGCACATCACCCGTTCACCATGCCCCACCCCGAGGACCTCGACCGCCTGGAGTCCGACCCGGCGTCGGTGCGCAGCCAGGCCTACGACCTGGTGCTCAACGGCTGGGAGCTGGGCTCGGGCAGCGTCCGTGTCCACCGGGCCGACATCCAGAGCCGCATCTTCAGCGCGCTCGGGATCAGTGACGAGGAGGCGGCGTCCCGCTTCGGGTTCCTGCTCGGTGCCTTCCGGTTCGGTGCCCCGCCCCACGCCGGGTTCGCGGTCGGCCTCGACCGGCTGGTGGCCATCTTCGCCGGCGAGGACAACATCCGCGAGGTCATCGCCTTCCCCAAGACCCAGTCGGGCTGGGACCCGATGACCGACGCCCCGAAGCCGCTGGCCCCCGGCGCCCTGCGGGACCTCGGCCTGCAGCCGATCCCGACCACGGACTGAGCGGAGCATGGCCGGCGAGGACCTCTTCTCCGGGGCCGCCGCCGACCGCCTGGCCTCGCGCGCACCCCTGGCCGCCCGGCTGCGGCCGCGCACGCTCGACGACATCGTCGGTCAGCGCCACTTGGTCGGCCCCGGCGCGCCGCTGCGCGCCCTGATCGAGTCGGACCGCCTGACCTCGGCCATCCTGTGGGGCCCGCCCGGCACCGGCAAGACCACCCTGGCCTCGGTGGTGGCCACGGCCACCGCCAAGCAGTTCGTGCCGCTGTCGGCCGTGACCGCCGGCGTCAAGGACGTGCGCGAGGTGGTCGAGGGCGCCCGCCGCCTGCTGGGGGAGCAGGGGAGGGGCACCATCCTCTTCCTCGACGAGGTCCACCGGTTCAACCGCGCGCAGCAGGACGCCCTGCTCCCGTCCGTGGAGGAGGGGCTGCTGGTGCTGGTGGGGGCCACCACCGAGAACCCGTTCTTCGAGGTCAACGCTCCGCTCCTGTCCCGCTCGACCCTCTGGCGGCTCGAGCCCCTGACCGACGAGGACCTGGCGGAGGTGGTGGCCCGGGGCCTGGCCGCCGAGGGGGCGTCGGCCGAGCCCGAGGCGGTGGCCGCCCTGGTGGGCCTGGCCGACGGCGACGCCCGGGCCGTGCTGACCACCCTGGAGGTGGCGCTGGCCCTGGCCGGCGACCGCCCCATCGGCCTCGAGGACGTCGAACGGGCCCGGCACACCCGGCTGCAGCACTACGGCGAGGACGACCACTACGACCAGGTCAGCGCCCTGATCAAGTCGATCCGCGGTTCGGACCCCGACGCCGGCCTGTACTGGCTGGCCCGCATGCTCGAGTCGGGGGAGGACGCCCGCTTCATCGCCCGGCGCCTGGTCATCCTGGCCAGCGAGGACGTGGGGGAGGCCGACCCGCTCGCTCTGGTGGTGGCCGACGCCGCCGCCCGGGCCGTCGAGTTCGTGGGACTGCCCGAGGCCCAGCTCAACCTGGCCCAGGCCGTCGTCCACCTGGCCTGCGCGCCCAAGTCGAACCGGGTGACCGTGGCCCTCGGCCGGGCCCGGCAGGACGTGCGGGAGGCGCCCCGGGGCGACGTGCCCACCCACCTGCGCGACGCCCATTACCGCAGCGCCGCCCGCATCGGCCACGGCGAGGGCTACGAGTACCCCCACGACCATCCCGACGCCTGGGTGGATCAGGAGTACCGGCCCGCCGCCGTGGCCGGCACCCGCTACTACGAGCCGAGCGACCGGGGCCACGAGGCGACGGTGGCCGCCCGGCTGCGCCGCCTGCGCGGCGAGGAGGACGGGGAGCCGGGCGATGCCGGAGCCCCGGGCGACGGCTGAGGCCGGGCGCGCACAAGGGGTGCGCCACCTGGGACAGACTGCAGGGGTGACCAGGTCCTCTTCGCGTCCTCCGGGCGTCCGCCGCGCCCTGGTGGCCGCCGTGGCGGTCCTCCTGTCGGCCGCCGTCCTGGCCCCGGTGACATCCGCCGGCGCCGCCCCCGCCGGGCTGGTCCGGCTGCACGGCTCGGTGGTGACGGTGCCCGCCGGCTCGACCGTGCTCGGTCCGGCCGACGGCGCCGCCCACCTGACCGTCGACGTGGCCCTGCGCCCCCGTGACCCGGCCGCCCTGGCCGCCTTCGTGACCGCCGTGTCCACCCCCGGCGACCCCCGGTACCACCACTACCTGGCCCCCGGTGCCTTCGGCGGGGCCTTCGGCCCGACGGCGGCCACGGTGGCCGCCGCCCGTCGCTGGCTGGCCGGCACCGGGCTGGCCGTGGGCGCCACCTCCTCCGACGGGCTCCTGACCCCGGTCTCGGGCACCACCGCCCAGGTCGAGGCCGCCTTCGGCGTCCCACTGGTGCAGGCCCGGCTGGCCTCCGGCCGCACCGCCCGGGTCGCCACCGCCGACCCCCAGGTGCCCGCCGCGCTGGCCGACCAGGTGACCGGGGTGGTCGGCCTCGGCGACCAGGCCGTGGCCACCCCGCAGCTGGTCAAGGACGCGCCGCGGGACATGGTGGGCGAGGCGACACCATCGCCCCACAGCTCGGCCGGGCCCCAGGCCTGCTCCGCGATCAGCAGCTTCCAGGGGGCGTGGACGGCCACCCAGCTGGCCCGGACCTACGGCCTGTCGTCGCTGTACGGGGCCGGGCGCACGGGCGCCGGGCAGACGGTGGGCATCTTCGAGCTCGAGCCCTTCACTCCCTCGGACATCCAGGCGTACCAGGCCTGCTACGGCACCAGCGTGCCGGTCAGCACGACCCTGGTCGACGGCGGGGCCACCGGCTTCCAGGAAGGGGAGGCCGCCCTCGACATCGAGGTGGTGGCCGGGCTGGCGCCGGGTGCCTCGATCCGCGTCTACTCCGGACCCAACGACAACGGCAACGGCCCGATCGACACGTACGCCCGGATGGTGGCCGACGACTCGGCCAAGGTGCTGTCGACCAGCTGGGGCGAGTGCGAGGCGATGATGGACCCGTCCACCCAGGCGGCCGAGTCGACCCAGTTCGCCAAGGCGGCGGCCCAGGGCCAGTCGGTGCTGGCCGCCTCCGGCGACACCGGCTCGAGCGACTGCTGGACCCGGATCCAGCCCGACACGTCGCTGGCCGTGGACGACCCTGCCGACCAGCCCGACGTGACCGGGGTGGGCGGCACGTCGCTGACGGCCGCCGCCGCCGACGCCCCGACCGAGCAGGTCTGGGACGACCCGGGCGGCCAGCCGCCGAGCGGCGGCGGGGGCGGCAATTCGTCGGACTTCACCGCGCCCGCCTACCAGCAGGTGGCCGCCGTCCGGTCGGCCGACACGTCCTCGACCTGTGGCGCGTCCCACGACCAGCAGTGCCGCCAGGTGCCCGACGTGGCCGCCTCGGCCGACCCGCTCCACGGCGACATCGTGTTCTGGTCCGGGACGTGGTGGGTGTTCGGCGGCACCAGCCAGGCCTCACCGCTGTGGGCCGCCCTGGTGGCCGACACGAACCAGGGCTGCGCCAGCCCGGCCGGCCAGCTGGGCCCCGCCCTGTACGGCAGCGGCGCGACCCCGTCCTTCAACGACGTGACCACCGGCACCAACGCGCTGTTCGGGGGGTCCGCCTACACGGCCCGGGCCGGTTACGACCTGGCCTCGGGCTGGGGCAGCCCCCGGGCCGCCCAGCTGCTCGGACTGCTGTCGGGGGCTGCCGCCGGCTGTCCGACGGTCACCTCGGTCAGCCCCGCCTCGGGCGTGGCCGTCGGGGGCACGACCGTCACTCTGACCGGCTCGGGCTTCGGCACCGGCACCCCGGTGGTCCACTTCGGCGCCGCCGCGGCCACCGTGGTCGCCTCCACCCCGACCTCGGTCACGGTGACCGCCCCCGACGCCACCTTCGGCGGGACGGTGGGCGTGACGGTCACCACCACCGGCACGGCCGGCGGCACCAGCCCGGTGACGGCGTCCTCCCGCTTCACCTACACGTCGCCCCAGGTCACGGCCGTGGTGGCGGCCCGGGGGCCGACCAGCGGCGGGAGCCGGGTGACGGTGGAGGGCACCGGGTTCACCGGGGCCACCGCGGTGACCTTCGGGACCACCCCGGCCACCTCGGTCCACGTCACCTCGGCCACGTCGCTCAGCGCCGTCGTCCCGGCCGGCCCCCCGGGGGGCGGCGCGGTGGCGGTCCACGTCACGGTGCCCCTGGTCGGGACCAGTCCGGCGGCCCCCGGGTCGACCTACACCTACGCCCTGCCGGGCTACCTGCTGGCCGCGTCCGACGGCGGGGTGTTCACCTACGGGGCTGCCGGCTACCACGGCTCGGGGGCAGGGCAGGCGACGGCGCCGATCGTGGGCACGGCCATGGCCCCGGGGGACACGGGGTACTGGATGGCCGGCTCCGCCGGCCAGGTGCTGGCCTTCGGCACGGCCGGGTGGTTCGGCTCGGCCCAGGGCACCAGCCTCAACCACCCGGTCGTGGGGATGGCCCCGACCCCCGACGGCCAGGGCTACTGGCTGGTGGCCTCCGACGGCGGCGTGTTCTCCTACGGCGACGCGGCGTTCTACGGCTCGACCGGCGACATCGTCCTCAATCGGCCCATCGTGGGCATGGCGTCCACCCCCGACGGCCGGGGGTACTGGTTGGTGGCCTCCGACGGCGGCATCTTCGCCTTCGGTGACGCCGCCTTCCACGGCTCGGCCGGCAACCTGGTGCTGAACCGGCCGGTGGTGGGCATGGCCGCCACACCGGACGGGGGTGGCTACTGGCTGGTGGCCACCGACGGCGGCGTCTTCGCCTACGGCGACGCCGCCTTCGAGGGCTCGGCCGGCAACCTGGTGCTGAACCGGCCGGTGGTGGGCATGACGGTGGACCTGACCGGTGACGGCTACTGGCTGGTCGCCTCCGACGGCGGCATCTTCGCCTACGGTACGGCCCGGTTCGAGGGCTCGGCCGGCAACCTCGTGCTCAACGAGCCGGTGGTGGGCATGGCCGCCACCTGAGCGGGCCGACGTTCCCCCCGGCGGCCGGGCGCCGCCCTCTACACTTGGCCGTCATGAGCTCGGGTCAGATCGCCGTCCTGGTGGCCAGCTGCGCCTGCGTGGTGGCCGTGGTGGGCCTGCTGGTGGCCGTCGCCTCGCTGCGGCGCGAGGTGGCCCGGGTGACCGCGCTGGCCGACGACCTGAAGCGCCAGACCGTCCCGCTGGTGGCCGACGCCCACCGCGTGGTGGGGCAGGCCGCCACCGAGATGGAGCGGGTCGGCGCGGTGCTCGACACCACCGAGTCGGTGCACGCCACCGTCGACTCCGCCTCCCGCCTCGCGTACCGCGCCTTCGCCAACCCGGTGGTCAAGGTGCTGGCCGTGCGGGCCGGCGCGGCCTCGGGCATCCGGCGACTGGCCACCTCCGAGGACCCGTCCGCCTCGCGGCGCAACGGGGCCACGGCGGTGCGCGACCGGAGCCGGTAGCCGTGGCCCGCCGCACGGTGTGGCTGATGACCGGCGTGGTGGCCGGCGCCGCCTCCTCCCTGTACGCCGAGCGCAAGCTCCGGCGCACCCTGGAGGTGGCCCAGGCCCGCCTCCAGCCCGACGCCCTGGTGGTCGAGGTCGGCCGCACCGCACGCCAGGCGGCCACCTCCACCGGCGGACGCGTGCGCGACGCGGTGACCACGGCCCGGCTCGAGAAGCGCCGGCGTGAGGACGAGCTGTGGGAGGAGCTGGGCCAGGCGCCCGACGGCCGGCCGCCCGACGAGGTGGCCGACGGGGGCACGTCGCCCCTGGTGGACGGCGTGCCGCCCGGGCCGGCCCAGCCGCCGGTGCGGCGGTCCCGACGGGCCGCCCGGAGACGCCCTTCTCACCTGGGCAGGTAGGATTTCCAGTCGTGACCCCTGGCACGGCGCCCGACGCCGATCACCTGCGCGACGCATTCACCCGCTACTTCGTCGAGCGCGGACACACGGCCGTGGCCTCGGCCAGCCTCATCCCGCACGACCCGTCGGTCCTGTTCACCATCGCCGGCATGGTGCCCTTCAAGCCCTTCTTCCTGGGCGACGAGGTGCCGCCGTGGTCGCGGGCCACCTCGGTCCAGAAGTGCTTCCGCACGGTCGACATCGACATCGTCGGCACCACGCTGCGCCACTGCACCTTCTTCGAGATGCTGGGCAACTTCAGCTTCGGCGACTACTTCAAGCCGGAGGCCATCCCCTTCGCCTGGGAGCTGGTGACCGAGGTCCTGGGCATCGACGGCGACCGGCTGTGGGTGACCGTCTACGAGACGGACGACGACGCCGAGGCCATCTGGCGCGACGTGGTGGGGGTCCGACCCGAGCGCATCCAGCGCCTGGGTGACGACAACTTCTGGAAGATGGGCGACACCGGCCCGTGCGGGCCGAGCAGCGAGATCTTCATCGACAAGGGCCCCGACTACGGGGCCGACGGCGGGCCGGCCACCGGCGGGTCGGAGCGGTTCGTCGAGATCTGGAACCTCGTGTTCATGCAGTACAACCGCAGTGCCGACGGCAGCACCGAGCCGCTGCCCCGGCCGAGCATCGACACGGGGGCGGGCCTCGAGCGCATCCTGCCCGTCATCCAGGGCGTCGACTCGCTGTACGACACGGACCTGTACGTGCCGATGGTGGAGGTGGCCCAGTCCATCACCGGGCAGACGTACGGCCGCGACGAGGCGACCGACGTCGGGCTGCGGATCATGGCCGACCACGGCCGGGCCATGTCCATGCTGGTGGCCGACGGTGTCCTGCCCTCCAACGAGGGCCGGGGCTACGTGCTGCGGCGGATCATCCGCCGCGCCGTGCGACGGGCCCGGCAGCTGGGCGTGCAGGAGGCGTGCACCGAGCGGCTGGTCGACACGGCGGTGGCTGTGCTGGGCGCCGCCCACCCGGGCCTGGCCGAGCAGCACCGCCTGATCGTCGACGTGGTCGGACGCGAGGAGGAGGGCTTCCTCCGCACCCTGGCCACGGGGTCGGCCATCCTCGAGGAGGTGCTGGCCTCGGGAGCGGACACCGTCCCGGGCGAGGTGGCCTTCCGACTGCACGACACCTACGGGTTCCCGGTCGAGCTCACGGTCGAGATCGCCTCCGAGGTCGGGTCGCAGGTCGACCTCGAGGGCTTCGAGGAGGCGATGGACCGCCAGCGCACCCAGGCCCGTGCCGCCGCCCGGGCCGGGCGGCCCACGGCGGGCGACGACGCCTACCGGTCGGTGCTCGACACCGAGGGGCGGACCGTGTTCGTGGGCCAGTCGCCCGACGGCTACTCGGCGCCGGCCCGGGTGGTGGCCGTGCTGGTCGACAACGACCCCGAGCGGGCGGGCCAGGTCGAGGTCTTCCTCGACCGCACCCCCTTCTACGCCGAGGGCGGCGGCCAGATGGGCGACATCGGCACGATCGTCACGGAGACGGGCACCGCCTACGTCTACGACACGGTGTCGGCGCTGCCCGGCCTGACGTCCCACCGGGCCACCGTCACCGGCGAGCTGTTCGCCGGCCAGGAGGCGCTGGCCACCATCGACGGGGCCCGGCGCGACGCGCTGCGCCGCAACCACACCGGCACCCACCTGCTGCACGCCGCCCTGCGCACCGTGCTGGGCGACCAGGTACGCCAGCAGGGCTCGCTGGTGGCGCCCGACCGGCTGCGCTTCGACTTCAGCCACCACGGGGCGGTGTCGCCCCACGAGCTGGCCGAGGTGGCCGCCCTGGCCAACGCCGACGTGCTGACCGACGCGCCGGTGCTGGTGGAGGAGCGGTCCAAGGCCGAGGCGGAGGCCATGGGGGCCCTGGCCTTCTTCGGCGACAAGTACGGCGAGCGGGTCCGGGTGGTCCGGGCCGGCCCCCACTCCGTCGAGCTGTGCGGCGGCACCCACGTGGGCGCGCTGGGCATGATCGGGCCCATCACGGTGGTGTCGGAGGCCTCGATCGGCTCCAACACCCGCCGCATCGAGGCCGTGACCGGCACCGGGGCGCTCGAGCGGGCGGCGGAGCGCGAGGTCCTGCTGGCCGAGGCGGCGTCGCTGCTCAAGACCGATCCCGAGCACGTCGGCGAGGCCATCGAGCGCCTGCTGGAGCGCCAGCGCGCCGCCGAGAAGTCGCTCGAGCAGGCCCGCTCCAAGGAGCTCCTGGCCGAGGCCGGCGCCCTGGTCGCCTCGGCGGTCGACGGTGCCGTGGTGGTCCGCCGGGACGGCCTGACCCCGGACCAGCTGCGCGACCTGGCCCAGTCGGTCCGCACCCGGGGCGGCCTGCGGGTGGTGGTGCTCGGTGGCAGCCCCGACGGCGACAAGGCGTCGGTGGCGGTGGCCGCCGACGGGACCGGTGCCCACGCCGGCGAGCTGGTGAAGCAGATCGCCCCCCTGCTGGGCGGGGGCGGCGGTGGCCGGCCGGAGCTGGCCGTGGCCGGTGGCAAGGACCCGTCGGGCATCGACGGGGCGCTCGACGAGGCCCGACGCCTGACCAAAGGGGCCTGACCGCCGGTGACGAGCGATCGCACGGCCCGTCCCGGACGGGCCCTCGGGGTCGACCTCGGCACCCGCCGCATCGGCATCGCCGTCAGCGACTCGGCCGGCACCCTGGCCACCCCACGCGGCACACTCGAGCGCACCGGTGACGCCCAACGCGACCGGCGCGCCCTCGTCGACCTGGCGGTCGAGGAGGAGGCGGTGGTCGTGGTGGTCGGACACCCGCTGTCGCTCGACGGCAGCCGGGGCCCGGCCGCCCGGGCGGCCGAGGCCGAGGCGGAGGCGCTGGCCGCCCTGCTGGCCGACCACGGCATCGGGGTCGAACTGGTGGACGAGCGGCTCACCACGGTCAGCGCCCACCGGGCCCTGACGGCCGGCGGCACCCGGGGTCGCGACCAGCGGGCGGTCGTCGACCGGACGGCGGCCGCCATCCTGCTCACCACCTGGCTCGACGGGCGGCGGGGCGTATGACCGGCCCGGACGATCCGCTGGAGAGCCCGTGGGACCTGCCGGAGCCCACGACCGGTGCGCCCGTCCCGCCCGTCCCGCCGGCTCCCCCTCCCGGCGTCGGACCGGGTGCCGACGCCGGCATCGCGGACGACGCCGTGCCCTACGACGCCGCACCCGACGGCCGTGGCCCGTCGCCCGCGCCGGCCGGACGCCCCCGCGGGGCCGCCCGTCGACGGGGCCACCCGTGGCGCACCGCGGCCGTGGTGGTGATCCTGGTCGGGCTGGTGGTGCTGGTCGGTGGCTACCTCTGGGTCCAGCACGAGGCGTCGTCCTCGGGCACCCCCGGGCCCCAGGTGCTGGTGACCGTCCCGGCCGGTGCCGGGGTCAGCTCGACCGGCTCGCTGCTGGCCTCCAAGGGGGTCATCGGCAGCTCGTTCGCCTTCCGGGTGTGGAGCGAGTTCAACAGTGTCCCGGGCGTCCAGGCCGGCACCTACGCCTTCGAGCAGCACTCGTCCTTCGACGCCGTTCGCTCCGTGCTGGCCACCGGCCCCAACGTGTTCCCCCTGGTGGTGCCGGCCGGGTTCACCGTGTCGGAGCTGGCGTCGCGGGTCGGCCAGCTGCCCGGCCACGACGCCTCGACCTTCCTGCACGTGGCCACCTCGGGCGAGGTCCGGTCGCCCTGGCAGCCGTCGGGGGTGACCAGCCTCGAGGGCCTGCTGGCCACCGGCACCTACACCGTGCTGCCGGGCGAGACCGACCACCAACTGCTCCAGCAGATGGTCGACCGCTTCGACGCCCGGGCCGCGTCGGTGGGGCTGGCCGCCGGCGCGGCACGGTTGGGCTACACCCCGTACCAGGTGGTGACCGTCGCCTCCATCGTGGAGAAGGAGGGGGTCCTGGTGAAGAACATGGGCCCGGTGGCCCGGGTGGTCTACAACCGCCTGGCCAGGAACATGCCGCTGCAGATGGACTCGACCGTGCTGTACGCCCTCGGCCGTGACGGCGGGGCCGTGACGGCCGCCGACCTGCGGACCGCCAGTCCCTACAACACGTACCTGCACAAGGGCCTGCCGCCCACGCCCACCTGCTTCCCGTCCGAGGAGGCCCTTCAGGCGGCCCTGCACCCGCCGGCCGGCTCGTGGCTGTACTTCGTGGTGGTCCAGCAGGACGGCACGGAGGCCTTCGCCGACACCTTCGCCGGGCAGCAGGCCAACGAGGCGCTGGCCAGCCAGCGCGGGCTGGGCTGACCGGTGGCGAGCGACCTGGACGCCGTGGCCGGCCCGTCGGCCGCCACCCGGGTGGTCGGGGTGATGGGCCACCCGGTGGCCCACTCGCTCTCGCCCCGCCTCCACAACGCCGCGTTCGCCGCGCTGGGCGTCGACTGGGTGTCGGTCGGGTTTCCCGTGCCCCCGGGGCGGGCCGCCGATGCACTGGCCGGGGCCCGGACCCTCGGGATCGCCGGGCTGTCGGTCACCATGCCCCACAAGGAGGACGTGGCCGCCGCCGTCGACGCGTGCACGGCCACGGCGGCCCGGCTGGGAGCGGTCAACTGCGTGGTCGACGTGGACGGGCGTTGGGAGGGTGACAACACCGACGGCGCCGGGCTGCTGGCCGCACTGGTCCGGCGTCACGGGTTCGACCCGGCCGGGACCCGGTGCCTGGTGGTGGGAGCGGGCGGCGCGGCCCGGGCCGTGGTGGCCGCGCTGGGCGACGCCGGGGTCGACGAGGTGGTGGTGGCCAACCGCACCCGGGCCCGGGCCGAGGCGGCAGCCGCCCTGGCCGGCCCGGCCGGACACGCGGGGGAGGCCGACCCCGCCGGCTGCGACCTGGTGGTCAACGCCACCCCCGCCGGCATGGGCGACGTGGCCGGTGCGCCCTCCGGGTGGCCGGTCGACCCGGCGCGGCTGACGCCGGGCCAGCTGGTGGTGGACCTCGTCTACCACCCGCCGGAGACGCCGTGGCTGGCCGCCGCCGCCTCCCGGGGCTGCCGGACGGCCAACGGACTGGGCATGCTGGTGCACCAGGCGGCGCGGCAGATCGAGCGGTGGACGGGCGCCGAGGCGCCGGTGGCGGCCATGTGGGCGGCCGTCGACCCGTCCGACGCCTCGGGGACGTCCGTCTGAGCCGTCGAGCCGGGTCCACGCCCGGGGCGGCCCCGGACAGGCGGGTAGCCTTGGCGCCCGGAGCTCCTTGGTGACCTACACGACCGACACACTCGCGACCCGCTCCCGGCACGCCACCGCCCGGACCGACCCGATCCTGCTGATCACGACCGGGATCCTGGCCGTCACCGGGATCGTCATGATCTACTCCGCCACCAAGGGGAAGCTGGCCCTCGCCGGCGAGGACCCGCGTTACTACCTGAAGCGCCAGGCGGCCTTCTTCGTGCTCTCGCTGGTCGTGCTGGTGGCCGTGTCGCTGTTCGACTACCGCAAGTGGGAGCAGCTGGCCACCATCCTCTACATCGGGATCGTGCTGGCCCTGCTGGCCGTGCTGGCCGGGCTGGGCTCGAGCTCCAACGGGTCCCAGCGCTGGTTCCCGGTCGGGCCGCTGCAGCTCCAGCCGTCGGAATTCGCCACCCTCGTGCTCATCATCGTCATCGCCACCTACTGCGCGCGCCGACCCGAGGGGCTCGAGTTCCGCGACCTGGTGCGGATGGTGCTGATGGCGGCCGTGCCCATCCTGCTCATCATCAAGCAGCCCGACCTCGGGACGGCCATCGTCTGCTCGATCATCCTGCTGGTCATGCTGGCCGTGGCCGGCATGCCGGGGCGCTATCTGGTGCTGCTGGTGGTGGGCGCCGTCGTGGTGGTGGTGCTGGCCGTCAACCTGGGCCTCGTGAAGCACTACCAGATCCAGCGCCTGACCAGCTTCATCTCCCCCAACAGCGCCAGCTCCACGGTCAAATACCAGGTCGACCAAGCCAAGACGGCCATCGCCCACGGGGGCATCTTCGGCCGCGGCCTGTTCAAGGGCGCCCAGACCAACCTGGCCTACGTGCCCTACCAGCAGACCGACTTCATCTTCTCCGCGGTGGGCGAGCAGCTGGGCTTCGTGGGGGCCGGGGTGCTGCTCGTGCTGTACGGGATCCTGGCCTGGCGCATCCTCCGCACCGCCCAGATGGCCAAGGACGCCTTCGGCCGCCTGCTGTGCTCGGGTGTGTTCGCCCTGTTGATGTTCTCGGTCTTCGAGAACGTGGGCATGAACATGGGGATCATGCCGGTGGCCGGGATCCCGCTGCCCTTCCTCTCCTACGGCGGCTCGTCGATGATCGGCTTCATGGCCGCCATCGGCATCGTGACCAGCGTCCACTACCGGAGCGTCCGGTGACGGTGCCCGAGCCGGCGGCGCCGCCCGAGGACCCGCCCGTGGCCGACGCGGCGGGCCCGGGTGACGGGAGCGCCGACTACCGCATGGCGGTGGTGGCCTCGGTCACCCTCGACCTGCCCAGCCAGCACCCCCAGGTCTGCCTGCGCGAGCTCGAGACGCCCCGACGCCAGCTGACCTTCTCGGTGGGTATGCCCGACGCGGTGGCGCTGTCCCACGCCCAGCGGCGGATCCCGACGCCCCGGCCGCTCACCCACGAGCTGATGAGCGAGGTGCTCCAGCGGTTCGACATCGACCTCGTGGCCGTGCGCATCGTGGGCCGCCTGGGCGCCGTGCACTTCGCCGAGCTGGACCTGCGGGGCCGCAGCGGCCGTTCGGTCCACTCGTGCCGGCCCACCGACGGCCTGATCCTGGCCCTCCAGCAGCCGGTCCAGGTACCGATCCTGATCGACGCCCGGCTGCTCGAGCAGTCCGGCGACGTGCCGCCGCCCGGCACCGACTGAAGAGCCGGCCGCCCACGGCCGTCAGCTGCCGGTCAGCAGCCGCCGGCGCCGGTCGAGGCCCTCCTCGTACTCGGCCTGCTCGGCCGCGTCGGCCGCCGCGGTCCCCTCGTCGGAGATGCGCATGAGCAGCGCCACCAGCACGTAGTTGGCGATGAGGGCCGAGCCTCCGTAGGAGATGAAGGGGAGGGTGATCCCGGTCAGGGGCAGGATGCGGACGATGCCGCCGATGATGAAGAACGCCTGGAACCCGACGATGATGGTCAGGCCGGTGGCCACCAGCTTGGCGAACTCGGACCGGGCCGTCTGGGCGATGTGGAGCCCGGCCCCGGCCAGCAGCAGGAAGGCCACCACCACCATGGAGGAGCCGAGCAGTCCCATCTCCTCGCCGATGACGGCGAAGATGAAGTCGGAGTTGGAGTTGCTGACCAGGTAGGCGGCCTGACCGAGCCCGAGGCCCGTGCCCCCGATGCCACCGTTGCCCATGGCGTACCAGGACTGGACGAGCTGGCCGCCGGAGCCGTTGGCCAGCGGCCAGGGGTTGAGCCAGTCCTCGACCCGGACGTGGGTCTGGGCGAAGTACTTGCCGGTCACGTAGGCGCCGACGCCGAACAGCACGAGGCCGAAGACGAGGTAGCCGGTCCGGCCGGTCGTCACCCAGAGCAGGCCGATGAACAGGGTGAACAGCAGCGCCGAGAAGCCGATGTCGTGCTCCAGGCTCATGACCAGGATGGCGAACCCCCAGGCCAGCACGATGGGGACCAGGGGGCGTGGGTCGAGCACCAGTCGGTTGCCCAGCCGGGCCGTCGGGATGGTCAGCAGCTCCCGCTTCTCGGCGAAGTACGAGGCGAAGAAGATGCAGAGCACGATCTTGCCCAGCTCCACCGGCTGGAACTCGAAGGACCCGACCTGGATCCACAGCCGGGCGCCCTGGATGTTGCGGCCGATGCCCGGCACCAGGGGCAGCAGCAGGAGGATGACGCCGGCGGCCAACAGCAGGTAGCGGTAGCGGTCGAGGTCCCGCGACCGCCGCACCACGGCCAGGGTGACGACGTAGGCGGCCACCCCGCCGGCCGTCCAGGCCGCCTGGAGGGGCGCGTAGTACGGGTAGTGGGGATGGCAGGTGGACACGTGGCAGAGCGCCTGGTCGATGCGGGCGATCATCACGTAGCCGAGGCCGTTGAGCAGGAACACGATGGGGAGCACCACGGCGTTGGCGTCGGGCACGAACACCCGGTTGGCCAGGTGGGTGGCGGCCCCGAGGCCCAGGATGACCAGCAGCAGCGGGGTCAGGTTGGTGGGGAACTTGGTGGTGTTGCCCACGATCATCAGCACGTAGGTGGCCACGATGATGGCCCCGGCCGCCACCATCAGGCCCAGCTCGGTGCGGCGGCGGGCCTTGACGCCCCGGCGCGGGCGTCTGGCGATGGTGGAGCGCAGGGTGAGGAACGGCACTGCGGCAACCCTACCGGGGGCGCCACCGGGCCAGGGGGGACCGCCGCCCCGGGCAGCGGCCCGGCGGCCGGTGGCCGCTACGATGGCCCGGAGATGAGTCGTCCGCACCCCCCGACCAGCCGCCCGAGCGGGGAGGGGCCGTGACGGAGCCGGCCACCGCGCCGGGGTCCCGGACGGGGCTCGCAGCGCCCCCTGCATCCGACGACCGGACCGCCGAGGACCCACGCCGGCGGGGCACCCCGTGGGAGCAGCTCGGCCTCGGCCCCGACGCCCGGACCCCGGACCCCGAGGCGGTCCCGCTGGCCCGGGCGCCCGAGCGCTTCGCCAACCGCGAGCTGTCCTGGCTCGAGTTCGCCAACCGCCTGCTCGACCTGGCCGACGACGCCCGGCAGCCACTGCTCGAGCGGGTCAAGTTCCTGGCCATCTTCACCGAGGGCCTCGACGAGTTCTTCCAGGTCCGGGTGGCCGGGCTCGAGGACCAGGTGGCGGCCGGGCTGCGCACCCGCTCGCCCGACGGGCTCGGCCCGGGCGAGCAGCTGGCGGCCATCGCCGCACGGGTCACCGGTCTGGTGGCCCGCCAGAGCCGCATCTTCGCCGAGGGGGTCGAGCCCCGCCTGGCCGGAGCGGGCATCCTGCTGGCGGACTGGGACGGCCTGGGGCAGGCCGACCGGGCCCACCTCGACGAGGTCTACCTCCGGACCATCTTCCCGGTGCTGACGCCGCTGGCGGTGGACCAGGGCCACCCCTTCCCGTACATCTCGAACCTCAGCCTCAACCTGGTGCTCCGGGTGGTGGACCCGACGACCGCCGAGCAGCGCGTGGCCCGGGTCAAGGTCCCCCCGCTGCTGCCGCGCCTCGTGGCCCTGCCCGACGGCGCCCGGTACGTGCCGGTCGAGCAGGTGATCGCCGCGCACCTCGACACCCTGTTCCCGGCCATGGACATCGCCGAGCACCACGTGTTCCGGGTCACCCGCAACGCCGACCTGTCGGTGGACGAGGGCGACGCCCAGGACCTGCTGGCGGCCGTGGAGCTGGTGCTGCACCGGCGCCGCTTCGGGCAGGCCGTGCGCCTGGAGGTGGCCGCCGGCATCCCCGACGACCTGCTGGCCATGCTGGTGGCCGAGGTCGACGTGCCCGCCGACAACGTCTTCGTGTCCGACGTGCCGCTCGACCTCGGCGGCCTGCGCGACCTGGCCGGGCTGGACCGGCCCGACCTCGCCCCCGAGCCCTGGGTCCCGCTGGTGCCCTCCCGCCTGGCCGGCGGCGCCGACCTCTTCGGGGTGTTGGCCGAGGGCGACGTCCTGCTGCACCATCCCTACGAGTCCTTCGCCGCCTCGGTCGAGGCCTTCGTCGAGCAGGCGGCGGCCGATCCCGACGTGCTGGCCATCCGCCAGACCCTGTACCGCACCGGCACCGACAGCCCGATCGTGGCCGCCCTCATCCGGGCCTCCCAGGCCGGCAAGCAGGTCACCGCGGTGGTGGAGCTGCAGGCCCGCTTCGACGAGCGGGCCAACATCGCCTGGGCCCGGGCCCTGGAGGAGGCCGGTGTACAGGTCGTCTACGGCCTGGCCCGGCTGAAGACCCACTCCAAGATGTCCCTCGTGATCCGGCGGGAGGGCGACGCCACCCGGCGCTACTGCCACGTCGGCAGCGGCAACTACAACTCGGTGACGGCACTGACCTACGAGGACGTGGGCCTGCTGACCGCCGACCCCGACGTCGGGGCCGACGTGGCCGAGGTGTTCAACCTGCTGACCGGGGCGGGCCCGGACCTGCAACTGCGTCGGCTCATCGTGTCGCCGGTCACCACCCGGGACGAGGTGATCGAGGCCATCGACGGGGAGGCGGCGGCCGGTCCGGGCGGCCGCATCGTGCTCAAGACCAACGGGTTGACCGATCCCGACGTCATCGACGCCCTCTACCGGGCTTCGGCGGCCGGCTGCCCCGTCGACCTGGTGGTGCGCGGCCGGTGCAGCATCCGTCCGGGGGTGCCCGGTCTGTCGGAGCACATCCGGGTGCGCTCGGTGGTCGGTCGTTTCCTCGAGCACTCGCGGCTCTTCCGCTTCGGCGGCGACGGCGGCCGCCCGTTGCGGATCTGGTTCGGGTCGCCCGACATGATGGAGCGCAATCTCGACCGCCGGGTCGAGGCGGTGGTGCCGGTGGTCGACCCGGACGTGCAGCGCCGCCTGGTGGCCATCCTGGACGACGCGTTGCGCGACGAGGCCAACTCGTGGGTACTGGCGGCCGACGGCGCCTGGACCCGGGCCGCGCCCACCGGGCCGGGGGAGGGCCCCGGGTTCAGCCTGCAGGACCACTGCCGCCGGCTCGCCGTCGAATCGCTGGAGCGCCGCCACGACGCCGCCGCGGCGGTGCCCGTCCTCAGGGGCGCCGAGGCCCCGGCGGCACCAGCACCGACGGGTGCGACGCAGCCGGCACCCGTCGCCCCGGACGGCGCGGCACCGACACCGACGGTGTCGGTGCAGGGGGAGCCGACGGGGTCCGTCCGGCGTCGTCGGTGGTGGCAGCGGCGGCGCGGCCGCGCCGGGTGAGCCCGGCGGACAGGACGCCGGTCATCCGGCCGGACAGGTCGAGGACGCGGCGCTTCAGGCGGATGCGCACCGAGCGGTGCTCGAGCTCGATGGAGGCGTAGGCCAGGCCGCCGAAGGGGATGGGCAGCCAGAAGTTGACGGCCCGGTAGGCCAGCACGGCCGACAGCGCCTGGCCGTCGGTCAGGCCGAAGCCGGCCAGCAGCGACACCAGCACGAACTCGACCACGCCGAGGCCGCCCGGCGTGATGGGCACGGCGGCCAGGATGTTGGCCAGCCCGTAGGCGGTCAGCAGCTCGACCGGCGAGATGACGTGGCCGAAGGCGGCCACGAAGACCCACAGCGAGGCGGCGTCGAGCAGCCAGTTGGCGGCGGCCCAGGCCACCGCCCGCACCAGCAGCGCCCGGTCCTCCATGAGCACCCCGAAACGGAGGGCCAGCCGCTCCACCAGCGAGGTGAACCGGTCGGCGTCGAGGAAGCGGATGTGGGCGGCCACCGTGTGGATGACCCGGCGGGCCCGCTCCTGGCCCCGGGTCAGCAGGTAGAAGAGCCCGCCGAAGGCGCCGAGCAGCACCACCCCCACGACGGCGGCCACCAGCAGGAGGATCGACGCCGAGGTCGAGCCGTGGCCGTGGGCGCCGGGCACCCGGAAGCCGTGGGTGAAGAGGAAGGCCACCAGCGAGCACCAGAACAGGGCGTTCAGGACGACGGCCGACCCGATCCCCTGGGTGCCGAGGGCGAACCCGGTGTCGGCCTTGGTCACACCCGACTGGGTGAGCAGCCGGTAGCCGAGCGCGGTGCCAGGGGCCGTCCCGCCGGGGCTCACGTGGCTGAGGGCCAGGGTGGACAGGTTGATGCGGAACAGCCGCCGCCGGGACGGACCGCCGTGGGGCAGCACCGAGTGGGTCAGTTGCGTGTAGGCGACCAGAGCGGCGAGCTCCAGCAGCACGCCGAGCACGAGGTAGCCGACGTTGATGTGGGCCAGCGCGCTGATCTGGCTGCGGTGGCTGGCCATGAGGGGCAGGGCCACGTAGAAGAAGAACAGGAAGAGGAGGACGGTCCCCACGCTGAGCCGGACCTCGCGGCGCACGAAGGGACCCCGGTGCCACCAGCGGTCGCGCCGCGCGCCACCCGGCGCCTCTGCCGTCTGGGCCTCCATCCGCACCATGTTGACACGGGCAGCACCTCCGGACCTGACATGCTGAGGACGTGGCCGTGCCGCGCGACGAGACCGAGGAGCAGGAGGCGACCCCGCCGACGATCGTCAGCGAATCGACCGTCGAGCGCGCCGACCGGGAGGTCGGGCCCGAGGCGCCCCGGCGCGAGCGCCTGTTCGCGGCGGCGTCGGCCCGGGGGGTGCCGCTCCGCACCATCCTGACCATCGACCTCGTGGTCATCGCCACGTGGGTCTCGTACCGGGTCATCGGCCGACTGCGCGAGATCATCCTGTGGATCCTCATCGCCGCGTTCATCGCCCTCGTGCTGAACCCGGCCGTGGTGGCCCTGCAGCGACGCCGTCTGCGGCGCGGAACCGCCGTGGCCCTCGTCTTCGCGGCGGCCGTCGTGATCTTCGCCGGGCTGCTCGGCCTGTTCGGCTACCCGCTGGTCAACTCGCTCACCCACGTGGCCGAGCGCCTGCCCACCATGGTCGACCAGGTCCAGCGCGGCCACGGTTGGCTGGCCCACACCCTCCAGCGGTTCGGGCTGCTCAAGTGGGTCCAGAACAACGCCCCGAAGCTGAAGCAGGCGGCCCACAACCTGGGCAAGCCGGCCCTGTCGGTCGGTACCAACCTGGGCCGGGCCGTCTTCTCCACCATCATCGCCCTCACCACCATCGCCTTCCTGTCGCTGTTCATGCTGCTCGAGGCGCCCCGGCTGCGCCGCAGCCTCCTCACCAACCTCAACCCGCGCCTGCGGGCCACCGTCGTCGACGTGTCGGCCACCGTGTCGCACTCGGTGACGGCCTATGTGCTCGGCACTGCGGCCATGGGCCTCCTGTTCGGGCTGGTCATCTTCGTCACCCTGCTCGTCCTGGGAGTCCCCTTCGCCCTCCTGCTGGGGCTGTGGGTGGCACTGGTGGCCATGATCCCGCTGGTCGGAGGTCTCGTGGGTGGCGTGCCCACGGTCATCCTGGCCCTGCTCCACTCGCCGACCGCCGGCGTGGTCACCTTCGTGGTGTTCATCGGATTCCAGCTGGTCGAGAACCACTTCCTCTACCCGGTGGTGATGAGCCGCACCGTGCGGATGAACCCGCTGTGGGTGCTGCTGTCGGTCCTGGTCGGGGCCAACCTGGGCGGGGTGTTCGGGTCCAGCCTGGGGGCGCTGACGGGCGCCCTGGTGGCCATCCCGGTGGGCGGCGCCGTCCAGGTGGTCTTCCGGGAGGTGTGGGAGCGCACCCGGCCGGCGCCGGTCGGGACGACCGAACCGGGTGGCGACCGGGACCCCGAGGACGGCCCGGAGGAGCCCGCGCCGGTGCCGAGCGCGCTCCTCTAGCCCTGGTGGGGACCCCCGGCGCCCCGGCCCGGCCACGACTCGTCCGGCCCCCGGCGCTCCCGTAAGCTACGCCGATGGATGTCCTGGTGGTCCTCCCGACCTACAACGAGTCCGAGAACATCGACCACGTGCTCCGACGCATCCGGGCGGCCGTGCCGGCGGCCACCGTCCTGGTGGTCGACGACGGGAGCCCCGACGGGACGGCCGACCTGGCCGAGATCCTCGGCAAGGAGCTGGGCCAGGTCGAGGTTATGCGCCGGGCCGGGAAGTCCGGCCTCGGCAGCGCCTACCGGGCCGGGTTCCGGTGGGGCCTGGACCACGGGTTCGACGCCTGCATCGAGATGGACGCCGACCTCTCCCACGAGCCCGAGGCACTGCCCACGCTGGTGGCCCCGCTCGAGAGCGGGACCGAGCTGGTCATCGGCTCGCGCTACATCCCCGGCGGGGTCATCCCGAACTGGGCCTGGCACCGCCGGCTGCTGTCGCGGGGCGGCAACCTCTACGCCTCGGCCCTGCTCGGCCTGGGGGTGGCGGACGCCACCGCCGGCTTCCGGTGCTACGCCGCCCCGCTGCTCGAGCGTCTCGACCTCGACGCCGTCCGGGCCGAGGGCTACGGCTTCCAGATCGAGATGACCTACGAGTCGCGCAAGGCCGGCGCCGCCATCCTCGAGGTGCCGATCCGCTTCGTCGACCGGGTCGAGGGCGAGTCCAAGATGTCCGCCTTCATCGTGGTCGAGGCGCTCGGTCTCGTCACGCTGTGGGGCGTCCAGCGGCTGTTCGGCAGCTTCCGGCGGACCAGGCAGGTCGCCCACGTCTGACGGGGCCCCCGGCCCGCACGGGTCGGGAGCCGGAACGGGGGCCGCCACCGTCGACCGCGGGGCCGGTCCGACGGTGCTGCTGCTGCACGGCCAGCCCGGTTCGGGGGCGTCGTGGGACCCGCTGACCGAGCGCCTGGCCGGCGCGTACCGGGTGCTGGCACCCGACCGTCCCGGCTACGGCCGCACCACGGGCGAGGCCCGTGGCTTCGCAGGGAACGCCGAGTACGCCGCCGACCTGCTGACCGCCCTCGACGCCGCACCGGCCACCGTGGTGGCCCACAGCTGGGCCGGCGGGGCAGCCGTCCTGCTGGCCGCCCGCCGGCCCGACCTGGTGTCCGGTCTGGTGCTGGTGGGGGCGGCCTGCACGCCCGACAGCGTCGACACCGTCGACCGGGTGCTCGGGCTGCCCGCCCTCGGCGACGCACTGACCGTGGCCGGTCTGCTGGCGCTGGGTGAGGTGCTGCCGAAGGTGCGGCGGGCCGCCCACCGCCTCCCGGCACGCCTGCGGGACCCGGTGCGGGTCACCCTGCCGGACCAGGGGGTGCTGGGGGGCGAGCGGGGCGCGCTGGGCCGTCACCGCCGGACGTTCGTGGCCGAGCAGCGGGCGCTGCTGGAGGAGCTGCCGCTCGTGTCCGGTGCGCTCGGCGGCCTGGCCGTCCCGACGGTGGTGGTGGTGGGGACGTGGGACGTGGTCGTCCGCCCCTCGGCCGGGCGCACCCTGGCCGCCGCCGTTTCCGGGGCGGAGCTGGTCGAGATCCCCCGGGCCGGCCATTTCGTGGCCCGCGACGCTCCCGACGAGCTGGCCGCGCTGGTGGCGCGTCTGGCCGGGCCGGGGGAGGGGTAGGTGGTGACCGTGGGTGTGCGCGGGTCGGACGGCGGGGGACGGGGGGAGGGTCGATGACCGAGGCGGGGTGCCCGCCCGTCGAGGTGTCGCGCCGGATCGCCGCGCCGGCCGCCGCCATCTTCGCGGTCCTGGCCGAGCCGGCCATGCACCCGGTCATCGACGGCAGCGCCATGCTGCGAGGGGCGGCGGCCGGTCCTCCCGCGACCGGCGTGGGCGACGTGTTCACGGTCGACATGTACTTCCACGCCCTCGGCCGCTACCGCATGGACAACCACGTGGTGGAGTTCGAGCCCGACCGGCGCATCGCCTGGGAGCCGGTGGCCGGCGAGGGGCACCCGGCGGCCGGCGGTCGGCTCGGCCACCGGTGGGAGTACGTCCTCACCCCCGAGGGGCCGACGACCACGGTGGTCACCGAGCGCTACGACTGCGCCGCCGCCCCGGCCGAATTCCGTGCCGCCATGGAGAACGGCGAGCAGTGGCGACCCGGTATGGAGGCGACCCTGGCCCGGCTGGAGGAGGTCGTGCGCGATCGGGTGGCCGAGACATGAGCGACGGGGGACGGGTGGACCCGGACGGGGTGGTCACCCTGCGCAGCCCGTACGGGTTCGACGAGACGGTCGAGCGACTGGACGGTCTGCTGGCGGCCGGGGGGCTCACCCGGTTCGCCACCATCGACCAGGCGGCCGCCGCCCGTGAGGTCGGCCTGGAGCTGCGACCCACCACCCTGGTGGTGTTCGGCGCGCCGACCGCCGGCACCGCGGTGATGGCGGCCGTGCCGCTGGCCGCGCTGGACCTGCCCCTCAAGATCCTCGTCTGGGCGGAAGGAGACGCCACCCTGGTCTCGTACACGAGCCCCGAGGAGCTGTCCCGGCGGTACGGGCTGACGCCGGACCTGGCCGACCGGTTGGCCGGGGTGCGGCGCCTGGCCGACACCCTCGTGGCACCGGAGGGCTGACGGCCGCGCCGCGTCAGTCCGGGGCGGCGGTGTCGAAGGTCTCGCCCGGGGCGAGGGCGTCGAACACCGCCGAGAACTTCAGGCCCGTCTCGCGCAGTTCCACGGCCGGCCGGGAGCCCGCCACGATGCCCACGCCGGCCGTCAGGTGCACCGTGTCGCCGTCGATGGTCATGGCCCGGATGCCGACCACGAACCGCCCGTCGCCCGCCCCGTCCATCCAGCCGACGGGCCCGGCGTAGTGGCCCCTCGACCCGTCCTCGATCCTGCCGATGAGCCCGAGGGCCGCCTGGCGCGGCACGCCGCCCACCGCCGGGGTCGGATGGAGCAGGGCCACCAGGGCCAGCACCCCCGGCACGGCGCCGTCGGGGGACCGCCGCAGCGTCCCGTCGATGGCGGTGCCCAGATGGGTGATGGTGTGCAGGTGGACCAGCTCGGGCCGGTCGGGCACGTGGAGCTCGACGCAGCACGGGTCGAGGGTGGCGCCGATGGCGTCGACCACCAGGCGGTGCTCCTCGGCGTCCTTGGTGGACTCGGTCAGCACGGCCGGCAGGGCGCTGCCGTCGCTGTGGACCCGATCGGTGGTGCCGGCCAGTGGGCGGCTCCGGACGTGGTCGCCCGACCGCTCGACCAGCAGCTCCGGACTGGCGCCCACGAACCGCCCGTCACCGGTGGGGAAGGAGAAGAGCGTGCAGGCCGGCTCGAGCCCGGACCACCGGCGCAGCAGGGCGGGCACGTCGGGCGCCCGGTCGGCGGTCACGTCCACCCGGCGGGACAGCACCACCTTGTCCACCTCGTGGCGGTCGATGGCGGCCACCGCCCGGGTCACGTCGTCCTCGAAGCGGCGGTCGGTGGTGCGCGGACGGATGCGCCAGGCCGACGGGTCGGCCGGGGTGTGACGGTCGGCCCGGGCGACCAGCTGGTCCCGCAACCTGGCGGGGTCCTCGTCGGGTTCGGTGCCGGTGCCGTCGCCGTCGGTGACGGTCACCCATTCGCTCCCGTCCGGCTCCCGGCAGTAGAGGATGGCGGGCACGGTCAGGGTCGAGCGGTCGGACCGGTCGAAGGGCAGCGAACCGAGGGCCAGCACGGGGTGCAGGGCGGTCGTCCCCGGCGCCAGGTCGTCGCGTGCGTCGACGGCGGCCAGGGCGGCGGTGACCCGCTCCACCGCATCGGAATCGTCGAGGCCGCCGGTCAGCTCGAGTCGGAGGGCCGTGCCCAGTCCGACCAGCACCCGTTCGCCCTCGGCCAGCAGGATCCCGTCGTCGCCGGCCAGGGCCCACGGGTCGATCGGCGTGCCGCCGGGCAACGCTGTGCGGCGGGCCCGGGTGCCGGCGGACCGGCGGTCGGTGCCGGTGGGGGCGGGTGCACGCGTCGGGGTCACGGCCGGCCCGCCCGCGTGGCGGTGATGAGCTGGCTCAGCCCGCCGGACAGCGCCCGCCGGTTGACCGACGAGAAGCCGGCGTCGACCAGCAGGGTGCGCAGCTCGTCGGTGTCCGGCAGGTAGGCCGTCGACTTCGGCAGGTACCGGTAGGCGTCGCGGTCGGACAGCAGCCCGCCGATGACCGGGACGACCCGTCGGAACCAGATACGGTCGCCCAGGCGGAGCAGGCCGGCGTCGGGTTCGGACACCTCGAGCAGGCTGATCCGGCCACCGGGCCGGACGATCCGGCCGAACTCGGCGAAGACGCCGGCCAGGTCGGTGAAGTTGCGCAGGGCGTATCCGCACGTCACCCCGTCGACCGAGCCCGAGGCCACCGGGAGCTCGGCCCCGTTGGCCTGGGCCAGCGGCAGTCCGGTGCGGTTGGCCGCCAGCATCCCCCACGAGAGGTCGACGCCGAAGGCGCGGTGGCCCGCACCCTGCAGGAGCTTGAGGAAGTCGCCCGTGCCACAGGCCAGGTCGAGGACGACGGAGCCGGCCGGCAGGGCGAGCGCCCGCAGCGACCGGCGGCGCCAGCGCACGTCGAGCCCGAAGGTCATGGTCCGGTTGACCAGGTCGTAGCGGGGGGCGATGGCGTCGAACATGGAGCGGACCAGCTCCGTCTTGTCGGCGCCGGTGGGGAGGTCGGCCGCACGGGCCCGGGCCGCCGCTCCGAGGGAGATCACCTCGACGGCCGCTGCCCGGCCGTCAGCCGGCGTGGCGTCGGCGCCGCTCATGGGCCGAGGCTCCCGACCCGATCGGCGTCGGCCCGCAGCCGCTCCCGCACCGCGGCCCGCTCGCGCTCGGAGCCCTGCTCCTCGACGTGGTCGAGGGCGACCCGCACCAGGGTCCGGGTGAAGTGGTGCCCGACGAGGGTGTTGACCGCCGGCAGGAGCTCCGCGTACGCCTGCAGCAGGCCGTCCACCGGGTCGACGGCGTCGTCGTCCGGCGCGTCGGGCGCTCCCAGGGCGTCGGGCCGGCGCCCGCTGCGCAGCGGGTCGCGGACGTGGCGGGCGAACATCTCGACCGCCTGTCGGGCGGTGGCCTCGGTCGCCTCGTTGTGGCGCCGGGCCAGGTCGAGCAGGTCGGTCAGGGGGATGCCCCACTCGAGCAGCCGGAGTCCGGCCTGCGACGCAGCCACGTCCTCCTCGGTGTAGCGCTCCTGGCCGTCCACCCGGGTCGGGATGAGCAGTCCCTCGGCCTCCAGGGCCTTGAGGAGGGCCAGGGGCACCCCGGTCAGGTCGGCCAGCCCGTCCAGTGTGTAGGTGGGGCCGTCGTCGGCCGACGCCCCCGGGGCCGGATCGCCCGGGCCGTCGGGCGCGATGCCGCGCAGCTGGCCGAGCAGGGCCTCGTCGGCGGCGTCGAGCTCGCCGGACACCAGGCGGGCGATGGTGGCCAGGGTGAAGCCGCGCTGCTGGAGGGTGCGGATGCGGGCGAGGCGCTCGAGGTGGGCGTCGCCGTACCAGGCGATACGCCCCTCGCGGCGGGGCGGGTCCAGCAGCCCCTTCGACTGGTAGTAGCGGATCGTGTCCACCGACACGTCGGCCTGGACCGACAGCTGCTCGACCCGCATCTCCATGCGGTCATTCTAGGAGTGTCTGCTCCAATCGTAGGAGCAGGTGCACCCACGGTGCCTCTGAGCTGGCACGACGCGGACCGCCGTCACCCGGTCGCCCCCGGGCGGCCTCAGGCGTAGTAGCGGTAGACCACCTGGGCCACGCAGCTCGGCTTGGATGCGCCCTCGGCCTCCAGGGTCAGGTCGAGGGTCACCTGCACGCCCCCGGTCACGTCCTCCACCCCGGCCACGGCCACGCCCTCGCGCAGCCGGCTGCCGACCATGACGGGTGAGGGGAAGCGGACCTTGTTGCAGCCGTAGTTGACCCCCATCGAGATCCCCTCGACGACCAGGACCTCGCCGAGGAAGACCGGCGCCAGCGCGAGCGTGAGGTACCCGTGGGCGATGGGCCCGCCGAAGGGGCCGTTCTTGGCGGCCTCGGGGTCCACGTGGATCCACTGGTGGTCACCCGTCGCATCGGCGAAGAGGTCGACCGTCGCCTGGTCGACGAGGTGCCAGTCGGAGTAGCCGAGGTGCTGCCCGACGAGGTCCTTGAACGCTTCGATGCCCTGCACGGTGGTTGCCATGGGCCCGACTGTAGGGGAGTGCCGACCGGGGCGACCAGCCCGGAGGACGCAGGTGAGGGCCGCCTACGGGCGCCGCGCAGTGCGTCCTCACGGGGGTCGGCTCGGTACCATCGGGGCCGTGCCCGGGTACCAGGAGCATCACCATCGCAACATCAGCGGCGGGGGCGCACGCGCCGCCGTGTTCGGGATCAGCGACGGCCTCGTCTCCAACGTCTCGCTGATCCTCGGCATGGCCGGCGCCGGGGCCTCGGCCGGATCGGTGCGGCTGGCCGGCATCGCCGGGCTGATCGGCGGCGCGTTCTCGATGGCGGCGGGGGAGTACGTCTCCATGCGGGCCCAGTCGGAGCTGATGGAGCGCGAGCTCGACGTGGAGCGCCGGGCCATCCAGGCCGATCCCGAGGACGAGCGGCGGGAGCTGGCCGCGCTCTACCGCAGCCGGGGGGTCGAGGCCGACCTGGCCGAGGAGCTGTCCGGCAAGATGATGCGCGATCCGGACCTTGCCCTCGAGACCCATGCCCGCGAGGAGCTGGGCTTCACCCCGGGGCAGACCGGCAACCCGTACGAGGCCGCCGTCTCGTCGTTCGTGATGTTCGCCCTGGGCGCGTTCATCCCGCTGCTGCCGTGGCTGTTCACGGGCGGGACGACGGCGACGTTGTGGTCGGTCGGGCTCGGGGCGGTGGCCTCGTTCGCGGTGGGCGCCGCCCTCTCGTTCTTCACGGGAAGGTCGTGGCTGTGGTCGGCGGCCCGCCAGCTGCTGATCGCCTCGGCGGCCGCCGCCGTGACCTACGGCATCGGCCACCTGGTGGGGACCGGCGTCAGCTGACGGCCGGGACGGCGGCGGTCAGGCCCGGTCGGCGTCCCGGACGTAGGCCCGGTCGACGTGGTCGGCCGTCATGCCCATCGAGCGGTAGAGGGACACGGCGGGGGTGTTGGCGGCGTCCACGTACAGCATCCCGTGGGTGATGCCCCGGCCGGCCAGCCAGCGGAAGCCGTCCTCGGTCAGGGCCCGACCCCAGCCGCGGCCGTGGAAGTCGGGGTCCACCCCGATCACGTAGATCTCGCCGGTCGGCGGGACGGTGCCGTGCACCTTCGTCCAGCAGGACCCGGCGATGCGGCCGTCGACCTCCAGGACCCGGAAGCCCTCCGGGTCGAACCAGGGCTCCCGCTCGCGACCGAGCAACGTCGTCCGGTCCCAGCCACCCTGCTCCGGATGGCCGGCGAAGGCGCGGTTGTTCTGCCGCAGCCATCCGTCCTCGTCCTCGCCCACCCGGAAGGCGCGGGTGGTGACCGTGGCACCGCGGGTGTCGTCGCCGGGGAGCGGTAGGCGGCAGCGCAACTGCAGGAGGTCCCGTTCGACGGCGAAGCCGAGTCGTCGCGCCCGTCCGTCGTCGGCCGCCCCGGCGTGGGTCACCCACCACCGCAGGCCGACCCCCGACCCCACCGCCGCCAGCGCCGCGTCGGCCAGGCGGTCGACCAGGTCGTCGTCGGCGTCGGGCAGGTCCACGACCTCGAGCGTCCACGTGTCGGCGTCGGCCGGACCGTCGGCCTGGGCCCAGCCCACCAGTGCCCCGTCGTCGCCCCGTCGGGCCGCCACCGCGATGAGGACGACGTCGTCCCCGCCGGACGCCACCGCGTCGAGCGCCCGGAGGCGGGCCTCGGTCAGCCCGGCCCAGCCGCGGGAGGCGGCGGCGCGCTCCACGAGCTCCCGTACCTCGTCGGCCGTGGACGGTCCCACCGACGCCACCGCGTTGAGCACCAGCGCCTCCACGGGGGAGAACCTACCAATCCCGGCCGCGGGGGCTTCCGGTATCCTCCGGCCCATGGGTCGTCCCCGCACCCCGGCCGGACGGGCCCGCGTCGCCAACCAGCGGCTGGCCGAGGCCTTCCCGGGGACGGCGGCCGAGCTGTGTGCGCTGGACCACGCCGACGCCTTCCAGCTGCTGGCCGCCACCATCCTGTCGGCCCAGTGCACCGACGACCGGGTGAACAAGACCACGCCGGCACTGTTCGCCCGGTTCCCCGACGCGGAGTCGCTGGCCGCCGCACCGGTCCACGAGGTCGAGGAACTCATCCGTCCGACGGGCTTCTTCCGGGCCAAGACCCGGAGCCTCCTCGGGATGGCGTCGGCGGTGGTCGACCGCTACGACGGCGTGGTGCCCTCGGCCATGGCCGACCTGGTGACGCTCCCCGGGGTGGGGCGCAAGACGGCCAACGTCCTACGGAGCGTGGCGTTCGGACTGCCGGGGCTGCCGGTCGACACCCACGTGCAGCGGCTGTCGCTGCGGCTGGGGCTGACCACGGCCACCGATCCGGTGAAGGTCGAGCGCGAGCTCGACCGGATGGTGCCGGCGGCCGAGCGCGGCGCGTTCAGCCTGCGCCTCATCCTCCACGGCCGGGCCACCTGCCGGGCCCGCGTGCCGCGTTGCACCGACTGCCTCCTGGCCGACATCTGCCCCTCGGCCGGCCTGGGGGCCGCCTCCGCCGGCCGCCGGACCCGGTAGGGCGGCGACGGGTCGCTGTCGGGAACAGCTGTTGCGGTGGCCGTGACCATCTGTCGCCAGGGGTGGCACTTACGATGAAATCCGCAGCACTCGTAGGAATTGGCGACGAAATCGCAGGTCGGGGTGGATGAACCGAAAAATCCCGCAGGGGGTGACTGGCATGTGAACCTGATCTGTGATGAGATGGTTCCCGAACCAGTTCCCGCCAACTGGTTCCAAAGAGTAGGGATCGGGATCCGCCGCCCGACCTGCTCGCGCGAAGGCACCCTCCGGGGTGCCTTCGCCGCGTCCGGGCACCGATCGGCGGTGCCGGGCACCCCCGGGCCCACCGTGCGGGACGGGTCGTCAGCGGCGCTGCAGGGCGAGCACCAGCCGGGCCAGGCGGCGGTTGGCACTGGCCAGCGAGCGCTCGACGGCGAAGAGCTCGCGTGCCGTCTCCTCGTCCTTGCCGGCGTCGGCCGCCTCGGCGTGGACCGTGACCCGTCGGGTCAGGTCGTCGAGGGCGGTGGCGAGCGAGGACAGTTCGGCGGGGGTTGCGGCCATGGCCCGATCATGGCATCCGGACGGATGACCGGCACCCGGGGCCCGCACGGTGGTCCGGTAGCATTCTCCGGTCATGGCCCTGCGACGACTCGACCTCCGCGGCGTCGACGGCGACCGTCGCGCCCTCGCCGACGTGCTGCCGCGTCCGGTGGACGAGCAGGACCGGTCGTCGGCGACGGTGGCGGCCATCCTGGCCGAGGTGCGGGCCGACGGCGACGCCGCACTGCGGCGGCTCACGGCCGAGTTCGACAAGGTGGAACTCGACGACCTGCGCGTGCCCGACGCCGAGCTGGCCGCCGCCCTCGACCGCATCCCCGCCCCGCTGCGGGCCGCCCTCGAGGTGGCCCGCGACCGGATCCGGGACTACCACGCCCACGAGGCGGCCGACGTGCCCGACGAGTTCCAGGACGGCGGGGTCACCGTGCGGCACCTGGTACGGCCCGTGGCCCGGGCCGGCTGCTATGCCCCCGGTGGGCGGGCCCGGTACCCGTCGACCGTGCTGATGTGCGCCGTCCCGGCCCGGGTGGCCGGCGTGGAGGAGATCGTGCTGTGCGTCCCACCGGGTCCCGACGGCCGGGTCGACGACGCCACCCTGGCGGCCGCCGCCGTGGCGGGGGTGGACGAGGTGTACGCGGTGGGCGGCGCCCAGGCGGTGGCGGCCATGGCCTACGGCACGGCCTCGATCCGTGCGGTCGACGTCATCGTCGGCCCCGGCAACCGCTACGTGGCCGAGGCCAAGCGCCAGGTGTCGGGGGTGGTCGGGGTGGCCTCCGCCTTCGCCGGGCCGTCCGAGGTCGTCGTCATCGCCGGGCCGGACACCCCGAGCGAGCTGGCCGCCATCGACCTGGTGGTCCAGGCCGAGCACGGCCCCGACGGCCTGGCCTGGCTGATCACCTGGTCCGAAGTGCTGCTCGACCAGGTGGACGCGGCGGTGGAGCGGATCGTGGCGGCGTCACCCCGCCGGGCCGACCTGGAGGCGACCCTCGACTCCGGCGGCTACGCCGTCCTGGTCGACGGCCCCGAGGCGGCGTGCGCCGTCTCCAACGTGGTGGCCCCCGAGCACCTGGAGATCCTGGTCGACGACGCCGCGTCGCTGCTCGACCTCATCGACTCGGCCGGCGCCGTCTTCCTCGGCACCAACGCGCCGGCCAGCGTGGGCGACTACCTGGCGGGGCCGAACCACGTGCTGCCGACCAACCGGACGGCCCGGTTCGCCAGCGCCCTCCGGGTGGACGACTTCCGCAAGCACATCCATGCGGTCAGCCTCGACGACGAGGCCGTCCGCACCCTCGGCCCCCACGTCGAGACCCTGGCCGAGACGGAGGGCCTGCCGGCCCACGCCCAGTCGGTGCGGCTGCGATGGCCGGGTTGACCGGCGACGGCCTGCCCGCCGTCCGCCCCGACCTGGCCGCGCTCGAGGGGTACCACTCGGCCCAGGTGGACGTGGAGGTGCGGCTCAACACCAACGAGTCGCCCCTGCCGCCCCCTGCCGCCTGGCGGCGCGAACTGGCCGACGCGGTGGCCGCCATCGACTTCAACCGGTACCCCGACCGCGAGGCGCTGGCCCTGCGCCGGGCGCTGGCCGACAGCCACGGGGTCGGGGTCGATGAGGTCTTCTGCGCCAACGGCTCCAACGAGGTGCTGCAGTGCCTGCTGCTGGCCTACGGCGGTCCGGGCCGCACGGTCGCGCTGTTCGAGCCGACCTACACACTCCACCGCCACATCGCCCGGGTGACCGGCACCGCGGTGGCCGCCGGCCCCCGCCGCGACGACTTCGCCCTCGACCTCGACGTGGTGGCCGAGGTGGTGGCGGCGTCCGATCCGGTCCTCACCTTCCTCTGCTCGCCCAACAACCCGACCGGGCGGGCCGACCGGCCCGAGGAGGTGGCCGCGGTGGCCGCCCTGGCGCCGGGCCTCCTGGTGGTCGACGAGGCCTACGGGCAGTTCGCGCCCTCGTCGGCCCTCGAGCTGCGGGCGGCCGACCCGGCCGCCCACCGGGACGTGGTCGTCGTCCGGACGTTCTCCAAGACGTGGTCGATGGCCGGCGCCCGCCTGGGCTACCTGGTCGCCGACCCCGAGGTCGTGGCCGCCTGCGAGCTGGTGGCGCTGCCGTACCACCTGGACGCGGCCAAGCAGGTGGCCGGCCGCCTGGCGCTCGGGTATTTGGGGGAGATGGAGCGGCGGGTGGCGGCGGTGGCCGAGGAGCGCGGCCGCATCGCCGCCGCCTTCGCCGAGCTGCCGGTCGAGACCTGGCCCTCGGATGCCAACTTCCTCCTGTTCCGCCCCACCGGCAGGCCGGCGCCGGAGGTGTGGGCCGACCTCGTGGCCGCCTCGGTGCTCGTGCGAGACTGTTCCTCGTGGCCGGGCCTCACCGGGTGCCTGCGGGTGACGGTGGGGCTCCCCGAGGAGAACGACCGGTTCCTGGCCGCCCTGACCGAAAGCCTGCGATGAGCCTTCCCGACCCCACGACCCACCGCCGCGCCGCCCGGGACACCCGGGCCACCAAGGAGACCTCGATCGACGTCTCGGTCGACCTCGACGGCACCGGCGTCACCGAGATCGGGACGGGCCTGCCCTTCTTCGACCACATGCTGGCCCAGCTCGGCCGGCACGGCGGCTTCGACCTCACCGTGGAGGCCGACGGCGACCTCGAGGTCGACGCCCACCACACGGTCGAGGATGTCGGCATCGCCCTCGGCGGGGTCTTCGCCGAGGCCCTCGGGGACAAGGCCGGCGTGCGCCGGTTCGCCTCCATCGCCCTACCCCTCGACGAGGCGCTGGTCGAGGTGGCCGTCGACCTGTCCGGCCGCCCCTACCTCTCCTACGGCATCGAGTTCGCCCCGGACACACCCGGCCTCGGCACCCCGCCCTTCGACCCCCAGCTGGCCGAGGAGTTCTGGCGGGCGTTCGTGACGGCCGCCGCCGTCACCCTCCACGTGCGGCTGGTGACCGGACGGAACACCCACCACATCGTCGAGGCCTCGTTCAAGGCCGTCGCCCGGGCGCTGCGCGACGCCGTGCGGATCGAGGGCGGGGGCATCCCGTCCACCAAGGGCACGCTGTGACCCGCCGCCCCGCCCGGTGATCGCCGTCCTCGACTACGGCATCGGCAACCTGCGCTCCGCCGAGAAGGCCCTGCAGCGCATGGGCGCCGACGCCCGGCTGGTGTCCGACCCCGACGACGCGGCCACCGCCGCCGGCGTGGTGCTGCCCGGCGTGGGCGCGTTCGGCCGCTGCGCCGCGGCCCTCACCCGCACCGGACTGGGTGCCGCGGCCACCGACGCCGTCGCCCGCGGCGTGCCGTTCCTCGGCATCTGCGTCGGCTTCCAGCTGCTCTACGAGGGCTCCGAGGAGGACCCGTCGTCGGCCGGCCTCGCCGTCCTGCCCGGCACCGTGCGGCGCCTGCCCGAGGGCGTGAAGCACCCGCAGATGCAGTGGAACACGCTCGACGTCGGCGACTCGGCCCTGCTGGCCGGTGTGCCCGATCCGGCGTGGGTCTACTTCGTCCACTCCTACGCCCCCGAGCGGACCGACGACACCACGTCGACGTGCGACTACGGCGGACCGGTGGTGGCCACGGCCGAGCGGGCCAACGTGTGGGGCACCCAGTTCCACCCCGAGAAGTCCGGCACCGTCGGCCTCGGCATCCTGGCCAACTTCGTGGCCGCCGTCGACGGGGCGGCGGCGTGATGGACCTGTACCCGGCCATCGACATCCGCGACGGCGGTGCCGTGCGCCTCACCCAGGGCGACTTCGACCGCCAGAGCGACTACGGCGACCCGGTGGCGCTGGCCCGCCGGTTCGTGGCCGGCGGTGCCCCGTGGCTCCACGTGGTCGACCTGGACGCCGCCCGCAGCGGTCGGCCCGTCAACCGGTCGACGGTGCTGGCCGTGGCCGGGGCCGTGGACGTCCCGGTCGAGACCGGCGGGGGCGTGCGGTCGATGGACGACGTGGCCGAGCTGCTCGACGGCGGCCTGGCCCGCGTCGTGCTCGGCACCGCCGCGCTGGACGACCCCGGCCTCGTGCGGCGGGCCACCGCCGCCTTCCCCGGGCGGGTCGCCCTCGGCCTCGACTACCGGCGGACACCCGACGGCCGGGCCGAGGTGGCCGTGCGCGGGTGGGAGGTCGGCTCGGGCCGGACGGTGGGCGAGCTGCTCGACGAGGTGGCCGGGGCCGGGCTGGCCGCCGTGGTGGTGACCTCGATCGAGCGCGACGGCATGCTGACCGGGCCGGACGTGGAGGGGCTGGCCGCCGTGCTGGCCTCGACCGACGTCCCGGTGATCGCGTCGGGCGGCGTCGGCTCGGCCGACGACATCGCCGCCCTGGCCGCCCTGAGGGCCGAGGGACCGGACGGCGTGCGCCGGCTGGCCGGCGCCATCACCGGCAAGGCGCTGGTCGACGGGCGGATGACGGTCGAGGAGGGGGTGGCCGCGTGCGCACCGTCCGGGTGATCCCCTGCCTCGACGTCGACGCCGGCCGGGTGGTGAAGGGGGTCCGCTTCACCGACCTGTTCGATGCGGGCGACCCGGTCGAGCTGGCCGCCCGCTACGACGCCCAGGGGGCCGACGAGCTCGTCTTCCTCGACATCACCGCCTCGTCGGACAACCGCGCCACCATGGTGGACGTGGTGGCCCGCACCGCCGACCAGGTCTTCATCCCGCTCACCGTGGGCGGCGGGGTCCGGGCCGTCGAGGACGCCCGACGCCTGCTGCGGGCCGGCGCCGACAAGATCGGCGTCAACTCGGCCGCCGTCGACCGGCCGGCGCTGGTCACGGAGCTGGCCGACGAGTTCGGCAGCCAGTGCGTGGTGGTGGCCGTCGACGCCCGGCGGCGCACCGGGGCCGGGCCCGACGGGTGGGAGGTGTTCACCCACGGCGGGCGGACGCCCACGGGCGTCGACGCGGTCGACTGGGCGGCCCGCTGCGCCTCGCTCGGGGCGGGCGAGCTGCTGGTGACGTCGATGGACCGCGACGGGACGCGGGACGGATTCGACCTCGAGCTGACCCGGGCCATCGCCGGCCGGTGCGACGTGCCCCTCATCGCCTCGGGCGGGGTGGGGGAGCTCGACCACCTGGTGGCGGGCGCCCGCGACGGGGCGGCCGACGCCGTGCTGGCCGCCTCCATCTTCCACCTGGGCGAGTTCACCGTGGCCGATGCCAAGGCCCACCTGGCCGCCGCCGGGGTGGCCGTCCGCCCGGCCTGACCAGGTCCGTCGCCCGTCGGAGTGGGCGGCGACGGGACCGGGCCCCGGCAGGGCTGCGGTAGCCTGCGGACGTGGCGACCACGACACCGGTGGCCCCCGTGACGGGGCCCGACGACGACGCACCGCTGGCCATCAACGTGCTGGCCGACCGCGTCCTCGTGCAGGTCGGGCAGGCCGAGGGCGAGCGCCGGTCCCGGGCCGGGATCCTGATCCCGGCCACGGCCCAGGTGTCGCGCCGGCTGGCCTGGGCCCGGGCGGTGGCCGTCGGCCCCCACGTGCGCTCGGTCAAGGTGGGCGACAGCGTGCTGTTCAACCCCGAGGACCGCTTCGAGGTCGAGGTCCAGGGCGAGGAGTACGTGATCCTGCGCGAGCGGGACGTCCACGCCGTGGCCGCCACCCGCTTCGACGGCGGGACCGGCCTGTACCTCTGAGCCCACCCGAGCACCCATCGACGACCCGGACCACCAGGAGCACCCCGTGACCACCCCCGCCAGCCCGTCCACCTTTACCGCCACCCCCGTCCCGCACACGGCGGGCGAGCTGGCGGCCGTGACCTACAACGCGGACGGCCTGGTCGGGGCCATCGTGCAGGACGCCTCGGACGGCGCCGTGCTGATGTTCGCCTGGATGAACCCGGAGTCGCTGGCCCGCACCCTCGAGACGGGCCGGACCTGGTTCTGGAGCCGCAGCCGCCAGGAGTACTGGTGCAAGGGCGAGACCTCCGGCGACCGCCAGTACGTGCGCAGCGTGCACTACGACTGCGACGGCGACGCGCTGCTCGTGACGGTGGACCAGGAGGGCGCCGGCGCGTGCCACACCGGCCACCGCAGCTGCTTCTACCGCGCCTTCGGCGACGGGCCGGACACCCCGTGAGCGACGCCCACGGGCCGGGCGTCGACGGCTTCCGGGCGATGGCCCGGGCCCACCGGATCGTGCCCGTGTGGCGCGAGCTGGTGGCCGACACGGTGACGCCGGTCGGCGCCTTCCTGCAGATGGTGGGCACGGACGACACCACCGGCTTCCTGCTCGAGTCGGTCGAGGGCGGCGAGCGGTGGGGGCGGTACTCCTTCGTCGGCCGTAACCCACTGGCCACGGTGGTGGCCGAGGGCCACCACGTGACGACCCGGGGCGACGTCGACCTCGACGCACTGGTGGGCGGCGGGGTCAGCGGCCACCACGGCGTCCTGGCCGCACTGGAGGCCATCCTCGACGTCGTCGACTCGCCCGACCTGCCCGACCTGCCGCCCCTCCACGCCGGACTGGTCGGCTACCTCGGCTACGACGTGGTGCGGGAGGTGGAGCACCTGCCCGACACGCCCCCCGACGACCTGGGCCAGCCCGACGCCGTGCTCTGCGTCATCGGCCAGCTGGCCGCCTTCGACCACTGGCGCCAGCGGGTCGTGCTCATCGACAACGTGGTCGTCGACCCGGCCTGGGGCGAGGCCGAGCTGGCCGATGCCCACGCCGCGGCCGAGCGGCGGCTCGACGACCTGGCCGCCGACTGCGTGCGGCCGACGGCCGAGGCGCCGCGGCTGTTGCCCCCGCGCCGGTCGCCCCCCGAGGATGTGGCCCGCACCATGTCCGACGGCCTCTACATGGACGCGGTGCTGGCGGCCAAGGAGCACGTGCTGGCCGGCGACATCTTCCAGGTGGTGCTCTCCCAGCGGTTCGACCTCGACGAGCTGGGGGCCGACCCCTTCGACGTCTACCGGGTGCTCCGGCTGGTCAACCCCAGCCCGTACCTCTACTTCCTGCGCTTCCCCGAGGTGACGGTGGTGGGCGCCTCGCCCGAGCCGATGGTGCGGCTGCGGGACGGCACCGTCATCTCGCGGCCCATCGCCGGGTCGCGTCCACGTGGCACCACCCCGGAGGAGGACGCCCTCCTCGAGGGGGAGCTGGTCGAGGACCCGAAGGAGGTGGCCGAGCACGTCATGCTGATCGACCTCGCCCGCAACGACGTCGGACGGGTGGTCAGCTTCGGCACCGAGGTGGTGGACGAGGTCATGGTGGTCGAGCGGTACAGCCACATCATGCACCTCACGTCCCAGGTGTCCGGCAGCCTGGCCCCGGGCCGCGGGCCCATCGACGTGCTCCGGGCGACGCTGCCCGCCGGCACCCTCTCGGGCGCGCCGAAGGTGCGGGCCATGGAGATCATCGACGACCTCGAACCGACCAAGCGCGGCGTCTACGGCGGGGTGGTCGGCTACCTCGACTTCAGCGGCAACCTGGACACGGCCATCGCCATCCGCACCATGACGGTCACGCCGGACGGGCGCGCCTCGGTCCAGGCCGGGGCCGGCATCGTGGCCGACAGCGACCCGGCCTCCGAGAACGCCGAGTGCGCCCACAAGGCGGCCGCCGTGCTGTCGGCGGTGGCCATGGCCCGCCATGCGGTCGGGGCCGGAGAGTCGGCGTGACCGGCGCCGAGGCGCTCGCGTCGGGCACGGCGGCACGGGTGGTCGCCCGCGACGTGGTCACGGCCACGGGGCCCGACGCCGCCACCTACCTGCAGGGACAGTGCAGCCAGGACCTCGACGGGCTGGCCGTCGGGGCCGCCACCGAGTCGCTGGTGCTGAGTCCCCAGGGCAAGGTCGACGCCTATGTGCGGGTGACCCGGACGGCGGAGGATGCGTTCCTGCTCGACACGGACGGTGGCGGAGGGGCCGACCTGCTGGCCCGTCTGGAGCGGTTCCGGCTGCGGGTGCAGGTGGACCTGGCCCCGGCCGCGTGGTCGTGCCTGGCCCTGCGCGGCCCGACCGCGGCCGCCTCGGCCCGGCGCCGGCCGCCCGGCGGGGAGGTGCTCGCCCTGGGCGTGGACTGGCCCGGCTGGTCGGGGACGGACCTGCTCGGTCCCACGCCGGCGGGCGATCCGGAGCTCGACGGATGGCTGCCCGAGGACGCGGTCCGCTGTGACGCCGAGGCCTGGGAGGCCGCCCGCATCGAGGCCGGTGTGCCGGTCGGCGGACGGGAGGTGACGCCCGCCACCATCGCCGCCGAGGTCGGCCTGGTCGACCGGACCGTCTCGTTCTCCAAGGGGTGCTTCACCGGCCAGGAGCTGGTGGCCCGGCTGGACGCTCGGGGCTCCAACGTGGCCCGCCACCTGTGGGGTCTGGTGATGGCGGCCGGCGCCCGGCCGCCGGTGGGCGCGGCCGTGTGGACCGCCGACGGCGGGCACGAGGTCGGCGCGCTGAGCTCGGCGGCCTGGTCCGAGGGGCGGGGCGCCGAGGTGGCCCTGGCCACCCTGCAGCGCCGGGTCGTTCCGCCGGCCACCGTGGTGGTGCGGTGGGACGGGGGCGAGGCGACGGCGGAGGCCCTGACCCTCCCGCTGGCCCCGGCCGGCTGACTGCTCCCGGGGTCCGGCGGACGCGCTACGTTGCCCCGCAGGGTCGGCGGCGAGCCGGCCGCGTGGACGTGGGGGAGACGACATGACAACCGACGCACCGACCGGATCGGGCAGCGCGGGCGGTCCCGGAGGAGGCGTGGAGATGGATGCCGAGCGCATCACCACCTCCACCCGCGACCCGGGTGAGATGCGCGGGCAGTTCGAGCGCTGGCTGCAGGCCACGCTGCCCGGGGCCGACGCCCGCGTGGTGGAGCTCACCAGCCCCGAGAGCAACGGCATGTCGTCCGAGACGCTCCTGGTCGACGCGGTGTGGACGGAGGACGGGGTCGAGGCCCCGCACCGGCTGGTGGCGCGGGTGGAGCCGCCGGCCACCGACTACCCGGTCTTCACCACCTACGACCTCGACATGCAGTTCCGGGTCATGCGGCTGGTCGGGGAGCACACCGACGTCCCCGTGCCGGCCACCCACTGGTACGAGCCGGACACGTCGGTGCTGGGCGGTGCCTTCTTCGTCATGGACCGGGTCGACGGACTGGTGCCGCCCGACGTGCTGCCGTACACCTTCGGCGACAACTGGGTCTTCGACGGGCCCGAGGCGGGCCGGAGGGCCATCCAGGAGTCGGCCGTCCGCACCATGGCCGGGATCCACTCGATCCGGCCCACCGACCACGACCTGTCGTTCCTGGAGCTGGACCAGCCGGGAGCCACCGCCCTCGAGCGCAGCCTCAACCACTGGAAGGGCTATCTCGACTGGGTGGTGGGGGACAACCGCTCACAGCTGCTGGACGACTGCTTCGTGTGGCTGACCGACAACCTGCCCGACGACGCCAGCCCGGACGCACTGTCGTGGGGGGACGGCCGTATCGGCAACATGATGTTCCGGGACAACGAGGTGGTCGCCGTCCTCGACTGGGAGATGGCGGCGGTGGCGCCACCCGAGGTCGACCTCGGGTGGATGACCTACCTCCACCTGTTCTTCCAGGACCTGGCCGTGGACCTGGGGGCCCCGGGCCTGCCCGACATGTTCCGGCCGGCCGACGTCCGGGCCACCTACGCCGAGGCCGCCGGCCACGAGCCGGGCGACCTCACCTGGCACATCGCCTATGCGGCCATGCGTCACGGGGTCATCATGCGGCGGGTGACGGAGCGGTCGATCCACTTCGGTGAGGCCGAGGTCCCCGCCGACGTCGACGACCTGATCATCCACCGGGCCACGCTGCGCGGGATGCTCGACGGCTCCTACTGGGCCGGCATCGACGGCTGACGATCCGGCCGACCCGGACCGCCGGAGACGGGCCCCCGTCCGCCCCGTTCAACGGACGGTCCGAGTGCAACCGTTGATCGCACCGGTGTCGCCTCCGCGGACCTCAGCCACCCGTCGAACCCTGACCCTCAAGTGAAGGGTGAGGCTCAGGTAGAGGGTGAGAGTGGCTCGCCACCAGGAAGGACGTCGCCAGCCGGCGTACCTCCCGGACCGGCGGTCGTGCCGTCGTCCGGTTCCAGGACGACCACCAGCCGGGTCCCGGGCACGGCCCCGCGACCGATGGGCGACTCGGCGTGCACGGTGGCGCCCATGGCCGCGGCCAGTTCGGACACGATGGCCAGGCCCAGGCCGGAGCCCTTGCGGCCACCCGTCTCCCGGTCGGTGGTCACGTGGCGGTCGAACACCCGGGTCAGCTGGTCCGCCGGGATGCCCGGGCCGTCGTCGTCCACCCACAGCACGGCACCCTCGGGCCGGCGCACCAGGCCCACCTCCACCCGGGTGCGGGCGAACGAGGCGGCGTTCTCGACCAGGTTGGCCACGATCTGGGCCAGCCGGTCGCCGTCGGCCCGCACCGGGCACGGCGCGGTGGCTCCCGCCGCCAGACCCAGGCGGATGCCGTAGTCGGCGGCCAGGGGCTGGAACCCGCCCACCACCCGTCCGGCCACGTCGGCCGCGTCCACGGTGCGCAGGTCGAGGGTGAACCGGTCGGCGTCCAGGCGGGCCAGGTCCAAGAGGTCCTGGACGAGGCGCTCGAGCCGGCGGGCCTCGGCGTCGATGACGGCGGCCGCCGCCACCGGGTCGTCGGTGGCTCCGTCCAGCACCGCCTCGGCGTAGCCGCGGATCGAGGTCAGCGGCGTGCGCAGCTCGTGGGAGACGGACATGAGGAACTGGCGCTCCTGATCGCGGGCCCGGGCCAGGTTCGCCCCCATGGCGTTGATCGACTGCGCCAGCTGGGCGAACTCGGGGTCCTCCCGGCCGGACCCGTCCATCCGGGCCTCCAGGTCGCCGGAGGCGATGCGCCCGGTCGTCTCGACGGCGGCCACCACCGGACGGGTGAACCGGCGGGCCAGGGCGGCGGCCACCGCCGCGGCCACGAGCACGGCCACGAGTCCGATGAGGACGAAGTAGCGGATGCCGGTGGCCGGGCTGTCGACCTGGCGGGACACGATCAGCACCGGGGTGCCGTCGGTGGTGGCGTCCAGCTTGGTGGGCACCGCCGAGTACACCAGCAGCCCGGGCGTGTGGCCGGTCACCTGGTCGCCGGCCAGGAGGGCCCGGGGGTCGACGTCGGCGGTGGTGAGGCCGCCCTTCAGGGGCTGGGCGATGGTGCCGTCGGGGGCCAGCAGTACGAACTGGACCGAGGCGAAGTTCCCGGCGCTGCGCACGAGGGAGAGCTCCTTCAGGAACGAGGCCTTGGTCAGGTTGGCCCGGTCCACGAAGGTGTCGGAGATGGCCCGGGCCTCGCCGCTCAGCTCGCGCTGTGCCGTCGAGACGGTGGCCGCCCGGATCAGCACGTAGCTGCCGAGGCTGGTGACGGCCACCGTGACCACCACCAGGGCGATCACGGCGATGGTCAGGCGCCGTCTCATCCGAGGCGGTAGCCGACGCCCCACACGGTGGCGAGCGGCAGGTCGGGGCCGAGCTTCTTGCGCAGCTGGCGGACGTGGACGTCGACGGTGCGCTCGTCGCCGAACCAGCCCTCACCCCACACCCCGTCGAGCAGCTGCTGGCGCGACAGGGCGAGCCCCCGGTTGTCGGTCAGGAAGGCGAGCAGGTCGAACTCGCGGGTGGCGAGGGCCACCACCTCGCCGTCGAGCCGGGCCTCGCGTCGTCCGGCGTCCACCGCCACCGCACCGAATTCGACCACGACGGGTGCCCCGGGCCCGGCCTGGGCGCCGGAGCGGCGCAGGATGGCGTGGACCCGGGCCACCAGCTCCCGGGCGCTGAACGGCTTGGTGACGTAGTCGTCGGCCCCGAGCTCGAGCCCGAGGATGCGGTCGACCTCGTCGTCGCGGGCGCTCAGGATGAGCACGGGCACGGCCGGCTCGGCGGCCGTCAGCCGGCGGCAGACGTCGAGGCCGTCGAGCTCGCCGGGCAGCCCGAGGTCGACGATGACGAGCCGGGGCGACTCCCGGTCGATCGCGGCCAGCCCGCGCTCGGCGTCGTCGGCCTGGACCACCCGGAAGCCGTCCTTGCGGAGGTACATGGCCACCAGGTCGCTGATGTGGTGGTCGTCCTCGATGACCACGATGCCGATCTCCGGGGTCGCCATCGGACCAGCCTGCCATCGCCGGCCCCCGCCACGGCGACATCGTTAGGGAAGTGTGAGGCCTCCGGCGGGGCCCGGCACCACCGTCCGGCGGCGGCCCGCCGGTAGGCTGGCCCGGCATGCCGGCCTACCTCGAGTCGATCCTCCACGCCCATCGCGCCGCCGCGGCCGCTGACGCGCGCGACGTGGCGGCCGCAGTGGAGGCCGCACGAGCCGACCTGGTCGACCAGCGGGCCGCCGGCGGCACCCGTGACTTCCGGGGTGCACTGCGCGCCGGGCAGGCCGCCCGGGGCATGGCCGTGATCTCGGAGGTGAAGCGCCGCTCGCCCTCCAAGGGCGACCTCGACACCGGGCTCGACCCGGCCGCCCTGGCCGCCGACTACGAGGCCGGCGGGGCGTCCTGTCTGTCGGTCCTGACCGACGCCGAGTTCTTCGGGGGCAGCGCGGACGACCTCCGGGCGGCCCGGGCCGCCTGCCGCCTGCCGGTGCTGCGCAAGGACTTCACCGTGTCGCCGCTCGACGTGTGCGACGCCCGCACCATGGGCGCCGACGCCGTCCTGCTCATCGTGGCCGCCCTGGACGACGAGGAGCTGGCCGAGCTGCTCGACCTGGCCCGCGAGCTCGACCTGGCCGCCCTGGTCGAGGTGCACGACGAGCCCGAGCTGGCCCGGGCACTGGCCGTCGGGGCCGACCTGGTCGGGGTCAACCAGCGCGACCTGCGCACCTTCGAGGTCGACCGGGCCCGGGCCCTGCGGATGGGCGGCCAGATGCCCGAGGGCGTGCTGGCCGTGGCCGAGTCGGGTATCCGGGACGCCGATGACGTCGCCGCCCTGGCCGGGGCCGGCTACACGGCCGTGCTGGTGGGGGAGACCCTGGTGCGCTCGGCCGACCGCCGGTCGGCCGTCGACGGCCTGCTGGGGGCCGGCGCATGACCGCCCCGGCGGACGACGACCCGGAGCTGTTCGTCAAGATCTGCGGCGTCACCTCCGAGGCCGACGCGCTGCTGGCCGTGGGCATGGGCGCCTCGGCCGTGGGCTTCATCTTCGCCCCGTCGCCCCGCCAGATGGCCCCGGCCGCCGTGGCCGACATCGTGAAGCGGCTGCCCCACGAGACGGTGACGGTCGGCGTGTTCCGGGACGAGTCCCCCCGGCGGGTGGTCGACATCGCCGGGCGCATCGGCCTCCGCGCCGTGCAGCTCCACGGACACGAGTCGGCCGAGGACACGCAGTGGGTGGCCGAGCGGGTGCCGTGGACGATCAAGGTCTTCCCGGCCGGGCACCCGAACATCGAGCGCTTCAACGCGTACGGGGCCCGCACCCTGATGGTGGACGGCCCCAACCCCGGGTCCGGCGAGCTGTTCGACTGGCGGCTGGCCGAGGGGGTGGTGGACCCGTCCCGCCTGCTGCTGTCGGGCGGCCTGCGCCCCGAGAACGTGGCCGCGGCCATCGCCCATCTCCACCCGTGGGGGGTCGACGTGGCCACCGGCGTCGAGTCGTCCCCCGGGGTGAAGGACCCGGGGCGGATGCGCGACTTCATCGCCGCGGCGCGAGAGGCCGGACGACAGGTGGCGGCCGAGCACGACGGGGCGGCCGAGCCGGGCGACACCGACGGCCCGCGACGTTCCACCGACCTGTTCGACTGGCAGGACGACACCTGACCGGTCGGCGGGCCCCCGGCCCGCACCGGCGCCAGCCCGCCGGGCCACCGCACCCACGAACCACACGAACGGCAGACCATGACCCCAGACACCACCACCGCCGGGCCCCTCATGGGCGACCCGGGACCGACCGGACGGTTCGGCGACTTCGGCGGGCGCTACGTGCCCGAGTCGCTGGTGCCGGCCTGCATCGAGCTCGAGGCCGCCTTCCGGGACGCCTGGTCCGACCCGGCCTTCCGGGCCGAGCTCGACGGCATCCTGCGCGGCTACGGCGGCCGTCCGACCCCCGTCACCGAGTGCGGGCGGCTGTCCGAGGAGCTCGGCGTGCGGGTGCTGCTGAAGCGGGAGGACCTGGCCCACACCGGCTCCCACAAGCTCAACAACGTCATCGGACAGGCGCTGCTGGCCCGCCGGATGGGCAAGCACAAGCTGGTGGCGGAGACGGGCGCCGGCCAGCACGGCGTCGCCACGGCCACCGCCGCCGCCCTGTTCGGCATGGAGTGCACCGTCTACATGGGCGAGGTCGACACCCGCCGCCAGGAGCTCAACGTCTTCCGCATGGAGCTGCTCGGGGCGACCGTGGTGCCGGTCACCAGTGGCAGCCGCACGCTCAAGGACGCGGTCAACGAGGCCATGCGCTCGTGGGTCGCCTCGGTGGCCGACACCCACTACTGCCTCGGCTCGGTGATGGGCCCCCACCCCTACCCGTGGATGGTCCGGGAGTTCCAACGGGTCATCGGCGACGAGGCCCGGGAGCAGTGCCGGGAGATGTCGGGCGGGGCCGACCCCGACGTCGTGGTGGCCTGCGCCGGCGGCGGCTCCAACGCGGCCGGGGTGTTCGCCGGCTTCGCCGACGCCACCACCTCGGCCCTGGTCGGGGTGGAGGCGGCCGGGGGTGCCGCGCTCACCACCGGGATCCCCGGGGTGCTGCACGGCATGCGCAGCGCCCTCATCCAGGACGAGGAGGGCCAGATCCTCGAGGCCGAGTCCATCTCGGCCGGCCTCGACTACCCCGGCATCGGGCCCGAGCATGCCCACCTGGCCGACATCGGCCGGGCCCGGTACGTGGCGGCCGGCGACGACGCCGTGCTGGAGGCCTTCCAGCTGCTGGCCCGCACCGAGGGGATCCTGCCCGCCCTCGAGTCGTCGCACGCCCTGGCCTGGGTGGTGGCGGCCAGCGCCTCGGGCGAACTGGCGCCCGGGTCGACCGTGCTGGTCAACCTGTCCGGCCGGGGGGACAAGGACGTCGCCCAGGTGCGCGACCTCCTGCGGGGGCGGTCATGACCGCCACCACGCCCACCCGTGCCCCGGGCACCCTGGAGGCGACGCTGCGGGCCCACCGCGACGCCGGCCGGAAGCTGCTCGTGCCCTACGTCACCGGCGGGCTCGACGACGGGTGGCTGCTCGTCCTCGAGGCGCTGGCCGACGCCGGGGCGGACGCCATCGAAGTGGGCATCCCCTTCTCCGACCCGATGATCGACGGACCGGTCATCCAGGAGTCCTCGCTACGGGCGCTCGGGCGGGGGGTCACCCCCGAGGGCGTGCTGTCCGACCTGAGCCGGGTCGACGCCGGCGTCCCGCTCGTGGTCATGACGTACTACAACCTCGTCTACCGGGCCGGCCACGAGCGCATCGCCGGGTCGATGCAGCAGTCGGGCGTGCGCGGTGCGATCCTGCCCGACCTGCCGCTGGAGGAGGTCGGCGCCTGGGCGGCAGCCGCCGACGACCACGACGTGGCCACCGTCCTGCTGGTGGCGCCCTCCACCCCCGAGGACCGTATCGAGGCCATCTGCGCCCGTGCCCGCGGCTTCGTCTACGCCGTCGGACGCATGGGGGTCACGGGCGAGCAGGCCGTCCTGGCCGACTCCGCCCGCGAGGTGGCGGCCCGCATCAAGGCCCACACCGACCTGCCGGTGTGCGTCGGCATCGGGGTGTCGACGCCCGACCAGGCCGCCGCCGTCTGCGAGGTGGCCGACGGGGTGGTGGTCGGCTCGGCGCTGGTCCGGCGCCTGCTGGAGGGCTGCGGACCGGAGGGGGCGGCGGAGTTCGTCGGCTCGCTGCGTCACGCCATCGACGCCGGCTGAGCAGCCGACGATCACCGGCCGGGGCGGCGACGCCGGGTACCGTGGGACGCGGTCCACGACGACGGGAGGCGGCAGTCCGTGACGACGACAGACGACAGCGGCCCGGCCGCGCCCACGCCTGCACCGGTGCCGGACGCCTCGCCGGCGGCCGTTCCGCCCGAGCGGGTCTACCCGCCCGAGGAGCCCCGGGTGGCGGCGGCCACCCTGTGGTTGGTGTTCGGCGGCTTCCTGCTGGTGGTGGTCATCGTCGCCTTCGCCGTGGGGGCGGTGCGCCACTGGGTGGCCCTCCACACCGGCGTCATCCACGGCGGCCCCGACCAGTACTACAACTTCTGGTCCGGCTTCGGCTCGGACCTCGGCGAGGCGACCCTCATCAGCGCGGTGGCCATCGGCGTCTACACCGGCGTCCGGAAGGTGAACTGCCACACCAAGGGCTGCTGGCGCATCGGCCGGCACACCCTGGAGGGCACGCCGTACATCCTCTGCCGCCACCACCATCCCCACGTGCCCTCCCGGGGCGCCAGCCACGAGCACATCCTCGAGCAGCACATCCGCTACAAGCAGGCCCAGGCCGCCGACCGGGCCCGGTAGGGGTCGCTCAGGTCCGGACGGCCCAGATGGCCCGGCAGGCCATGGGAAGGTCGAGCGTGCCGCCCCGGGCCCGCTCGATGGCGGTGGCCCGCACCACCGCGATCATGTCGTCCCGCACCTCGGGGTCGTCGGTCAGGACGCCCGAGAACGTGCCCAGCAGTCCGGCCACCTCGTCGGGGGTGCGCGTCCAGGTCCAGCGGTGGACGTCGGTGGTGGTGGGGGAGAAGGGGAGCGAGGCCGGGAGCTCCACCACCCGCCGCCCCGGGTTGGTGCCGGCGGGCGAGCCCACCTGGGCGCGCAGCTCGGCCAGCCAGTCGGCCGCCCCGTAGTCGACGCTGTTCCACAGCACGACGAGCCGCCCGCCCGGCCGCAGCACCCGGGCGAACTCGGCGGCGGCCGCGTCGTGGTCGAACCAGTGCCAGGCCGAGCTGACCGTCACCAGGTCGGCCGAGCCGTCCGGCAGGGGCAGGGCCTCGGCCGAGCCCGTCACCACCGCCACCTCCGGGGAGGCGGCCGACAGCACCGCGGCCATGCGGGTGTCGGGCTCCACCGCCGTCACCTGGGCGCCCAGGTCGACCAGGAAGCGGGTCAGCAGGCCGGTGCCGGCGGCCACGTCCACCGCGTCGGCGCCGCGCACCGAACCGAGGCTGGCGGCCAGGCCGGTGGGGGGCCGGGGCCGGTAGGTGTCGTAGTCGGCCGCCACCGCCCCGAAGCTGGAGGCGCGCTCGGGATCGGATGGCGGTTTCGGCACGGCACCGACACTACGACGCGGCGGTGCCTCCGCGTCGGGACCGGTCGGGCCGCCCGGTCACACTCCCAGGCCGGGCAGGGTGGACAGGCCGGCCACGTCGGACACGCTGCCCCCAGCCCCCGGGATGCTCCCGTAGTACGGGGCGTTGTAGCTGAAGATGCCGCCGTCCGTGGCCACCAGCCAGTAGCCCGAGCCGGTGTTGGTGATGGCCATGCCCACGATGGGCTGGGCCAGCGCGATG
>Ga0265327_10000570_pt1 | contig 62663 bp, 41 predicted proteins | sample 41621metaG_FD_202089 | JGI IMG/M metagenome (GOLD analysis project Ga0265327, IMG submission 202089) | Rhizosphere microbial communities from Carex aquatilis grown in University of Washington, Seatle, WA, United States - 4-16-21 metaG | ecosystem: Host-associated > Plants > Roots > Rhizosphere...
ATCACCTCATCCGTTCATCGGTGCCGGCTTAAGCGGCAGTCGAGCGGCAGGGGTGCTTCACAGCGGGGGCCGGTTCGCCCCTGTAGTGGCCCTCGCAGGTATCAGTTCAGCAGGCTCATCATCTTCTCGTAGAGCTGCTTTTGCTCGCCCATGGCCAGGGCTTTGGCGGCTTCCTTGTCAGCCGCATTGCTGCCGTCGAAGGCTGGGATGATCTTGCCGTCGCGGTTGGCCTTGAACTGCTCCCACACCGGCTTGAGGCCCGGCACGCTGTCGGCTTCGGCGTCCACCTTGGCGCTCAGTTCGCTGATCTCGGGCTTGAGCTTGGCCGCGTCGCCCTGGCCATTGACGATGGCCACCACACGTTCGCGCGCGGCGCCCAGGTTGGCTTTGATGCTGAGCTTGTCGGCCCAGGCCTGGCTGGAGAACAGCAAGGTGGCGGCCATTGCCAGGCGCACCACGGTGGATGAGTGGAAGAAAGTGTTCATGAAAACTCCGTGTTCTTGGGTTGAATGGATCTTGTTGCTTTGACGAGCGGGGGTACAGCGAACCGGCCCGCTGGTGAGCGCAGCATCCATGCCAGCTTGAACAGGCCGCGCGTGCCCCAGGCTGGCGCGCTGCGGCAACCAATGCTTACGTGCGTGACGCAGGCCCATCGCACGGAAGGATCTGGATACAAGATGCCCCGTAAGAGGGGCCCCGTGCTGGGGCGCTGGTGGCGTCAGGGCTTGAGCGTTCAGGCTTGAGCGCTACGGCTTGGGGATCAGCGCGAAGCCTCGATAAGCGTTGGCGGCATTGACCATCCAGCCGGTGATCTGGCCTTGGTCGTTGACGGCCTTGGCCTGCACGAAGGTGTAGCCTGCCGGCGGGGTGGCCAGCACATTGAGGTCCTGCCGCACGCCATTGGTCCAGACCACGGCGCGGCAGCCATGGATGTCCTGATCGGTGCGGCAGTGGCTGCCCACGACCTGCCCCGCGGCGTTCACGCCATAGGCCACGCTGCTGTAGCCGGCATCGGTGGGCAAGGCCTGTGCGCGGCCCTGGTACCAGACGTAGGCCCGGTTGCCCTGCTTGCTGGCGGGCGCCCAGTAAAAGCCCGCCACGTGGCCTGCCGAGCTGATGGCTTCGGCATGCACATCGTTCTCGCTGCCGTCGACCGTGCGCAGCGTGGTGGTCGGGCCGCCCAGCGTCCACACGATCACACCAGATTGCCCACCGCGCTCGTACTGGCCATCACCCACGGCCATGGTGGTGTTGATGGCGCGGGCCTTGACCGACAGGGCGCCGGCCGAGGGCAGCACGGTGGCCAGGCCATCGCGCAGCAGGAAGGCGTATTCGTTCTGCCGGTTGTCGATCTGGGCGCGCCCGATGATCCAGCCTTGTTCATTGATGCCCACGGCGCGGGCGGACAGGTAGCTGGGCAGGCCCTGCAACTGCGCGCTGAGGTCCACAGGGGCGCTGCCCGGGCTCAACCACAGCACCGGGTGCACGCCGATGTCAAATGCGCCCTTGGGGACGTAGCTGCGCCCGACCATCACGCCGCGGTTGTTGATGGCGTGGGCCTCGCAAGGCTTGTCCCAGCTGGCCGAGGTGCTGACGGCCTTGCTCAGGCAGGGCAGCGCGGTGGGGGCGCCGCCTTGCGCAGGCCACCACACCGAACGTGGCTGGCGGCTGCTGTAGCCCTCGACCAGACAGCCTACCCACTGGCTGACGGGGCAGTCCTGCTTGACGTAGGACTCACCCAGCATGACCCCGTTGGCGGCGATCACCTCACCGTAGCTGTTCTGATCCTGTGCGATGGGTGCCAGCAGGCTCACGCTGTAGGCGGCACCGGCGGTTGTGGACGACAGCGCCAGCAGCGCGCTGCCGAGCAGCGCTGCAAACGATGTGATCCGGGTGTTCATGCGGGGGCTCCTGATGTGCAGGCAAGACATTAAGGGCAGTGTCGCAACTTGGCCCGTAATCATTCGTAAATGGCGGACCAGGGCGCAACAGCGACACCACCAGGTGGTGTTCAGCTGCGGGTTCGCCCTGAACTGAAGCGCCAAGCGTAGTCTCCAGGCGACACACCCAGCCGTTGCTGAAAGCAGCGGCGCAGTTTGTCTTCACTGCCGAAGCCGCTTTCCCGCACGACGCGCTTGAGCGGTGTCGGCGCGGCCTCCAGCAGCCGGCAGGCGCGCTCCAGCCGCAGGTTGGCGAGGAAGCGGGCCGGGGTCTGCCCGGTCTGGGCCAGCACCTGGCGGTGCAGGGTGCGTTCAGACAGGGCCAGGGCGTGCGCCATGTCGGCCACGCTGATGGCCTGCTTCAAGCGGGGCTTGAGCCACTGCAAGAGCTGGCCGGCGATGCCTTCTTGATCGCTTGCCTGCGCCAGCAACTCGGCACTGAATTGCCGCTGGCCACCAGCCCGCCGCAGCGGCACGACCAGGCGCTTGGCCACGCGCAGCGAGAGGGCGCGGCCGTGATCGGCCTCGACCAGGCTCAGGCACAGGTCGATGCCGGCGGTCACACCGGCTGAGGTGTGAACATGGCCGTCTCGCACATGGATGGCGTCGTCCAGCAGGTGCACCTGTGGGAACAGCTGGCGCAGCAGGGGGACGTCTTGCCAGTGGGTCACGGCGCGCCGGCCGTCAAGCAGGCCGGCTTGGGCCAGCACGAAGGCGCCGGTGCAGACCGAGCAGCAACGGGCTACTTGCTTGGATGCGGCTTGCAGCCAGCGGATCAGGCGTTTGTCGTGCATGGCGCCTTGTGTGCCGTCGCCACCGGCCACGATGAGGGTGGTGTGTTTCAGGCTGGCTGGGCGGGGCAGGGTTTCGGTTTGCACGGCCAGGCCGGTGGAGGAGGTGATCAAGCCGCCGGTGGTGGAGACGGTGCGCAAGCGGTAGCGGGGTGTACTGCAGGTTTTAGCGGCTTCGTGATCGGCCATGGCAAAGACCTGCAGGGGCCCGGCGGCATCCAGCAGCAGGAAGTCGGGGAAGACGACCATGAGGATGGTGTGCGGGGTGGGGCGTTGACTTGGCATGCGTGAAATATAGGTTCGTTCATGCGGTGGTGTTCGTGCGGAGGTTCTGGCGCTTTGGCGTTGCGGCCGCAGGTCGGGGGCTGAGGTGGCATCGGGCTTGGCTTCATGTTGGCGGCCCCGCTTTGCAAGCGGGGCTCCCCTCCGCTGCTCACGCCAAGGAGGCGCTGGCGAACTCGCTACAGGGCCCATGGCCCTTGCGCTCGAACAACGCCAGCGAGTCAGAGCACGAAGCGCACTGCGTGCGCCCACCTTGGCGTTCCGCTGCTCGGCACCACCAAGGCGCCCAGCCCGATGCCACCTCAGCCCTTGTCCGACCTGCTTGTGGCGTGCATAGGTTCTTGTACGTGGCATGCGCAGTACTCGCCGCATGCCACCAGCGGGGTGCAAAAAGGACTGAGCCGGCGTTTGGCCGGGCGCCTTGGTGGTGCTGAGGAGCGCAACAAGGAAGTGGGCGCGCGCAGCGCGCTTAGACCATCAAACTCGCTGGCGTTGTTCGAGCGTAAGGGCCATGGGCCCTGAAGTGAGTTCGCCAGCGCCACTGCCTTGTGAGCACCGCAAGGCAGTCCCGCTTGTAAAGCGGGACCACCAACATGAAGCCTGGACAAATGCTGGCTCGGTCCGCACCCCGCGCTGCCCCGACAAAACGCCAGAGCCATGGCAAGAACATCACGCCTAAAAATCACCATGGCAGTTTTTCAAAGCAATTTGGCAAATCTGCCAACAAGTCATCTCAAACAATAAAGACCACAACAGGAGACCCCCACCATGACCCACATCGGCTTGCTGCTCTTCCCTCAACTCACCGTGCTGGACCTCATCGGCCCTTACGAAGTCTTCTGCCGCCTGCCCGACACCCGTGTCGACCTGATCTGGCACACCCTGGACACCGTGACCACCGAACACGGCCTGCCCCTGCAACCCACGCAACGCTGCGCCGACATCGATCGCCTCGACGTCCTCTGCATCCCCGGCGGCTTTGGCGTGACACCCTTGCTGAACGACGCCCCCACCATCGACTTCATCCGCCGCGTGGGCGCCAAGGCACGTTTCGTGACCTCGGTGTGCTCCGGCGCGCTGCTGCTGGGCGCTGCCGGCTTGCTGCAAGGGCGCCGCGCCGCCACCCATTGGGCTTCCATGGACATGCTGGCCGACTTTGGCGCCATCCCGACCGATGAGCGCTTCGTGCACGATGGCCCCGTGGTCACCGGCGGCGGCGTCACCGCGGGCATCGACTTCGCGCTCTACCTGGCCGCCCAATTGCAAAACCAGGACACCGCCGAAGCGATCCAGCTGGGCATCGAATACAACCCCGCACCACCCTTTGATGCCGGGCACCCATCGCACGCCCGCGCGGCGCTCGTGGCGGCGGCACGCGAACGCATGCGCGAGCCACAAGCCAGGCGGCGCACCCTGGTGCAACAAGCCGCACAGGCCATGCGGCCCAACCCCCTAAGCTGACCCCGGCTGTCCCCCCAAGGTTTGGGAAGCGGGCGCAAGACGATGTTCCTACAGTGATCTGGCACGCTCGGCACAAGGGTGTCGGCATTCACTTCAGGAGTTCGTCATGAACACAAAAGACACCGCCTCGCCCGTGGCGATCACCATCCAGGCCCAGTTGCTGGACGCCGCCAAGAGCGAGCAGAAGGTGGAGGCCATGGCCTATGCCTTCAGTTCAGAGGCGGCCTTCCTGGGCAGTGCCCCCCTGAACGACAAGGGCGAGGCCAAGCTCTCCTTGCAGGCCAAAGTCCCTGCCGACACGGTGCGCGTGCTGGTCGGCCCCCGGCTCGATGACAAAGAGCCCGACTTCGCCGAGCTGATGCGCCGCGGCGCGCTGGAGCAGCACCTGGCCTACAACCCGCGCCAGCGCGAGCTCAAGGCCCAGTTCACCGTTTTCTCGCCGATCTGGTTGTGCTGGTTGCGCAGTGCCGTGTTCGTGCAAGGGCAGCTGCTCAAGAAGGTCGTCATCGGGGGCTCGGTGGTGGACTTCCCCGTGTGCAACGCCACGGTCGAGATCTATGAGGTCGACCCGCTCTACATCATCATCCCCAAGCTGCCGCTGCTGGTGATCGACCGCCTGCGCGACATCATCGCCAGCGGTCGCATCAAGGAGCCCGTGCTCACCCTGCCGCCGCATGGGCCGGGCCCGATCCCCGAGCCGGGGCCCGACCCCCTGCCGCTGTCGGCCACGGGGGCACAGTTGCGGCGCCTGAACACCACCACCCTGGCCGCGCAAAGCCACGCGCCCACGGCCGACAGCATGGCCTCGCTCACCGCACTCAGCGAAGCCACCGAACTGCGCTACCTGGCGCAGACCGGCAGCGCCTTGCAGTTCCAGCAGGCGCTGATCCAGAACCCGGTGTTGATCAGGCCGCTGCTGTGCTGGTTGTACCCGCGCTTCGTGACCATGCAGCGCGTGGGTACGGCCCTGACCGACAGCTGCGGGCACTTCCGCACCGTGTTCTTCCAGGGGTGCCACAACCACGACATCCCCGACCTGTACTTCAAGGCTACGCAGCCCATCTTCGGGCCCATCAAGGCCACCATCTATGCGCCCACACCCGTGGCCTGCCACACCTGGTGGGACTACGTCTCGGGCACCGAGGTCACGCTCTACACCAGCAGCCCCTTTGCACACACCTGCGCACCGTGCCCGCCCGTGGTCGGCCCCAATGGCGTGGGGCGCTGGGTGGCCTTTCTGGCTGTGGGTGGCATCCCGCTGAGCCAGATCTACGGCACCAGCAAGGCCTTGAAGGACAGCACGCCGCCTGCCGTGCTCGCGGCCCGGCGTGGCTTGACGGCCGATCGTCGCCCATGGGGTGGCCTGCTGCGCCCCCGCCTGCTGTTCGCCAACGAGCTGGAAGCGCTGGGCGTGCGCCATTACCAGATCTCGTGGCGGCGCGGCTTCAGTGGCCTGTTCCAGCCCTTGAAGGACGGCATCCAGCACTACTACCGCCATGACGTGAACACGCCCAGTGGCATCTTCCCGGCGTGGACGCCCTACACCCTGGGCCCCAAGCCCGTGCCCACCGGCGGGGGCACCTCGGTGCCCGACCTCACGCAGATTCCCTATGCCTCCGTGGCCCCCGAAGGCGTGTGGGACACCCCGCCCAGCGCGGGCGAGATCATCGAGCACCTGAGCAGCGCCAAGTTCCCCTCGCACCTGTTTGCACCGGGCCTGAGCTACAACGGCAACGGCACGCCCGTGTCCGGCACCACCGATGACAGCGGCCAGTACCAGCTCAAGGTGGACCTGTTCGATGCGCTAGGCCAACCCATCGACATCCACGCGCTGGGCATCAAGTTCGTGGTGCCCGATGTGCCCGACCTGACCGGCACCATCTACACGACGGACGCCGACCCGCTGGGCCTGGTCGTGGGCAACAGCATGATCATCACGCTGCACGTGGACAACAACCACTGCTTTGCGCAGATCCCCGCACCCTCCATCGGCAGCACCTTTGCCGATGACTGCTGCGGTGTGCTGCAGGCGCAGGACAGTGACGTGGTCAGCCTGCCTTATCAGGCCTGGCACCCGCATGGCTTTGCCAATTACAGCTTCGTGACGGTCAGAGGCGTGCGCACCGTGATCGACCGCTCGCACGACCCGCTCAACCCCAGCCTGCCGCTGCCGGTGGACGACCCGGGCACCCCCCTGGTCAACGAAGACCCCACGGGCGGCTCACCGGCCACCATGACGGTGCACGACCTGATGACCGTCAACCTGCCGGCGACCTGCAACCCCGCAGGCTGCCTGGTGGCTGGCTTCAGCGAGAACCTGTATGTGGACTCCACGGCCACCGATGGCTGGAACTACGAGCTGGGTTATGACGCCAGTGCGGTGCGTGCGTTTGTCTTGTCCAAGGTGGCGCTGCCCACGTCTTGAGCACACCACAGGCCTGCCGAGTTAGGGATGGTCGTGCCCGAGCCACTTGGGCACGATCCCCGGCTGGGAAATCTGGGAGTGGTATTTCCATGGACTTCATCGAACAAATTCTGGGGTGGTCGCCTGACAACGGCGAAGGGTGGTTCGAAGCCCTGCTGTTTGCGATCCCCATCTGCGGCATCTTGATGATCTGGCGCCATCGGCGCGCGCAAGCGCAGTCCAAGCGTCCGCCCCGCTCGCCTGACAAGCATTCCTGAGCGGGAAGGTCTGGATCATGGCTGTTGCGCAAACTCGCCCCTTTCGTCTGTCACCCAATCGACGCTTTGAAATCGCCCCGCGCATGGACGAGCCCGCCATGGCCGCGGCCGTCGCGCGTCGCCTGGCCCCGCCTGCGTCCTTGCCAAGCAAGGGCTTTGGCTTCCCGCCCGCCGTGGTCTGGACGGACGCGGGTGATGACATCTTGTTGCACCTGAGCAGCCTGCGCGTGGTCTTGCGCAGCGGGCTCATCGTGGTGTCCGTCGACCTGGAGTGCGACCAGACCGGTCGCGAGTCCCTGGTCATGCCCTTCTCGGTGGCGGCCAACCGCGACCAGGCTGGGCTGCTGGCCGTGACCGAAGAGCTGCCGCGCGGCAACGGCCTGCTGGTGGGCCGCTGGGGCAAGCTCATCCAGGACGCGGTGTGGTCGGCCTTGCTGGCCATCGTGCAGGACTATGCCGGGCGCCTCAACAAGATCGCCTTCGGCATGGCAGCCGAGCACGGGGTGCTGTCGCTGCATGTGGCCGACCCGGCCGAAGCCTCGTTGCTGCAGCGGTCCGTGCTGCAGGCCCGGGCGCTGCCCACCGATCCGACCTGACGGCTTTTGCCAGACGCCCCGATACGGGGCTTTTTTTCGGGGCGTGTTGCTGGCGCTGCGCCTTCGCCCCATCAAAAAACGATCACCGAGGACCACCTCATGAGCCTCAGCCCCGAGCTGACCGATGCCGCCAAGGCCCTGGGTCTATTCAATGCACAGGGTGACTTTGACAGCACCTGGTTCGAGCACGCTTTCGAGCGCCTGCAACGCATCCTGAGCAACCCCACGCAACGTGATGCCCTGCTGTCCTTGCTGGACAAGCTGGCGCCGCCCGAAGCCATCACCGGCCTGCCAGCTGGCGAGAAGTGGCACCCCTTGCTGGGCACGCAAGCGCGCGGCAATGCCTATGTCACGGTCAAGCCGGTCAGCGGTGGGGCCGTGCTGGGCGTGGCCGGCCAGGTGCATGGCGAAGCGGCCGGTGGCAAGCCTGGTGCCGCCTTGCGCGTGCATGTGCCCTTGCTCAAGTTTGGTGCGGGTGTGCCCGAGCTGGCCGCAGGCCAGGCCAGTGCGCCCCTGTCGCTCGACCTGCGCGTGGCACTGGGCCTGCATCGCCCCGCTGACCCCATCACGCTGGCGGCCATCCGCGTGTCGCTGCGCTGGTCGCCCGCCGCGGCCGGTGCAGCAGCCAACCCGCATCTGGAACTGGTGCTTGAAGGCCTGGGCCTGGACGACGGCGGCACACGCGACCTGAAGCTGGACCCGGCCACGCTGGGCTCGGATGCGGTCGAGCTGGTGCTGGCCCTGGTGCGCCAGCAGCTCAGCGGCCTGCCTGCCGCGCAGGTGATCATGCATGTGCTCGGTTTGCTGGGTGTGGGCGACAGCAATGTGCCCGCCTTCCCGTTTGCGCAGATCACACAAGGCCCTGCCGCCTTGCAGAGCTGGTTGGGCAGCGTGCTCGACGGCGGCCACCTCACCGCCTGGATGGGCCACTTCTCGGCCTTGTTCGGGGCCATCCAGGCTCCGGATGGCGCCGGCACCCTGGCCGACCCGACCCGCATCCTGCTGGCCTCGCTGGGCAGCATCGGCAAGCTGAACCTCGCCCTGGCCAAGGCCGATGGGCGCCTGCATGTGTCGCTGGGTTTGCGCCTGGTGCCCTCGGGCCCCAATCCGCCAGCGCGGCTCGATACCAGCGTCACCCTGGTGGCGATCCCGCTGTCGGGCACGGGCACCGCTTTGGCCTTGCCTGCGGCGCGCCTCATGGTGAGCTCGCCCGGTGGCAGTGGGGATCTGTTGCCCGCCGCCTCGGCCTTGCCCATCCAGCGCGCCCAGGCCGGTGTCGAGTGGGATGGCGTCACGCACCAGCTCAAGCCGGTGCTGGAGTTGCTCAAGGTCACTTTCAATGGCACCGAGCACGAGCGCATCGACCTCACGCATGCCGATGCGGTGGCCAACGCCGCCAACCTGGCGCTGCAAGCGGCCTTGCAGCAACTGCTGGGGCAGGGGCACTCGCCGTTTGCCACGTCCTTGCTGGCACTGATCGGCATGGGCACACCCGCTGGCGCACCGTCGTGGCCGCATCAGCTGGATCTGCAGGCCCTGGTGGCCTCGCCCACCCGTGCGCTGGGTGCCTTCCACCGCGCGGTGTTGACCCACCCCACGCGCCATTGGGGTTACCTGCTCAATGAGGTGGCCAAGCTGGCGGGCCTGGCGGGCAGCTTCGCGGGCGATGGCACGCCGGCCTCGCCGTGGTTGATCGGCCTGGCCAACGCCGGGCCCTTGACGGTGTCCCTGGCCGCCTGGAACGACACACCGGGCGATGCCACGGCACGCCTGCGCGTGGGCCTGCGCCTGAACGCGGCGGCCTCGGCCTGGTTGCTGAGCTGGCGGGCCGACGTGCTGGGCTTTGACCTGCCCGCCGCGGGCGCCGGCCAGGTGCTGCTGCTGGGTGGGCAGGAGGCCTCGGTGGCCCTGTCGGCCTTGCCCGTCACCAGCATCGACGGCCTCGGCCTGAACGCGTCCAGCCTGCGCTTTGTGGCCGCCTGGCGCCCCGGCACGGGCCTCGTGGCCAACGCCCGCCTGGAAGACCTGGCCCTCACGCTGGGTGCCGACACCCACACCATCGGCACATTGGTGCTGCCGCCTGCGGTGCCTTACGACCTGTCGGTGCCGGCCACCTTGCCCCTGCCCATGGCGGCCTTGCAGGACAGCCTCAGCGCTTTCATTTACGCCGGCTTGCGCCAGTGGTCAGGCCCGGCTGGTGAGATCGTGGGGGCCCTGGTGGGCCTGCATCGCCGCCTGCCCGGCCTGCCGGCCAACTGGCCCTTGCTGTTCGACCCCGCCCAGCCCTTGCAGGCTTTCAGCAACCCGGGCGAGGCCTTGCGCAGCTATGTTGATCGCCTCGTGCAAGGCAGCGGCGCCACCGGCCCGCACCTGACGCAACTGGTGCGCTGGTTGAGCGGCCTGATGAACGCCGAGCTGCCCGGCCGCACTGCGGACCTGGCCGATGCCTTGCCCCGCCTCAAGGGCAGCGGCACGCATGAGGACCCCTGGCGTGTGCCGCTGCAAGCAGGCGCGGCCGTGCAACACGCCGACCTGATCTTGTGGATGGACCCCAACGGTGCGCCTGCCAGCTGGGCAGGGGCCTTGGCCTCGGCCATCGCGGGCACGGCCAGTGGCACGACCCTGCTCAAGGCCGCCCAGCCTCTGGCCGCCTTGATTCCCGCGTGGCGCGATGCCCTGGCCGGTGCCGACCTGAACCGCCTGGGCTCCGGCCTGGACGAGCTCGTGCGCTCGCTGCAAGAAGGCGACGGCCTGGTCGGCGTGGGCTCGCAGATGCCGGACCCGGCCACCACGCCGGGCTGGAGCGTGGGCGCCAGCGTGCCCTTTGTGGCCCACCACCTGCAAACCGCCGACCCGACCCTGATCGGCCAGGCGCTCGACCAGATCACCACCTGGGAGCCCACGGCCGCCAACCGCGTGCTGCTGCTCCTGCACCCCGCCTTTGCGCAGGCCAGCACCTGGACGGCCTTCAAGGCCGAGGCGCAAAGCCGTGACCCGGGTGCGGTCGTGGCCGGCACGCATTTCAACCTGCGCCAGGCCGGTGTGGACCCGTTGACCATCGCGCTCGATGGCGTCACCGCCGTGGGCCGCGTCTACACGGCCGATCTGCAAGACGATGGGGTGGGCAACCACCCGCAACTGGCCGCGCAGATCGAGCGCATCGTGGCCCGCCTGGCGCAACTGCGCCCGGGTGCCAAGCTCTACATCGTGGCGCACTCGACCGCGGGCATCGCGGCGCGCCACTTTGCGGCGGGCTCGCCCACCAAGGTGGCCGGCCTGGTCACCATCGGCACACCGCACCGTGGTGCGGCCCTGTCGGCCCTGCGTGATCCCGATGTGGCGCAGGCCCTGCGCGTGGTCGGCCGCTGGCTGCCTTCGCTGCCCGCCAGCCCCACCCGCGATGCCTTGGGCCAGCTGCTGTCTGCCCTGGAGGGCTGGCAGCCTGGCGCCGCACCGGGTGACCTGCCGCTGCCCGCCGTCTTCCCTGTGGGCAGCTTTGCCCCGACCGACTCCCTGGCCACCGGCGGTGTGCCGGCGCTGGCCTTGGGCAGCCGCCTGGGCGGCGTCACCTTCAACCTCTTGAGGCAAGGTCTGCAGACCCTGGCCGGAGGGGCCGGTGCGGGCGCCACCTTGCCCACGCACCTGGGTGTGGGCCTGCAACTGGCGCTGGGCCAGAGCCTGGACAACCAGGCCCCGGCGCGCCTGCAGGTGCGGGCCGACCTGGCGCGCTTTGCCTTGCGTGCCGGTGTGGCCGAGCCCGCGCGCCCGGCACAGGCCTTGACGGCCACGTTGCTGTTGGAAGACCCCAACGGGGGCTATGTGCTGGGCTCGCCCCAGTCCCACCAGTCCGTGGGCCAGCCCTTGGTGGACGTGCGCCTGCGCCGTGCCGAAGTGGGCCTGCGCGTGGTGCGCGGCATCGATGGCCTGTTGCACCCCAGCGTGCAGATCAAGGCCTTCGACGCGGCCTTCCACACGGCCACCTTGCCCCAGCTGGATGCCAGTCACCCACTGGCCTTGCCGGTGGTGGGCGCGGCCGTGGACGCCTTGTTCAACAACGTGGTCGTGGGCTCGGCGATGGCCGAGCTGAGTGACGCGCTGGAGGCCATCGGCCTGCTGGCCGTCAATGCACAAGGGCGTGTGGGCCTGTCGCTGGACGCCTTTGCCACCTTGCAGACCGACGCCTTGGCCTACCTCCAGCCGCGTCTGCAAACCGCGCTGTCAAGGGCCACAGGCTGGTTGGGCCTGCGCGCTGATCCGGCCCTGGGCTTTGTCTTGCCCCTGGGCCCCTTCAAGGCGCATGCGCGCGACCTGGGCGGCTCGCAAGGCTGGGTGTTCGGCCTGCAAGGTGCGCGGCACTGGAACACGCCGGTCAACCCGAATGGCCCGGATCTGCAACTGGCCTTCGACATCGGCCTGGCGCTCAAGACCATGGCGCCACAAGGCCAGCTCAGTGCCACGCTGGATGCGGTGAGCCTGAATGTCGACGTGGGCACGGCATCGGTGTCGGTGGCCGCAACGCCCTGGCTGGCCAGCCCCTTCACCGTGTGGCCGGCACCCAGCGCCACGGCCGTGCGCGCCCTGTTGTCCGACTTGCTGCCGCGCTTCCTGCTGTCTTCCGGCGTGTCGCTGATGCTGCGTGGCGTGATCGGCGCCGACAAGCGCATCGCGGCGCTCGACACCCTGGTGGCCGACCCGGCTGGCTTCTTCTCGCAGGCCAAGTCTTTCGGTGCTGGCAACGGCAGTGGTGGGCTGGACGGCACACGCCTGGCCACCCTGCTCACGGCCATTGCCAAGGCCCTGGGCCAGGCCGGGCCGAATCTGCAACTGCCCGGTGGCTTGACCTTGAGCGTGACGGGCACCACCCAGCCGCAGTTTTCGCTGGCCACGGGCGCGCCACTGGGTGGTGTGCTGGGCCTCAATGCGCAGCTCACCATCGACGAGCTGCTGCACCCGCATCCCGGTGGCAACCTCAGCCTGAGCATCCCGGCGGTGGGGCCCTTCCCGGGCCTGGCCGTGGCCTTCGGGGTGGACGCCATGGCGCGTGTCACCTTGTCGGTCACGCCCACGGGCGGCAGTGCCATTCAGTTGCTGCCTACCTTCAGTGGCTTTGGCGCCTTGCTCTCGGGCATCGGGCAAAGCCTCTTGCCTGCGGTGCTGGACCAGCTCAACACCGCCATCGGCGCAGGTGGCCCGGTCAAGGCCGCGGCCCTGCAAGTGGCCACGGCGCTCAACCTGTACGACGGCGGGACGGGCTTTGCGGGGCACGCGCCCCAATGGGGGCAACTGCTCTCGGGTGGCTCGATCGCCAGCATCACGGGCAGCGTGCGCACGGCCTTCCTGGGTGCCGCACCTGGCCTGCTCAACGCCGTGGTGGGCTCGGCGCAGTTCGCGATCACGCCGGGCAGCAGCCTCATCAGCTGGACACCGCCGGCCATCCCCGGCCTCACCGGCAACCTGCAGCTCGCTGTGGGCTGGGACGGCAGCGGCCCGGCCTTCGCGGTCGGTGCCACGTCCTTGAAGTTCACCGGGGCCCCGGTGGTGCTGAGCTTCTCCGGTGGCTTCAGCGCGGGCGCGCCGGCCATGACGCTGGCAGCGGGCGTGAGCCTGCAGGCGCTGACGGGCATCAACGCCACGCCGGGCTTGCGCGTGTCGTTGGGGGCGTCGGGCCTGGGCGTGCTGCTGCGGCCTTTCGACATCGACAACAACGCACCGCTGGAAATCGACCTGCTCAAGGCGCCGCACCTCAAGACCACCGACGCCCTGCCGCTGCAGCTGGCCGAGAAGTGGTTGCTGCCCCTGGTCGTGCAGGTGATGGTGCGCGCCACCAAGCCCCAGCACACCGTCAAGCTGTGGGCCACCGGGCCTACCATCCGCAACCTCCTGTCGGCCGCTGCGCTGGTGGATGGCTCGGGCAACCCGGTCATGGTCCTGCCCAATCTGAGCACGCTGGTCACGGGCTTGCTGCAAGGCCTGGCCGCTGGTGTCGACTTCAAGATCGACGACAAGCTCACCATCGGCTTCTCGCCCTCGGCGGGCAAGCTGGGCGTGCGCCTGCAAGGCCACCTGCCCATCGAGATCGGCGACTACAAACTCACCCTCTACGCGGGTGACCTGCCCGGTGGTGGCACACGTGTCGAGGCCGAGCGCGGCCTGGTGTTCAACCTGTTCCGCATGTCGGACATGGCCTTCCAGCCCGAGATCAAGGTCACCGGCCTGGGCCTGGGTTTTGCCGACAAGAACGACAAGCCCCTGATCGACAGCGTCGTGCGCCTGGGCGAGGTCGCGGCCTTCATGTTCTTCAACGCCAAGCTGTATGGCGGCTTCTCCACCAGCGGCTGGGGCTTCGAGGCCGACATCGCCCGCTTTGGCCTGCCGCTGTCACAAGGCATGTCGGGTGGCGGTGGTGGCGGCAACCCTGTTGCATCGAGCCTGCTCAGCTCCGATGGGGGCAGCGGTGGTGGCGACAGCAAGGCCGTCAGCCCCGAGGCCGATGTGCTGGTGGGCTACCGCGAAGGCAAGGGCTTCTATCTGGAGATCGGTGGGCAGAAGGGCGCCTTGTGGATCACGGTGCAAAAGCAGTTCGGCCCCATCTACATCGAACAGATCGGCGTCAAGACCTTCGAGGGCGACAAGAAGGTCGGCCTGCTGCTCGATGGCGGCGTGAAGGTCAGCAGCCTGGCGGTGCAGGTCGATGACCTGACCTTGCTGATCCCCATCACCAAGCTGGGTGACGCCTCGCAGTGGGGCATCGACCTGGCCGGCCTGGCCGTGGCGCTGGAAGCCGGCCCGGTCAAGCTCTCGGGTGGCCTGCTCAAGAACTCGGGGCCACCCATCTCTTACGACGGCGCCTTGATGGTGGACGTGTGTGGCCGTGGCTTCACCGCCATCGGCTCGTACGCCCGCCCGAGCGACGCGCTGGGCGAGTACGTGTCCTTCTTCGTCTTCGTGTCCCTGCCGATCCCGCTGGGTGGCCCGCCCTACTTTTTCGTGCTGGGCCTGGGTGGTGGCGTGGGCCTCAACCGCGCCCTCATCCCGCCGCAAGACCTCAACCTGCTGCCCAGCTTCCCGCTGGTGGCGGCCATCGACAACAGCGCCTTTGCCAATGACCCGATGTCCGCGCTGCGCGACATGGGCACGAGCATCCCGCCGCGCCGGGGCAGCTTCTGGCTGGCCGCCGGCCTGAAGTTCTCGACCTTCGCGGTGGTCAACTCCACCGCCGTGTTGTACGTGGCGCTGGACCGCGGCCTGGAGATCGGCCTGCTGGGCCTGAGCCGCATGGCCCTGCCTTCGGAAGACTTCGCCATCGCGCAGATCGAGCTGGCGCTCAAGGCCCGCTTCTCGACCGAAGAAGGCCTGCTCTCGGTGCAGGCTCAGCTGACAGACCGCTCCTACCTCTTCCACCCCTCCTGTCAGCTCACGGGCGGCTTCGCCTTCTTCCTGTGGTTCCGCACCGGCCGCTTCGTGCTCACGCTGGGCGGCTACCACAAGGCCTTCAACAAGCCGGCGGACTTCCCTGTCGTGCCGCGCCTGGGTTTCCGGTGGGCGGTCAGCGATGCCATCGTCATCAAGGGCGAAAACTACTTCGCCCTGACCACCACCGCCGTGATGGGCGGCGGCCGGCTGGAGGCCAGCTTCCATGGCGGCCCCGTCAAGGCCTGGTTCAAGACCTGGCTGGACGTGCTCGTGGCCTGGGACCCGTTCTATTACATGTTCGACGCGGGCATCGAGATCGGCGCCTCGGTGGACACGGGCATCTTCGGCGAAGTGGGCATCAGCCTGGGCGCCAACATCCACATCGAAGGCCCGCCACTGCAAGGCTATGTGGAAGTCGAGATCCTCATCGTCACGGTGCACATCGACTTCGGCGACCCGGCTCACAAGATCAACTACATCGAAGACTTCAACGTCTTCAAGGGCAAGTACCTCACGGCCGGCGACACGCGCTCGGCGGTCGATGTGCAATTGCGCGCGGGCCTGCTGCCCACCGACCCGCCGGGCGCCGACCCCGCTCCGGGCACGCTGGAGGCACCATGGCGCATCGGCGTGGAGTTCGCCTTCGAGTCCGAGTCCACGCTGGCGGCCAACCGCTACCGCTGGCAGGACGGCATCGTCCAGAGCCCGTCGGGCCTGAGCGGCCCGATCTCGTTGGCCCCGATGAACCCGCAGTCGTATGCGGACATCACCAGCACGCACGAGCTGCGCATCGTCAAGGTCGTCAATGGCGGCATCCAGACGATCACACTGGACCCCGACCGCTTCATCCTCACGCCGGTGGCTGGCCACTTCCCCGAGTCCACCTGGCATTGGGTGGACCCGCGCCACGTCAAGGCCGCGGCCAACACCATCGATCGCCTGCAGGGCCTCAAGGTCCAGGGTGTGGCCGAGTTCGTGCGCCGCAGTGCCATCATCCAGATCAGCAAGGCGGTGGACGACCTGCCCGACAACTACGCGCTGCCGCTGCCCTTCCGCCACCCCGAGGACCTGATCTTCGTGGCGATGATCCCCATCGGCATTGCCGCCGGCCAGCTGGGTGACCTGACCATCGGCTGGACGCCGGCTCGCCGCGACAAGGCCATGCTGCAACTGCTCAGCCAGCCCGAGCTGGCCCAGGCCCGGCAGGATGTGGGCTTGAGCGGCAAGGGCATCAGCCCCATGGCCCAACGCCAGATGCGCACCCGCTCGGCACCCGCCCGCGTGGTGCCGCTGTCCACCGGCCTGACGCTGGACAAGCCGGCCCAGGCCGCACCGCTGTTGTTTGAAGACAAGCTCTCCACGGCCGAGCACCTGCGCGTGCCGCGCCTGCTCACGGTGATGCGCCGGCGCGTGGCGCCCACCACCGATGCCCCCGCCGGGCTGCGCACCACGGTGCTCAAGGTCGAGGCAGCGAAAAAGGCCCCGCGCATGAACGCCCCGCACACCAAGGTCAGCCTCATCGGCGCCCGTCTGCACCGCGCGGCCAACCCCCAGGCTGCCGCGCCCACGCGCATGGCCCAGGGGGCGCGCACCTTGCATCACCCGGCCATCGCTTCGGCCGGGCAGCGCCATGGCGAGGCCTTCGAGCAAGCCTCCAAACAGATCATGGGCGATGGGGTCTTGATCCCGTCCGGCACCACCCACCTGTGGGAGCTGCCCGAGACCGAACAAGGCGCCCATGTGCGTGTCAGCCTGCGCCTGAGCGGCGCGGGGGCCGCCCGCGTGGTCTGGCTGGACCGCCGTGGCCGCGTGCTGGCCGACCAGGAAGTGGCCAGCACGCGTGAAGCCGCGCTGGCCATGCCCGAAGGCGCTGCCCGCCTGGCTGTCACGGCCCTGGGCCGCCCAGGTGGCAGCTTGGGGGGCCAGTTGATGCAGCGCCTGCCCAAGCAGGGTGACGTCAGCCTGATGCTGGCGCCAAGCGGCCGCATCCCCGCCGTGGGTTGGCAGACCGGCATGCAACTGGAGCAAGTCGGGGCGCACACCCTGCTGGCCCGCGGTGCCTCGCTGCACACGGCCCAGGTGGTGACCGCGCCGCTCAAGACCTTGAGCAGCACCGGCCTGATCGCCGCCGAGCGTGCCGTGGCCGATCAGAGCGCCATCACCACACGCCTGCCCTCGGCGGTCTCGGTCGTGGCCTTCCTGCTGGAGCAAAACGACGCCAGCGCCGCCTTCGATGGCGACCTGGCCGTCTCCGCAGAAGGCGCCATCATGAGCCTGCCCCCCGTGGCCGTGATCGGTGGCACGCGTCGCACCGTGCTGTACGACGTGCGCGCCACCGAAGAGGCCCAGGCCCAAGGCTGGTTCGACATCAGCGTGGCCAGCGAAAAGGGCTGGCGCCTGGGTGGCGTCATCGGTCTGCAAGGCACAGCCGACGACTGGGCCGACCGGCTCGATGGCGACGCGCCCCCCACCTTCATTGACGACCGGGCCCTGTCGGCCGATGGCGATGTGCGCGCGCGCTTTGTCATCGCCATCTCGACCGAACCCGGCAACACCGCTCCGCAGACAAGGATCCTGGCATGACCGACATGACGCCGCCCCCGAAGGGCTCGATGGTCCTGTACGACTACGCCCTGCCGCCGCTCAAGCCCGGCAACTACCGCTTTCAGGTCTCTGGACAGATCGAGGCCGGCTCGCATGAACACGAGGTGGCCAACGAGCGCCACTTCGTGGTTGACGGGCCCCGCTTCATCCTCAACCCGGGTGACATTGCCGGCGTGTGCCCGCCCAACAATGCCCAAGGGCCCTTTGGCAGCGTGTTGCCGCAGATCGTGATGCGCCGGCGCACCCTGCCCTGGGAGCGCGACATCGCCGAGACCTTGCCCGCGCCCAGCAACCCCAAGGCCCTGAGCAACCAGCAGCCTGACTACCCCACGCCCTGGTTCGCCCTGCTGCTGCTGCAAGAAGGCGAGGACTACCAGATCAAGCCGGGTGTGCCGCTGGAGCAGGTGCTGCCATCCAAGGTCTTGCAGGCCATCGGTTCGCCCCAGAACATCCTGGTCGATTCGCTGGACATCGACGCCGCCTTGCTGGCCGACATCCTGCCCTCGCGCGAAGAGCTGCAACTGCTGACCCATGTACGCCAGGTGGACCCGAATGACCGCGAGCTGTCGGTCGAAGGCAGCGATGGCTTTTTTGCCGTGCAGGTGTGCAACCGCCTGCCCACGCCGGGCTTGAAGGCGCAGATGGTGCTGGTCTCGCTCGAAGGCCGCACGGACCTGCTCAAGGCCAACCCGCCTGCCGAGATGCGCGCCGGTGTGTACGGCGAGTTCGTGGTGGACGACACCATCTTGCTCAACCCCGTGGTGTTCAGCCCGGTGGTGGCTGGGCCCGTGCCCGTGGCGAGCCTGACGGCCGGTGCGGTGGCGACCACCGCCTTGCAGCCCGCGCCCGAGTTCAAGGGCCTGCGCGACACGCAATCCCGCCTGGACGCCCCGCGCATGTTCCAGAAGGCCGATGTGGCCGAGCGCTCGCCGCACAAGGCCGAAACCGGGCGCCTGAGCCTGCCCATCCTGGCCCGCAAGCGCCTGGTCGTGCTGCACAAATGGAGCTTCGAGTGCGAAGGCGAGGGCGATTTCCAGGGCCTCATGCAACGCCTGGACGTGGGCCTGATCGGCAAGGTCAAAGGCCCCTTCCCCAAGGTGGCCGACAGCGGCCACATCCCCGTGCCACTGGGCACCCGCGTCGGCACGCAGGAAGAAGCGCTCTACCGGGGCCCGCTGGTGCCCTTCCCCTTGACGCGTGACCCGGCCGGCCCGTATCACAGCGCCGACCAGGCCCGCCGCGTGTCACCCGAGACCGGCGTGGAAGACATCTCCTACGCCGCCGCGTTTGAAGTCGGGCGCCTGCTGGCCGCCGCCGATGGCCGCCTGGCGCAAGAGCTGATGCGCTGGCGCCGCACCTCCTACCGGCTGTCGGCACGCCTGGGCACGCTCAAGGCCATCGAGACCCTGGTGAAGGTGGACCTGGGCGCCAACCTGGCGCAAAAGCTCAGTTGCCCCGTGCTGCCGCTGGCCTCCATCAAGCTGATCGATGGCATCGCCCAGAACGCGCCGCGCATGGGCGATGTGTGGGGCTTGGGGCAACTCAAGCAGGTCATCGGCCTGCAGCCCGAGGCCATCTCCATGGCCTACAACCTCACCGACATCAGCCAGGCCCGCCAGGTCCTCATGGGCCTGGACACCCCGCTGGGCACCAGCGTGGCACCCCAGGCCGTGAACCTGGGCGCGTCCACCACGCTGGAGGCTGTGCTGGCCGACACCGCCGGCCTGAGTCACCTCAACGCCCAGCGCGTGGGCGTGCTCGACAACGTCAAGGTGCGATTGGACTTTGACCTCGCGGTCACCTCGCCCACCAGCCCCACCAACATCAAAGGAGGCCAGTGATGCGCTCCCCCTGGATTGAAGGCAAGGCCACCCTGGCCGAACGCATGCAGGCCCATCAGCAGATCGGTGCCCCCGTGCCCGATGCGCAGATGCCGCCCTATATGGAGAGCTTCCTGTCCCACCTGCGCCTGCTGGTGGGCGTGCCCTTCGACTACCTCGTGCCCGATGCGCGTTTGCTGCCCACCGAGTCCATCCGCTTTTTCTATCTGGACCGATCCTGGACAGACCGGTTGGTGGACGGCGCCATTGCCGTGGGCAAGATCGGCTCGCGCGAGCAGGCCCACCACCAGGCCCAAGCCCCGCAGGTCTCGCGCCAGCTGGACCTGACCGAGCGCCAGGTGCGCGGCCTGCAACGCGGCAAGGTCACCTTCGAGAACGTGCGCGCCCTGCCCATCAACGGCGCGGCCCAGGTCATCACCGGCTTCCTGCTGCGCTCCAAGGCCGTGTCCGGCTGGCCGCACATGGACATCCGCGCCTACGACAAGGTGCTGGAGCGCAACTTCGACCCCGACACGCCCGACTCCAAAAGCCACCAGCTGCGCACCCTGCGCCTGGAGCGCCTGGCCCCGGCCGTGATGCTGGCCTTGTTTGAAGGCATCCCGCGCATGGTCATGTGCGAAGAGCCCCACCATGGCGTGCAGTTCGGCGTCAGCGGCGAGGGCACCAAGCTCACGCTCTTGCGCCGCAACCAATCGGGCGTGGCCTTTGATTTGCCCAAGTCCAAGGAAGTGGTGGTGCCCTTGCGTGCCGGCGGCAAGCGCGTGGTCCACGTGGCGGCCTTGCGCCAGGCCCTGACAGACGCGGCCACGCAACCCATCCCGCCCAATGCCGGCACCGGCACCATGCCGGCGCAAAACGGCGCAGGCGCCTTCGCCATCGAGATGCTCGACCTGCCCTGGCGGCAACGTTTCCAGGGCGATGGCGCCAAGCCCGAGTTCACCGGCAATGGCCTGTATGTGAGCGACTTCAAGGTCGTGGCCAAAGCCCTGGACCCCAAAGTCACCCTGACCGTGAAAGGAGCGGGCCTGTGAGCACGAACTCCCGCATCGCCTTTGGCGTCAACGCCGCACAGGGCCTGTCCATGCAGGTGGCGCGCACCTGGTCTGAAACCCTGGTGCGCGACCCGCGCCTGCTGGTGCCCGTGCACCTGGACGTGCTCATGGTGCGCAGCGAAGGCGGCACCTGGGCCCGCACCGGCCTGTTCCAGAACGACGCCCAGAAGTGGCAACAGCCCGCCCCCTTTGAAGACCTGAGCCAGCCGCGTGCCAAGGGTGCCTACCTGATGTGGGCCCCGCCCGATGCCCTGGCACGGGGCCGCCAGGCCGATGGCGACACCCAAGGGCCGCTGCGCTTTGCCGGCCTGCCCGACCGCTGGCTGGTGCTGCGCGTGGCGCCCTCCAGCCGCGTGGCAGGCCGCCGCACCGTGCGCGGCTGGGTGCTGCGGGGTGACCAGCCCCACCTGCCGCCCGTGCCGCTGGACCAGTACAAGGAGGCCGACCTGGCCCCCGATGGCCAGCTCTCGCCACCCGTCACCGTGATGGGCCCCGAGCAGGTCAAGCAGCTCAACTGGGTGGGTTACTTCGATAACGCCGAGGGCGTCATGGCCTTCCATGACCCGCTCAGCGACGTGAAGGAGGGCACCGTGTCCTACCTCGTGTGCGGCTGGTACCACGACCCGGACAACGACCCCCTGGCCGACCCCGATCTGCGCTCGCTCAAGGACTTCAAGCAACGCCTGGCCGATTACCGCTGGAGCCTGCCTGACGCCATGCTCAAGGAGGCGCAAGAGCACGCCACCCGCCACAGCGACACGCTCACCCGCATGGGCTTGAACGTGCGCGCCGACACCAAGGCCACCCGCCGCATGGGCAGCCCGCTGGATGCCGCCACCGGCAAGACCAGCCGCATGGACGCGTCCACGGGCCTGAAGGTCAGCTCGGCAGCCTGGTGGCCCCGCCACTCGATGTACCACGGTGCCGTGGTTGGCCTGGGCTGGCCCACGGCCAAGCTCGGCGGCAGCAAGCGCTCGCTGCTGGACGCACAAGGCCATGAAGTGGGCGGGCCACCGCCAGCGAGCAGCGTCAAGGTCGGCCTGGGCCAGACCTTGAGCGAGGCCATGGGCGCCATGATCGCGCGCCGCCAGGGCGAGCCCGAGCTGGAGCGCCTGTTCCAGGCCTTTCAGCTGGGTGCCATCAACGAACTCGACGAGCCCGATGGCCGCGCCCGCGTGGACGCGCTGCTGCACGCCACCACCTTTTCCTCCGCCCCTGGCGGCAGCGTGACCGAGCGCGTGTGGCAACCCCCTTTGGGCGAGCCTGACCCGGCAGGTGTCGTCAAGGAACCTGGCAAGGGTGTGTTCGATCGCTACTATCACAACGACGCCAGCGGCCCCCAGCGGCAGAAGGCCCACATCGGCGCCAAGGCCGGCCAGAGCGGTCGCGCCGTCAGCCAGGCCGGGCGCGAGTACAAGGTCGAGATGGCCGTGCCCAAGGCCAAGTACGAGACCCTGCAGTTCAAGGGCAAGGCCCTGCAAGCGGAAGAGCGCGTCTACCAGGGCGGCATCAGCACCGCCTTGAAGAACCTGGGCCTGGGCAGCGGCAAGACCCCATACCGCCCCGGCCGCTGGGTGGACCGTGAGCGCCCGCTGCCACGGCTCTACACCCCGCAAGACCCGGTCATCGTCATCGAGGGCATCAAGCGCCCTTACCACCACGGTGGTGACGGCCGCTTCAGCCAGGACGGCTTGCTGGGCTGCCGCCTCACCGGCAGCTGGATCAAGTCCTACCGCAACCCGGTGCTCAACCGCAGCTTCAATGCCGAAGACGTGCTCGACCGCGGCGTGATGAACGGCAGCGTGCCGCCCGAATGCGAGAACCTGCTCAACGAGCTGATCCTGCTGTGCCCGGGCAGCGCGCCATCCTTCCTGAAGTCGGCGAAAGAGACCGCAGGCATGCGCACCCGGGCCATGAGCGCCACCACCCAGACCAACGAGGTGCAGCGCATCATGGTGCACCAGACCAACTGGTGGGCCGCGCGGGACCCGCGTGTGGACAGCAGCGCCACGATCAGCCTGTCGCCCTACACCGGCACCTTGCCGTCTTCGGTGGCCTTTGCGCCACCGGCCCAACCCTGGAACCCGCTGCACCTGGACTGGCGCATCGAGTTCACGCCCTCGCCCCAAGGTATCGACGACTGGGATTTCGGCGAATGCGACTTCAATGAAGACGCGCCCAAGGTGCCTGCCACCGGCAGCGTCACCCCCATCGTGATCGAAGGCCGCAGCTACCTGGCTGCCGGTGCCGGCAGGGCCATGGCCAGCGCCATCCGCCAGACCTTGTCCGATGCCCTGCGCATCGGCGACAGCGGCACGCTGGACGTCGAGGCCGTGCACGCCTATGCCAGCGGCATCGGGCGCGAGGTCAGCCGCTTCATCTCCGGCATCGTGCCCAAGGCCGGTGACGACGGCCTCAACGCCGAAGAACGCGCCGCCCTGGGCGACATCGCCAGCGCCCTGGAGCAGATGGACGTGCTCACCGGCGGCCTCGATGGCATCCAGAAGACCATGCGCAACCCCGCCACCTTGCAGGTGCTGCGCGCCGGCTTCATGCGCATCCTGCGCCTGCGTGTGGTCGACGGCTTCGGCCAGGTGCTGGACCTGGCTGGCTCCAGTGCCAGCAAGCCCGCAGCCCCGGCGCAGATCGGGCGCAGCACCGCGCTGGAGGTCACCGGTCGGCCCGAGCTGCTGGCCTTGCCGCCGCGCTTCACCGCGCCCTCGCGCCTGCTGCTGCGCTTCACCGACGCCAAGGGCGGGCCCGACGAAGCCCGCTCCGCCACCGACAAGGAAGCCGAGGTCAGCCCCATCTGCGGCTACCTCATGCCCAACCACCTTGATGACGCCTTGCTCTTCTTCAACCCCGACGGGCAGGACGTGGGCGTGGTGCGCCGCGATGAAAGCGACCATGTCGTCTGGGAAGACGCACCCGGTGCACCCTCGCACGTGGGTGCCTCGCCTGCACAGGCCATCGCCAACCCCTTCCTGGCCGACATGGCCCAGGGCCTGCTGGACTGGGGCGTGGCCGACGCCGGCCTCAATGCCTTGCCCAATGACACGGCCTTGCGCTCGCTCATGCGCGTGATCGACACCACCCGCTGGTCCACCGACCCGTTCGGCCACCAGGGTGAAGAACACCTGGCCCTGCTGGTGGGCCACCCCGTCGTGGTGGTGCGCGCCGTGCTGCGCCTGGAGGTGCAAGAGGGCACGGACGCGGCCGCCGCCAACGAGCAGGTCATCCCCGTGCGCCTGGGCTCGCTCGCGCAATGGCAGGACGGCCTGCTGGGCTACTTCGTGGAAGACAACTTCCGCAAGCTGCGCTGCTCGGAAGGCGCTGTGGGCGACCTGGCCCGCGCCTTCGGCCAGCAAGAAGGCTTCCTGCAAGCGGTGGAAGACGTGCCCGGCTACGCCGATGACCTCGACAAGCCCGGCGCCCTGCAACCCATCACCCACCACTATGTGGACCGCAGCGGCCTCATCCACGTGCGCCCCAACCAGGACGTCAACCTCATCCTGCTGGTTGAGCCCCACACCCTGGTGCACGCCACCTGCGGCGTCCTGCCCCGCAAGGAGGTCGGCCTCAAGAAGGAGTGGACGCAAGACGCGCTGGCCAAGCTCTCGCCCACCTTCCGCTTCGGCCCCGTGCTGATCGACCCCAAGAACGTGCGCATGCCCGTGGCCGCCGAACTCAACGGCACCTGGAGCTGGGACCACCGCACCGACGTCACCACCTGGGAGAACCTGCCCGTGACCCACGCCACGCAGGACGCGCTCTTCCCGCAAGACCCGCCCGTGGCCAGCGAAGGCTGGTTGCGCCTGCGCCCGCATGAGGACAACGCCCAGGCCGCATCACAAGGAGCCCAGCCATGAGCGGCGCCAACCAATGGACCCCACTGGGGCCGGACTGCATCATCGATGGCCAGATGGACGAAGGCGGCGGGCGGGCGCCCGTGTCAGGCCGCGTCACCGCCATCGTGCTGGATGGGGCGACCTTGTTCGTGGGCACGGCAGGCGGTGGCGTCTGGCGCAGCGACGACGACGGCGTCAACTGGGCCCCGCTGGACGACAAGCAAGCCTGCCTGGCCGTGGGCGCCATGGTGCTGGATGCCGCCACCAAGCGCCTGTACATCGCCACCGGCGAAGGCAACAGCGGCGGGCGCATGCAGTTCGGCCAGGGCCTCTTGATTTACGACACGCAGGCCAAGACCTTCCTGCCGCGCGTCAGCGAGATCCCCGCAGGCACCGGGCCTTTCTTCCGCAAGATCCGAACCAGTGCCATGGTGATCGAGCCCGCTTTTGGCGGCGGCACCAAGACCTTGTGGATGGCCACCAACGCGGGCGTGTTCCGCTCGACCGACAACGGGCAGACCTGGACGCAATCCACGCTCTTGACGGCCACCACCCAGGCCGCATCGGCCTTGTGCGTGACGCAGGACGTGAGCGGCCAACGCCTGCTCGTGGGCGGCTGGGCCAGCTACACCACCAGCACCAACGAGAAGAAGGAAGTGATCGTCACCGCCCAGACCAGCGGCGTGTTCGTCAAGCGCCCCGACCTGGATTTCGACCTCCTGCCCAAGGACACCCCACCGTCCGACAAGTTGCCCAAGGAAGGCGTGGGCCGCATCGGCCTGGCCGTGGCGCCGGGCAACACAGCGCGGGTCTACTGCGTGATGGCGCTGAACAAAGGCGCGGGCTTCCATGGCCTGTACATGTCCGATACCGCGGGCCAGAACTGGACGCGCCGCACCCTGCCCGAAGACGGCGGCAAGGCACTCAAACAGTCCAGCTACAACCTGGCCATCGCCGTTGACCCCAACGACCCCAACACCCTGATCTTTGGCGAAAAGGCCTTGTGGCGCAGCACCGATGGCGGCATGAGCTGGACCTGCATCTCCGCGCCCAGCGGCGATTCACCCGGCACCCACTCCGACCAGCACGTGGTGGTGTACGACCCCGCCCACCCCAACCGCGTCTGGCTGGGCAACGACGGCGGCGTCTGGTTGTCCAACGATGGCGGCACCACCTGGGCCTCGCGCAACCGCGGCCTCAACACCCTGCAGTACTACGCCCTCGTCCACCACGCCGGCGCCGACACCGTGCTGCTGGCTGGCGCGCAAGACAACGGCACCCAGCGCTTTGCCGGCAACCCCGGCTGGAACCTGGTCGGTTATGGTGACGGCTTCTTCTGCGGCATCGATTCGAGCGACCCGCGTTACTGGTACTCCAGCTACGTCTACCGCAACAGCGCGGGCAACCTCAGCGGCATCCAGCGCTCGTCCGAAGCCGGGGCCATCAGCTCATGGCGCATCATCACCGATGGCATCGACAGTGCCGAGTACATCGACCAGGCCAACGAGCCCTTCTACGTGCCCTTCGTGCTCGACCCGGTCACCCCCTCGACCTTGTACCTGGGCACCACCCACCTGTGGCGCAGCACCGACCGGGGCGACACCTGGCAGGCCTTGTCGCAAGACGATGGCACCCGCTTCAGCACCTTCACCGAAACCGCCGACGTCAAGAAGCCATCGGCTGACGACGGCATCAGCGCCATCTGTGTCGATCCCAACGACAACAAGGTCATCTACGTGGGCACGCGCCGGGGCGATGTCTTCCAGATCATCATCACCTCCGTGGACGGCCAGGGCACACCGACGTGCATCTGGTCTGTGCGCGGCCAGCCGCCTGCGGTGCCTGCGGGCCTGCCCGTGGTGACCAACGCGCCCGACGTCGTCAACAAGGCTTACTGCGCCGATCTGGCCGTGCCCAAGCTGGCCGCACCGGGCCCCATGGCCAGCCGGCCCGTGTACGTGGCCTACGGCAGCGACTACCTCACGGGCACCTTGCCTCAATCGGTGCACAACGGCCGCGTGTGGAAGGTGGACTTCACCAACCGCATGCTCCCGGCATGGACGGCACTGGGTTCGGCCCAACTCGATGGCGCCACGCCCGAACCACCCAACATCCCCTTTGGCGTGAACTTCGCCAACGCACTGGCCATCGACCCCACCAACGCCCAGCGCATCTTCGTGGGTTGCCAGAGCGGCGTGTTTGAAAGCACCAATGGTGGCGGCGCCTGGACGGCCTTCTCCACGGGCCTGCCCAACGCTCCCGTGGTGGACCTGCAGTTCCACCCCACGCGCCGCCTGCTGCGTGCCGCCACCATGGGCCGCAGCGTGTGGGAGCGCCCGGTGGACACGATTGCCCCGCCGGACGTCAGCACCGCCGACGTCTTCATCCGCGACAACATCGTCGACCTGGGCCGCTACACCACCCATGCCAGCGACCCGGACCCGCTCAACCCGCCTGGCCAGGTCAGCTGGCTGGACGGCGTGGACATCAAGGTCGATGCCAAGAGCCTGCTGGGCAATTTTGACAAGCCCATCAGCACGCAGGACTACAGCGGCACCGGCGCCATCGACTACATCAGCTTCCAGCAACTGGAACACGAAGACTTCATCCGTGGCCGGCAGGCCCATGTGTTCGTGCAACTCACCAACCGTGGGCCCCAAAAGGCCACGGGCGTGACGGTGCGCCTGTACTGGGCACGCATGAGCGGCGACACCATCCCCGCGCTGCCGGCGGACTTCTGGGGCAGCTTCCCGGACGGCAACCTGGGCGCCGCGGGTGCATGGCAAGCCATGGGCGCCAAGCAGACCGTGGGCGAGCTGCCTGCGGGCTCACCGCGCATTGCCCAGTTCGACTTCAGCCCACCCGACGAATCCGTTGACCTGGCGGTGATGGCCGTGATGACCAGCGTGGAGGACCCGCTCAACGGCAGCGGCACCGATGTGGCCACCATCGCGCAGAACAACAAGCATGTGGTGGTGCGGCGCGTGCCCGTCAGCGTGAGCACCGCCGAGATCGTGCTGACCATCCTGGCGGTGGTGGGGGTGGTGGCGGGTACGGCGGCCATCGTGGCGGCAACGGCTTGACATGGACACCAACACATCAGGGCAAGGTAAGAACGCAACCGTTCCGGCCGAGATCGACCGCTGGAACTGGGGCGCCTTCTTGCTCAACTGGATCTGGGGCATCGGCAACAACACCTTCATTGCCTTGCTGATGTTCGTTCCCTTCGCGAACATCATCGTCCTCTTCCTGCTTGGTGCCAAAGGCAGTGCCTGGGCCTGGCGCAACAAGCGCTGGGACAGCATCGCGCACTTCAAGCGCGTGCAACGCCAATGGGCCAAATGGGGTGTCCTCGTGTTGGTCGGCGGCATCGTGGCGATGGCCGCGCTGATGTTCACGATCGCCTCGGCATTGAAGACGAGTGAGCCCTACAAGCTGGCCACAAGCCGCCTGCAGGGCAACCCGCAGGTGCTGACCATGGTGGGCGCACCCATGGTGACCGGTGCACCCATGGGCAGGATCGAAGTGTCTGGCCCGAGTGGCCATGCCAGCCTCTCGTTCTCGGTCGAAGGCCCCAAAGGCAAAGGCGAAGCCTATGTGGAAGCCGTCAAGGACCTCGGCAAGTGGCAGATCAACCGCATGGCGTTTGAGGATGAGGCCACAGGGCAGCGGGTGGACCTGAGCGCGGAGACCGGCAGGGGGATTTGAGGCGGGCTTGGTGATGTGCCCCGCGCGATGAGCGATCAGCCCCGGTGGGCCGCTTCAATGGCCGCGATGTCGATCTTGCTCATCGTCATCATGGCCTCGAAGACACGCTTGGCCGCAGCGCGGTCGGGGTCGGCCATCGCGGTGGTGAGCGCACGCGGCGTGATCTGCCACGACAGGCCCCACTTGTCCTTGCACCAGCCGCATTCACTGGCTTGCCCGCCGTTCTGGATGATGGCGTTCCACAAGCGGTCGGTTTCTTCCTGTGTGTCGGTGGCCACCTGGAACGAGAAGGCCTCGCTGTGCTTGAAGGCGGGGCCGCCATTCAAGCCCAGGCAAGGGATGCCCATCACGGTGAACTCGACTGTCAGCACGTCGCCTTGCTTGCCAGACGGGTAGTCGCCCGGTGCGCGGAAGATGGTGCCCACCGTGCTGTCGGGGAAGGTCTGGGCGTAAAAGCGGGCGGCTTCTTCGGCGGTGCCGTTGAACCACAGGCAGATTGTGTTCTTGCTGACCATGTTGCTCTCCATCCATGACGTCGAGCAGTTTATCGATGCTTGCCTTGCCGTGTTGGGGAACCGATGCTCCTGGTAGGGGCTCGCTGCATGGATGGGGCGGTCGGCGTAGGCCCTCTTTGAGGGTATTTGCGCGAGATCAGTCCGGCGGGGTGCTCTGCTCCGCTCGTGTCCCCCGCAATGGGCTGGCAGCCCATTGCTCCTCCTTTACCTCGCTGCGCAGAACACCCCGCCGGACTGATCCAGAGACGCTGTGGATGTTGAACGGCCGCACACAGGTTGAACATGATCGGCAGCGAATGGCCGTTGCCATTGATGACCGGCGCTTCCCGACCCAGACCAGACGATCACCCCGACCGTTCCCATTGGGCTCAATCAAGGTCGATGACGGACTCGGACCCGATATGCAAATGCTGGATCTGTACGCGGACCCCAAGCAAGAAAACGGCGGATTACTCCCCGGGTTGATGAGGATGTAGGGTGGGCACAGATTTCGGCTAATCTGCAGCTTGGCTTTCACTTGCATGTCATTGTCGCAAGAAGGCCCACGATCAAACAATGGGAGGACACCGTGAAGAACTCAATGATGAATTTGAAGACGACCGCGCTGCTGCTTGCAATGAGCTTGGCGGGCGCGGCACAAGCGGTCGGCGTGCCGGGCCAAGGCACGTGGGAGACCACGCTGCAAGCACGTGACCTGGACGGCAACCTGGCCAATGGTCCGGAAGCCTTCTATGACACCACGCTGGATGTCACTTGGCTGGCCGATGCCAACCAAAATGGTCCCATGAACTGGGACGCTGCCATGACATGGGCTGCCAACTTGAACGTTAATGGGGTAACCGGTTGGCGGTTGCCCAGCGTCATCGATACCGGTGCACCCGGTTGCAACTCCAGTTTGACTGGTGGCACTGATTGTGGGTATGGCGTACAGACCAAGAGTGGTCTGCCCACCCAGTACCAATCTGGCCAAATCGTCTATAGCGAGATGGCACATCTTTATTACGTCACACTCGGCAACAAGGATTACGTTGCAGCCGGGAACCATGGCTACAACGGCCCCCCACCCCTCCCTGGCACGGGGAGTCCTGACCCAGTTGGCTATGGTCTGAAAAATACCGGCGATTTCAAGAATATGCAGGCCTACGTTTACTGGATCGGTAAGGGTTACTTTACTCAGGGTTATGCGTGGGATTTCTATACGTACGACGGCCTCCAAAACTACACCATCAAGTCCTACGGTGGTCTTTACGCCATGGCTGTACACCCCGGAGATGTGGCCGCTGTGCCAGAGACGCAAACCTATGCAATGTGGCTGATGGGCTTGGGCGGGCTGCTGCTGGCACGTTGGCGGCGGGCAGTTTGAGGCTTTGCCGCTTCGGCCTCGTTGGGTCTTGTGAGAGGGTTTGGGGGTGCTAGCCCCCAACCTTCTTTCTGGGCATATCCATGGCACGTTACGAACACCTGCCATATTGCGGTGGAGGAATGGTCGACAAGGGCCGCGGGTATGAATGGCAGGAACTGGCCAATCGGCGACCTCATACTCGATATGGCAAATCCCCAATAGGCCGATCTGCTTTCGGTTAGAGCAGTTGGCCATGCCTCGATACACACAAATGTGCTGCGAAAAGAGAAGCTCATGCCATAGTCATTTGGCTTCTATTTCCCAGTCGCTTGCATCGAGTCGCTGCAGTAGCGCCAGCGTCGTGCGCCGAAGATCGGCGAGGCGCCGATCGGATAAACGGCCTTCGACGATGGCGTGCACCTGCCATCGCTCTTCAGTGAACTTCACGACCACACCGTCGATGACGACCCGGTAGACGTTGTAATCCGCCCCCTTCTCAGGCGCAGGGCCCCCAGCGTCAAGCCGGTAGAGCGCGGCCAGTGCCTCGAAGTCTGGCTCATCGTCATGGTTCCAATAGCTCTGCTGCCCCTCCCATCCGTGCTCGTGGCGCCAAAGTTCCTGACGGATGTCCCAAAGGCGATTGGGCTTGCGATCGACTCGCATCATTGTCCAACGCTGCCAATCGAGCTGACTGAGCCTTGTCCAATGTCCGTTCGCCACATCCAGAGACCATGCGTCGATGTTCTCCTGCAAGCTGTGGCTCGGCCCAAGCCAGAGTTCGCCGCCACGAACGACGACCGAACACCCGTCAGCGTCAAGCTCCGCTGAGTGTCGGTGGATCCATCCAGGGGCCTCTCCGCTGGTTTCGACGGGGGTGATGATCATCGTTTCGAGGTCGAGGCGAAACACCGGGGTATGTCCCTCGACACGTTGTTCCGGATGCCCCAGACAGCCGACGATGAAAATGGCCTTACCGACAAGCGTTGCGCTGTGAAAATCCGTAGGAGGGAACTCTTCTCGCGCGTAGCCGTATACCGCGATCGATCCATCGGTATCGACCACAACGACGTCGTTGTAGATGAAAAAATCCGGATCGTAGTGGTCTTCGTGCTCTCCACCGATGTATATGACGCGACCATTAGGGAGCATCGTTTTGCTCATACCCATTCGATCGAAGCACCACATCGGGCCTGCATCGAAAGCCGATGGTCCGTCAAATGCATTGTTAGCGCTGTACGCTGAGTGACGCGTTCTCACAAGCCAATGCCAGAGTGGATTGTCGAGACGGGCTGGCCCTTTTTGTACCGTGCGCGGTGAGCGCCAAGTGAGGAATTCGGCGTGATCCAGGACGGGTGGCGGCTCAGCCTTGCGTTGGCGATCGGCTTCTTCTTCTGCCGCCTCAGCGGCATACTCGGCTTCGAAGTTCTCGTCTTCCATGTGTCTGCACCCCTCCCAATACGAATGTACGACGGTTGCACGCGAAGGGGTCTTGAATCGGCCCCTCGAAAGCTGGCTTTCACCTAAGTCCGCTCCTGGCCTGGAGCGTGAGCACGCAGCAGCGCCCGAGAACTGACGTTCGCTGTTTGAACTCTCGCCAACGAAATTCAACAATCGGATCTGTTCACAAACTGGCCTTGCCGGCCAGGAACGGTCTTTGGCGACCATCTGCTCCTGGGCAAGCTAGCATCGGCGAATACATTTATCCAAGGAGGACACCCATGGCCTATTCGATGAACCAAGTTGCGCTGTACCTCAATCTCGCGTGCTCGCGCGTCCAGGCAGACGGCGACATGCGCTATCTCACCAACCGGGCCGGCACTGGCGCGCTGGCCGGCGGCGGCCAGAACCAGGAGACGCAGATCCTGTTCGTGCGCGACGCCTTGTGGATCGCCAACAACGACGACGCCGACTCGCAGCTGCAGAAGAAGATCCTCGATAAGCTGCGCATCGGTACGCCCGAGGCGCTGGTCGAGCACGTCGACGCCTTCCAGTCGCGCGTGTTCAAGCGCCGCCGCAACGGCCGCGACGAAATGTTCGTGCCGCCCGCTTCACCAGCCGAGACGCTGCTGTTCGAGCTGGCGGGCCTGGACGACAAGGGCGACGCGCGTGAGGTTGCGTACCCCGACGCCATGGATCTTCCGACGACGGGCACAGGTGCACCGGCCGGTTACTCGCTCGGCTCAGGCGGCAAGCCGCCGGTTTCTGGCATCGTGTTCGTGACCGGCAGCTATGAAGGCAAGGGTGGCTCCGGCGACAACGAGCACGCGGAGCAGAAGCTGCTGGCCGCGCTGTCCCGGGTGCCGGACAGCGTCCGCGGCACGCTGGCGCTGTACGGGTGCAAGCGGCAGTGCCAGGTCTGCGCCGACGTCTTCGGCGAAGCGCTGCCGCGCCTGCGCGCGAGCTATCGCTACGTCAACTGCCGCGCCCACGACGACCCCAAGGTCCGCAACTACGCGTCGCAGGCGCATCCGTCGGGCATCAAGGCGCTGGACGTCGACCACTACTTCCCGGCGTGAACGGCGTCCGCGACCAGCAGCGCCAGCCGATCGCATGCCGTTGTGGCTGATGGCATCCCCTTCAAGTCTTGCTGACCAAACGCTCAGCCACTTGCGGTGCCAGGCGCAACAACAACGGTAGCCACCGGGCCTTGCCCGGGTACACCTCGCTGCGCCCCGCTTTGGCCGCATTCAAGGCTACTTTCACAACGTGCTCCGGCGTCAGCTTGTCTGCCTGGTAGTGGGCGGTGGCGGGTGTGTCCACGGCGGGTGGCGCCACGTCCGTGATGGTGATGCCCTGGCCGACAAGTTGGCGCCGCAGGGCTTTGGTGAAGCTGCGCAGGCCGGCCTTGGAGGCCGAGTACAGCGGCGCGCGTGTGGCCGGTGCCAGGCCGTAGCCCGAGCTCATCATGATGATGTTGGCCGGTGCCGCGGCGCGCAGCGCGGGCAGGAAGCTCGCTGTCATGTGGATGGCGCCTTCCAGGTTGGCGCGCAACTCCTGGGTCAGATCCTGCGCGAGCAGATCGGGCCGATTGAAGTCGATTTCGCGCAGGCCGCCCGCGTTGTTCACCAGCAGCCTGACTTCGGGGGCCGCGGCCAGAACGGCATCGGCAAAAGCCATCACCGAAGCCTTGTCGCTGACATCGCAAACGTGTGTGCGGATGCCGGGGTAAGCCTTTTCAAGGGCCGCCAGTTTGGTGGCGTCACGGCCGCAGGTCACCACCTGCCAGCCTGTTCGATGCAGCTCGGCAACGAACGCGCGGCCGATACCGGAGGAGCCGCCTGTGACCACGGCGGTCGCGGGTTGGCGTGTTGGTCTTGCCATGGCTGTGCCTTTGATGGTGTTCAGAAAACCCGTGCCTGGCGCATGACCCGCGCCAGCAAGGCGGGCGAGAGCCGCCCCAGGTACACCGCCCACTTCTCGCGTTTGGCGATCACGATGCGCCCCTGCCCGCGGGCCAGTGCGCGCGCGGCCTTCGCAGCGAAGGCGGGGGCACTCATCGAGGCATCGTGCAAGCCGTCCATGCGGTCATGCGCCGTGCCGTCACCGGTCAGGGCCGCACGGGTGACGTTGGTGCGCACAAAGCCCGGGCAGAGCACCGACACCTGCAGGCCTGCCGCGTGCACCTCGGCGCGCAGCGCATCGTGGAAGCCCACCATCGCGTGCTTGGCCGCGGCATAGGCCGAGCGGTAAGGCGTGGCCACCAGCCCCGCCACCGACGACACCGCCACGAGCTGCCCCGATTGGCGCGCCAGCATGTGCGGCAGCACGGCCTTGACCAGGGCCACGGGCCCGAAGAAGTCGAGCTCCATGATCTGGCGGTCGACCGCCAGGGCCGTGTCCTTGACCAGCGAGCGCTGGCTGACGCCGGCGTTGTTGATCAGCATGTCGATGTGGCCAAAGCGTGCGAGCACCTCGGCCGTCTTGTCGGCAAAGCACGCGACCTGGGTCATGTCCATCGGCAGCACCAGATGCGCCTGTGGGCGTGCGCAGCGGGCCTTCACGGCTTCCAGCGCATCGGCGCGGCGTGCACTCAAGATCAGCTTGGCGCCGCTTTGGGCCAGCTCGTAGGCCAGGGCTTCGCCGATGCCCGACGAGGCCCCGGTGATCCAGATCACTTTGTCCTGGTAAGTCTTCATTTAAACCACATGCCACTTCGATTGTTGGGGGAGCGCATGGCCCTTGGGGCCGACCGTCTCTGCAGCGCCGAGCAAGGCCAGGCTTTCGCGCACCAGGCGGTTCACGTCGGTGGCGGGGCCGTCGTGCAGGATGGTGCGATCAGGGCGCACCACGGCCAGCCACCCCACCGGCGCCAGGCCCGGTACCAGGGCTTGGGTCAGGTCTTCCCAGACCTCGGTGGCCTGGCCCAGGTTGAGCGCCTGGCCGCGGTGGGTGAACTGGACGCTGCGTCCTCCGGCGTTTGTCCAGCGGCGGCGCAGCTCGGCGTCGAGATGCGTGAGCGGATCGACGCCAAAGCCCAGCAGCGTCAAATGGGGGCCCAGTGCTTCGTCGCTCAGCACGGGGGCTTCCTGGCCACGGCGTACCCATGACTGCGCCATCAGGCCGCCGCGCAACAGCGGCGAGCCGCTGCAACGGGGGGCAAACACGCCCGCCTTGAACGCGGGCTTGGGCTTGATCTGCAGGTCCTCGATCAGGCGCCGTGCAGGCTTGACGTATTGCATCAAGCGCACGAAGCCATGGATGGCGATGGCCGCCAGCTTGTTGGTGGGCATCACCAGCCTGCCCATCAGCAAGGCCAGGTCGATCATGGCCTTGGCATGCGGGCGGCGCTCGGCCGTGTAGCTCTCCAGCAAGGCGGGGCTGGCCCGGCCATGGCAGACCCAGGCCAGCTTCCAGCTGAGGTTGGCCACGTCGCGCAAGCCGGCCACCAGGCCCTGGCCGACAAAGGGCGGCGTCAGGTGGGCGGCATCACCAGCCAGGAAGACGCGGCCCTTCTGGAATGCCTTGGCCAGGCGTGCATGGAAGCGGTAGACGGCGATGCGCTCGATCTCGATGTCCTGCAGTTGCGCCCAGGGTGCGAGCAGGCGGCGCACGGCATCGGGCTGCTCCATCTGCTCGCGTGTCTCACCGGGGCGCAGCATGAACTCCCAGCGCTGACGCCCGCCGGGGGCCACCATGTGCGGCGTGGGGCGATGGGGGTCGCAGATGAACTCGACATGGTCGATCTGTTTGGCCACGTTCTTGGCGTCGACGATGAGCCAATCTTGCTGGAAGGTCTTGCCTGTGAATTCCAGGCCCAGCTTGCCGCGCACGAATGAGCTGGCGCCATCGACGCCGACCATGTACCTGGCCTGCACGACCTGCTCGCTGCCATCCGCATGGCGCAGCCGCGCTTGCACACCGGATGCATCCTGCGTGAAGTCCATCAACTCGGTCTGTGTGGCCACCTGCACGTGCCCGCTGCCTGCCAGGCGCGCACGCAGGACGGCTTCCAACTCGGGCTGGTAGAAGGTCACGAGCTTGGGGTGCCCATCCAGCTGCCCGGCGGTATTGGCACGCGAATAGCGGCCAAACACCGGGCAGTGCATTTGCACATGCGGGATGGCGATCGTCTCGAAGTCATGCTCCTGCAAGCCGGCGAGCTGCAAGACACGCAGGGCTTCGTTGTCCAGGGCGATGGCCCGTGGTGCCGTGAAGATGTCTGCCGCACGGTCCACCACCAGCGTGCGCACGCCGTAGCGGCCCAGCAGGTTGGCCATGGTGGCCCCGGCAGGCCCGAAGCCCACCACCAGCACGTCAACCGATGCAGGCAAGGTGCTCATGCTGCCACCACCTTGCTGCATTGCTCGCCCAGGTCGAGCGCACCATCGTCGGTTCGGATCGACAAGGTCATCACATCATGGGGTTTCAGGAAGGCGGGGTCGCTCCCGCCGCGCTTGACGAAGATCTGCCACTTCTTGCGCTCCGACAGCAACACCTTGGCCGCCAGCATCTGCAAGCGCCCCGGTGCGCGTGCGGCGCAACCCGCCGGCGTGCCTGTGGCGATCAGGTCGCCTGGCATCAGGTCCTGCAGCGCCGAGTACTCGGACAAGGTCTGGTGGGGCTTGTAGATCATCTCGTCGCAATAGGCGTCCTGCCGGAGCTGGCCGTTCACCATCAGCCGCATGTGCAGTTGCGGCCAGCGCAGCCACTCCTGCGGCTCCAGCAGCAAGAGGTAGGGGCCGACCGGGCCGAAGCCGCGGTAGCTCTTGCCCTTGTAGAACTGGCCTTGCGGCAGCTGGACGTCACGCGCGGACACGTCGTTGACGATGGTCACGCCGGCCAGCCATTCATGCAGGCGATCAGGCGCCACGCTCACTGCGTTCGTGATCGGGCGGCCGATGACCAGGCCCAGTTCGATCTCATAGTCCAGCAGCTGCACGTGCGCGGGGCGCTTCACGTCGGCGTTGGGGCCGGTGAGGCTCGAAGAGGCCTTGGTGAAGAACATGTTGAACGGGATCTGAGCCGGGTCCAGGCCGGACTCGCGCACATGGCTGGCGTAGTTGACGCCCTGGCAGAGGAACTGCTGGTTGCCAGTGATGGGGGCCAACAAGGTCACCGCATCCAGGGGTGTGGTGGCCTGTTGTGCCGTCATCAGCCGGGCGGCCGCCGCCCCGCCGTTCGAGATGAAGTCGGCGGTGGTCTCGTAGGCTTGCGGCAGCGGCGCGATCGCGCCTGCGAAGACGACACCCCAGCGGATGGCCCCTTGTGGATCGAGATAGCGAACGACAGGCGTGGACATGTACAAAAGCCTTTCTGGGCGGACGACAGACGAAGGAGGAGGGGGCTCGGCGCGGCTTCACAGCCACGGGCGTGGGCGGGTAGCCGTGACGCGGTCCAGGAGCTGCAGGCGGCGCCAGTTCAGCAGGCCGCGCTTGAGCAGCATCAGCGCCTTGATTGCGGTGCCCAGTGACTTCTTGGGGACGAGATCCGGTGGCACGTCCGCCCCCCAGGCCCACAGATAGCCCAGCTCGAAAGGCACATAGTGCGTTTCATGGTCGGCCGTGAAGACGTCGCCGTCCGTGTAGTGCTCGAACTCGAAGCCATCGGGGTCCAGCCAGTAATCGAACAGCTGGCTGCCCAGCACATGGCGGCCGATGCCCCACAGATGCTGGTGGCCGTTGGCGCGCAGCACTTGCTGGCCCTGGCCCAGGGCATCAATGTCCAGCACCTCATAGGCGCTGTGCTCGTATTTGTTCTCCAGGCCGCCCGCGATGACCACGGTGTGGTGGTCGGCCGGTTGCGCCCCCAGGTCCAGACGGAAGAAACACAAGGCGGGCGAGCCATCGGCCAGGTACTGCACATCAGAAGGGATGAGCCCCAGGTAGCGCATGTACCAATTCGCCATCGCATGGAAGTCAACCGTTTGCATGACAACGTGCCCCAGGCGCGCCACGGCCGCCGGTGCGATGGGGGTGCGCACCGTCTGGTTGACGCGGCGTGTCTGCCCTGGCTGGTTGGCGGCCTCGTGGGTGGCCGCCCGCTGCGGCAGGGGTGACTGCGGTGCCCAGTCGGTGATCAGCCACACCTCATTGCCGGCTGGGTCGACCAGCGACACACCGCGCCCGCCGCCGGGAATGGCCGTGGGGGGCAAGGCGACAGCGCCGGCCTCGGCGATCAGGGGAGCGAAGTCGGTGCCTGCCGGCACGACGAAGGCCGCACCGACATAACGCGCCTTGCGCCCCTGCGTGGCCACATAGATGGCCGAGGCCGGCCCGCTGCCGCGCATCACCAGCGATTGCGATGAGCGTGACACCACCTGCATGCCGAAATCGGTGAGAAAGCGCTCGGCCGCATCCAGCCTGGGCCGCTCGAAGCGCAGAAAGGCCAGGGCCTGCGCCTTCAACAAGGGGCGTGGCCGCGCAAGGCGCTGGATCTGCGCCGGCAGATGGCTTTCGGGGTGTTCCTCAGGTGCGCGCAGGACGCGGGGGCGATGGTGCGTTGTCATATTGGACATGATATCCAAAATGACATTGGTGTCAATATGCGAAGATACGCCCATGCGCACACCGCCCGACACACTGCCCGATTCACCCCCAGACCACCGCACCCGCGTCGCCATGGAGCGCCGCCGCAAGATGCGACAACGTCTGATCGAAAGCGCCTTCGCCGTGCTGGCCAGGAAGGGCGCACACGCCGCCGTGATCGAGGACGTCATCGTCGAGGCCGGCGTGTCGCGCGGGACCTTCTACAACTACTTCCAGAACAACGAGGAGTTGCTGGACGCCGTGACCGCGAAGCTCGGCGACTACCTGATGCAGCTGGTGGACCCGGTGGTTCGCACGCAGGAGGACCCCGCCGCACGGGTGGCTTCGGGCATCCGGTTGTGCCTGCGTGCCGCCCTGGCTTTTCCGCAAATGGCCCAGTTGGTGTCACGCATGGATTGGCAGCAGGCCGCACCGGGCGGCCAGCCGCATGGCTACCTGGCGCGTGATGTCGAAGCCGGGCTCAGGGAAGGGCGTTTCAAGGTGGCCAACGCGCGCTTGGCCACCGACCTGGTCGTGGGCCCGGTGATCAGTGCCTTCCACGCCCTGCTGCATGAGCCGCTCCCGCCGGGGTACCCGGAAGACCTGGCGCAAGGCATCTTGCTGGGCCTGGGCCTGAGCCGCACCGAAGCACGCCAACTGTCGCAGCGCCCGCTGCCTGACCTTTCATTGGTGCCCGTGCCCAGGCCTGCTTGATCAAGGCTTGGCCAGCAAGTCCACCACAAGTTGATAGACCTGGCGCAGTGCCGTGTCGGTGTCGAACGCGACGCCCTGGCGCAGCACCACCAAGTGGCGGCTGGGCACGATGACGATGTGCTGTTCCTGGAAGCCTGCGAAGAAGATCAGGTCAGCGGGCAGCTGCGCACGCAGGTCGGCCGGCAGATGCTCGGTCGGTTGGCGCCACAGCATGCCGCCGTAGCCATTGCTGGCGGGCGAAGGCGCGGTCATGAAGTGCACATAGGACGGGTTGAGGACGGCCTGCCCGTTCCAGCGGCCCTCATTGGCCACCAGCTGGCCAAGGCGCAGCCAATCCACCGGGCGCAGCATGCCCCGTGCCCCGCCCACGGGGGTGCCTGATGCGTCTGGCTCCACATAGCCACCACGGATGCCCAGGGGGGCGAACAAACGCTTCTGGTAGTAGTCGTAGATCTGCTGGTGGCCGCCGCCGGCCAGCTCCTTCAAGCGGCACATGGCGAGGTTGGCAAAGCCGGTGGAGTAGTTGAAGACCGTGCCGGGTTGCGCCACCAAAGGCTTGCTTGCGGCCCAGGCACACTGGTCTTCTTGCGAGAACAGCATCTTCGTGGTGTCGTCTTCGCCAGCGGCATAACCACCTTCGACCCACTCCAGCCCCGGTGCCATGTTCAGCAGGTTGCGCCAGGTGATGGCAGCCTTGTTGGTGCCCTGCCAGGCGGCCAGGCCCACCGGCGCGTCCAGTGCCAGCTTGCCGTCACGTTCCATCACCCCGGCCACCAGCGCGGTCAAGGTCTTGGTCATCGACCAACCCAGTTGAGGGCGGTTGCGGTCGAAGTTGGCGGCGTAGCGCTCGTACACCAGCTTGCCGTCCTGGGCCACCAGTAGCGCGTTCGTGTTGGTTTTCTTGGTGGGGTCCGTGCTGGCCTCGGTCAACATGGTCGCTGCCGCGTTGTCGAGCACAGCCCGGCGGTCGGCACTCAACGCGTCACTTTGCGCTTTGCCCTCCCCGAAAGGCCAGGGCGTCATCAGGTCGGCAACGGGGGGCTTGGCCGCTCTGAAAGGCTGTGCCCGCAGGGCGGCCTCCTTGGCCGACGACGCCGCCGTGAGCGTGCAACCCAGGCCGGGCCGGTAGATGGCCCGCCGTGGCGACAGGAACACCGCAGACACTTCCACTTCGTCTGCGCCACGGGTCACGAACCAGAAGCTGGGCAGCGGCTGGACCTTGGGCGCGGTGTACTGGGTTTTCACGCGGGCAAAGTCATCGCCTGTGGCGATGGCGCGCGAGCACAAGTCCCACGCGGCGTAGCCCGTGCCCGCCGGTATGGACTTGATGAGCTCGCTCAGCGATGGTGTGGTGCTGGCCTGCTGTGCAGAGGCCGGCAAGGCCAGGCAGGCGCCGGCCAGGAGGGTTGCGCATGCCGAAAGCTTCCAGCGACCTTGAGTTTGACGGGGGTACATGGTGATGCCTCTTGAAATCCTGGCGGACGATGGCTGGAGCGTAGGTGCAAGCCGCCCCAGGCGCTATCAGAAACGCGCAAAGCTGGCCAGGGGCAAGCCTGAATGGACAAGGCCGCGCCAAGCGTGGAAGCTCTGGCCGTGAAAGCACGGAGGTTGCCCCCAGCATGACCTGGCCTGTCAGCATCGGCCAAGCAAGTGACATTGCAGACATGGTCACCCTGCAGCCCCAATGGCAGCTGGACTACCAGCAGCTGTCTGCTGGGCGTTTCCAGGGGCGGATCGTGCATGCCACCCTGCCAGGCTTGCAGCTGACCAAGGAAACGTCCAACCGCGCGTCTCGCCAACAGGGGCAGCTGTTCCAGGACGACATCGGGCTGTTGTTGGCGGACTCCCTGAAAGGGCCCTGCCGTTACCACGGCCAGCTTGCCGAGCGCGATGCCGCCATGATGGGGCCGGCAGGCGAGCTGGACCTGCTCACCCCTGACGACTGCCAGTTGCGGGCCATCCTGATGCCGCGCGCCAGCTTTGTGGGCCTGTTATGGCAGCTGTACCCGCATGCCGCCGAGCGGGTGGGCGACACGCACAGGGCGGTAGACCTGACGCCCGCCGAGGCCGGCTTGCTGCGCGAGTTGATCGACCAGGCCTTGCAGCATCTGTCAGGGGGTGCTGGCCAAGGTCGCAGCGAGGCGGTGGCACGCCAGATGCAAGACGCGATCGTGCTGACCTGGCAGGACGCCATGGCGGCCAGGCTCGCACCTGAGCGCATCGGGGCGGAGCCGCCAGGCAGCCGCCGTGCGCTGGTGGCGCGCAGCTGCCAACACGTGCGTGAGCGCCTGCCTGAACCGACCACCATGCTGGCGCTGTGCCGGGCGGTGGGCGCCAGCCCGCGCAAGCTTGCCTACTGCTTCCAGGACGTGCTGGGCATGTCGCCGGCACGCTACCTGCGCCTGATGCGCCTCAACGGCGCGCACAGCGATCTGGTGCGCAACACAGGCGAGGGCGGTGCGCACACCGTTCAAGACATCGCCTCGCGCTGGGGCTTCTGGCACATGGGGGCCTTTGCCGCTGAATACCGCAGGATGTTTGGGCAAGTGCCTTCACAGACGCTCGGCTTGCGTGGCACCACCGCCTCTGGGTTCTTTCCGAGTGCGCGAAAATAGCGCCCATGACCTCCCTGGCCACGCCCCCTTCAGACGACCCCAAGCCCCAGCCACCCGAGCCGCCCGACATCAACGACTGCTGCGGCAACGGCTGTGACCCCTGCATCTTTGATCGCCATGACATGGCGATGGATGAGTATCGGCAGGCGTTGAGGGCGTGGGAGGCGAGGCAGGGGGCGGTGGGGGAGCAGAAGGCTTGAGTGGGCGGGTTACGGTTTACTGCCGAGGTTGAGGTGCGTCCTCGTCGGCGGATATCGTGAACTCGTAAAGGGTGCTGTTTTCCGTGGCACCGTTGAGGCGCAAGTACAGGTTGGCCTTGTCGCTGAAGCTACCGTGAGGGTGGCTGCAATCTCGCGAACCGCACCGCAAGTTCCGTTTTGGATCCGCCTTGGCCCGAATCTCCCAGAACTGGGTTTTGGCATCGATGCCATAGCCGTCTAATTCCAAATAGCCTGGGAAGGCCTGCTTGGGTCGATAGTCCGGCGGGGCCTTCATGATGGAGCCATCTGGCAGCTGAGGGTTCCAAGGAGCCAGGGGCTCGATGTTCTGATACACGGTGAAATCAAGCACAACAGCATTCTTGATCGACTGTGTCATGACCTGGATGCCCAACTGATCCCAGACGCATAGCGTCCGCACGGAATTCTCGTGACATACGGGACTTTCAGGCAAAGCGTTTTTCCATGAGGCAATTGGATCGCCAATCGATACCTGCGTGCCATTGATGGAAATTCGAGATCCACGGATCACGATCTCAGGCCTTGCTCCGCGGGCCACAGTCCGTGGATTTCGGTTGGTCTTGGCCGTATCGACCTGCTCTTGAGCCTTGCCCATGAGCTCATTGAGTAGCTCAAGCTTGGTCGGCTCCTTGCCACCATTGCGGCTTCGGGCTCGCTCATAGAGTTCGGAGCGCAGGCTTCCTTCACTTGCCGCCCCTTTTTCCCCTTGTGGCGATGATGCGGGCGAGCTGGTACTGCTGCCCGACTCGTGTGCTTGACAGCCTGAAATCATCGAGCCGATCAGCAGGGCGATCAGGACTAACGATCTCATTTTTTCACCTGATTTATCTCGCCCAAGGTCCCATTGTCATGAGTCTTGGCGTTACACAAGATGCAACGTTGGCAACTGTCGAGACAAGAAAGACGTGACGCCTCTCCTCTCTACTGAAGCTCCGCCATTGTTGGCGTGGTTAGGCGCAAGCGGATGCTCTTCAACAATGCATCCAGGCGCGCCTTGCTTTCTTCAAATGGTGGTGGGTCGGTTTTCAGCCGCTCAATACTTGAGCGTTCTGTCTGCGCTTGGGTGAAGCTTCGCATGTCCACTGCGATGAAGGGCAGCACCTGCGAGCCCATCCAGCCCATATAGCCCGTGTAGACGCTGTAGTTGTCGAACTGACGTTTGCCCTCGGTCAAGCGAACAGCCGCCCCACCTTGTTCCGAAGCCAACTCACCGATGTAGGCGCGGTGTGGGCCCACGCGCTTCTTCAGAACCTTGGCGACTTCCTCATTGGCGAAACCTGGCATCAACCCAACCGATGCGCGAGATGTGGCTTCGAGCAGGGTATTGGTGACGGGGCGTTCCCCCACAACTTGTGTGTTGATGACGTACAGGACGTTAGGTCGGTCATCCAAGCGAATGCCTGCTGCAGTATGGAAGGACGCCTTGCCGTCATCAGGGATGAAGCCGTAAGGGAAGCAGACGCCGCGCTCTTTCGGAATCTCGTAAAGCTTGCGGGGTTGAAAACGCTTCATGAAGGCTGAGAACCAGGCTTCGCGTTCGGCTGTGGTTCGATGGTCGTTGGAGTTGTCTCCCATCACAAAACGATAGTAGACGCCTTGACTCAAAAGGTAGCCTTGCAGGTAGCGCCCCTGCGCATAGCCTTTTCTGTCTGGCATGCCAAAGTCCATGGGGTGTATGCCATTGCCAAACGTTTCGAGTTTCTTTTTCTTCTCGGCAATTTCCTGCTTTCGCTCGGCGATATGTCGGTCGTGTGTTTCTTGCGTGATGTTGGCATTTCGCGTGGATGGGTCTTCATTGACCAAGTCTTGAAGTATCCTTTCTTCCAACTGAATATCTTTGACGAGGTCTCTCTTCAGGTAGGTCTGCTCTTCCACCGCATCTTGGTAGTCTTCGTCAAGCTGCTCTTGTGTGGCACCTGGAAAAATCAGCGCGTAGAGGTATTCGTCATATTCGAGCTTTTCATCGCTACTCCGAATCTCCCGGGAAACAGTCGGCATCTGATCCTTGGGCGTATTTGTGTTGGCGCTCAATGACCATTTGAACGCGCCCTCCACATTGAATGTCAACCGGCCCAAGCACTCTTGGTGGCTAGTGGACTTGGGCGTGTAGCTAGCGTTTAATGCTTGTTCCAGGTCTTGCTTACTGGGCCGAGGCACGGTTCGCGCATCGTCATTGGCCTTACTGGGCTGGCAAGCTATCAAAGGCAGACTCAACAACAGGCCAAACCAGCCTTGTTTCAGCATGCTCATACAGTTTGGCTTTCTGTTGAGGTGGTTGTGTTGGCGGCCATGGAACTGCCTTCTGTATCGGTTGAGCCCACCATCGTGGGCGTCGGCATGGTGTTCTCCATCGCGATCACGGTCAGGTTGAAGCCAGACAAGTTGTTTTCCCAGGCCGTCCAGTTGATGGGCAAGGCCGTGATAAAGCCCTGGATGCCGTCAGGCTCTTGCGATGCTGGCAACGCGCGTTTGGCGTTTGTATCTGGCTCATAGGTGTGGCTGATGTCGTGTACGGTCGATTTTCGCCAGAACAACTCGTCAAATGGCATGCGGTATGTAAGTTGACCGCCCTTATCGTGCTCAACGTAGAAGTCATACCGCCACAGCGGCCAAATGGATCCGGGTGGTGTGCCCTTACCAGCTTGCTCTTGTTGAATCTTGGCATGGGCAACATCTCGCGGAACAAACCAAAATGCTTTCTCATAGCCTTTTGCATTCGTTTCCGCGACCTGCTGAATTGCGCGCCAAGTGTCAGGTGCCGCTGGACTCTTGAGCAATGCTTCGCTGGCCAAAGAACTGGCAGCGCGATCGGCACTGGTCAAACCGAAGAGCTTTTTCCAAAGGCGAACGCGCAAATCGTGCACTTTGCTCGCCACCGGGTGGCTATTTTTGCCATCGAGCGAGGCCATCACAGGCGTGTCATCGGTGATTACCACCGCCAACTCCGAATCACGGTTGCCGAGCATGCTGCGGTCGTTGATGTTGGCGCTTCCCAGCACGGCAACACGGTCATCGGCGATCAGCAGTTTGCTGTGCACATAGATCTGTTCTGTCACGGGCTTCTTGCCAATCACGTCCCAGTTGCGCAGGTTCAACAGCGTCAAGTAGGACTTCCATTGTTCGCCTACAGCCTTTTGCAATCTATCCGGCTTCATGCTTGCGACACGCTGCTCAGCCTCTTCAATGGAGATCTTCTTCTCGTCATGCAGTTGCTTGGCCACGATGGCCCGCCGTATGCCATTGACCAGGCTGTGCTTCCCAAACACCAGTGATTGCATGGTCAGGTGTGTCTGCGTCATGATGTTGACGACGTTGAGCAGACCTTCGGGGTGCACCGGCAGCACCATGTACACATGAAACGGCACGCCGTCATAAACCGCAGCAGTGATTCGGTCTACCAAGGCCTGCCCGATGGGGTTGAGCAGCCTTTCCTGAGGTTTGCCCATCAAGCGCAGCGCCTCAATGGTCGTGGCATTGGTCATCGCTTGCTTCAAGTCCGCCATGAAGGCTTTGCCTTGAGCCAGCTTCTTGACCTCGGGGACCATTTCCCAACGCATGGTGGTTGGCACCTTCTCGATAGGCACGCCCCGGATACCCAGCATGTCAATGAAGCGTTGGTAGGTCGGTGATGATTCGATCTTGAGGATGGCTGCCATAGGGCCAGAGAGTCTGCCCCTGGCGTCGCCTTCTTCACCATATGCACTCTGGAAGAACTGCCCTTCGATATAGATGAACTTGCTGGCTCCTTGAATGACCTTGACCATGCCTTTGAGGCAATTGTTCTGCTGCATGGCCGGGGCCTTGTCCCCGAGTTCCGCATTCTCTTGGGAGACCAATTGTTTTGGGGCGCTACGCAAGACTTGCACCCAGTTGCTGCCGGTACCCTCCTGGCGCTGCGGTAGGTGCTCCTTTGCGATGCGAGGGGCCTTGGGTGTCTTGATGATTTCCAGACCAATTCTGGCGAGCAGTGGGTCGACGAGTTTGGCGTAGGGGTCTCGGTACCGCGCAAAAGACGTTTCATAGCTTCGTGCCGAGCCATTCCACCGGCGCACGAAGTTCTGGCTCAGATCGAAAACGGCTGAGCCCTTGATGTGGCAATGTACGTCGTGCCAAGGCATGCGTGGTTGGCAATCCACGTCAATGATCTTGCCGCTCTTGGGTACGACCTTGGTGTGCTTGAGGAGCCGGTCATAACGTTCAGGCAGCTTGCCAGATGAGGCATAAAGGGCCGCGAAGACGGCATACGACAGCGCATGCACGACCGAGGAGACCTCTTGCAGCATGGCCGGCGGCAAGCGATTGAGGTCTGCATTGTTCAACCAGGCGAGCAGCGCGGACATGGCATTGGCTGCATTGGCGGCACCTGTTTCTCGCAGCGCTTGCAGTTTGTTTTGAACGTCTTTTGGCAATTTCGCCCAGGCCCATCGTGAAGCATCCTGTGCGGCATCTGCCGCAGCAGCTTTGACGGGAGCGGTAAAGCGCCCGACGAGGTCAATGTTTTCCCAGATGTTCGATGCGCGGGCTTGGGTGTCCTTGAGAGACTGTGTGACTTCTGCCTTCAGGTCCCAAGCTGGTGCAAAGAGGTCTGCCGGCGAAGTCAAGAAAGTGGCGACTGTTCCTTTGAGGCCGTCGAGTGTGCACGCGGCGAGCAACTCGGCCCGTGTCAGGCAGTTGGCTTGCTCGACATTGCTCAGATCGTGAACCGGGGGGATGCAGGAGTTGTATAACTCGTTAAGCGTGCGTCCATCGGCTTTCAAACTGAAGTTGCCGTCGTCGCGTCTGCCGTAGGCGAGATCAATGCCGCCAACGAACGCGTGTTCGTTGTCTACCACGACCTGTTTTTGATGATGAGAGAAGAACAAGCCCAATGAACCTTGGTCTCCTTGCTGCATCGCGGGCAGGCAGTAGGCTCTTCCCTTGGGTTTGCCTGCGTTGAGTTGGAACACGGCCAACATGGTTTCGAAGTCGCCTGTGTCCACGCCAGCCTTGGGAGAAAGCCATGGCATCACGTAGACAGATGCGCCGTTGTCCACCGCCGCTTTCAAGCAATCAAAGAGCGTGGCCTTGCCATCCAGTTCGACGTCGTAGTTGACTTGCCAACCCGCGATGAAGACCGACTTCTTCGCATTTCGGATGTAGTTCGCAACCGATTTGAAGTACTCGGCCCCAGTGACATAGAAATCAATGTCGTTGCCACGGTGCGGTGTGCTGAACAATTGCCCCCACGACCACTCAGGTGATGACCCAACGCGCGTCATGCCTTCGATCTGAACGCGCTCTGTGTCTTTGGGGAACCATGCTGGCGCGGATCGCGCTTGTGTCGTTGGTTGACCACCTGCGTCCACTGGCTGGTGGATCTTCTTTCCTGCCATGTCAATGTCCCTTGTGTTTATTGTTTGAGCTTGCTCAGCAGCGACGAGTCATTACCGGCTTCCAGAACACGCTTGGCATGCTTGAGATCTTCTGCGGCATCGTCATTGTTCAAGTGCGCATGGGTGTCATGGCTGAAGTCCGCGGCATTCAAGGCTTCCCGCAGCTTGGCCTCATCGCTCCATGCGGAATCTTGTACCTGGGCACTCAGTTGCACTGCTTGGCCTGGGTACAAGAGCCAGAGACTGTTGGGATGGGCGAGATAGGCCTTACCCAAGGCCTTTTGCTGATCGCCTGACAGATTGACGACACCTTGTGCATCGGTCTCGCCAGCCATCAAAACAGCGTCGCTCGAGACCACCCCCATCCCGCGGGGTGTCGAGACGGATTTGACGATCTTCCACGGCGTGTGTGCGAGGGCGTGTCCCTTGGGGCCCGGAACATCAGTGAGGCACATGTCGAAACTCAATTCGCTTACAGACAGGGATGATCTGGGCATCTGCGGCATCGCCCACGACGCCGTCCCACCCCCCACCATCGACTTCTGCCCAGCCTGCACCGTGATCTTCCCCGGGCACTGCGCAGTAAAGCTCCCGCCCTCGATCGTGATGCTGGCCCCGCCAGACACCGCCAGCGTCACCTTCTTGGCCGCAGCAATGTTCACCACCCCACTCGCCGTCTTCAACTGCAACTCCTGTTTGGCCGCAATCTGCGCCGGCCCGGCTTGAGCCTGCATGTCAATCGGCCCTTGCGCCGCGATCATCGTCAGGCCCTTGCCCGCCGCTTCCGATCCCGGTTGAATGGCGCCTGCCAGCAACCCAATCGCCTGCCCCGTGTGCACGCGGGCTTGCCCACCCACTGCAAAGTGCGTGTCCTGTCCGCTGGCGATCTGGGCGGTGTCTTGCGCGCTCAGGTGCAGGTCCTGCCCTGCGGTCAGGCCGATGCCGGCTTTGCCCACCAGGGCAATGTTCGGGTCGGCCATGTGGGGTACCTTGCTCTGGCCGGTACCCGTAGCTTTGTCTGCCGCGTCGGCATGGGCGTTGCCCAGGCTGCTGGTGCTGACCATGCCGCTGAGGCTCTTGGTCAGGGCGGCTGCGGGGGCGGCCTGGTCGTCCAGGTTGCTCTTGCCCGCACCGGCGCTGCCGGCTGCGGTGGCCAGGCCCACGGTCTGGTGGATGCTGGCGGCCTGGTGGAAGGTGCTGGCCAGTTGCTGGGCTTGTTTGGCCAGGGTCATGCCGGGGGCGTTGTCGCCAGCCGGGGTGGCGCTTTGGCCCAGGCCATTACCCAGGCCGAATGTGCTGAGCATCACGCCGCGTGCAGCGCGCAGGCCGCCCCAGGCGTCGGTGCGCAGCTCGAAGCCCAGGCCTCGGAAGCTGCCGCGGTGGTTGTCAGCCTGGTGCAGCAGGTGGCCCATTTGCAGCCAGGTCTGGCCCTGGGTGCTGTGCAGTTGGGTGCGCAGCTGGCCAGGGGTGTCGTCAAACACAAGCTGGTTGTAGCCGCTGCCGCCAAACTCCTTGCTCTTGACGCCGCTGAGCGCCGCCGCGTTGGCCTGGCCTGGACTGCCATCGGTGGCGGCACCGGGTGCTGCGCCGTGCCAGGCCGGGCTGTTGCCGCCGGAGCCTGAGCCCACCAGGTTCATCTGGCTGCTGGGGCTGTGGTCGGTGGATTCGGTCAGGGCGCTGGTGTCGGCTTCAGCTGCTTCGCCACCCGGGGTGCGGGGCACGCCGGATTCGCCCCGGCCGTTGTACAGGCTGGCCATGACGAAGGGGCGGTCGATGTCGTTGTTGAGGAAGCCGACCAGGACCTCCTGCCCGATGCGGGGGATGAACTGGTGGCCCATGCCGGGGCCGGCCAGGCGCTGCATGACGCGCAGCCAGCAGCTGTGATCGCTGTTGGCGCGCTGGGACGCAAAGGCATTGGCCTGCCAATGGAACTTGACCTTGATGCGGCCAAGCTGGTCGGTGTAGAGCTCGTCGGCGCCGCTGGGGCTGATGCTGCCGTTGGGGCCGACCACGATGGCGGTCTGGGGGCCCAGCGCGGTGGGGCGCGGGCGGGGGCGCAGGCCGGTGTCGTCCATCAACACGGCGCGCCAGGGCACGTTGCGGCGCAAGGCCTGGAACTGGCAGGCGTAGCCGCTCTTGGCGGCCTGCTTGTACAGGGCGGCGCTGTCCACGGGGAACTGGTCCGGGCTGGTGGAGGCCAGGGCCGGCAGGTCGGCGGCGCCCAGGGTCTTGGCGATCTTCTCGCCCAGCTCCTTGGGCAGGTTGTTGATGCCGATCACGTCGCAGCCGGTGACGAAGAACTGCTTGTCTTCATTGGCCAGGCCAAAGGCGGAAAGCGGGTCCAGCGTGGACTGGGTGACGGCGAACCAGGTGCCGGCGCGCAGGCTGCGCACGGTGCCGCGGCCCAGCCAGGTCTTGTAGCGGGCTTCGTGGGCTTCTTGCAGGCGGGTGGCGGCGAACTGGGCTTCGGCCTGGTTGCCAAAGAGGAAGTCGCCCGTGGGGTCGTAGCTGGTGAGCCAGCTTTGCAGGCTGGTGGCCTCGTCGCCGCCCCATTCGTGCGCGGTGGGCACCTCCGCGGTGATGGCGGCGTGGGCCTTGTAGTCCCAGCCTTGTACGGCGGTGGCGGTGGGGCCGAGTTTGCGCACGCTGCCCAGGGCCTGGATGCTGTCTTGCACTTCCTGGCTGCTGCTGCCGTGGAAGCGGATGCCGGCTCCCCCCAAGCTGCTGGCGCTGATGGCGTCTTGGGGTTGCTGGGCGCTGCTGACGAAGAAGACCACGGTGTGGCCGCCGGGGGCCGCCTCGTCTTCTTCCACGCGCCAGCAGATGCCTTCTTCGGCCAGCAGGCGTTGCACGAAGGCCAGGTCGGTTTCGCGGTATTGCACGCAGTAGGCGCGGCGGCCCTCGTTGCGGGCAAACAGGCCGGCGGCCACGTAGGCGGTGACGTCGTCGTCCCACTTCCAGGCGGCGATGCTGCTGTGGTCGGCGAACACGTCTTCGACGATCTCGATGACGGATTTGTCCTGCCAGACACGGCTGTTGAGCGTGTGGCCGAGCAGCGCCATCCAGGGTTGCACGAGCAGGCCTTTGCGGGCGAAGCCGCCGTCGGCCTCCAGCGAGCTGGCTTCCATGACGTAGCCGCTGCGGCGGGCCTTGCCGCCATCGGCCAGGGTGGTTTCCAGGGTGATGGGGCGGGCGTAGAGCTGCTTGAGCTCGACGTGGGCGCGCAGCACCAGGGCGTTGATGTAGAGCGAAAACGGCTCGGACACCGCTTCGTGCAGGGCAAAGCTTTCGACCATCAGGTCGGCCGGCAGGCTGCGCTCGCTGCTGGGGGCGCTCAGGGTATAGAGGCGGGTTTCGCTGCCCCACTGCCCGATGAGGGTCGCGAGGGTCGAGTCCATGAGGTCATGGATGGCCGTGTCGATAGCCGAGTTGGTGGCTGAACGGGCGGCATCAAGCCCACCCTTCAGAAATGAAGAATCCAGCCCCATGTCGGGCTCCCTGCTGTGGTTTCGTGTTTGATCGAATCGAGGAGGAATTCTCAGGTTGAACACAAGGCCGGCAGCCCACCCCCTTGGGGTGTATGTGCAACCTGCTGTAACCAATCCCGCCAGGCCGGTAACTGTTCGTGAACTGGCGCACGCTCTCCCCATTGTTCGATGCTTCAAAGCGCGACAGGGGGATCAAGCTCTGGGGCAGACGGCCGAAGACGATCTAGCCGCCTCATCCACCGGAGAGTCTGACCATGGGTCAAAAAACCACCGCCCAAGCCCTTCGCGACCAGCTGATGGCCCCCCGCGCCATCGAACGCGTCCACGCCATGCACGCCCTGGAGCTGGAGCTGGAAGAAGCCCGCGCCAACCCGGTGGCCGATGAACTGGAAGCGTTTACCGCCCGCGGCATTCCCTATTACGCCCCGCAAGACCCCGAATACCGCGAGTGGGTGGCCAAGGCCGTGGCCTATTGGGAAAAGCTGCACGCCGAGCCGCATGCCCCGGTGCCGCGCATGAGCGCCGCCAAGGTACGTGGCAGCCGCGCCAAGCACCTGGCCTGAACCTGCGCTAGCCCTGCTTGTCCCGCTGATCGGCAGGGCTGTCCCGGCTGCCCTATGATCGCCCCGCGCACCGATGTAGCGGGTGCGGGGTGAGCCTGCATGACACTGCCTGACCGGATCCGCGTTCTGGAGCGCGGCTGGCTATCGTCCAACAACATCGTGTTTCTGGACGACGACGCCGGCGCCAGCGTGGTGGACACGGGTTATGTCACCCACATCGACGAGACCATTCGTCTGATTGACGAGGCCCGTGAGGGCCGGCCGCTGCGCCGCATCGTCAACACCCACATCCATTCTGATCATGCCGGGGGCAATGCCCGGCTGAAGGCCTTGCATGGCTGCGAGGTGTGGATCCCGCCGGGCGAGGCCGACCTGGTGGACGCGTGGGACGAAGACGCCTTAAGTTACCGCCGCACGAGCCAGCAGTGCCCGCCCTTCAGCTACGACGGCCTCATCCACCCGCATGACACCTTGCGACTGGGTGGCGAGGACTGGACCGTGCTGCCCGCAGCCGGCCACGACCATGCCATGGTGATGCTGTGGTGCGCTCACCTGGGCATCTTGCTGTCGGCCGATGCGCTGTGGCAAAAGGGCTTTGGCGTGATCTTTCCGGAGCTGGCTGGCATCCCCGGTTTTGCGCAGCAAAAAGCTACGCTGGAGCTGATCGGGCAGTTGAAGCCGCGCCTGGTGATCCCCGGGCATGGCGCGCCGTTCAGTGGGGCGGCGGTGGACGCGGCCTTGATGGCGGCGCATTCACGCATCGACTGGTTGATGGAAGAGCCGCGCCGCAACTCAGACAACGCGCTCAAGGTGCTGCTGGCCTTCAAGCTGCTGGAGGCCCAGCGCTTGACGGTGGGCGAGTTGACCGAGCTGGTGCGCACCAGCGTGCAGGGCAATGTGGCCATGCAAGCGCACTACCCGCATGACCCTGAAGCGATGGCCGCGTTCATGGCCGAGCAACTGGTGCGGGCGGGTGCGGCCACGCGCGAGGGCGACACGCTGATCGCCACACGCTGAGCCGCTCACCAGGTCGCTCAGCCTGGTGCATCAATTGGCGCGCACCTGGAACACGCTCGAAGTGCCCGTGAACGGCGTGATCGTGCCGATCAGGTTCTTGGCATCGCCATAGTGCACGATGCGGTAGCTGCCGGCCGGGGTGCCAGCGGGGATCGCCCAGCTGATGTCGGCGGCGGACTCGGCGCCAAAGGTGCGCACCCAGCGGTAGCGCGTGGCCCAGTCACCATCGTCGGCAACGGCTTGCCAGCTGCTGCCGACCAGGCGTTGCACTTCCAGGAAGGTGCCGTTGCGGTGCAGGTTGTTTTTGGGGTGCCCCGTCTGGAAGCGCACGCTGACGGTGTCGCCTGGGGCATAGCTGCTGGCCACGTCCTTGAGCACCTGGCCAAAGCGCTTCCCCAAGGCGGGCAGGTCCATCACCACGCCGGTCTGGAAGTTGAGCTGGTTGTTGCTCAGGTCACGCGGCTGCAAGGTGTTGATGCTGGGCTGGTTGGTGGCCATGTCATAGGCCAGCTTGTTGAGCTCTTGCTGGTAGGCCGGCTGGGTGTAGGGCCCGAACAGGGTGCTGCCGCCTTCATAGTCCTGGATGCTGTATTCCTCGGGCGTGGTGATGTACTCGGTGTAGGCATTGGTGTAGCCAACCACCAGCACCTGCTTGATGTCCACGCCCAGGGTGCGGGCCAACTGGCGGCGGATGCGGTAGCCCGACATGATGGTGGGCTCACCGGGCAGCGTGGCCAGGTAGAGCGAGCCCAGGCGCACCAGTTGCAGTGGCAACACCTCGGGGGCCCATGGATAGGGCTTCATGTCGCCCACGGGGATCACGACCTCTTTGACGCCCTGGCATTGCTTGAGGGTTTCAGAGGGCCAGAACACGAGGCCGCCGATGGCCGCGAGGAAGGGGTTGGACTGGCCCTCCTTGGCAATGCCGGGGCCGGGGCCGTCTTCTTCACTGCCAGCGGCAAAGCTGGTGCCCAGGGCGGCCGGGCAGGTGGTGTGCGGCTGGCCATCGGGCGTGTAGGCACCCGACACGGTGACCTGGCTCATGTTCACGTAGCGCATGCGGTAGTCCACCGCGCCTTGCAAGGTGGTGCTCGATTGTGCTGACAGCGACAAGGCCTTGTCCGCCTGCCGCAGGCCGATGAGGCGGGTGTTCTCGAACTCGTCCTCGGTGGGGCCGCTGCCGGGCTTGAGGTTCAGGTTGGGCGACATGTCGCCGGGGTTGGTCTGGCCGAAGGCTGCCACGAAGGGGGCCTTGTCGCTGCGGTAGCGAACGCCGGCCTGGTCGTGTTCCCAGTGGTAGGCCGCGTAGCCCTTGTTGTCACCGCTGATCAGCGTGTTGCCGTTGGTCATGCTCGTGCCGTGCGTGGGGAACAGGCTGAGCGCGCCCACGGCCTTGCCGCTTTGGCGGAAGGTCAGCACGCTCATGAGTGGGTCGATCTCCAGCGGGAAGGCGGTGCGGTCGGCGGCGGCGTTGAGGCGGAAGGCGGTGGCCGAGCGGTTGCGGCTGGCGTTGGTGAGCTCGCCCTGGTTGAGCAGGATGTCGCCCGGGGCCTTGCTCAGATGGGCTTTGTCGATGGCCTCGACGATGCCGTCCACGATGGCGTTGAAGGTCTTTTGCTGGAAGCCCAGGATGGTGATGTTGTAGAGCGCATAGTGCGAATAGCCACCAGGCCCGGCGTGGGTGTGCGTGGCGCTGATCAGCACGTTCTGCTCGTTGTAGAGCGCACCGTATTTGGCGGCCAGTCGCTTGAGCACGGCCTGGTGGATGGCCTGCGTGACCAGGCCCGTGTCGGTGATGACGATGACGGCCGACTTCTGCGTGGCCGCGTCTTGCACGATGAAGGCGCGTGCCCGCAGGCGCTGGTGGATGCCCGATGTCTTCTGGGTCAGCTCGGCGTAGCCCATCATGCCGACCTCGGCAGCCTCGCCGGTGATGTCGCTCATGCCCACGCCGACCTGATACGGCGGGGTGGTGGTGGCCATGGCGCCGGTGTGGGCCAGTGTGCCCATGGCCAGGGCCAGAGCGAGCTTGGAGAGGCGGTGCAGAGGACGCATGGTGGGCTCCTGGTTTGTTGAAGCGGTGCGGTCAGGTCAGAAACGCTTGGCGATGCTGGCCATCAGCGCAGGCTCATCGATGCGCTTGACCGATGTGCCATCGGTGGTCGCGGTCTTGCCGTAGTAGCTGTTGCGCATGGAGCCGCCCACGATGTCGGCCTCGAACTCGAAGCCCCAGCGCGTGTGGCTCACACCCAGCTTGTAGTCCAGCGTGTTGAGGAAGGAGAAGTTGCGCACGGCGGTGTAGCCAATGTGCGTGACAAGTTTGGTGCTGCCATTGAGGGGGATCTTGGCTTCGACTTGCAGCAGTTGCGAGCCGCGGCTGTTGTGGTAGCCGCGGTCGTAGCAGCTCATGGCCTGGGACAAGTCGGCCCCGCCGTTTTCAATCATGCCGATCTGTGCGGCCGCACCGCACACCACCGAGGTGTTGTTGCCGCGGAAGTCCTTGCTCAGCACCAGCAGGTAGCGGGCTTCGACGATGCCGTAGCCGAACTCGAACAGGCCGAAGGTGGTGTCGAAGTTGGTCTTGACCAACTCGGCCGGGCCGCCCATGGCGTAGGCAATCTCGTTGTCGTGCAGCTCCACCGACGAGCCAGGGAACATCTCATGCGCGGCACCGGCACCAAAGTGCCAGCCTTCGGGCTTGCCCCAACGGTAGCCCATCGCGGCCAGCGCGGTGGTCTTGTTGCCATCAGGGAAGCTCTCTTTGGCCACGGTGCCCAGTTGCAGATAGCCCAGGAAGCCCGATTCGTGCGCGGCGGTGACGGTGAACTCGGCGCCGGGGCGGCGGTAGGTGTCCGACAGGCCATTGGTGCGGCGGTCGGTCAGCACCTTGGCTTCCATGTCGAGCGAGTAGGTCTGGATCTCGGGCTCGCCGGGGGCGGCGGCGTGGGCCGGGGCGCTGGCGGCCTGCATCAGGGCTGCGATCGTGATGGCAGAGAGGGACAGGGTGAACTTCATGGCGTGTCTCCGGGAAAGGGCTGTTTGTGATGGTTGTGTTGGAATCGGCAGGAGCGCGATCAATGGGTGCGGCGGATAGGTACCGATGGACGTGTGCGATGGACGGCGGTGTCAATGAGCCTTGCAACCTGCAGGCAGCGTGGCCACGCGGCTCATCTCCTCGGTCTCGCCGAGGATCTCGGCGCCGATGTAGGCGCGCAGGGCCAGCGTGTCCTTGTTGACGCGCACGGTGGCCTTGTAGTTCTTCTTGGTGCGCGGGTCGTGCACCCAGCCATCGCGCCAGGCCTCGTCGTCGTACTTCTTGAGCTTGGCGATCATCAGTCCGCAGGTGTCCAGCGGGGTGCCCGCGTCCTTGTCCCACACGATGGTGGCGCACAAGGCACCGGCCGGGTCGGTGCAGTCCTTGAACTCGATCACGGCGCCTTTGTCGGCGCTGAGCCAGAGGCCTTTGGCGTCGTTCGGGCTGCTGCCCGTCTGGGCTGCATGGGCAGCGTGGCCACTCAAGCCACACGACATGAAAACGACGGCCGAGACCAGGCCGACGATGGGCAAACGCTTCATCATCATCTCCACAACAACATGAACCGCAGCCCCTTGCGAGTGCGCGGGGCTGCCTGAAACGCGATCAGGCCTGGGCCGGGAACACGGGCCACATCTCGGTGATGCGGCCTTTCTCGTACACGGCGATGTCGCCAAACTGCTGCAACACGGCCTCGCTTTGCGTGGGCCGCAGGAACACGAAGTCATCAGGGCGCAGGGCCTGCTTGCCCGAGCCCAGCAGGATCTGCTGGTTGGACGAAGGGCCGATCAGGCTGCTGGGGCTCAGGCCTGCGGGCGCCTCGGGTCTGGCCAGCCAGTGGCCACCATGAATGAACAGGGACTGGCGCTGGTTGGCATCCCACAAACCAGCGGCGGCGCTCAATGGCTCCACGCCATCGGGGGCGACGAAGCGCCCGGTCTTGAGCACCGGTGTGGCGATGAAGGCGGCGGCCAGCATGTCCGTCAACAAGGGCGTGTCGAAGTCCGTTGGCTTGACCATGGCCGAGCCCACCGAGACCTCATTGGCCGAGCCGCTGCCATCGTGCAGCTTGAAGCTGGGCGAGCCGGCGGTATTGAGCGTGAGCGTGTCGCGCGCGGCTTTGAGCGGGCTGGCCTGCAGGAAGTCGGCAAAGCGCTGGTAAATCTGCTTCGAGTGCGCACGGGACTGTTTGCGCAGGCCGCCGATCTCGGGGATCTTCTCGGTGTGGGCGTCGTAACCCATCAGGCCGGACCAATGCAGCAAAGGCTCTTCAGCGATGAGTTGCACCATGGTCTTCATCACGTCCAGATCGGGTACACCCCCGCGGTGCAGGCCCACGTCGATCTCGATGTTGACCCGCATGGGCTGCTTGTGCGCACGGGCCAGATCGCGGTATTGCTGCAGGCGCTCGGGCGTGTCGATCAGCCACTGCAACTGGCGGCTGGCATCAAAGCCCGATGTGGTTGGCTGTGCATAGAAGCGGGCCGCAGCGGCCACGGGCAGGGGCTTGCCCATCAGCACATCGCTTTGCGGGCGCTGCTCGGTAAGCAGCTGCAGATAGGGCAGGTTGAAGACCATCTGCCGCTGCGTGCCAGTGAGCTTGCTGAGCTCGTCCAGCAGGGGCAGGCAGGCCAGGGACTTGTTGACCAGGCGCAGGTGCAATCTGTTCTGCACATGGGCGTGCACGTGCGCGGCGTTGGCATGCAGGCGTGCGCGGTCGATCACCAAGGTGGGCATGCCGATGCCAGCGGCCTTCAAGGCCTGGTTGAGCGTGGCGAAGTAAGGCTCATAAGGCGCGCCATGGTCGGTGGGGCGCAAGGCCACCACGCCCGCGGCGGCGGCCACGCTGGCGGTGCCGATGAACTGGCGTCGGGTCAGGAGCGGCATGCTGTGTCGTCCCTTCTTTAAGCCTGAACAAAGAGCTTGCGCAGGTGCGCATTGAGCATGCGGCCTTGCGGGTCGAACTGCTGGCGCACACGCTGGAAGTCAGCCCAGCGCGGGTACATGGCAGACAGCTCCTTGAAGCCCATCTCATGCAGCTTGCCCCAGTGCGGGCGGCCCTGGTGGGCGCGGTAGATGGGGGCGCAGTCCTTGATCAGGTACTCATACGGCTCGTCGGCGGCGGCGTGCACGGCGATCGAGCAGCTGTCGCGGCCATGGAAGGGGCTGAGCCAGGCCTCGTCGCCCTTGATGAAGCGGAACTCGATGGGGAAGAAGGCTTCGTTGTGCTTTTCGATGGCGGCGATGATCTGGCGCAGGCAGGCGATACCCTGCTCGCGCGGCACATGCCACTCGGACTCGTTGAACTTCATGGGCCGTACGGACGACAGCAGGCGGTAGGCACGGTGGCGCGCCTCGTCGGTCATGTTGGGGTCGATGAACTTCTGCGCGGCCCACTGGCGCAGTTGCGGGAAGCGCCCCAGCCAGTCACGCAGGGTGCGCAAGTCGGCCATGACGGCGTCGTCGCTGGGCTTGGGCAGCATCAGGTCCGTGCCCGTGTAGAGGTCGTGCGAGATGGCGGCGCCATACCCCGTGAAGGGCAGGTAGTACATCTCGAAGCAGCGGTGCTGCTGGGCCAGCTGGGGGGCCTGTTTGAGCAGGTCCTCGATGGGGCGCAGCCAGACCTTGCGGTGCAAGTTGTAGGCGGGCAGCACGCGCATGGTCACCTGCGAGATCACACCGAAGCTGCCCAGCGAGACGCGCGCGGCGGCCATCAGCTCGCGGTCCTTGCTTTCATGCAGCTCGACCACCTTGCCCCCGGGTGTGACGATGCGCATGCCCACGATGTCGGCGTGCAACGCAGGCAGGTCGATGCCGGTGCCATGCGTGCCCGTGGAGATCGCGCCGGCAATGGTCTGCACGTCCACATCCGGCAGGTTGCGCAGGGCCAGGCCTTGTGCATCGAGTGCGCGCGAGAGCACACCCAGGCGGGTGCCGCCGTGGATGGTGGCCGTCATCGCTTGTTTGTCGACGGAGACGATGCCGGAGAGGCGGTCCAGCGAGACGATGCTGCCCGTGGTGGGCACCAGCGCGGTGAAGGAGTGGCCCGAGCCAAAGGCGCGGATCTCGCCCTTGGCCGAGGCCATCAGGGCTTGCAGCTCAGCCTCGTTGGCGGGCGTGGGCAAGGCGGCCGGCGTGGCGCGCTGTACGCCCGACCAGTTGTGCCATTGCAGCCCACCCGAGACAGGTGGCGTGGCGGCTTGGGTTTCGTCAAGCAGGCCGTGGCTCAGCAACAGGCCACCCAGCGTGGCGGCAGCGCCCTGCGCGATGAACTGGCGGCGGGGCAGAAGGGTCTGGAAATCGGGTTGGTTCATTGGGCTGGCCCACTCATGAAAGCAATCAGGCCGCGCAGGTCGTCGTCGGTGCAGTCACTGCACAGGCCTTTGGCGGGCATGCCGTTGAAGCCCTCGCGGGCATGGCTCAGCAGCACATCGGCACCCTGGGCCAGGCGTGGCTTCCAGGCCGGTGCAAAGCCGGTCAGGGGCGCGGCGCTGCGCACGCCGTGGCAGCTCAGGCAGGCGCGTTCGTACTTGGCGGCCAACTGGGCGTCGGCCGGGCGCAGGGATTCGGCGCGGGTGACATCCTGGTCACCGGGGGGCGGTGGCGGCGCGTCCTGGCAGGCGGCCAGCAGGAGCATGGGCAGCCAGCTCAGGGAGAGCAGCGCGTGTTTGATCGGCGTCATAAAAAAGAAACGGCGCAAGAAAAAAATACAGTGTTATCAGAATATGCTGTGCTCAATCAGTCAGTTATCCAGACAAACCCTGTCCACTTCGCTGCGTAAAACGCGAGGTAATAGGGGTGTGAGATCACCCGAGGAGCGCCGCTTCGTGGCCACTACTTCTGCCAGAGAGTCAGCCAAAGGTTCCGCCAAAGATGCAGCCAAGGAAACGCGCAAGCTGCGCGAGGCCGAGCAGCGGCGCAAGGCCATCATCAAGATCGTGCGCAAGCTGATCAAGAAGGGTGGGCTGGCCGATGTGTCGCTGCGCAAGGTGGCCGAGCTGGCGGGTTACTCCACCACCGTGGTGTATTCGCTGTTTGAAGACAAGGCCATGCTGATCACGCAGGCCATGGACGAAGACCTGCTGGAGCTCACCCGCGTGATGACGGCCTCGGCCAACGAGCACAAGGCCCCTGCCGACCGCATCCGGGGCATGGCACGCGCCTACATCCAGTTCGGCATCACCCACCCGGCCGAGTACGCCTTCGTGTTCATGCAGCAGCGCCCGCATGCGCCCAATGAGTCGGCACGCGTGCAGCATGGTGACCCGTCTGAAGACCCGTATGCCTTCGGGCGCAGCCTGTGGGCCGATCTGGCCCGCGCCGGCCAGGTCAGCGGCCAGGATGTCGACATCGACCTGATGACCCAGATTTTCTGGGAAGGCATCCATGGCTTGACGGCGCGCCACCTGGTGATGGGCCCGGACGATGTCTGGTTCCCCCAGGTGCCCAGCGATCGCCACATCGAGCTGATGATCGAGGTGCTGCTGGGCGGCATCGTGCAGCAGTTCAAGCCACGCTGAACCAGGCCTGCACGGCCCGGCACCCCCTGATGGGTGAAAGGGTACGCTGCATGTCGGCTGCCCTGTCGGGGGCACGTATTCCCAGATGAGCGCAACACATTTCAAGTTGCCCCATCAACAGGAGTACCACCATGCCCGTCTCTTACACCATGCAAGCGCTGCAATTTGGCAGCAACACCCTCAAGGTCCCTGGCCACACCGTGGACATCGTTGCCGAGAACCAGCCCGCCCCCATTCAGTTCAAGCTCGCCGACCCCAACAGCGGCGTGTGGGATCTGGTCTTCAGCTTCGAGGCGGGCAACTTCTTCCTGGCCAACGCCACCGTGCCAGGCATCGACAAAGCCACGATCCAGTCCTGGTACAGCAAGGAAGGCGGCCCCGGCACCGGCCCGCACGTGCTGAGCGTGACGCCCTTCCTGGTCGACCCAACCGGGCCCGACTCGGGCTTCGCCCAGGCCACGCACTTTGTGGACTTCTCGCAGCCCACACCCAATGACAACTGGATCAACACCGACACCCTGGCCACGGCCAATGTGGTGGCCACCGCGCACCAGCAACTGCCCGAGTACGCCAAGCTCAGCATCGCCACCCACGCGACCAACCAGTCCATCATCATCACGACCACCAGCACCCAGGCCGTGTTCGACAAGTTCTTCGTCTACGCCGGTGCCGTCAACCCGGTGGGCAACACCCTGACCGTGCCCAAGGGCCAGACCGCGCTGGCCCTGGCCATCTACAAGAAGGTGACCACCAGCTCCAGCAAGGAGATCGGCACCATCCAGTTCCCCAAGATCCCGAAGGTGGAGTGGCCGCAACTGGTGGCCCAGATCGTCAACGAGATCGTGGCCAACCAGCACGGCGAGTTGTACGAGCACCTCAGCCCCCGCATCCTGGCCGGCCTGGACGCGGCCACCCGCAAGGCCGCCGTGGCTGCCGTGACCCAGCACATCGACCAGCTCACGAAGATCAAGACCACCATCGCCACCTTGGGCTGATCCGCGACACTGACCTGTCCGAAGCTCCCTACAATGCCACTGCGCCACCCGGTGCGGTGGCTTGTTGTCTTGGATGGAGTGGGGCTCATGGGCAAGATTGGAGAAGTCACGCTGCTGCTGGCGGCGGCGCAGCAAGGCCAGGCTGATGCGCTCAACAGCCTGTTCGACCTGCTCTACCCCCAGTTGCGCCAGATCGCCTCGGCGCGCATGCGCAAGACCGACGAGCGCGTGATGCTCGACACCACCTCGCTGGTGCACGAGTGCTACCTGCGCCTGCTCAAGCTCGAAGAACTCTCGCTCAACGACCGCGGCCACTTCCTGGCCTATGCGGCCAAGGTGATGCGCTCGGTGGTGGTGGACATCGCCCGCGAGCAACAAGCACAACGGCGCGGCGGCGACATGGCCTTTGTCACGCTCGACACCGCGGTGGCCAGTGGCCTGCCCAATGGCGAAGACGAGGTGCTGCACATCCACGAGGCGCTGGAGGCGCTGGGCGCCATCGACCCGCGCCTGGTCAAGGTGGTGGAGATGCGCTACTTCATCGGCCTGGACAACAGCGAGATCGCCCAGGTGCTGGACGTGAGCACCCGCACGGTCGAGCGTGACTGGGAGCGCGCCCGCAGCTTCTTGTTTGCCGCGCTCAAGGCCTGAGCGGGCGACCCGGTTTTGCACATGAGCAGGCCCGCGCCATGAAGATCCCCATGGCCCTGTGGCCCCGCCTCATGCCCCTGCTGGACGAGGCCCTGGCGCAGCCGCCTGAACAACGTGAGGCCTGGTTGCGGGCCCAGACGCTGGATGACGAGATGCTGGCCGCGCTCAGGCAATTGCTGGCCGACCGCGAGGAGCTGGATGGCGGCGCCTTCATGGCCGAGCTGCCCAAGCTGGAACCGCTTGCGCCTGCGCCCGGCCAGCCTGAAGCGGGCCTGAACAGCGTCAGCCAGTCCGGCCTGTTTGCGGGTGACATGCTGGGCCCCTACCGCCTGATCAAGCCGCTGGGCCAGGGCGGCATGAGCGTGGTCTGGCTGGCCGAGCGCGACGACGGCCAGATCCGTCGCCAGGTGGCCTTGAAGATGCCCCACGCCGGCCCTGGTCAAACCCTGCTGGCCGAACGCCTGCGCCGCGAGCGCGACATCCTGGCCAGCCTGGAACACCGCCACATCGCGCGCCTGTACGACGTGGGCACGGCGCCCACCGGCCTGCCCTTCATGGTGCTGGAGTACATCGAAGGCCAGCCCCTGCCCGCGTATTGCGACGAGCACCACCTCACACTGCATGAGCGCCTGCAGCTGTTCCTGCAGGTCCTCAGCGCGGTGCAGTACGCGCACACCAAGCTGGTACTGCACCGTGACCTCAAGCCCAGCAACATCCTGGTCAACGAGCAAGGCGAGGTCAAGCTGCTGGACTTCGGCATTGCCAAGCTGATCCAGGGCAGCGAGACCGGCGCCGTGGCGCCCTCCACCGAGCTGACCCAGCACAACGGCCATGTGCTCACCCCCGACTACGCCGCTCCGGAACAGATCGCCGGTGCGCCGCTGACCACCGCCAGCGACGTCTATGCCCTGGGCGTGATCCTGTTCGAGCTGCTGACCGGCCAGCGTCCTTACCGCCTGCCACGCGGCACACGGGGCGCGCTGGAAGAAGCCATCCTCGCGACCGACGCGCGCCGGCCCAGCCAGGTCTGGCTGGATGGCGAGGTGCAGACCCACCACCCCACGGCCGTCACCGTCAGCGACCTGGCCGAACACTTCAAGGCCAGCCCGCGCCGCCTGAGCCAGCAGCTGCGCGGCGACCTGGACGTGATCGTGGCCACTGCCCTGCAAAAGCAGGCGGCACGCCGCTACGCCACCGCCGAGGCCTTTGCGCAGGACATCCAGCACCACCTGGCCAAAGAGCCCATTGCCGCCCAGCCCGATAGCCGCTGGTACCGCACGCGCAAATACGTGCAGCGCCATGCCTGGGCCTTGAGCGCCGTGGGCGCTGTGGTGGCCGCACTGAGCGTGGGCCTGGGTGTGGCGCTGTGGCAGGCTGAACAAGCCCGACAGGAAGCGGCCAAGGCCAATGCCATCA
>Ga0265327_10000571_pt1 | contig 62622 bp, 48 predicted proteins | sample 41621metaG_FD_202089 | JGI IMG/M metagenome (GOLD analysis project Ga0265327, IMG submission 202089) | Rhizosphere microbial communities from Carex aquatilis grown in University of Washington, Seatle, WA, United States - 4-16-21 metaG | ecosystem: Host-associated > Plants > Roots > Rhizosphere...
TGCCGGTGCGCAGAGCCACGCAGCCCAGCAGTATGATCTCGGTCAATTGCGCCCCGATTTCAAACCGGGAATAGCATTTCTGCGGCTTGTTTTCCTTGATGGCGCCAATCCATTCCAAATGATGTTTCAAGTCGCTGTCGCCCTTGAATTCATTGCGGGGAATTGTGACCGGAATATCAGTGATCGCCGGATGTTTTTTGTAATGCACGAACTTTTTGTCGTCGTTCAGCTTCACAAAGAACTGTTCGCCGTAGTCGTCCGGTGAAAAGATTTTACCTTTTTCACCAATCAACAGGCACGCGCTGTTCGGTACATCGCCCAGCAAGGCTTCAATGTCCGTGAGCAATTCGTGCGGGGGCTTGTTGCTGAAGTCATGGCCATTGGGCGCGGAGGCGTCCCGTTTGCCGCCGTCATACCACGTGAACGTGGCGGGCGCTTGCACCAAGGTGTCGTGCTTGTGGAACAGGGATGGGTGGGCGGCTGGCAGCTTGGTGGTGCGTTCGGGGAATTCAAAACGGATCTTGGAGCCGAGGGGATACGTTTCCTTGTTCATATCGCCGATGACCGTCGCTTCAATTTCGGTGGGATACCCGAGGTTCAACGCGCGGAACGGCATGTTCACCGTATGACACGCCATATCGCCCAGTGCGCCCGTGCCGAAGTCCAGCCAGCCGCGCCAGTTAAAGGGATGATACACGCCTTTCTTGAAATCGCGCATCGGGGCGGAGCCAATCCAAATATCCCAATCCAACGAAGCCGGAATCGGGTCGGAACCTTCCGGGCGGTCGAGGCCTTGGGGCCAGACCGGGCGGTTGGTCCAGATATGCACTTCACGCACCTGGCCGATGATGCCGGCCTGGATGCATTCCACGGCGCGGCGCAAGCCGTCGGCGGAACTGCCCTGGTTGCCCATTTGCGTCACCACCCCGCTGGTATGGGCCAGATTGCGCAAATAACGCGCTTCATAAATCGTCTGCACGAGCGGCTTCTGGCAGTAAACATGTTTGCCCTGTTTCATGGCCAGCGACGCGATGATGGCGTGCATGTGGTCGGGGGTGGAGACGGTCACGGCATCGATGCCGCTGCCCATTTCCTCGAACAGTTTGCGGTAATCCTGGTAAAACTTGGCCTGGGGATAACGCTCGCGCTGCTTGGCGCAACGGTCAATGTCCACATCGCACAAAGCCACGATGTTTTCGCTGCTGCAGCAGTTCGTATCGCTGGACCCCTTGCCCATGGCACCAATGGAGGCGATGTTTACCTTGCTGTTTAAGTTTGCCGCGCGCAACAGCGTCGGCACTCCGAAGGTCACCGCACCGGCGGCAAGGGCGGAGGTTTTAAGAAACCGGCGGCGGCTCACGGCGCCGGCAGGATTTTGGCGGTGTGATTTCATGTCCGAATATTATGTGCTCTATTGGTTTGCGAAACAAAAAACATGACTTTAAGGTCAGATTTTTAAACGTAACGACATTAAAAGGACGCTTTCAACCTCGTTACGGATACAAAAGATAAAGGAGAAGGCAGAAAAAGGATATTCCCCAAAAGGGGTATTTGAAAAATTATTGTTATTCTGGCAGACTCAATTCCGTCCTTTCTTACGTCATGAAAAAACTACTCATTCCTCTCGCTGCTGTTGCCTGCGGTATTTGCCTGACAGGCCTGACCTCGTTCGCCGGCCCCATTCCAGATGACTGCAAAACCGGCGGTTTTGCCATCGGCTGCCAGGCTTGGACCTTCAACCGCTTTAGCGTCATGGAGGCGATTGATAAAACCGCCGAGGCGGGCGGCAAAGTCATTGAATTCTTTCCCGGCCAGAAGTTTAGCCCCGACCAGCCCAATGCGAAGTTCGACCATAACGCCACCGACGACATGATTGCGCAGGTGCAGGCGCGTTTGAAGAAAGACGGCATTCGCGCGGTCAATTACGGGGTGGTGGGCATTCCCAATAACGAAGCCGAAGCCCGGAAGATTTTTGAATTTGCCAAGAAACTGGACCTTTATGGCATCACGACCGAATCCGTCGGCTCCATTGACGTCATTGAAAAGCTCGTCAAGGAATTCGATATCCATGTGGGCTTTCATGACCATCCCCGCCGCCCGAATGACCCCTCCTACAAGATGTGGGACCCCAATTATGTGCTCAGCGTGGTCAAAGACCGTGATGCCCGCATCGGTTCTTGCGCGGATGTTGGCCATTGGGTGCGTTCTGGCCTCGTGCCCGTGGATTGCCTGAAAATTCTCCAAGGCCGCATCATCAGCTCCCATCTCAAAGACCTGAATGAAAAATCTCCCGACGCCCATGACGTGCCCTACGGCACCGGCGTTTCTGACATCCCGGCAATCCTCAACGAGCTAAAGCGTCAAAATTTTGCCGGCAATGTCTCGGTGGAATACGAATATCACTGGACCAACAGTCTGCCCGAAGTCGCTCAATGCATCGGCTTCGTGCGCGGTTACGGTGCCGGCAAAAACTGATTTGCGTTATTGAGCTAATTCAGGCAGCGCGCGGTTCCCGAGGGGCCGCGCGTTGCCATTTTCTTCCAGAAAGACCAGCCAGGATTTCTCCGTCGCAAGGATTTGGGCGATTTCATTTTCTGCCAACACCATGCACGCCGTCGAGAGCGCGTCAGACTCGGCACCCGTATCGCAGAGCGCCCACGTGCGGTTCTGGCGTTGGGCTGGCTTGCCGGTGCGCGGGTCGAGGATGTGTTGTCCTTTGACCGCCACCCCGGAACCGCTCAGCGAAACATTTTTCAGCCAGTAGCGTTGGGGCGAATTATCATCGCCCAAGCCGCATGACCAGCCTTTCATGCCGGGAGGTGCGTCACCGGCCACAATACTGCTGCCGCCGGCGACCGCCAGAAAAGCCGGGCAATCCCATTCGCGCAATAACTCCGCCACGCGGTCCAGGGCAAAACCTTTGCCAATCGCGCCGAGATCAAGCTGCGCCTTGCCGCTGTCGCAGCGGAGGGTGTAATTCACCAGCGACCACTTCGGCGGTTCCGGTTGCGTTTGCAAGGCCGCAGCCGTGACCGAAAAAGCGTTTTGGGTGGCCGCTGCCATGCGTTGGGCAATTTTGAGGCAATTGAGCGTGGCTTCGGTGACGCGCGTGGTTTCACCGGGAGCCAGGGCGGCAATTCGTGCAATGTCACTGTCGCTACGAAACCGGCTAAGCTGCGACTCCAGTTTATTTACCAGGTCAAAAGCTGTTTGGGCTACTTGGGCGGCGTATTTTTTATCATCATAGGCGATACGTAATTGAAAGTGCGTAGCCATGGCCGCGTGATTGAAAAGGTGGATGCCGCTCATGAATAATCACCCGGCTTTTTTCATCTGGGGCGGAATCCACAAGATGACCAGGACTCCGGGGCGCACGCCGAAAAATTCCGGCCGATAGTTTTTGAACTGTTCTTTCAGCGCGTCAGTCAGGTCAGTGGAGGTGATAAAAAAATCGGCGGCACCGGCATCCTGGCTGGGCTGCCAATAGCCCACGTTGGCAAACTTTCGGAGATACCACGGCAGCGGCCAGCAATCCGCGGCAATGACGGCGATTTTGGGTTGAGCGAGGTGGTTAAGCTTGGTCAATTCTTCGAGACGCGGTGGCAGCCCCAACAAGTCATCGGTGGTGTGGGCATAAGCGAGGGGGTTTTTCTCGTCAAACGGATGGTCGAAGACCAGCAGCTTGGTTTGACTCGATAAAACCACCAGTAAAAAAGCGCCGGCAATTCCCAAAATCCAAGGTGCGGCGGTGCCTTTGATGTGTTCCCGGAAGGCGGCTACGCCCAGCCCGCAAATCAACGCCAGCGGCAACCACATGTTCAACGCCAGCCATGGGGTTTTGTAGGGGATGAATGAATAGATCAGAAAAACCGCCAGCCCGTAAATGACCAGCATCAATGTGGGTTTACGGTTGCCGTTGACCGCATCGCAAATGGCCGCATACACGCCGCCAGCCGCTACAATGAACAGGACCAGCATTGGGTCCAGCAAATGAAAATAATAGCCAAAGGGTTTTTGATGTCCCTCGCCGCCCGCCCGTCCGGCAAATCGCGGCACGGCATGCCATAGGTCTGTGAAAACCGACCAATTTTGGCCAAACCAGGTGAACAACAGCAGCGAAACAAAAATAAAAACGCCACCAGTGATGGCCACAATTTTGGCCGATGGTGATTTCTGTCGCGGCGGCAGCGACCACCGGCAAATCAGCGCAATTCCCAGGGCAAAAAAATGGATGACCGAGGTTTCCTTGGCTGCAAACATGAGCCCGGCACAAAGCCCGGCCAGTACGGCATTCACGGTGGAATTTTTCTGCCACGCCCGCCAGCCGGTCACGATCAAGCCGAGCGTGGCCGCTACAAACAAGGTTTCGTGGATAAAATAACGGCTGTAATAAACCGGCAGCGGTGCAATGGCCAGCAGCAGCGCCGCCACCAAACAGGGGATGAAGCCAAATAATTCCACGCCCGCACCCAGCAACAAAACCGTGGCGCTGCCAATGATAACCGGCGTCAGGCGCAGTTCAGTTTCCGTAAGGTCGGCCAAATGATGCGCGCCGAGCAACCGGGCGATGGGGGCGGCGACAGCATAAAGGACCGGGCCGTGGCGGTCCTGCGGATCGTAGTGATAGCCATGGCCGGCAATGATATCGCCGATGATATAGCCGTTGATGGATTCATCCGTGTGCATGGGCCGTGTGCCGAGTTGAGGCAGGCGGATGGCGAGGGCCAGCAAGGCGAGGACGACGAAAATTGACCAGCGAACGCTGGGGGAAAACTGAGGAATGACGGATGACGAATGGCTGGCGGGTTCGGTTTCCGAACGGCTCAGGCTTTGTGCATCATCCTGCATTGAATTGATTTCATTTTAAGCCGCGGGTTTGCCCCAGACTTCCACCTCGATATATTCGTTCATTTTGCCGGCCGTACTGCCATTGCTGTACAGGCGGACGTAGCGGCCTTTGGCACCCTTGGCATCCATGAGTTTACCACGATAATCTTCAACGTAGGGATTATTTTTACCGGCTGCGGAATTATCAAAAATGGTGGTCACGTCCCCGGCAAAACCCGGATCGTTTGAAGCCTGAACCACAACGTCACGATAAACCCGGTCCTGGCCATGATAATGCCAGACAATTACCGCATAAATGGTTGAAGCTTTCTCCAGGTCAATTTGGACCCATTGTTTGCCCGGACCGAGTCCCACCCAGGAGCCTTCGTCGGTTGACTTATCGCCGTCGGTGACAAGGTCGATGGTGCCGGTGATGGGGTTGGTATCGCTGGAGGTAACAGTTTTGCCCTTTGCGAGGTTGATGGTTCCCACGGGAACCATGAAATCGGGCAGGTTGCCCACGGGCTTTGGTTCCAGATGTGGAATATCTCCAACCGGGATGGGGGTGCCAATGGTAACCGGCTTGGGTAAGTCCGTTTTTAACGGCACTTTATCATCAGCGACGGCAGTGGCAGCGGTGAGGATGGCAATCGTCAGGGTTAAAATGATTTTTTTCATCTAAAATCAACGAGACGTCGCATTTTTTGGTTATGGCCAAAGCTGCTTTTTTAAGCCGCAACCGAATCTTCCCGAACAAATCCCCGCGGCTCAAAAAAGCCGCGAGGTCAATAATTTAGGTCAGGCGGCGGGTTTGCCCCACACTTCCACCTCGATGTAATGATTCATCTTGTTGGTCGTGTTGCCATTGCTGTAAAGGCGCACATAGCGGCCTTTGGCACCTTTGGCATCAATCAATTTGCCCTGATAAGTTTCGATGTACGGACGGTCGCTGCCGGCAGACGAATTATCATAAACCGTGGTCACGTCCTTGCTAAAGGTGGGATCGTCAGAGACCTGTACCACTACGTCATGATAAACGCGTTCCTGGGAATGATAATGCCAGACCAGGATGGCGTAAATGTTAGCGTCTTTCTCGAGGTCGATCTGGCACCACTGTTTGCCGGGGGCCATTTCCACCCAGGAACCCTCGTCACCTTCTTTGTCGCCATCGGTGACCAAGTCGAGCGAACCCACCACCGGGTCACTGTCACTGGCGGTGACTTTCTTGCCCTTGGCGAGGTTGACGGTGCCGGCGGGCACCATGAAATCAGGCCGTTTGCCAGCAAGCTTGGGCTCCAGGTTGGGCACATTAATCGGCACCGGCGTGCCCACGAACAACGGCTTGGGCAGGTCCGTCTTCAGCGGCACCTTGTCATCGGCATAAGTGGTGATGGCTGCGAGCAGGGCGGCAACGGTCAAAAACGAAAACAATTTATTCATGCTGTGATTGGACTTTTTTTCGGTTCAGGTTGTTCAATAAATAATCACGCCTCGCATTCCTCGGGCGTGATGACTAGCCGCGTTTGGGCGGCAATGGCTTCATTGGCCTTGTGAATGACGTATTCACTGCGGAAGGCCTCGTCAGCCGGGCAGTTCAACTTGGCGGTGCCGCGGATGGCATTGAAGAAATTCTCCAAGTGCGGCTGGTGCGGCGGCTTGTTGAAGAACACCGGGATTTCGTACTGCGCGAGCGCGGCGGATTCGCGCACGTCCACCTTGGCGGCGTCCGTATCGGGTGTTTCCTTGAGGTTCACATAACCCTTGGCAATCAAATCATCCCACGAGACCGCCGTGGCACGCACTTCACGATAGATGGCGCAGAGTTTCGGGTCTTCGGACATCTTGATGGTACCGTCGTCACCCATGAACATTTCAAAATAACCGCCGCCGGCGCTGGTCGTGGTCTGCACCTGGTAGAAGGCGCGGGCTACCCCTTCCGCGAGCGGATATTCGTAAATCACCATCGCGTTGTCATACCAGTCATGGTTGGAGTAATAATCTAAACCGCCGCTGGCGATGACCGACTTGGGCGTGGTCCCGAGCCACCAGTTAAAAATATCAATCTGGTGCGCGCCAAGGTCGGAGAGCATGCCGCCGCCGAGCCCCTTGAACCAGCGCCAGTTACGGAACTGATGCATGTCCTTGTAACCATACTTGGCCAGCATGTCGTTCGACATGGTGTATTTCTTGGGCCAGGGAAAATCTTCCTTCACAGCGCGATTCCACTGCGCCTGCGCGGCGGTCAGGCGGCCGCAGAACTTGGCCTCGTTGAGCAGACGGTTCTTCGTGAAGAGATAGCGCGGATTACTGCGGCGCTGGTGGCCGATCTGCAACAGCTTGCCGGTTTCGCGCATGGTTTTAACCATGGAACGCGCACCGTCAATGGTGTTGCTCATCATCTTTTCGCAATAGACATGGAGACCCGCCTTGAGGCAGGCGTTGGTGATGGGCGCATGCCAGAAATCCGGCGCGGCAACCACCACGGCTTGTAAATCTTTTTCCTGGGCCAGCATGTCCTCGTAGTTCTCATAGCCCTTTACCTCGACGCCTTGTGCCTTATAGGACTTCACCCCTTCTTCGCGGTGAAAATCCCAGATGTCGCACAGGGCAACGACCTTGACGCCTTCGATTTGCAACAACGATTCCGTCAGCACCTTGCCTTCTTCACCGAAACCGACGAGGCCGACATTGAGGTTGTTGAGGACAGATTTTTTCTGCGCGGGTTTGTTGCTTTCACCGGGACTGCACGAGGTGAGCAGCAGACCGGCACCCGCGGCGGCGGTGGTGCCGATGAAGTCGCGCCGCGTAATGAGCGATTTAAGAAAGGGCTTTACCATTTTTTGAGAAGCGCGAGTTTGTTGTGCTTGGCGAGCGTGAGCGCAAACGCGACCAGCGCGATATGGATGCCCAGCCAGGAAATACCGTCATCCTGATGGATTAAAATCAAGCCGACCGTGAGCGCGACGTAGATGAGTCCCTGCACAAACAAGGATATCCGTGTGCCGAGGCCAACCAGCAACATGATGCCGGTCAGGAGCAAAGCCGGTCCGAGCAGATGGTCGAACGCATTGAGCGCAAATTGGGGCAGGACCGGTTCATGGCAGAACTTATCCTTGAGGGCTGAGGGCACCCCCGAGTAATTGGCAAAGGCGTAATGCTTGATGTTGACGTTGTGCATCACGCCGCTCGCGTCGGGCTGGCCCGTGGTGGGATCGATTACCGGCATGGCCACGGAATCATATTTGCCGAATTTTTCGAGGCCCGTGAGAATGGCGCGGGTTGCCAGCCAAAGGCGCAATACCCAAAAGGCGAGCGTGAAGTCACAGTTGCATGTGCTCTCGCAGGAGCCGTTTGTTTTTTTATCAGTCGATTCGTTCATGTGTTTGTTATTTGCTAAAACCAAAATGAGCCAGCTTCATGTTGGCAGTAATAGACTCGTAAACCATACCTCAAACGAGGTATTCGCCAATCCCATATTTTATTTGTGCGTATTCACCCATCTTTCCGCAATATCCATCCCATGGTGGCACGCGTGAACACATTTTCTGACGCCTGCCGCCGTACCATGGTTTCAAAAGCCTAGGCATTTTTTTCAAACTGCCTAGCTTTTTCGCCTGCAAATTTTGGTTGGGGTGCCTGCCGGTGGCAGGGTGGGAATCAATTCCTCAAGGCATCTGCCACGGGGCGCGGTATTCGCGGGTGAGCAATTTGCTGGCTTCGGGGTCGCCGATGATTTTCTCGTGCGCCACGCTCCAGTTGATTTTCCGGCCCGTAAGCATGGAAATCAAACCGAGATGTCCCGGAATGGCCGAGTGATGCGCCGTTTGCACCGGGGCAATGGTGGGTTTGCGTGACTTCACGCAATCCAGGAAGTTCCGCCAGTGGCCGTGTGATTCGTACAACTTCACCTTGCGCAATTCCTCCGGCAAATTCTTGCCCTTCTTCCATTCCGGATTGGATGCGTCAAACCCGCCGCGATCCACCCAGACCCAGCCGTTGGTGCCAATCCACTTGGTGCCGCTCTTGATGTCTGGATGACCGCCAGCAATGACCATCGTGATATTGCGCGGGTACTTCAATTCAATGCGATACTTCGTGCACGTGTTCCACAACGCATCTGGAGCGGGAAATTCCCCGTGCCCTTCGATTTCTGATGGGCCGTTGCGGTCAAAGTCCAAGCCCCAGTGGGCAATGTCACAGTGATGACCAATCCAGTCGAGCAACTGCCCGCCGCCGGTATTATAGTTCCAGCGCCAGTTCATATGTACCCGTTGCTTGATATACTCTTCCATCTTGGACGCGCCAATCCACGTTTCATAATCCAGTTCCGCCGGCGGCTCACTGACGGCAATCTTCCAGGCATCTGAACCGGGGCGAATTTGGGATAAATCCGTGGGCTTACCCGGCAACGCCGCCAGCTTGGCCACTAATTCCGGGGCGGTACCGGCAAAGTCATGATGACCTTCGGGCAGGCCCACTTCCACGCGCGTCACATCGCCAATCAAGCCGTTGCGAACGATTTCGGCGGCCTTGTGGAAAGGCGGTTGCGAGCGTTGCCAGGAACCCGTCTGCCAGATGATGTCGTGTTTTTCCACGGCATGAACAATGGCCTGTTGCTCGGCGATGGTACGGGCTAATGGTTTTTCACCGTAGATGTCCAGTTTGCGGCGGGCGGCTTCGGTGGCGACCAAGGCATGCCAATGGTCGGGAATGGCAATCATCACGGCATCGAGGTCGGGCCGGGCGAGCATTTCACGGTAATCGTGATAGGCGGCGCAATCCTTGGTTTGGTAATGCTGGTTGACGGTGTTGACGGCCTGTTGCAGATGATTTTTATCAAGGTCGCAGGCGGCAATGACCTGACAATCTTCCTCGGCCAGAAACGAATGCGTGTTGCTCGGGCCTTGCATGCCCCAGCCAATGACGCCGAGATTAATGCGGTTGGACGGCCGCGAACGTTTGACCATGCCGGTGGCGCAACCGGGCAGGATGGTTGGCAGGACGAGCGCCGCGCCCGCAGCCTTCAAAAAATGGCGGCGCGTAATGGAACCCGGGGAACGTGTGGAGTTTGAATCTTTTGACATGGTCAGTTATTGTGTTTCAGCGTTATGTGTTTACGGGTGCAGGCCGGTTCGCAACGCGGCTTGCGCCATTCCTATTTTTCAAGGTTCAATTTGACATTAGACAAGGCGCACTACAATTTCTTTCAAAATTCCCCATTGGCGGAATTTGAACAAATTAATTTTTCGTGAAACGTCCTGTTTCCTTTCGGTCGCCTGACGAATTGTTTCATGCCGACTCCTGCGAGCCGTTGAAACAAGCCGCCACTGCCGGCACCGTGCGCGTGGCGGCGTTGGGGCGGGGCAGCTATCCGGGGGTGCGCCTGCCCAAAAACGATTTGCGCGAAGTTTGCCTCGCAGGCTACTGGGATGCCGCGCGCGACCAGTCCTGGGGCCTTGGCTGGCACCGCAACGAAGGCCTTGAATTATCTTTTGTCGAGGCCGGGCAGGTGCCATTTGCGGTCGAAGGCGGTGGTTCTTACATGTTGGAACCCGGCACCATGACCATCACGCGCCCCTGGCAACGGCATCGCGTGGGCAATCCCAACGTCCCCGCCTCCTGTTTTCACTGGCTCATTATTGATGTGGGCGTTCGCCGGCCCAACCAGCCCTGGCACTGGCCGCCGTGGCTGTTGCCTTCGCGCAGTGCGCTGCAGCATCTAACCACCCGGCTCCGCCAAAATGAACAACCCGTCTGGCGCGTGGACGAGGAAATTGCCCGTTGTTTCCGGAAGCTGGGCAAGCTTGCCAGCCTGGGCGATACCAGCCCCGGTGCCCTGACACGCCTGAAAATTCTCATCAACGAACTGATTATCGCACTGGCCGAAATGCTTGAACGCCGCAAGCCCCGGTTAAACGAAGACCTGTCCAGCAGCGAACGTACGGTGCGGCTGTTTTTGCAGGATTTGTCTGCCCGGCTGGATGAACCTTGGACACTTGAAGCCATGGCTGAAAGTTGTGGCCTGAAACATAGCCGTTTCGCCGCTTGCTGTCGCAAGACCACCAATGTTTCACCCATGGAATATCTGGCCCGCTGCCGCGTGGATGCCGCTGCCCGCCTGTTATTGGCCCAGCCGGAATTAAGCATTACCGAGGCGGCTTTTGCCTGCGGCTTCCAGTCCAGCCAGTATTTTGCCACCGTCTTTCGGCAGCGCATGGGGGTTTCGCCGCGGGACTGGCGGCAAAAACGCCGCAGCACCCGGAAAAATGGCCGCGCAAAAGGTGTTGTATAAAATCTGCCAATGGCTTTATTTGAAAGAAACTCATTTTCATCCCGCTAATATTAAATCCATCTCAACTAAATATTATGCCAAGACCTGTCACACTCTTCACCGGCCAATGGGCAGACCTGCCCCTGGCCAAACTCCTGCCGCTCGTCAAAAAAATGGGCTACGACGGCGTGGAACTTGCCTGCTGGGGCGATCATTTTGAAACCGACCGCGCCCTGGCCGAGCCGGATTATGTCAAAAAGAAATGGGCACTCCTGCAAAAGCACGGGCTTTCGTGCCATGCCATTTCCACCCACTTGGTTGGCCAGGCCGTATGCGATTTGATTGACGAACGGCACCAGGCGATTTTGCCTGCCGATGTCTGGGGCGACGGCAAACCCGAGGGCGTACGCCAGCGGGCCGCCGAAAAGGTCAAGGCCACCGCCCGCGCGGCGCGCAAGTTTTTCAACGCCAAACGTGGCGGCGATACCTCCGCACCTGCGGTGGTCAACGGCTTCACGGGTTCCTCCATCTGGCACGCCATTTATGCGTTTCCGCCCACCAGCCAGGAGTTTTTGAACAAAGGCTTTGCTGACTTCGCCAAACGCTGGACGCCTATTCTCGATGTTTTCGAGAACGAAAACGTTAATTTCGCGCTCGAAGTGCATCCCACGGAAATCGCTTTCGACATCGCCTCCGCCCATCGCGCGCTGGCGGCGGTGAAGCAGCATCCGCGCTTTGGTTTCAACTACGACCCTTCGCACCTTGGCTATCAAGGCGTCAATTACGTCAAATTCATCCGCGAATTTGGCAGCCGCATTTTTCACGCGCACATGAAGGACGTTTGGTGGGGCCACGGCGACGGTTCCGTGGGCGTGTTTGGCGGGCACACGGATTTTACCGATCCGCGCCGCTTCTGGGATTTTCGCTCGCTCGGCCACGGCGACATTAATTTTGAAGAAATCATTGTTGCCTTGAATGACGTGGGCTATCGCGGGCCGCTCTCCGTGGAATGGGAGGACGGGCGCATGGACCGCATCCATGGTGCCACCGAAAGCTGCGCCTTTGTGCGCGAACTGGATTTCACGCCCAACCAAGCCGCTTTCGACGCCGCTTTTTCCAAAAAGAAATGACGGACGCCGGCACTGGTGTGAATTACCAGTGCCGGTTTTTTAGCACCGATGGTACAAATTAACTTGAATTCGCTTCGCAAAAATTCGTGTAATGCGGGGCGACGTTTTCATTGATTCCCATGGGGGCTGGTCCGGCTTTTAAAAAATAATTTATGAAACGCAAATTACGTTACGGCATGGTGGGCGGCGGGCAAAACGCCTTTATCGGCGCGGTGCATCGCATGGCCGCCAATCTCGACGGACAAATTGAACTGGTGGCGGGCGCTTTTTCCTCCGACCCCAAAAATTCACAGACCACCGGCGAACAGCTTTTTCTCAATCCCCGCCGCGTATACGGCAGCTACGAGGAAATGGCGCGTGCCGAAGCCGCCTTGCCGGCGGATGAGCGCATCGATTTTGTGGCCATTGTCACACCCAATTTTCTGCATGCGCCCGTGGCCACCACGTTTGTGAAGGCCGGTTTCCATGTGGTTTGCGACAAACCCATGACGCTTACCGTCAAGGAGGCCAAGGCGTTGCGCGAGGTGGTGCGCAAATCCGGCAAGGTCTTTGCCCTCACGCACAACTACACCGGTTATCCGATGGTCAAGGAAGCGCGCGAACTCGTGCGCAACGGCAAGCTTGGCAAAATCCTGAAAGTCATCGCCGAATATCCGCAGGGCTGGCTGCTCGATAAAATTGAAGCCACGGGCCAGAAGCAGGCGGCCTGGCGCAGCGACCCCAAGAAAGCCGGCTCAACCTGTTGCGTGGGCGATATTGGCACGCACGCCGAGAACCTTGGCCGCTACATCACCGGCCTGCACATCGATGAATTGTGCGCCGAGTTCACCTCTTTCATTCCCGGCCGCAAATTGGAGGATGATGCCAACATGCTTATCCGCTATCGCGGCGGAGCCAAGGGCGTGTTGCATTGCTCGCAAATTTCCTGCGGCGAGGAAAACAACCTGAACATCCGCGTATACGGCACCTTGGGTTCGCTGGCCTGGCACCAGGAACATCCCAACGAATTGAAGTTCATTCCGAAGAATGAACCGGCGCGCATTTTGCGCCGGGGCAACGGCTATATCAGTGACGTGGCCAAGAAATTCACGCGGCTGCCGTTTGGTCATCCCGAAGCGTTCATCGAAGCTTTCGCCAATATATACTTGGAGGCGGTTGCGGCCATTCGCGCCAGTCTCGCGGGCAAACGCGGCACGTTTGACTTCCCGACCGTGGACGACGGGGTGGAGGGCATGGCCTTTATTGAAACCGCGCTCAAGTCTGCGGCGTCCAACGGCAAATGGACCAAGTTTCCCAAGCTCTAAAAAAACCAACCAACGACAAAATGAATAAACTCATCATCGCTGCCGTGCTGGCGGCTGCCACTGCCAACCTGGTGCTGGCGCAAAACGCCACCAAAAACGTCGAAGTAACCATTGACGGAGTCGAAGGCTTTCAGGACACGCCCTTGCAGCCGGATGGCAAATGGCATGTGCACGATCCCGCGCGCCCGCAGCCGCCCGTGGTCACGCCCGGTACCTTCAGCCAGATGGCCCCGCCGCCGAGCGATGCGATTGTTCTTTTTGACGGCAAAGACCTTTCCCATTGGACCGACCGCAAAGGCAACCCGCCGCCGTGGACGATTGAAGATGGTGTGATGGTTTCCGCCAAGAGCGACATCCAATCCAAGGAACAGTTTGGCGACCTGCAATTGCACTTGGAATTCCGCGAGCCCAACCCGCCCAAGGGTGATGGCCAGAGCCGTGGCAACAGCGGCGTTTTCTTGATGGGCCAGTACGAAATCCAAGTGCTCGATTGTTATCAAAACAAGACCTATGCCGACGGCGCCACTGGCGGAATTTACGGCCAGCATCCGGCGCTGGCCAACGCCTGTTTGCCACCCGGTGAATGGCAGACGTACGACATTGTTTTCAACGTCCCGCACTTCGATGATGACGGCAAGGTGGTTACGCCCGGCTATGTCACCGTGATTCATAACGGCGTGGTGCTGCAGAACCATCAGGCCATTCGCGGCGCAACGAATTGGAAGAGCCCCGGCAAATACACCGCCCACGGCCCCACCGGCCCGCTGGCGTTGCAATTCCACAATAACGCCGTTTCCTTCCGCAACATCTGGGTGCGTTCCGTTCCCGTGGTAAATGATCCGTAATCTCCCGTAACCATCGTTTTAATATGAAAAAAATATCTGTACTGCTGGCGGCCACGCTGTTGGCGACCGCCCTTCACGCCGAGCCAAAAAAGCTGTTGGTGGTCACCGTCACAACGGGTTTTCGCCATAGTTCCATTCCAACGGCGGAAAAAATCATTGAACAACTCGGCAAGGACAGCGGCGAGTTCACCGTGGATTTTGTGCATCAGCCCCCCGGCAAGCCCAACGCTCCCAAGGCCGATGCCTCCGATGAACAAAAGGCTGCTTATAAGGCCGCCGAGGAAAAATGGGATGAAGCCCTCAAGACCGCGCTGCAAAAGCTCTCGCCCGAGTCGCTAAAAAATTACGACGGCGTGGTTTTTGCCAGCACCACCGGCGACTTGCCGCTGCCTGACCCGCAAGGTTTTCTGGACTGGATCAAGGCCGGCCATGCCTTCATTGGCATTCACGCCGCCAGCGATACCTTCCATCATTGGCCCGGTTACATTGACATGCTCGGCGGCGAATTCGAACATCATGGCCGGCAGGTGGGCGTTGATTGCATCAATGAAGACCCGAAAAATCCCGCCACCGCATCCTTGCCCCCCGTGTGGACGCTTTCGCAGGAGGAAATCTATCAGTTCACCAAATATGATCCCGCCAAGGTGCATGACCTGCTCATTCTCCAGAAACATCCGGAGAATAATTCGCCCGGTCACTTTGGGGTATCCTGGTGCAAATCCTACGGCACGGGCCGCGTGTTTTACACGTCCCTCGGCCATCGCGAAGACATCTGGGACACCGACCCCAGCATCAAGGACCGCAAGAATTCCGTGGAAATCAGCAAAGCCTACCAGGCGCATGTGCTGGGCGGCATTGAATGGGCGCTCGGCCTCAAAGGCGCAGCGACCAATCCTTGATTCCGGCGGTTATTGGCGATCAAAGTTTATACAAACTCCACCCCTTCACTGCGGGTGGAGTTTTTTCTTGGCTGCAAATTGAGCCTTTGACAGCGTTTTTCCTCAATTTCTGGGTTTGCCACTTTCGCCTAATTCGGGGATAGTATGCATCCGCTTTTGGCGGAAAAACCATGAAACCCCAGGTAGAAATCTACGATACGACCCTGCGCGACGGCGCGCAGGCTGAAGGCATAAATTTCTCGGCCTCGGACAAGCTCCGGATTGCTGAGAAACTGGATTCCTTTGGGGTTCATTATATTGAGGGCGGCTGGCCCGGCAGCAACCCCAAGGACATGGAATTTTTTCAGCAAGCCGCCCGTCGCAAATGGAAGCACGCGCAGATTGCCGCTTTCAGCATGACCCGCCGCAAAGGCGTGGCCGTGGAAAACGACGAACTCATGCGCCTCATTCTCGAGGCCAAAACGCCCGTCGTCACCATCGTGGGCAAGACGTGGCTGCTGCACGTTACCGAAGTTTTGCGCGCCAAGCCGGAAGAAAATCTCGGCATGATTGCCGATACCATCCGCTACTTGAAAGACCACGGCAAAAAAGTCATTTACGACGCCGAGCACAGTTTCGATGGCTTTGCGGATGAACCCGATTACGCGCTCGCCACCTGGCAGGCGGCGGAAAAGGCCGGTGCCGATTGCATCGTGCTATGCGACACCAACGGCGGTCGTCTCCCGCGCGAAATCGCCGCGACCACGGCCCTGGCCAAATCCAAGTTGAACTGCCCCATCGGCATTCACACGCACAACGATTGCGGTTTTGGCGTGGCCAATGCCATTGCCGCCGTCGAGGCTGGCGCCATGCAGGTGCAGGGCACCATCAACGGCTTTGGCGAACGCACCGGCAACTGCAATCTCATCAGTGTCATCCCCACGCTGCAACTCAAGATGGGAATTAACGTCGCCTCCAAGGCCGCGTTGCCCAAGCTGAAGGAGCTTTCCGAGTTCGTGAACGAGGTGGCCAATATTCGTCACGACGTCCGCGCACCGTGGGTTGGCCAGACGGCTTTTGCCCACAAGGGCGGCATGCACGTGCACGCCATCGAACGGGTCGCGCGCAGCTATGAGCACGTCAATCCCGAGAGCGTTGGCAATTTCCGTCGCGTGCTCGTGAGCGACATGTCCGGCCGCACCAACATTTTGCTCAAGGCCAAGGAACTGGGCTTCCAGCTTGAGTCTGACGCGCCGGAAACCCGCGAGATCACCGCCAGCGTCAAGGACCTCGAGGCCAATGGTTATGAGTTCGAGGCGGCCGAAGGCTCGCTTGCGTTGCTCATCAGCCACAAGCTCAAGCATCGTGAACCGAGCTTCAGCGTGGAGACCTATCACGTGTCCATGCGCCGCGACAAAAAAGAATCCATCTGCGAAGCCACCGTCCGGGTGCGGGTGGGCGATAAAATCGCGCACACGGTTGCCGAAGGCGACGGCCCCGTGAACGCCTTGGATGGCGCGTTGCGCCGCGCGCTCGTGAAATTTTTCCCGTCGCTCAAGGCCATTGAATTGACGGACTACAAAGTCCGCATCATCAACGGCACCACCGGCACCGCGGCCAAGACCCGCGTGCTGATCACGTCCTCCAACGGCAAGCGCGAATGGGGCACCGTCGGCGTGAGCGAAAACATCATCGAAGCCAGCCTTGAAGCGCTGGTGGATTCGATGGAATACGCGTTGTTGAAAAAGTAGCTTTAGAAAACATGAGAGCAGACAAGGGCCGCCCGAGCGGCACATCTTGTCTGCTCTCATGTTTTCTAATTGAGGCAGGGCTTTCAATTATCAGTGTGCATGCACCTGGCGTTGCCTGTGCTGGCAACGATTTCTTCATGCTGAAAAGTCAAAGCGAATTGCTTTTTGACATTTAGTGACGTTGTTCTCCATAATTCGCCCGGCTCTAACCAGATGGGGTATGGAAATTCGCTTTTATTGTCCAAGTTGCGGTCGGAAACTTAAAACCGAGGAAGATGCCGCGGGGATGCGGGTGGATTGTCCCGACTGTGGCACGGAAATTCGGGTTCCCGAACCGGAGGCTTCCCTTTCTCCTTCCCAGCCGCCAGCCGCCGTGGCCGCGCCAACCGGGCCGGCGTTTCCCAGTGCCAATACTGAAGGGCCATTAGTTTGCCCGGTTTGCTGGCTGCGTTTTGATACCGGCAACATCATGCACATTGCCGTTCACGATTCCCTGCGCGGCGATCCCCTCCTTGGCGAAGATGCCCAGCAACGATTCTTCGCGACCCGCTTCAATAATACCGGGCAGGCATTAGATGCCATGGGTTTGCCCACGTCGGAAATGGCCTGCCCCCATTGCCGCCGGAAACTGCCGCCCAGTTTTTTGGAGATGCCGCACCACATCATTTCCCTGGTGGGCGATCAAAGCGCGGGGAAATCTTATTTCCTAAGCGTGGTAACCAAGATTTTGCCCTCCATCTTGTACCGGGAGTTTGGCATTGTTTTTCAAGACAGCGATCCCACCGGCAACGCGCCGGTCAACGACATGCGCAAAGCGCTTTTTGGCGCGCAAACCCCGGCACAGGCAAAACTCGCCAAGACCGTTTTCGAAGGTGCCATGTATGAGCGTTTGCCGCGCCAGGGCCGCATGGTGGCGCTGCCGCGTCCCTTTGTCTACACGCTGGCTGCGGAAGAAAAAGCCCGCGAACGCTGCGCCCTGATTTTTTACGACAACGCCGGCGAACATTTTCAGCCCGGTGTCAACATCGTGGAGCAGCCGGGCGCCCAGCACGTCGCCAGCGCGGCGGGTATCATTTATCTTTTCGATCCGTTTAACAGTCCTGAATTTCGTGCAATTCTGCGTGATACAAAGGATCCGCAACTGGAAAAGCCGGTCGTGGACCAGCAAGACATTATTCTGGCTGAGATGCGCGCGCGAATTCAGCAGATTCGCAATTTGCGCAGTTCGGAAAACATCCAAACCCCGGTGGCTTTTATCGTGGGCAAATGCGACGCCTGGCTGCATTTGTTGGACGGCAAGCCACTTGCCAATCCGGTTGAAAACGGAAGGATCAATGCCACCGTCATTGATCAAAATTCCGAAATGGTCCGGGCGCTCATGTATCGCCTTTGCCCGGCGGTGGTGGCCAATGCTGAGGCGTTAACGAGTAATTTGATGTTCTTCGCGGCCAGTTCGTTTGGTCATACGCCCATTAAAATCGGGCCGGGCGAATATGTGCCTGACCCGGCTAAACTCCAGCCGTCATACATTGAGGTGCCGTTGTTGTGGATTCTGTCGCAAATTTGCCCCGGGTTGTTTGCGGCCCGAAAAATTAACGAGGCAGAAGTCACTCCCTAATTTTCCAACCACCGGGCGCAAACCATGCCACAGCAACATATATACACCAGCGCCCCCCGTGGCATTGTGGCTGGCCGGTCCGGGCATTGTACCGTTGCGCGCAGCGCAGCCATGCGGGAAGCGCTCATGCTGCAATTGGAAAAATTCTCCTATTACCAGCATCTCTCATTGAGCGGCGGGCGGGAACGCCCGATTTACTCCGCCCGGATTGTTGATATTCGCGGAACCCGTTACCACGTGCTGAGCCGGATTCAAGATGCCGGTTTGGATTTTACCGGCAGGACGAACTTCATAGCGCATCATTTGGTTTTTACGCCTGACGAGATTCGCCAGTTTCCCAGTCCGCCCGTTATTTTGGGCCATTGGCCCGGCTGGCAGAAGTCTTGGGCCAAAGAACCGCAGTTGCTGGAAAACGAGGACTGGACTGAACTGGCAGCCCTTGCCGGCAAGACCAGCATTCCGGCGCTGACCTGGCAAAAAGTGACCGGTGATTCCGTGAACGGGTTCGGACTCTTGGAATCGCGGGCCGGAGCCACGTTTCGCGTGGATGATGTGGATGATGAAACGGTCCTGCAATTGATGGCGGAGAGTTTGGAGTTGTTGGAGGTGCGTGACGCGCGCCTTGATTTCCGCGCGACTGCCTGGAACTACACCTTTACCACCTCGATGCAGGAACAGGACAATCCAGCCGATTTTAAATGGCGTTGCATCCATACAGATAACCCCGCCGCGAACCGTTTTGCCACGCCCGATTGCAAGCCGCTTTCTGCCGTTCGTGCCATTAAATGGACGGGCGAGGAAACCGCGTTTGCGCGTGAGGGCAGGCAGGCTCCGCGCTTGATTTCTGAGCCGCAAGATGTCCGCCTTACGGAAGGCGAAACAGCGCGCTTCGCTGCCAGGGCAGATGGCCTTCCAGCACCAGCATTCCAATGGTATTCGGTTGACCGGGCCAATAACGTAAAGATTCTACCGGGCGAAACGAATCCCGAATTCAGCGTAAACAACCCGCCGTTGGGCGTCTCACGGTATATTGTGACCGCCACCAATAGTGCGGGCGAGGTGCAGAGCAGGGTTGCGACGCTTTCGGTGGAACGCAAATTGAGGCTTACGCCGGCCCGCGTCGAACCCGTTTCAACCACCCCCGCAAGGGCAGCTACCGGTTATGTGAAATCCGGCGACCAGATCGAAAGACAGCGCCGCCAGATTGAAACGGAAGAAGCCCAGGAATTTTTTGTGAAACGGCTGCGGCGCAGAAAAATTCTAGGGACCGTGCTTTCTATAATCCTACTGGCTATACTCGTTGCTGCCGCTGTCATTAAATGGGGGCACGGCAAAAAGTCAGAAAAAGAGACTGCTGCCGGTCAAACGATATCCACCAATGCGCCGAATCCCTCGCAAGAAAGTTCACCCGGAACAAATACAACGACTCAAGTGACGAATACGCCAGCATCACCAACCCAGGTCGATCCCTTTTATCTGCCGCCTCCATGGACGCAGAATACAATTGGCGGCGATGGTGGAAAGGCTTTCGTGTTATATGATAGTACTAACGATATATTTACTCTTAAGGGCGGTGGTAAAAAAAATGAAGGAGCAAATAATAATTTCTTTTTTGTGAGTCGAAGTTGTTCAAGATCTTTTGAATTCACTGCAAGACTTTCAACCACCAATATTGAAGCGAAAAGCCTACCAGGCATTATGATGCGCACTTCAACGAATGCAGATGCCCCTTTTGTATTCATTGGATTGTCTTTGTCCAACGTCAATCGGACTGTCGACCAGGTTCAGCGAGACTTGGTCGGTGCCAAGTGTGCCGCAACAAAGCCTCAATCGGTTCCTGCTGATGCACCCATTTATTTTCGTATTCATCTTCAGGATAAGGGGTGTGAAGGTTCATTTTCAATTGATGGGGCAAATTGGACATCCATAGGCACAACTAAAATAAATATGCCAGTTACAAATTATCTGGTGGGTTTCGCAATATGCTCCGGGAATAATACGAATACCATTAGTGCGGAATTCGACCATTATACAATCACGCCCAAATGACGATTCTTAAATTGTGAACCACGCATGACTCAACTCGAAATCGAAAGGCTGGTAAGGAAAATTTCGGATTTTCTTCAACAGGGTGGTCATTCCGAAATTGTGCCCAAGCTGGCGGCGGATTATGCCGCCGCCTGCCAGACTGTCAATTTGCGGTTGCAGCAATGCGAAGGGATGATTAAGGCCGGGGACCGTCCCCAGGCCATTCAACTGGCGGAAACCACCCCGAACCTGCTCGATTTGGTAACCGCGCTGGAATTTCACGGATGTGATGAGTGGCGCGGTTATTGCCGGCAAAATTCCCTTCCCATTGCCAATCGCATTGACGTCCGTTCAGTTCAAACTTTAAACCAATGCTACGAACAGGGAATTGCAACGGATCATCCGCTATATACTGCCTATCGGCGGGCGGTCTTGAACCGGGATGACCAGGAGGCCCTAAAAACTCTGCAAAGCATTGTCCGGTTAAATCCGGCCGATACCAATGCAGCTTCAGAACTGGCGCGACTGGATGGGAAGGTGCTGGCGGCGAGGTTGCAACACCTGGGTGAATCTGTCAAAGGAGCTGACCCTGCCTTGTTGGTCGCGGAAATTGAGGCGATCGAAGCCTTTGGCTTCAAGCACAAGCCCGAGGGTGAAATTTGGGGCCAGGCGCAGGCGGTCCGCTGCGACGTACTGTTGCAACAGGCGGAAAAGTTGAAGCAAGATTCCCGCTGGCTGGATGCCCTGGCCAAGATTGATTTTATCCGGCAGTTGCAAAAGGAATCCAACCTTCAATTTTCACCAGCGTCGGCGGCCAAACTTGCCGGGGTTGAATCATGGGCGCAGGGCGAGGAGGCCAAAGACAAAAAAGAGCGGCAATTCCAGTCCTTGCTTGGTGAATTGCAGCGCCAAATTCAGCGCAGCGAGGAAAAGGACACGTCTGCGCGTTTTGTTAAATTGCCTGAACTTCGTGATGATTATGAAGCGCTAAACAAAGTCTGGCGCGAATTAACGGACTTCACGCGTCCGTTGCCCGAAGCAGCAACGGCGGCGTTCCGCAAGCGCTCCGCTCTGCTCGAAGGGGAAATCGCCCGGCGCACGGCGATTCAACGCCGCCTGGTTTTGGCCGGCAGCGCCCTGGTGCTGGCGGTGGGCGCTCTAATCACCTGGCTTGTGCTGGGGCAAATGAAGGCTGCGGATTTTTCCAAACAAGTCCAGACGGCGATCAACCAAAGGCAGGTGCGGGCGGCGGAAAAGCTGCTGGAACGCGCCCATGCCGAAAAGTTGGGCAGTGCCCAGACAGTCTCCAGCGCCGAAACTTTCGTGTCCAAGGAACAGGCGCTGCTCGCAAATTTTGAGGCGACGTATGCCAGGCTCCCCAGGCAATTGCCGGGTACACCGGATGCACGCAGCCTGTCCGGCATTGCGGATGAACTTGCGGGCGCCCACGTTGCGCTCAATGCGCTCGCCCCGGATTTAAAGGCGGAAAAAGAGCCGCAACTGCAAGCATTCGAAAGGCAGTGGCAAACTTTTCTTGCTGAAAGCACCGCCACCGTCAATGAACTGTTTGCACAATGGGTTGCGGCTGCCGAGCAGAAATGCGGTGACCTTGATTACCGGGCCGACCTCGGCAAAAGCACGGCGCAACTGGCCGACTTGGCGCGTATGGTTCAAAAAATTACTGACACCGAGTCGGGATTTACCAATCACCTGAATTTGCGCAGCGACTTGATGTTGCGGGCAGATGCTGTCAGCGCCAAATTCGCAACTTTTGATCGCGAGCGCCAGAAGCTGGATGACGGTTATGCGGCGATAAAAAAGGCGCACTCGATTAAGGAGTATGCGGACGGCATCAGTTTAATTATTTCTTCAGAATTTTCAGCGTCGCCCATTGGTGTCGCCGCCCTGCAAATTCAATCATTAAACGCCAGCGAAGAGGCCACGCTGCGCAGCTTGCTTTGCGCAACGAATGCAGGTGCCTGGGCTTTCCTTCAGAAAACAAAAACGCCACATCTGGTGCCTGAAGTAGTAATGCCGGCTGAACGCGCAATTTTTGAACAATTAAACAGCGATCCTGCGGTCAGCGGCCTGCATCGAAGGTATCGTCTGACCCTTGACCCGGAAGGCCGCAATACGGTCATTTGGATAACGTCGGGGGCGTTCGAGCCGGCGTTGGGCTGGAAAAAAATCGCAGCCTGCACATGGGCCGAATCAATGACGGCGGCCGCCTTTGAGGAACGCGAATATGGTTACTTCGATGGACAATATAAACTTTCCGCCAGCCAGCCGTTATATCGTGTGGAGCAACTGGTCCAGGCGGATGAAACCGCTGCCTTCAATTCAGTTGGCTTGGAGAAGGTGTTGACTCCCGGTGATGTTTATTCAAAGCCTTTATTGGAAGTCTTGGATTCCCTCAAAGCTTCCACGAACGGGTCGGCTAGCTTTCGCGCCTATCTGTTCATAACGTTGGCGAACGTTATGCAATTGCAGCCCCAGGGCTGGGGGCTGGCCTTTTGCCCGGCCGTGCAAAAAGATAAGGCCCAAATTAAAGCTGTGGTGGGAGACGATTTTAACAGTGGCGATTGGTTCGTGCCCGCCAAGGCCGATGCGTATTCAAAAAAATTGGACCAGCTTTTCACTGCTGCCAGGTCCATTTCTTACGTAAAACAAGCGGACGGCCTGCTCGCACTGGCGCGTGCCGTTGCAAAAGACGGAATGCACTTCGTTGGCTTTGTGGATTTGGATGGCAAGCCGAATTATTTCAGCGACGCAGTTGCCGGTGAGGTTTACGGCTTCACGGCGGCGGACAAACTGCCCAGGTTAATGGCTGCCAAGGCTGACTCCGCTTTGGCTTTAAAGGAAAAAGCTTTGCCGCTGTCGCCCTTGTTTGCGCTTGATGCTCCCCGGAAAGAATACCTGGGCAAGGCGGAGGTGGATCCGGGGAATGCCAGTTTTCAAGGCGTATTGCCGCCGTTATTTCAACAGCTACCATGAGACGATTTACAGAGTTGTTAAAAGCCGGTAATTCTTCCGAGGCAGGGGCGGCTTACCTTGTCCGGTGGCGGGGCGTCCAGTCGGGGCCGTATCCGCCGGCGACCATCGAGGCCAAGCTTTTGGCGAATGAGATTGGGATGTCGCATGAGATTTTGCACCGCGGCCAGTGGCTCACCATTCGTGACTTTATGGCCGAACACGAAGCCAGCCTCCAAACTGAACTTAAAGCCCGGCAGGAAGCGGCTCAAAGGGCGCAGACGGAAGCGGAGCGGAAAGAGCGTGAGCGTCTGGAGCAGCACCGCGCTGCCACGCTGGCGGAGGAGCGGCGAAAGAATGATTTGCTGGCCGCTGATTTAGTGCGTCAGCCTCATCCTAGAATATTGCCGCCAACGCCGCAAGGCGCCCTGAAGGCGCATCGAGGCGGGCTGGTATTAACCTTGGGTTTGGTGGGGCTTGTCTGCGTCCCCTTATGTATGGCCGCATGGATCATGGGCAGTGGCGACCTGGCGGAGATGGATGCGGGCTTGATGGATCCTTCCGGCCGGAGCACAACGAGCACCGGCAAAAGTCTCGGTGTTATTGGAACCATGCTCTGGGTGATCGGTTTCATCTTTATTCTGGCGCTTCAAAAATAACCGGCGGCTTTCTTTTTATCTAAAATCAAGGAATCAAAATGGCACAATTCCCAATCAAGACAACGCCCGCGGATGCAAAAGCGGGAAACCAAAACTTGCTGGCCTGGACCCAGGACGACGTTGAAAATCGCCTTGGCTTCAAGGGCGGTCGCTACACCAGCGTCAATCACGCGCTTGCCTTTCTAATCGGGGCGCTGTTAACGGGACTGCTTTATGCCCTGATGCTCTTTGTTTTCATCCACCTGCCGGTGGTATCAAAAGTGGCCACCATTTACATGCGTCCCAGCAATCAATTTGCCGTGATTCCGGCCACCTTTTTCTTCTTCGGCGGGCTTGCCGTCCTGCTCTTGAAAGGCAAAAAAATCAAATTCCAACAGCGCGCCCTCAAACTCGCGGCGGTGCCCGAAGAGCCGGAATTTGTCCTCACCGACGCCACGGCCGCCACGGTTCTCACCCGGATTCATTCCCTCGTGGACCATCCCCGGCATTTTGTGGTGTTGAACCGGATTGACCGGGCGCTCTCCAATTTCAAGAACATTGGCCAGGTCAACGATGTCTCTGCGATCCTGCGCGCCCAGGCCGAAAATGACGAGGACCAGGTTGCTTCCAGTTATACCGTCGTCAACGGCTTGGTTTGGGCCATCCCCGTTCTGGGTTTCATCGGCACCGTGTTGGGCCTGAGTCTCGCCATCGGACGCTTCACCCAAACCCTGCAAGCCGCCGGCGATCTGGAATTGATACGCGCCTCGCTACAGGGTGTGACTGGCGGCCTGGCCACCGCGTTTGAATCCACCCTGGTTGCGCTGACCTTCACGCTCATTCTGCAACTGGTCATCACTTTTCAACAAAAGCGTGAAATGGCATTTCTTGACGAGTGCAACGATTATTGCCATTCGCATATTGTTTCCCGGCTTCGCTTGTCTGCCCGGCAGCAACCTGCCAGTGCTCTAAATGCCATTGAGTCCAAATCATGAGCCGGCTAAGAAGCCTTGATTCGAAGATTAGTTTCTTCGCCTTTGCCGACATCATCACGGCGGTCAGCGGCGTATTGATTTTTGTCGCATTGCTGCTGGCCACGGATTTGGGCCGCCCGACCGAACGACAACCGCAGGCAACCGTTTCCGAGCAGGAACAACTGCTCCAGGAAACGCTGGCACGCGAAGCCGAAATTGACGCTCAAAACCGGCGATTGCAAGAAATGCTGACTGCTGCTGACGCCGCGCCGGATATTGGCAAACTACAAAGTGATGTCGCCAGCTTGCGGTCGCAACTCGCTGAAGCGAAGAAAAAACAGGCTGCCGTTGCGGGCCAGATGTCGGAAAGCGAGGCCCAAATCGCAGCCCGGGACAAAACGCTCGGGCTTACCGACCTGAAATCAAGCGTCCTGCGGGCCAGGGAGGAAGCCGATGCCGTGGCGCGCCAAAATGCTGAAGCTCGCAGTGAAATGGAACAGCTTGAGCAACAGGTAGCCCGCCTCGAGGCCAAACTATTGAAACTGCATGAACGTGATGGCCAGATATGGCTTATCCCTGATAAAAGCAACACCACCAAGGAACCCATCCTCGTTACTATTTCCGGCGCGGGCGTTACGATTGACCGGTTCGACCGGCCCGACCAACACCGGCAATTTCTTGCAACCGAAGCCACCAGTTCGTTTAAATCATTTTTGTCCGGGGCAAAGACGCTGGACCAGTATTTTGTGTTTTTGGTGAGGCCATCTGGTATTACCACTTTTCAGGAGCTTGTGAAAACTGCCCGTGGCCTGGGTTTTGATGTGGGTTATGACGCCTTGGAGGAAGACCGGCAGATTCATTTTTCCACACCGCCAGCCATAACTGAGCCAGACTCGCCCGCCGCGCCCGCCGCACCGGCCACGCCCGCCAGCGGTGGTTCTCCTACAAACTCCGTCACTCCGCCGGTCAGCCATACTGCGCCGCCTGCCACTCAGAATATCACCCCGGCACCTGCGACCAATGCCCCGGCTGCCAGCAAGTCATGGTGGCAAAGATTTAAGGAATGGTTAGGAATTCAATAACATGAATCTGCGCCGCAAAGCTCCCCACGACAGCCTTTATCTGTTGCTCGATACCTTGTGCAACGCCTTTGGCGGCATCATCCTGCTGGCGGTGCTGGTGGTCCTGCTCACCAGCAAGGAAAAACAGCAAACTTCGCCCCGGGCCGAGTCCCAGGAAATGGTTCAAAGACGAATGGCCTTGGCGCAGACAAATTTACAAGCGTCCCTGCAACTCAATCAATCGCTGCAGGCAAAAGCGAATGACGGGCGCTGGAAGCAACAACTGGCCCTAATTGCAACCCGGCAGCAACTCAAAGACTCGCTTCAACAAATTCGGGATGACATCGCGCACAATAACCAGGAGCTTGAGGCGGCCAATGCGGCCGATCCCGCTGAACGTTTGAAATTTCTAAAGTCAGAACTCGCCAGTGCCCAGGCGCGTGAATTGGATGCTAAAAACAGCCTGGCGGCCACCCAGGATAATAATAAACGGCTAAAGGCACGGCTGGCTGACATGCAAAAGCAATTGACCGCCAAGCTCAATGATTTAGAGCGGCCGCTGCGTTTGCCCAGGGAACATGACACGGGCAAACATGTTGTATGGTTGATTGCCCGCTATGGTCATATTTACCCCTGCCGCAATCCGGATTTTTCACGCAACGAATCCGACATCACCTGGTCGGCCCTGCTCGATCTTGAAATAGCCGAACCAATTCGGGGGCGTGGCATCGACCCCTTCGTTAATCCCCAAGGCATGAACAATTATTTCAACCAAATGGCGGGGGAAGATGTTTACTTTGCCTTCAATGTCTTCGAAGATTCATTCCCCGCCTTCCTGCAAGCCAAACAGATGTTGCTCCAGGATGGATTGCCTTACGGCCTCGATTTTCAGCTTATTGCCGAGGGTCCGCTGCGGTTTAGCCATGGTTCAGGTTATACGCCAAAGCCACAATGAGAGGCTGCTGATGTCCGACACCCCAGGCGTGGTTTGTTTAAATGGCAATGATGGCCTGAATGGAGTCCCCCCGGCATGACCCGCCCCATTACGGCATCATTCCCGATTTGCCCCAATGACCTGAATCTGATATGACTGTACGCATTACGTCTCACGTATGGTTTGCTGATTATTTCCATGTTATCGGCGCAGTTGCCGGTGAACTGCATGGGGATTGCCGTCCATCCGTGGTTAAAATAATTTCCAATGAACGAAGTTCCTAAAGCCTACGAACCGCAGTCGGTTGAAGATAAATGGTACGACTTCTGGCAGAAGCAAGGTTGCTTCACCGCCAATGAAAAGTCGGCCAAGCCCGCCTATTCCATTGTCATTCCGCCGCCGAATGTCACCGGCATGCTCCACATGGGGCACGTGCTCAATAACACCATCCAGGACATCCTCAGCCGCAAGGCGCGCATGGACGGCAAGGAAGTCCTTTGGCTGCCGGGCACCGACCACGCCGGTATTGCCACGCAGGTGCAGGTGGAAAAACAGCTTAAGAAGGAAGAGAAAAAGTCGCGCTACGACCTGGGCCGCGAGGAATTCCTCAAGCGCGTCTGGGCCTGGAAGGAAAAGCACGGCAACATCATCATCAACCAGCTCAAAAAGCTTGGCTGTTCCTGCGACTGGACCCGTGAACGTTTCACGATGGACCCGGAATATTCGCGCTGCGTCCAAAAAGTCTTTGTCGAACTTTACAAAAAAAACCTCATCTATCGCGGCAAACGCATGGTGAACTGGTGCCCGGCAACGCAAACTGCGTTGTCTGACGAAGAAGTGGAAATGAAACCACAAAAAGGGTTCATGTATCACTTTAAGGTGCAGGTGGTTGAAAGCTCCGCCCAACCTATCGGGCGAAACACAGGGTCAGAAATTTTGGAGCATGAGAATCGCGTCACTCGTGAAGTCCTCATGGCTGCCATCCAAGAGTCATTAATACAAGCTGCCAAAAAGGCGGTCGGTCCTGCGCGTGAATTGCGCGTGGACATGAATGCCGAGGCCGGGGAAATCAAGGCGTTTGCCAAATTTATTGTCTCGGATGGAGTCAGTTCACAATACGACCAGATTTCCATCTTGGATGCGCGCCTCATCAAGGCAGATGCGAAAGTAGGCGACGAAATTGAAAAAGAAGTGACGCCCCAAGGTTTCGGGCGTATTGCCGCTCAATATGCCAAGCAGGCGCTTATGCAAAAGGTGCGCCAAGCCGAGAAAAATATGGAAGAAGGGACGGCGCAGGCCGGTGGTCCCGTTACAGATTCAGAGGGTCGTGTTTGGCTCACCATTGCCACCACGCGTCCGGAAACGATTCCGGCCGATACCGCTGTGGCGGTGAATCCCAAGGACCCGCGTTACGCGCATTTGATTGGCAAGCATGTCTATCGCGCGCTTCCGTTGGACCTGCCGAAGGAGCAGCGGATTATTCCCATTATCGCTGACGATCATGTGGATTTTGAATTTGGCACCGGCGTGCTCAAGGTGACGCCTGCGCATGACAAGGCGGACTTTGAAATTGGCCTGCGCCATAAGTTGCCGGTGATTGATGTCCTGACGCCCGATGCGAAGATGACCGCCGAAGCCGGGGCCGACCTGGCTGGCCTCGACCGCTTTGTGGCACGCAAAAAGGCGGCGGAAATTCTCGAAGCCGCCGGCGCGTTGGACAAGGCCGAGCCGTATGAAAACAACGTTGGCTTCAGCCAGCGTGCCGACGTGCCCATTGAACCGCGCCTGAGCGAGCAGTGGTTTTTGAAATATCCCGCCGTGGCGCAATCCAAGGCGTGTGTGGAACAAGCTGATGATTCGGAGGGACGAGTTACACGAGTCCCTGGTCAGGAAAATCAGAAGCCTTCACAAAGTCAGGGACTCGCGGAGCTCGTCCCTCCGGGAAATAAAATGCGGTTTCATCCTGACCGCTGGGCCAAGGTCTATGACCATTGGCTGACGAATATTCAGGACTGGTGCATCAGCCGCCAGCTTTGGTGGGGCCACCGGATTCCGGTGTGGTATCGCGGTGCCGAAGTTTATTGCGGTATCGAAGCACCCACGGGCGAAGGTTGGACCCAAGACCCCGACGTGCTCGACACCTGGTTCAGTTCCTGGCTGTGGCCGTTTGCCACGATGGGCTGGCCGGAACAGACTGAGACGTTGAAGAAGTTTTATCCGACCACGGACCTCGTTACGGGACCGGATATTATCTTCTTCTGGGTTGCGCGCATGATCATGGCCGGGTACGAATTCATGGGCGAGCCGAAGTATGGCCTGTCCGATGCCATGCCGTTCCAGAACGTGTATTTCACCGGCATCATCCGCGACAAGCAGGGCCGCAAAATGTCCAAGACGCTCGGCAATTCACCCGACCCGTTGGTGCTTATTTCCCAATACGGCGCGGATGCGTTGCGCTTTGGCACCATGCGCAGCGCGCCCTTGGGCCAGGATGTTTTGTTTGACGAAAAAGACGTCGAACTCGGCCGCAATTTTTGCAACAAGCTTTGGAATGCATGCCGTTTCCGTCAAATGCAAGGCGGCGAAGTGCAGGGCGAGATTGTGCGCACGCTGCTCACCCCGGATGACAAATGGATTTTGCTCAAGCTCGATATTGCCATTCGCGAGGTCACCATCGCCTTGAACGAATACAAATTCAGCGAGGCCGCCGCCGCGCTGTATCGCTTCTTCTGGAGCGAATATTGCGACTGGTACGTGGAAGCCAGCAAGGCGGTCTTCTTTGGCACCGATGACAAACAGAAGGCCAACACGCTGGCGGTCATTGATTTCGTGCTGAGCCACATGGTGCGCCTGTTCCATCCGTTCCTGCCGTTCATCACGGAGGAGCTCTGGCACGGCATGGGTTATTCCACCGACATGCCGGAAAACCAGGGCGGCAAGACCATCATGAACGCTCCGTGGCCCATGCCCATCAACGAGGACGAAAAATCCGAGTGGGGTCTGGATGATTGTTACCTTGAAATAACGGACACGAAATATGAACTGGTCACGCAGGGCCGCAACCTGCGCCGCGCCGGTAATATTCAGGCCGCGAAGAAGGTGAAATATGTCTTCAAGCCGGCGCAACAACTTACGCCGCACGATGCGGAAGTCATCAAGCTCTTGCTCAATGCCGAGACGCTGGAAGTGAACCCGGAATATCAAGCGCCCAAAGGCACGCCCACGGTGCAATCCAAGCTCGGCGAATTATTCCTGCCGCTCGAAGGTCACATTGACCCGGCGGCGGAAAAAGTTCGCCTCGGCAAGGAAGTCGAAAAAATCAAAGGCGAGATTGTGAAAGTGGAGCAAAAGCTGGCGAATCCCAACTTTACGGAGAAGGTTCCGCCCGCCGTTTTGACCGAGCACCGGCAACGACTGGCTGACTGGCAGGCCAAATTGGCGCACACGCAAGCGTTATTGGATGCATTGGGTTGAACTGGAAGGTTGAAGTGGAAATCCGAAGGCTGGACCCGGTTTTGAAAGCCGGGTGACCTTTAATTTTGACCGCCTCGTTTTGTCGCTTGGTGTAACTCCAAAGGAAGGGTAAATTAACTCCATGTCGCACGCCGATTTTGTCCATTTGCATTTGCACACCGAGTATTCGCTACTCGATGGTGCCTGCCGTTTGGACAAGCTCGTGGAAAAGGCGCACGAACTCAAATTTCCCGCGCTGGCCATTACCGACCACGGCGCGATGCACGGGGCCATCGAGTTTTATCAGGCCGCGCGCGCCAAGGGCATCAAGCCCATCATCGGCTGTGAAGTATACGTGGCACCCGGTTCGCGTCTGGAGAAAAAGACCGGCTCCAGCACGCGCGACGTCTATCATCACCTTGGCCTGCTCGCCAAGGATGTCACCGGCTACAAAAACCTCGTCAAGCTGGTGACCGCCGCCCACATCGATGGTTACTACTACAAGCCGCGTATTGATAAGGAGATTCTCGCGCAACATCACCAGGGGTTGATTGCCATGTCCGGCTGTCTCGCCAGCGAAATCCCTGATTTGATCATGAAAGATCAAATCAACAAGGCGCGTGACGCCGTTGACTGGTTCAAGCAAACACTGGGCGCGGATAATTTTTTCCTGGAACTGCAAAACCACGGCATCCCTGAGCAAGCCAAGGTCAACAAGCACCTGATCCATTTTGCCAAGGATTTCGGCCTCAAGCTCGTGGCCACGAATGACGTTCACTACATTGAGAAGAACCATTCGCACGCGCACGACTGCCTGGTTTGCATCGGCACACAAGATTTGTTGAGCAACCCCAAGCGCATGGGCGCGGGTTACGTGCCGGAACAATTTTATTTGCGCAGCGCCGAGGAAATGAAGGCGCGTTTTGCCGAGGTGCCCGAGGCTGTCACGAACACGCTGGACGTCGCGGAAAAATGCAACTTGGAAATCAAGTTTGGCGAGTTGCATTATCCCGTGTTCAGCCCGCCGGAACATTTCACGCGCGAGGGCTATCTGCGCCATCAACTTGCCGAGGGCCTTTTCCGCCGCTACACCCTGCATGCCAAGGCCGAGGGGCCCAATTTCATCATCACCGGCATCGATGATCCGGGCCGGTTGCCGATCCTAAAAGATTTTAAACCGCCGACCGGCGAACCGGCGATGCCGCTGCACCAGATTCCCGAGGTTGCTGCCGCCATCAAGACGGTCATTGACCGTTTGCAGCTCGAACTGGGCGTCATCGAGAAAACGGGGTTCATCTCTTACTTTCTCATCGTGGCCGATTTCATTCGGCACGGTCGTGAACACGGCATTTCGTGCGTGGCGCGCGGTAGCGCCGCCGGTTCGATTGTCACCTATTTGCTCGAAATCGCCAACGTGGACCCCATCCGCTACGCGTTGCTGTTCGAGCGTTTTCTTAATCCGGAACGCGTCAATCCGCCTGATATCGACATCGACTTTGCCGACGACCGCCGCGCGGACGTCATCGAATACGTCCGTGAAAAATACGGGCGCGATGCCGTGGCGCAAATCATCACCTTCGGCACCATGGGCGCCAAATCCGTGGTGCGCGACGTTGGCCGCGTGATGGGCCTGAGCTACGGCGATTGTGACCGGCTGGCGAAATTGGTTCCTGCCGAACTGAAGATGGATTTGCACAAGGCGCTCAAGCAGGTGCCCGAGCTTAAGGAGGCTTACGAAAACGAGGAAGTTACGCGCGAGCTGATTGATACCGCGTTTGTGCTGGAAGATTTGGCGCGCAACTCCAGCGTGCATGCCGCCGGCGTCGTGATTGGGCCGGAACCGCTGGTGAATTTGCTGCCGCTCAAGCTGGACGAAAGCGGCACGCTCGTGACCCAATATGCAATGAACCCCGTCGGCGAATTGGGCCTGTTGAAGATGGATTTTCTCGGGCTCAAAACGCTGACCGTTATTCGCAATACGTGCGAAATGGTCCGGCAGACCCAGGGCATCAAGATTGATATCGACCGCCTCCCGCTCGACGATAAAAAAACGTACGACCTTTTGAACCGCGCGGAAACGCTGGGGGTGTTCCAGTTGGAATCCGGCGGCATGCGCGACCTGTGCAAAAAATTTCAGATTAGCTCGGTCGAGCACATCACGGCGCTCGTGGCGCTTTATCGTCCGGGCCCGATGGACCTGATTCCCGACTTCATCAAGCGCCGCCACGGCGAGGTGAAGATTGAATATGAGCATCCGTTGCTCGAATCCATTTCCAAGGAGACCTACGGCATCTTGATTTATCAGGAGCAGGTCATGCAGGCCGCGCAGATTCTCGGCGGGTATACGCTCGGCGGCGCAGATTTGCTGCGGCGCGCGATGGGTAAAAAGAAGGTCGAGGAAATGGCCAAGCACCGCGATATTTTCGTCAAGGGCTGCCACGAGAAAAATCAAATCCCCAAGACCAAGGCGAACCAGATTTTCGATTTGCTCGAAAAATTCGCCGGCTACGGTTTCAATAAATCGCACGCCGCCGCCTACGCCATCGTTGCCTATCAGACCGCCTATCTGAAGGCGAATTTCCCGGTGGAATTTTACTGCGCCATGATGACCAACGACATGGCCGCCACGGAAAAGCTGAGCGAATATATCGCCGAATCACGCGAGGTGGGCATTGAGGTGCTGGGGCCGGACGTGAACGAAAGCGGAGTTTATTTTGCGCCGGCGCAGGAGGGCAAGGCCATCCGGTTTGGGCTGGCGGCCATCAAAGGCGTTGGTGAAATCGCCGTTGAAGCCGTTTTAAAAGCCCGTAATGAGCACGGCAAATTCACGACGCTGTCCGAATTGTGCGAGCGCGTGGACGGCCGTACCGTGAACCGCAAGACGCTGGAAGCGCTGATTAAAACCGGCGCGTGCGATGCCTTTGGCCAGACGCGTGCCACGATGTTCGCGCAAATTGACCGCACGCTCGCGCGGGCCGCGAGCATTTTGTCCGATAAACAAAAAGGGCAAAGCTCGCTCTTCGGCGCGCTCGAGGAAAAAGCGCCGCCCATGCCCGAGGCCATTAGTAATTTACCTGAATGGCCGCAGCATGAACTACTGGCCAACGAAAAGGAGTTGCTCGGTTTTTATGTCACTGGCCATCCATTGACGCCGCTCGCGCCGCTGTTGCAAAAGTATTCGCTGCATACCACCGCCCAGCTTGCTGGCGTGGCGAACCGCAGCATGACGCGCATTGGCGGCATGATTGGCGCCGTGAGCCATGGCGTTTCCAAAAAATCCGGCAAACCTTATTCCATGGTTACGCTGGAAGACTTGGAAGGTTCCGTCCAATTGCTGGTGATGAACGAGTACGACAAGTTTCGGCCCTTGCTCGAAGTGAACAAGGCCATTTTGGTCGTGGGCGAAGTCAGCACCGGCGAAGATAAGCCGAAAATCTTCCCGCAGGAAATCATGCCGCTGGAAGATGCGGCCAAAAAATATACGAAGCAAATTCACCTCCGCCTCCCCATGGCCCATCTTCAGCCCGATGACATGGTCAAGGCGCACGGTCTCACTTCGGCGCACGCCGGCAAATGCCCGCTTTTCCTGTGCCTGTTACGTCCCGAAGGCGGCTCAGTTTTCATTGAGGCCAACGGCCGGTATGGCGTTACGCCGTCGCTTGAACTGGAGCACGAAGTGAATCGTTTGTTTGGCGACAAATCCTATTACGCGGTGGTGGACCGGGCGCTCCCCGAAAAACAACGGCGCGCTTGGGAAAAGAAGGGTGACAAGAACGGCGGCGGCGGAGGCGGGGAAGAATAAAACTCGCGTTTTTTGGGGGATTATCGCACATTTCCCCGCCCGGAATTAACCAAATCAATACGAAATGAAAACAGCACTTATTCTGGCCGTTGGTCTCGCTACTGTGCGCCTTTCTGCCGCCGAGGTGGATTGGAGCAAGCTGCCGCCAGCGTCCACCACCACTGGTGTTACGTTCGAAAAGGACATTGCACCGTTGTTAAAAGCCTCGTGCGTCCGCTGCCACGGCGCGGAACGTCCCAGGGCTCAACTCAGACTGGACAGCCTCGAAGGCGTGATGAAAGGGACCAAGCAGGGCTCGATTGTCACTCCCGGCGACAGCGCCAACAGCCTTTTGGTAAAGTCCATCTCGCAACTCGATCCGCAGACCGCCATGCCGCCCAAGCGCGGCCCGCGTGGTCCGCGTCCGGGTGGCACCAATGCTCCCGCCATGCAACCTCGTGACGGCGGCCCCGAAGGAAATCCGCCGCCACCCGTAGCTGGTGGCCAAGGCGGTCCCGGTGGTGATAATGGTCCTGGCGGCCCTCCGCCCGGCGGTCCGGGTGGCCCCGGTGGCCCGCAAGGCACCAATGGTCCCGGCGGCATGCGCCAGCGTAACTTTGGCCCTCCGAGCAAGCCGTTGACGGCTGACGAAGTGGGCTTGGTGCGCGCTTGGATCGACCAGGGTGCCAAGTAAAGGGACTTCAATCTTTGAAAAGCAAATCGCCGCGTTGGTAAATCCAGCGCGGCGATTTTTTGTTTTTAAATTATTTCCTGAACGCTTACTTCACGGCGGCCCAGACACGATGCACGTCATCGTGCTCGTCCAGTTCATGCAGAAATTCGCCGACTTCATTTTGTTGCGTCTCGGTCAATTCCGGGAATTGCTTTGGGATATAGCCGATTTCACTGGTGATAACCGCCCAGCCATTGGCGGCGAGCCATTTGGAAACTTCCGCCACTGCCGTGCGTTCGCAAATGAATTTCGCGCCGGTAGCGCCTTCTGGCACATCGTCGTTTTGTTCGGTCGTGAGAACTTCCACTTCGTTGGCGCCGGCTTCAATCGCCGCACCTTCGCGATCGATGTTCGCATCGGGATGGTGCGCTTCCACGATGCCCACGTGGTCGAACAGAAACTTGTTGCTGCCGGTGGTGGCGAGTTGGCCCTTTTTGAAGAGCACGCGGATTTCCGGCGCGGTGCGGTTCACGTTGTCGGTATAGACTTCCACGATCACCGGGACGTTGTGCGGGGCACGGCCCTCGTACACCACGTGTTCCATGACCAGCTTGTCATCGCCGATGCCTGCGCCCTTGTTGATGGCGCGCTGGATGGCGTCCTTGGTCACGCTTTCCTTTTTCGCCTTTTCCACGGCGGTGAAAAGGCGCGCGTTCATGCTCGGGTCAGGTCCGCCCATTTTGGCGGCCACCGAGATTTCGCGAACAAGTTTACCGGTCGTGCGGCCTTTTTTAAGGCCGGCGACCAATCGTTTGGCATGTAGCCATTGGCGTCCCATAGATAGTTCGTTGATTTAACCAGAAACGCGGGCGGTTTTCAACCCAATCAATGTGCAACGGACAAATTGGGGTACATTTTGACACGGCCCCAGGAGCGCGGCATTCACGCCGCTTCAATATGGAAGGCAGGTTAACGGAACGATTGATTTTAAGGCTGGCGAGTTAATGATAAATGACTCTCGGGCGTGCAGGCCGGAACGGGGCGGCGGTGGCACATGGCTGGCTTCAATATATTAACTAGGTAGCGCGTCTAAATAAATTCCACCCCATCGTGTTACCGCACGCTGAAGCGGCGTAAACGCCGCGCCCCAATGCCTTCGATTGCGGGGTCAGCGTCAAGATGCGCCCGACGAATTGGAGGTAAAATGGCGGGCGTTTATCCCTTGCGGCCTTGCAAGAGCCGGATGGTGCCCCAGATAATCAGGCCAAATCCAATACTGCCAAAAAACACGACCGTTCCCAGGCTCGCAAAAATAAGGCCGAAAATTTTCAATATGTTGGATTTGCCAAATGAAAATATCCGCTCTTCAGTGCCACCCGTGATTTCAATGGTCAATTTGCCGGGCTGGGTTGTTTCCACATAACCGATACTCTTTTTCGAATCGGTCCCGTTGTTTTCAGAAATTGAGGTGTCAGTCAGTAAAGTAAGTTCATGGCCGTTGGCATCTTTAATATGAATATCGAGGCCGCCGGGAAGCTTTTCTGACTGGTTATAGGTTTTCCCGGCGTACACGGTTTGAAAGTCATTCCAAAGGTAAAAGCGGCCCGCATCCTTGGCGGTAAATTCAGTTTTCCCGGGAGCCTTGAACTGAACCTCGTCTGATTTTGCCATGATGACGGGCAGTACGAACAGCACCGGCACAATGAATGCCCCTAAAAACAGAATCAAACCAGCAACAAGTCTTTTAATTCCCGGTCTCATAGGTCGGTGAAGATGCTCCTGTGATTAGGAGGCCAGCGTTTCATTGGCTGGTGGCACTAACTTGGGCTGGCCGTCACCGGTTGTCGAGTTCCTTTTAACGGCGTGTATCCGTTAGCTTTTGCTGACGGTTTCCGAGTTTTTCCCCTGAACATTGCCGAGCTTGCCGTATCGTAATGCCAGGGTCGGCAGCACCAGTAAATTAAGCGCAGTGGAAGTTACCAGGCCGCCCAAGATGACAATGGCCATCGGGCCTTCGATCTCACGGCCGGCTGCGCCGCTGCCCAATGCCAGGGGCAATAATCCCAGCGCCGTGACCAATGCTGTCATTAAGATGGGCACGAGCCGTTCGGTGGCACCGCGTAATGCGGTTTCAAGGCCCCAGGGTTGTTGCTCGACGTTTACCAGATGCTCAAAATGCGAAATCATCATGATGGAATTGCGCATGGTGATGCCGAAGAGCGTGACAAATCCCACCAGCGTGCCCAGCGAGAGCGAGCTCTGGCCTGCCCCGGCAAGGTAGCCAACCAGGAAAATCGCCAGCACACCGCCAATCAATGCGAACGGCAGGTTGGCCAGCACCAGCAACAAGGGACGTACCCGGTGAAACACAATGGCCAGCAGCACAATAATGCCCACCGTGGCCGCCAATGAATGCAATATCAATTCCGTTTGCGCCTGCTGTTGTTGTTCGGCTGCCCCGGCGAATTCCACATAAGTGCCGGCGGGAAATTTCACCTGCGCATCGATTTGTTTTTGGGCGTCGGCCACGAACGAAGCCACGTCGCGCCCGGCGGGATTGCAGGTGATGCTCTGCTTTCGCCGCGCACCGTCATGCAAAATCGCGTAACGACCGGTGGTCAGGAAAACGTCTGCCAGTTGTTTCAAAGGCATTCTGAGGCCTTGGGTGTTGCCCACCAGCAAATCGCCGATGGCCTCGGGTTGCTGGCGCGCAGCGGGTTCAAGAATCACCTCCACGTTGAAGACTTTTTCGCCTTCGTAGGTTTGCGCCACAATGTCGCCTTGATATGCCGTGCGCACTGCTTCCAGCACTTCCACCGGGCGGAAGCCAAATTGCGTCAGCCGTTCCGGCCGCAGGCGGATGACCACACGCGGCGCGCCCGGCGGCGCCGACACCTGCACGTCAGCCGCGCCGGGAATTTTGTTTAGCACCGCAGACACTTCGCTGGCCTTCTGGTCCAGCACGTCGAGGTCGTCGCCATAAATATTTACAACCACCTGCGCGGAATCACCTGAAATCGTTTCCCCAATGCGGTCGCCGAGGAATGTCATCACGTCCGTTTGGATGCCCGGAAATGATTTGAGCGTATCCCGGATGGACGCTTGCACCTCTTCCTGGTTGATTTTTGGGTCGGGATGCAACTCGATATGAAATTCGCCACGATGCGAGCCCCAGGTATCCTCACCGCCTTCAGCCCGCCCAATTTGTTCGGACACAGTTTGGATTGCCGGGATCTTCTTTAGCAGCTCGGCTGAGACCAGCGCCCCGACGCGTTTCATTTCTTCCAGCGACGTGCCGGGTGCCATGGTAACGCCCGCCACGAAATGGCCCTCGCGGAAATCCGGCATGAATTCACCGCCCAAAAATGGGAGGGTCGCCGCCGCGCCGGCGAACAGCAGCAAGGCCACGGCGATGATCGTCTTGGGCCGGTTGCTGGTCCTGACGAGCACGGCCCGGTGAAGTGATTTCAATTTGCGCAGGTAAGCCGGTTCTTCATGCGGCTTGTTTCGCGAAAGCAGCGCAAAGCACAGCGCCGGCGTGACCGTGAGCGCCACCAGCAGCGAGGCCAGGTTTGCCAGGATGAACGCCACACCCAAGGGCGCAAAAAAGCGTCCCTGTAATCCACTCATGGTCAATACGGGCACGAAAACCATGGCTACAACAAAGGTCGCGTAGACGACGGAATTTCTCACTTCCAAGGTCGCGTCCAGTACCACGTTGAACAACGGGCGCGGCGGCGTGAGCGTCAGGTTTTCGCGCAGCCGGCGCAGGATGTTTTCCACCGTGATGATGGCGTCGTCCACCACCACGCCCAGCACGGCAGCCAGACCGCCCAGCGTCATGGTGTTGAGCGTCACCCCTAAATGATCCAGCACCACCACCGCCGCCAGCAATGAGAGCGGGATGGCGGTGAACGAAATCAAGGCCGTGCGCAAATCCAGCAGGAACAGGAACAACACAATGGCCACCAGCACCGCGCCCAGCAGCAGCGATGATTTCATGTTCCGGATGGCAATCTCGATGAACGTGGCCGGACGATGCAGCGCGGGGGTGTACGTGATACCTTCCGCTGCGAATGCCGGTTTCAATTCATCCAGGGCTTTTTCCACACTGCGCGTCACTTCCATCGTGTTCGCGCCAAACTGGCTGGCCGTGGTGATCAGTACACCGGATTTGCCATTGATAATCGCGTCGCCAAATTTAGGTTCGCCAGCCTCAACCACATTGGCCACGTCCTTGAGCCGGGTGACATGGCCGCCGCGCTGTGCCACCACCACTTCGCCCAGTTGTTCGGCGGTGAGCGACTGGCCTTCGGTCTGGAGCACCAATCGTTGTGCCGAAGTTTCCACAAAGCCCGCGCCGCGCACGCCGGTCGCCGCCGTGGCCGCCGTGGAAATGTCCTGCACCGAAACCCCAAACGCCTGCAGGCGGTCGGGCTTGATTTGAATTTGCAACTGCCGTACTTCGCCGCCGAACACCTTGGTGGCGGCCACGCCGGGCACGGACAACATGCGCGGGCGCACCGTCCAGTCGGCAAACGTGCGCAATGCCATCGGCGACATTTTATCAGAGGTCAAACCAAACTTGAGCAGGTCCATGGTGGACGAGGTCAGCGGCTCCATTTTGGGCGTGTCCACACCCGCCGGAAGTTCGCTGCCCAGTTGCGCCAGCCGTTCGGAGAGCATTTGCCGCGCTTTGTAAATATCCGTGCCTTCCTTAAAGACGGCGTCCACCACCGACAAACCCTGAATGGATTCCGAGCGGATGGAATCCAGGTTGCCGACGCCGTTGAGCGCGCTTTCCACGGGCCGGGTCACCAAAGTCTCGACCTGTTCCGGTGCCAGGCCGGGTGCCTCGGTTTGCACCGTGGCTTGCGGTTGGACAAACTCGGGAAACACATCGAGCTTGGCATGCGACGCCACATACAAGCCATAGCAAATGAATCCAAGCGCCAGCGTGATGACCACGCCGCGTGCGCCCAGGGAAAGTTCAACGAGTTTTCGGAGCATGGCTAATCCCGTTCGCCGGTTGTAAATTCACCGCCGCTCAGTTCGGCGGACAAAACCGTCTGGGCACCGGTCGTAACCACGCGGTTGGTGGCTGACACGCTTTCCGAGACAAACCAGCCTCCGTCCATCAGCCGGTCCAGCGGAACTTCCGTGCGCACAAACTGATTGGTATCCGTCTGTACATAAATCCAGCCCTGTCCTTCATGACGTAAAACTGCGCTGGCAGGGATGACCACGCCATTTACGGCGTCGCCGGGAATTTTAATCCAGGCTGACACCGCTTCGCCGGGCGTTAATCGCTGTCCGGCTGGCTGGTCGGCGGCAAATAAAACGCCTTGCTGCTGGGTTTGCGGGTCCATCGCCGGCAACATGTCAAAGCAAGTTGCGGTTACGGGTGCGGATTTTTCGTTGAGTGAAACAATGCGCGCCGTTTGCCCCTGATTTTCGAGCCGTTCACCTGGGGGCAAGTCCACACGGATCAACACCTTGGCATCGCGCAACGATTCCAGAAATTTATCCGGCGTCCGCTCCGTGCCCGTGGTTGTTTCAATGGGGCCCAGCATGTCCGTAATTTTCCGGCCCCAACTGGTTTGGATTTTGAACCGGGCGGCCTCCGCATCGGCGCGGTTTTGGGCATACGTCGTTTCGGCATCTTGATAGGCCCGCTCCGAGATATTATTACCCGCCTTCAATTGTTTAACGCGGTCGAGTTCGCGGCGGGAACTGTCCACGGCAATTTCCGCGCGGTTCAAGTCCATCACCGCTTGCAACAACGGCGTGGTGTCGAGCACCTGGCCATAGGCCTTCATTTCGGGTTGCCATTGGGCGGGGGCGGGGGATTCCACTTTTAGCCCGATCAGCTCCTGCGTTTTGGCGTCCACCGTCACGCCGGGCTTGGCTTCCTCGGCTGCCTTCTCGGGAGCTTTGGCAGGTTTATCATCGCTATCAGGTTTGGAGCAACCTGCCAGCAAGGCGGTGGATATAATTATGGCCGGCAAAACATTGCCGAAATGCTGCTTCAATCTCATGGCTGGCTTCCTTTCACATTTTCAGTCGAAATTTTTTGAATGACAGGCGCAATTTGGTCTGCCGGGCTTTGCACGGCGTTTTCAAGTGCGCCGAGTGCGGTTTGCAATTTCTCCTCATTATCCAGTTGCGCCAGTGCGGTGCTGGTGGACTCGAGTTGTGCGTTTAACAAATCCAACTGGTCGCCGGCACCGGCTTTTAACTGAGTTTCGGCGGCGTGCAATTGCTGTTGTTCTGCGTCGAGCAATTTGCCGCCGGTTTGCATTTGCGCGCGCGCCACATGCAGCCCGGCCACCGCCCGCTCGATCTGGCCGCTGACCTGCGCCTGCAAGGCGAGGAATTTGGCGGCGGACAAATTACGCTGGGCTTTTGCTTCGGCGATGGGGCCTTGATTTTGGTCGAGCAAGGGCAGTTCCAGCGTGGCTCCCAGGGTCCATTGATTGTCGCCGGCATTGCCGTTATTCCAGGCATAGCCCGGCCCGAGATGCAGGTCGGGATACTGTTTCGCCACCTGCAATTGCAAGTCCGCTTCTGCGGCGGCGTAATCGGCTAATGCCCCCAGAATATCTGCGCGCCCGCGCAGGGCGGCGTTACGCGCATCGGCGGAGGTCAGCGTGTCGACACTTCCGGTCGAATACTTAAACTCCAGTTTTATCCCCTCCAATGCCGCCAGGCTCACACCGACCGCCTGTGCCAGTTGGGAACGCGCATCGGACTTTTTGGATTGTGCGTCGCTTAAATCGAGTTGAATTTTATGCAAGGCGATCTGTGCCGTGGTCAGCTCCGGTCTGGAAATGGCCCCGGCATCCAGCCGGCCTTGGAGCATCTTTATAATCTCCGTTTGCGTGGTGAACTCGCGTTGCAACAGTTCTGCCCGGCGTCCGGCCAGGCTGAAATCCTGCAAGCTCGTGCGCACGCCGCTCCGTATTTGCCAGGCGGCGGATACAAAAGCCCAGCGCGCCGATTCGGCGGCTTTTTCCGCCTCGGCAATGCGCTTGCCGCGTTTACCCGCCGTTTCAATGGGAATATCAAATGTCAGCGGAATCAGCCACGGACTGTAATTCCCCGGAATTTGCGTGTCATAGCTGGGTGAGATGGAGACGGAGGGATTCGGCCGCGCGCCGGCCGTGGTCACACCCGCCTCGGCCACGTTCCATTGGGCGCGGGCCACGGCGAGATCGGGATGAAAATAAAATGCGGCCAGCGTCAGTGAATTTAAATCCCACTTCTGCCACGGCCACCCGGCGGGGGCGGTGCCGGTGTTTTGGGCGATAAACGATTTTAAGGCCAGGTCATCCAGCCGGCGCGCTTCAAATTGCGCGGCGGATTTTTCCGGCGCCAGCGGTTGCGGCTGGTAATGCACACAGCCGGCCACGAACGCCACGCCACAGATAAACGGCCAGATTCTCATGTTCGCGGGCAGGGCAGGGGATGGCTGGCAGACCGGCCCCTGGCCGATTCGCCGCCACCACAGGTAAGGGAGACAATTTTCACTGGAAGCTTTATCCAATGAAGCCCGTTGGATTACCAGAAAAAACCCTTGAATGACAAAAATTTCATTTGGGATTTAGGCCTGGTTCATGTTGATTTGGTTTAATGAGGACGCTGGCAGCACGCCAGCCTTTGAAACTATTACCTACATTATGAAAAATAAATTCGTCATGGCCGGACTGGCTGCCGCCATCATTACGGTGGCTGGTTTGGCCGGTTGCGCGTCGGAACAACAGGAACAGGCCGAATTGCAGGCTCAAGCCAAGGTGACCAAGGAACAGGCGCAACAGACTGCCCTGGCCAGGGTGCCGGGCGGCGCGGTCAAGGAAGGTGAACTGGAAAAGGAAAAGGGCAAATTGATCTGGTCCTTTGACATCACCACCACGGACTCGAAAAATATCACCGAAGTCAACGTGGACGCCATCAACGGTGGTATCGTCTCGGTGGAGATCGAAACGCCTGAACAACAAGCCAAGGAAAAAGATTAGTCCCAGTTCGCCGTCCGGCGGACAGGGCCCAACAATAAACTGATGATTATGAAAAAAGCTGTTTTATTAACCGTTCTGTCCGCCGCCGCACTGGCGTTGACGGGTTGCCAAAGTGCCCGCGTGGCTGCCAACGCCACGCGGGTATTTTCTCATCCGCGTGACATCAATAATCAATATCTGCCGCTGGCGGCATTGCAGCAGGATATTCTCACAAGTAAAAGTGAACGCGTGGAGCGGACGGCAAAGCCGGAGGTGCAAAAAACATTTGTCATCGCCGGTCAGCCGGTTGAAGCGCTTGCGGTGGAAGACCGGGAATATGCCAACGGCCAATTGACGGAAATCACCCTCGATTACTTTGCCCAAGATGACAATGGCGTGGTTTATTATCTCGGTGAGGACGTAAACGAATACAAAAACGGCGCGGTATCGGGCCACAGCGGGGCGTGGTTGCTCGGACGGGATACGCAAGTGCCCGGTGTCCTGTTGCCTGCGCATCCGCAGGTCGGCGATAAATTCATGTCCGAGAACGTGCCGCATATCACTTGGGAAAAAGATGAAGTCGTCTCGGTTTCGGAAACTGTGACGGTGCCGGCGGGGACTTACACCGGCTGCCTCAAGGTGAAGGAGCGCGCCTCCGATGGTTCAACCGAATACAAATTCTACGCGCCGGGTATCGGTTGTATCAAGGAAGCGGAGAGCGATGGCGAGCTGCCTTTGAAATCGCATGCGGTCAAATAACATTGCGTTTGAGTGCTGAATTGGACAATGCTCGCATCATGCGCGTCCTCGTGGTTGAAGATGAAAAGAAGACAGCGTCCTTTATTCGCAAAGCGCTCGAAACGGAGGGCTTTGCAGTGGACGTCTGTCCCCGCGGCGACGATGCGCTCGTGCTCGCCGTGGCTACGCCGTTCGATGGCATCGTACTCGACATCATGCTGCCGGGGCGCGATGGCCTGAGTGTGCTGCGCCAGTTACGGGCGCAGGGCAATCGTACGCCCGTCCTGCTCCTGTCGGCGCGCGGCGAAGTGAACGAGCGTGTGGAAGGCCTCGATGCCGGGGCCGATGACTACCTGCCCAAGCCATTTGTCATTGCTGAACTGGTGGCGCGGGTGCGGGCGCTGGGCCGGCGCGGCAGTGAATCCAAGGCCACGGTGTTGCGTGTGGCCGATCTCACTCTCGATACCATTTCGCACCGCGCCCAGCGCGGTGGCAAGGTGTTTGACCTTACGGCACGCGAGTTTCGCCTGCTCGAATTTCTTATGCGTTCTGCCGGGCGCATTTGTGGTCGCATGAGCATCATTGAAAAAGTCTGGGACTACGATTTCGACCCCGGCACCAACCTCGTGGACGTATACGTGAAACGGCTGCGCGAAAAAATTGACGACGGCTTTGAACCCAAGCTGCTGCAAACCGTGCGCGGCATCGGCTACGTGTTGAAGGAGACGCCATGACCATTCGTAAACGACTGACGTTTTGGTTCGCCGGTGTGTTGACCGTGTCGCTGCTGGTGATGAGCATCGGCACCTACCTGGAAATCTCGGAACAATTGCATTATCGCCATCGCCAGGCGCCGGATGAAAAAGCCGCGGCGGAAACCGGCGAGATGATTCTCGAAGCCGGCCTGCCCGCCGTGTTGGTGGGGTTGCTGGGCGGCTGGTGGCTCACGCGCCGGGCCATCGCGCCAGTGGCCGCGCTGACGCACGCCGCCGAAAAAATTCACGAACGCAATCTCTCCGAGCAAATCCCCCGTTCCGGCAATGGTGATGAACTCGACCGGCTCACGGAAGTTTTCAACGCCATGACCATGCGGCTCGATGGCTCGTTCCACCGTATCCGTGAATTTACCCTGCACGCCTCGCATGAACTCAAGACGCCCCTCACGATCATTCGCGGCGAACTTGAAACCGCCGTGCACGATGAACACTTGAGCGCCGCTCAACGCGAACGGCTGGCCAGCCAGATTGATGAAATTGAACGGCTTACCAAGATTGTGGACGGCCTCACGCTCCTCACCAAGGCCGACGCCGGGCAGGTGGCGCTCAAAGGCCAGCCCGTGCGGCTGGATGAACTCGTGCGCGAAAGTTTTGCCGACGCGAAAATTCTCGCCCAGCCACAAGCCATCGAAGTGCAGCTTGGCCGGTGCGATGAAATCACCATCAGCGGCGACCGCCATCGTCTGCGGCAATTGCTCCTCAACCTGGCGGATAACGCGGTGAAATACAATCATCCCAACGGCACCGTGAGCTTTTCATTGCAACGAGATGGCGCTATGGCCGTGCTGGCAATTACCAACACGGGCGCGGGATTGGCGCCGGAATTACAACCGCGCGTGTTCGAGCGGTTTTTTCGCGGCGATGCCAGTCATAACAAGCAAATCGACGGCTGCGGCCTGGGCCTGAGCATTGCGCAATGGATCGTGCAGGCGCACCGGGGCGAGATTCGGTTTGCGTCCCAGCCCGGCCAGCTTACCACCGTCACCGTGCGGTTGCCGGCTTAGCTCCCATCCGATGCGGTGGCCGGTGTTACGGCTCGTTTTCTGGCAAGTGTTGCGGCCATTGCGGGCTTGAACTGCGCCTGTCATTTTTAAATACTCCCTTCGGTGCCGGCCAGAAAGGATGGCGCGGCCAGCCAAACGCCGGTAATGGCGGTACATTCATCATATGCCAGCTATCGGAAATTGGTTTTGTCTTCGCTCCCAGCCCAAGCACGAGCACATTGCCGCCGCTCATTTGAAGCAGATGGACGGGGTTGAAGTGTTTTTGCCGCGCATCCGCTTTCAGCGCACCACCCGGCAGGGCTTGGTATGGGTTACCGAGGCCTTGTTTCCGAGTTATCTTTTTGCGCGGTTCGACTGGCATCAGTCCCTGCGCCAGGTGCAAGCCTCGCGCGGCGTCAGCGGCGTGGTCCATTTCGGCTCACGTTGGCCGGTGATTGAGGACGAAATCATTGCAGATCTCAAGCAAGCCGTTGGCACCGACGAACTCCACACCATATCCACCACCTTGCAACCCGGCGACACCGTGGAAATTGCCGATGGCGCCATGCGCGGATTGCGCGCCGTGGTAACGCGCGTCATGCCCAGCCGCGAACGCGTGGCGCTGCTCCTGGATTTTCTGGGCCGCCAGACCGCCATCGAAGTGCCCGCCGGTTTCGTTATCAAAGAGGGCGATGTGCGCGGGAATATCTTTCCTGCCGACACCTGAGGTTAAGCGCCCTAGCTATTGGTGGAATTCGTATTGGAATTGCCGCGCCCAAAGAGCCGCTTGATGAAAGCACCCACTGCGACAATGCCAATGATGATGAACTTCTTCGCCGCCAGGATGCCTACCCACAACAACTTGAACAGGCCCACCTTGGCTGCAATGCCACCTGCCACCAGCGCCGCAATGCCGTAAGTCGCCACCTTGTCCACCTTCGGGTCAAAGTCCGCATAGCGGTTGCCCTCCTTGAAATCCACCATCGAGAGGATCTCCGGTGTCTGTTTATCAATTTCGTTAAACTGGCTGACGTCCGCAATGGCGTTCAATTCCAGCACGCCTTTGCGGCCCAGCATGCGAATATCGTAATTCAGCGTGTCACCCTCCGCGCCTTCCACGCGCAGGTCTTTGGCCCAATATAGCTTATGTGCGGCTGCATCGTAGCGGGGCGTTGCCGCCCAGCCCACCAGCGTGAAAGCGGGGTAACCCTGCTTCCGCCGCTCCTCATTATGGTCCGCGATGGACTTTTGCATTTGCTTGAGCAGGTCGGCGTAATCAATTTTGCTCGCGTCGCCATCCTTCACGAAACCGTCCTCGCTGTAATCTATCGTCACCGCCCAGCAATTGGAGTGCAGCGGCGTCATGCCTGCGGGAATCAACATGCCCAGCGATTTGGATTTCGATGGCGGATTGCCCCATAACTGTACCAGCACCTTTTCGGTGTCATCCGGCCCCAGATATCTAAAATCCTTGGTCACCGTCAACTTGGCCAGTCCGTTCCCCAGGTCAATTTCGCCCTGCTGATATTTCAAGCTTTTGGCGACCCGGACCATTTCTTGCATTTGTTGCGTCAGCGCATTGGTGTTGTCCTGCGCCCGGCCCCAGCCCGCCGTTATGAGCAAGGCAGCGAAGAAAAAAACGGCCAGCTTGATTTTCATGATTTGCATATGGTGTGATGTGAAATTGTATGTCCTGACTGCCCGCCCGTTCCTGATTTCCGCAAAATGGTGCAAAAGCCGGATCGCATTTGTCAACCCTTCGCGATGACACAATTCGGAATTGCAAAGTGCACATTTAAATTGGGAAATTAACCCGTCCGTAACAACTTGCGGTACACACAGGTAACCGTTTCCACCTCTGAACGATAGCTTTTGCGAGCGTAAGGCCAATTGACATTCCAAGTGTAAAAGGCCAAAATAGGTTTGATTGATAGAGAGGTAAGCTATATGGAACAACTCGACAATTTGTATTTTATTTGGGGCGTGGACGACGCGCCTTATGGCCCCGTCGAACTCCCCGTGCTCGTAGACTGGATTAAAGACGAACGCGTCGTGCCCGAAACGTGGGTCTTCTCGCGCACTGCCAGTAACTGGATTCGCGCCTCGGAATTGCCCGAACTCAAAAGCCATTTTACGCTGCGGTTTACCTCCGTGCCTGAAACCGCTGTCCACGTGGGCATCAAGCCCGGTTCCCTCCGCCGCATCAAAATCCTGGCCGACTTGAAGGATAACCAACTCGCCCATCTGGCCGAGTACATGGAGATGCAGGAAGTCACCCAATGGTCCGTCTTGTTCAATCAAGGCGACATCAGCGATTCAATGTTTCTTGTGCTGGCCGGCGAACTCCGTGCCCGCTCCGTGGTGAATGGCCGCGAAACTATTCTGGCGACGTTTGGCCCCGGCGATTTCTTCGGTGACATGGCCCTGTTCGACCACGGCCCGCGTTCGGCGGATGTAGTCGCCAACGTGGACAGCACCCTGCTCAAGATCACCTCGATTTCGTTCGAGCGCCTCACGCGCGAAGCGCCTGCGCTGGCCACGCCGTTCCTGCAAGCCACGGCTCGTACGCTGTCGGCCCGCATTCGCGCTGATAACAAGCGTCTGACGCGCGTCACGCAGCAATACACGACCGGTGCGGAAGTGCGCTGACGTATTTTGAGCCAGTTCTTCACGGTTGAAATCCGCTGCCAATGCGGGCAAGCTGCCGTCTGTGACGCACATTGCCCAAGCTAGAAAAGTTTTCGACATCGAACTCGCTGCACTCAAAGCGGTTCGCTCCCAACTGGATTCATCTTTCGGTGTAGCTGTGGACATCATTGTCGAATGCCTGAACCGGCGCGGCAAAATGGTCATTGTTGGGATTGGCAAATCCGGCAACGTAGGCACCAAAATCGCCGCCACTTGCACCAGCACCGGCACCACTGCCGTGGTGCTCAACAGTGTGGACGCCTTGCATGGCGACTTGGGTATTGTCAACGACGAGGACGTCATTCTGGCGCTCAGTTACTCGGGCGAGTCCGATGAATTGCTCAACCTGCTGCCCGCGCTCAAACGCTTTTCCGTCAAAGTCATTTCCCTGACGGGTAATCCAAAATCCTCGCTCGCCCGCCACAGTGATGTATCGCTCAATGTAAAAGTGCCCAAGGAAGCGTGTCCGTTTAACCTCGCGCCCACCAGCAGCACCACCGCCATGCTCGTCATGGGCGATGCGCTGGCCATGGCCGTGCTTGAAGCGCGCGGTTTCACGCAGAAAGATTTTGCCAAGTACCACCCGAGCGGCGCCATTGGCCGCGCCATGCTGCTAAAGGTCGGTGACATCATGCGCCGGGGCGACCGCAATGCCATCGCCGATGAAAAACTGCCGGTCAAGGAGGCGTTGCTCGTCATGACCCGCGCCAAATCCGGCAGCTTGAGCGTGGTCAACGCGCGCGGAAAATTGGTGGGCGTGTTCACCGACGGCGATTTCCGCCGTCACATGGCCACCGACGACAACTTGCTCGCGCAACCGCTGAAACATGTCATGACGCACAATCCCATCCGCATTCGCGAGGATGCGCTGGCGGTGGAAGCCTTGAAAATCTTCAACGAGCGCAACATTGACGACCTTATCGTGGTCAATGCCAGGAACGAGCCGGTCGGCCTGGTGGACTCGCAGGATTTGCCCAAGCTCAAAATAATGTAGCCGTGTTTTAGGCTGTCCTCCCGGTGGGGATGGCGTGTTTGGGCAGCAAAAAGCAAAGCGCCGCCGCCAGCAAGAGGCCCGCGCCCAGCGCCGTAAACGGCACGGCAACGCTGTTATATTCCTTCAACAAGAAGCCGACAATCCACGGCCCCGCAAAGCCGCCGATATTTCCCAGCGCATTCACGAGGCCAATGACCGGGCCAAATACTGCGCGCGGCATGGTCTCCGTGGGAATCGCCCAGAATGGAGCTAGCGCCGCGAATGGTCCCGGTATGGCGAGGCACATGAATGCGTAGGACAGCCAGAAATGTTCGCGCGTCACCACGCTCAAGATGAGACTCACGCCGCTGAGGATATACACCAGCGCCACGTGACCGCGCCGTTCGCGGGTTTTATCCGAGTGCCACGAGTTCAGCACCATGATGACTGCCGTCACCACATAGGGCACGGCAAACAGCCAGCCAGATTGCGCCGGGCTGAAGTTCCGCGTTTTCAAGCCATTCGTAAAAAACGTCATGCAACCGTAAGCCGCCGCGTTGTGAAGAAAATTGATGACAACCATCACCAGGATTTCGCGCCGTAACAGCCGCGACCAAAGCGAACGCACTTGCGGCGGTTCCAATTGTACCGCCTCCGCCTGCAACGTGTTTTCCAGAAAGTCTTTTTCCTCAGTCGAAATCCAGCGGGCGTCGCGCGGATGGTCGCAGATGCAAAACCACCAAATCGGCAGCCAGACGAACGGCAACGCTCCCTCTAAAATGAGCATGGTTTGCCAGCCATACGCGCCGAGCAAACAGCCAGTAATCGGTGCCGACACCGCCACGGCCAGCGGTTGACATAGATTCCATAGCGCGCTGGCCCGCGCACGTTCCGCACTCGGAAACCAATGCGCCAGCAACACGAGCGTGGCCGGGAAAACGCAACTCTCGGAGACGCCCAGCATGAAACGTGCGGTTTCAAACTGATAAAATGTTTTGGCCAGGCCGCAACCCACCGCGCAGCAACCCCAGAAAATCAGACACAAACTTACGAGTTTCTTCGCGCTCCATTTGCCCGCCAGATGTCCGCCCGCCATTTGCAACAGCACGTAGCCCAGAAAGAAGATGCCCGCCGCACGACCCTTCATCTCGTCGTTCATGGCGAGGTCGCGCATCATGGACGAAATCTTCGGGTCCAACGCCAGCGAGATGTTGGTCCGGTCTACATACGAAATGGTGTACATCACCAACGCAACCGGAATGATGCGCAACCAGCGTTGCTGAGGCACGCGGCTGATGGAATTGCTCGCGGGCATGGGAAAAATCAGGTCGTGAATTTCAGGTAAATCACCTTCAAATATTCCGCTTCCTTGAAGCCCGCCGGATGGTCGGGCGGATGCAGCAACGTTTTCAGCTCGGCAAATTTGCGGCCCGATTTGACCGCCGCGCGGCGTACGGCCTCGAAAAATTCCGGTGCGGGCACATGCGCCGAGCAGGAGCCGGCCACAAGAATTCCTTCGCGCGCCAGGCGGTTAATGCCAAGGCCGTTCAATCGTTCGTAGGCGCGAATGGCGCCTTCGCGTTCCGTGGCGCGCTTGGCCAGCGATGGCGGGTCGAGCACAATCAAATCAAACTTGGCTGACGCATTTTCAATCCACTCAAACGCATCCGCCTGCACCGTTTCGTGATGGCACGCCGCCACCGTGGGATGATTCTGGTTCAAGGCGAAATTGCGGCGCGCGGATTCCAGCGCATGCGCGCTGATGTCGAGGTCGGTCACGCTGGCCGCACCGCCGCGCGCAGCGTAAACTGAGAAACCGCCGGAAAAACTGAACGCGTTCAGCACGCGCAGCCCGCGTGCGAGACCCTCCACCTCGCGCCGGTTTTCGCGTTGGTCGAGAAAGAACCCCGTCTTCTGCCCGCGCAAGACCTCCGCTTCAAAACGAACGCCGTTTTCGGAAAATATTACCGGCGCGGTGGGTTTGGACCCAAACAAAACCTGGCCATCGCTCTTTCCGCCATGCTTGCCCGCTGCCTCCTGAATGTTTCGGCTCAGGCGGAGCACGATGCGTTCGCAGGGGATTTTTGATTGGATGAGGGCGAGCACATCATCGAGGCGTGGCAGCCATGATGCCGTGTAAAGCTTGAGCACGAGCGTGGTATCGTAACGATCCAGCACGAGGCCGGGCCAGCCGTCGCTCTCGCCATGAATCAGCCGGTAGCCCGTGGTCTGTGCATCGAACAAACCTGTACGCCGTGCCAGCGTTTGTTCGAGCCGCGTCTGCCACCAGGCCGCATCAATCGTTTGGGGTTTGCCCGCATGTAGAATGCGCACGCGGATGGGCGAACCAGCGTCGTACAATCCCACCGCCAAAAACTTGTCTTTGCGGTCGTAGATGACGGCGAGTTCGCCGGTCTGGCCGGGCCGGTTCGTTTCTTGAACGCTGTCCGAGAACACCCACGGATGACCGGAGCGCACGGCGGTTTCCGCCGCCGCCGAAATGCGCAAGCGCAGCCGGGTCGCCGCAGTTGACGTTGCGGCGGGCTTGCTCATTCCAAACCGCTGGCCTTGCGGGCGCGGTGTAACACGGTTTGCGCCAGCGCGCGGGCCTTGGCCGCGCCTTCTTTGAGAACGCCGTTCACGTAATCCAGATTGGCCGCCAGCTCGGCGCGTTTGGCGCGCGCAGCGGCAAAATGTTGCCAGTAAACCTCAAACAACTGTTTCTTCAAATCGCCGTAGCCGAGGCCGCCAGCGCGTAGTTTCTCCTCGAACTCCTTGCCCGCCCCCGCATCAATTACCTTGAGCAACTGGATGGCGAGATTTTGGTCGGCATCCGGCTTGGGCTCGGCGGGCAAACGGCTGTCCATCTTGATGGCCATGATCTTTTTGCGAAGCGCTTTTTCGTCGCCGAAAATTTCCACCGTATTGCCGTAGCTCTTGCTCATTTTTTCACCGTCAATCCCCGGCACCTTGGCCGTTTCACCGCGGATTTGTGGCTCGGGAATCACAAACGTCTCGCCGTAAGCCTCATTGAACTTGATGGCAATGTCGCGCGTGACTTCCACGTGCTGCTTCTGGTCCTGGCCAACCGGCACCACGTTCGAGTCATAAATCAAAATGTCCGCCGCCATCAATACCGGATATGCAAACAACCCGTGATTGACCGGAATACCTTTCGCTGACTTGTCCTTAAAGGAGTGACACTTTTCCAGCAGGCTCATCGGCGTGAGCGTTGAGAGTATCCAGGCCAATTCCGTGACTTCGGGCACGTCCGATTGCCGGAAAAACACGGATTTCTTGGGGTCCAGTCCGCACGCCAAAAAATCCAGCGCCACGTTCAACGAATTCGCGCGCCGTTCTGCCGCGTCAAACAGGGACGTCATCGAGTGATAATCAGCAATGAAATAAAAGGCCTCGCCTTTTTCCTGAAGTTCAATGGCCGGGCGCATCATCCCGAAATAATTTCCGAGATGCAATGTGCCGCTGGGTTGGATGCCTGACAAAATTCGCATGGTTTAAAATTAGCAGTGAAGGCCGGGTTCGGAAAACCAAAATGTCATCGTCCGCCGGGTTTGATGGTGCCGGCGGAGACATGCCAGCGTTTAAGTTCCTGCCCCAGTTCGCGCGGCCAGTTCTCCTCGGTGCAGGTCATAAAGACCTGTCCGCTCGTTTTGCGGGCCTGGTCCAGCAATGGCAAAAACCCGCTGCGACGTTTCACATCCAGTTCGCCCATGACATCGTCAATCAACAGGATGGGCGGCGAGCCATGGATGCCCGCGAGAAATTCCGCCTGCGCAATTTTCAAGGCAATCGCCAGGGTACGCTTCTGGCCCTCGCTGCCGAACTGCGCGGCCGACTTTTCATTCTGCAACAATTGCAAATCATCGCGGTGCGGGCCCACCAAGGTGGCGCGAAACGATTTCTCCCGCGCGCGCGACTGCGCCAGTTCCACGGCAAAGTCATTTTTCACGCTCGGCTGATATTCGATGCGCAATTCCTCGGCGTCGTTGGCAATGCGCCGGTACGCCAGCCGGACCAGCGGCGAAAACTTGGGCACCAACTCGCGGCGGGCACGGATGATTTCATTCCCCAGCTTGACCAGCTCCGCCGAAAAGCTTTCCAGCGACGATTCATCCAGCACGCGCTGTTTCAAGAGCGCATTGCGGTTGCGCACCGCGCTCATGTAACGCTGGAGCAACGCCAGGTAACCGGGCTGCGTTTGCGCGAGCAATAAATCCAGAAAACGCCGCCGCGAACGGCCCGTGCCCTTGACCAGTTGCAAGTCTTCCGTGCAAAACACCACCGTGCGGAGCGAGCCGAAATAATCCGCGAGCCGCTTCACCGGCTGGCCGTCCAGCGCCAGTTTCCGTTCGCGCGCGGACCAGTACATTTTGATTTCGTGGTCGCCCTGGCCCACCACGTTGCCGCCCACAAAATAGCCCTTGGCCCCGTGCCGTATCATTTGCGCGCCGCCCACGCCGCGAAATGACCGCAGCGTGGCCATGAGATAAATCGCTTCGAGGATGTTCGTCTTGCCCTGCGCGTTGTCGCCCAGCAGCAGATGGAAGCCGGGCAAAAAGTCCACGTCCAGCCGCGGGTAATTGCGGAAGTCACGGAGTCGCAGGTGGGACAGGTGCACGGGTGAAAACGGGATTGCGCGTGCGATTTTTAACGGCGGCGGATTTTATCCAGCCGGTCACGGACGCGGGTTTTGATTTTTTTGCCAATGGCCGCAAGCTTTAAGCCGGGCATTTCGCGCACGAGCAGATATTTCGTGTGCGGCAGCGGCGAGCGGGCAATGTCCTCGGGCGTGGTGTTTTTGCCGGTCACGCCCGGCACCAAATCAATGCCAACACCGTGAAACAGGCGCTTCACGAAGGCCGAGCAATAAACGGAACGTTCCCGCGCCAGGCGGTTTTCCTGCGCGCGCAATTCCGGCTTGTGCAGGGCCACCAGCGTGCCGATCAATTCGCGCAGCGAATAACGTTCGCGGCTGGCCACCAGTTCCAGCGCCTCGCCCAGCAAGGTTCCGGTTTGCATTTCGTTCAGGCCGAAATCCAGCACCGCCAGCGCCGGATACATTTTTTCGTCATAATACTTTTCCGTGCGATTTTCCTGCGCGCCGAGCTGGATGTTTTTATGGAGAATCTGGATGTCCGATTCGAGCACCCAATGCTGGCCGTCAATGCGGCGGCCCTCAAAAATGAACGCGTGCGACCAGTCGCTCCAGCGATGCTCCGCGTGCAGGTGCCGTTGCGCATGGCGAATGGCCAGGTCCACCTTGGTGGTGCCGCCGCACAGGCCCACGCGGCCGGGCAGGGCGTATTGCTCCAGAAACTCACGGTTCGACATGCCGGTGACAACAATGGTTTGATTTTCCATGGGATAAGATTCTTGCGACGAGGTTAAGCTGGCAGGGCCGGGGCGCATTTCATGTGGGGAGCTTGGCAAATTTGCCCGGCAACAATCAAGCCGCGGAATGAACCTCATAAATTAGAGCATTAAATCCACACGGTTGATGGGCCGCTGTTGCGGGGACTTTTTTTTAGACACAGATGGGCAAGGATGGAAAATGCCCTGGAAAATACGCGTGCTTCCGGCGTCGGTGTCATTGCGCGCGGGTTGGTCCGTACGCCCGACTGGTTCCGGTGCGTCGGGTTTTCCTCAGGCGCGGGGAATCGGTCCCGTCACGGCCCCAGCATGACCCGGTAGAAACGTTTCGGGAATTTCGCGGCGTTCGTATCCACGTAATCGAAGAGCGTCGTGCTATTGGTCAGCAGTCCGGACCACGTGATCAGGTTGGTGGAACCTTGCAGAATGTAGCTTTCGCCGCTGGTGCCCGTGAGCCGGAATTGAAACTGGCGGTTCGTGAGCCAAATACCGCGGATCAATGCCGGATTCGGGGGCGGATAAAAATTCATCTGGTCATTCCAACGCGAGAAGAACATGGCCGGTTTGTCGCCAGCTGCGGTCATGGTTCCGCCAACATAGAGATCATTGCCCAGCACGTTCATGCCGCGGACATTGCCTGGGCCGTTGCCGACGCTAAAGAAAAGGCCGCTGCCCAAACCCGACCATTTCGTTCCGTCCCACTGCGCAACGCCTGGCGCATACGCCCCCCCAGCATTGGTAAAACTGCCTCCTGCGTACAGCAAGGTTCCCTTCAACGCTATGCTGGCGACAGCGGCTGACGAACTAGACCCCGTGAGACCGCCGCCCAAGGCAGACCAACCGCTGCCGTTCCATACCGCAATGCGGTTCGCCGTAACTGCGCCGGCGCTGGTAAATGCGCCGCCTGCATAGACCAAGCCATTGGTCGCGACAATCGCCGACACCGTGTTGTTCACGCCATTTCCCAACGGGCTCCAACCGCCGTAATTGAACTGCGCGATATTGGTCGCATTGACGCCATTGATGGAAGTAAAACTGCCGCCGATGTAAATGTTGGCACCGTCATAGGCGATACAATTCACGGTATGGCTGCTGCCGGCAACCGCGCCCACAGTATACCAACCCGCGCCGGGATAATAGGCGGCCAGGCCGGGCGAATATCCGCCGGCGATATTGGTAAAGGCCCCGCCAACCCAAAGGTAGGTGCCGTCAAAGGTCAGGGCCTGCACACTATTGTCAGCCCCGCCCATATCCGACCAACTGGATCCGTCCCACTGGCCAATGCGATTGACGGCATAAGGCCCGATATTGGTGAACAGGCCGCCGGCGTAAAGGATGCCATTGGCGATGGCCAGCGCCCGTGGTCCGGCAGTCGGCTGCACGCCCGGCGTCGCCGTGCCCACGGCGGTCCAACGGGTCCCATTCCATTCCGCCACCTGCACGGCCACATTGGTGCCGGCCTCGGTGAAAATCCCGCTTACATAAAGATTGGCGCCGTCGTTGATCATAGTACTGACCACGCCGGAGAAATGGGTCATGCCATGGCTGGTCGAGGCGCCTAACGCAAACCAGTTGGTGCCATCCCATCCGGCTACGTGGCTGGCACCCACGCCCCCGGCCTGATTAAAATTGCCGGCCACATAGAGTGTCCACCCGGCGTCGAAGGCCATGCTATAAACACCTGGACTGGTACCGACGCCAAAGCCTTGGATGCCGAGCCCCAGCGGAGACCAAGTGCTGCCAGTAAATTTCGCAATGCGATTTGCGGGGGTGCCATTGATGACGGAAAAGTCGCCGCCAGCATAAAGATTGGTTCCATCAGAAATCAAAGTACGTACGAGGCGGTCCGCACCCGAGCCGACGGCTGACCAGGAACTGCCGTCCCATTTGGCCAAATTGGCGATGCCCAAGGCGTTGTTGGTGAACGCGCCGCCAGCATACAAATATCCGCCGTATCGCGCCAGGGTGTACACGGATCCTGAAAAACCGGCACCCAGGGCAACCCAGGCAGAGCCGTTCCACATGGCCACATTGGTGGCATTGGCCGTACCGGCCTGGGTAAACGTGCCGCCGACATACACATTCGTGCCGTCTGATTCAATGGCCAATACGGTGGAAATGCTACCGCCGCTCACGCCGGAGCCCAAGGGATACCAGCGGGAGCCGTCCCAGCGGGCAATGCCGCTGGCCGATACGGTTCCAACGGCGTTGAAAACGCCGCCGACGTAGTAATTGGTCCCGAATTTTTTGGTGGTTTCGACGATGGAAGCGGGGCTGCCGCCGGCGAGCGGCGACCAGGCAGTTCCATCCCAGCGCGCCAGATTCATGGCTCCGCAATTATCGGCATTGGTAAACCAGCCGCTGGCAAAAAGATTGGTGCCGTCGTTGGCCAGGCCAAAAACGTAGGTGATATTCAATCCGCCCAAGACGCCGTTATTCAGCTGGAACCAGTTCGTGCCATCGTAGCCGGCCACAAAATTTGCCTTGGTATTGCCGGCTGAAGTCAGCTGGCCGCCAACATAGACCTTGCCGCCAAAAGCGGTAACCGACCACAACTGATCGCTAGTGCCGGGCGCGCCAAATTGATTGTCCCAATGCTCATCCCCAGGGAGCGAGGCCCAGGCGGTAATAATGAGCGACAGCCAGGACGCCAGCGCGAGAATGCGGGACAGTTGCATGGAGTTGCGATAATGCAGCGGATGGGAAGATAAGTTCATGATGTTCCTTTGGTGCCTTCCGATCATACCGTATCTGACGAAATCCTTTTGCTGATGTTAGTCATAAGTCCAGCTATGTCAACCATCCGAGCCGTGCGCGAGAACGAAGTGCCTGTCAATCAGTGCAATTTAAATATGGCGGGTGTGCCAAGGGCGGCAACGTGTGGCTGGGTAGCAGACCAGCCGCAACAAGTTTTAACCAAAGCGGCGGTGAACCGCCGCAATCCAAACGCTGCGCGAGGTTTGGGGCGCAAGGTTGTGGCGATAGCGTGTGGAGCGCGGCTGGGGAATTGGGCGTGATGTGAATGTGTTCCCCTTGGCGAAACAAGTTTGATTCTTCGCGTATGTTTCAGCATTATTTTGGGCGAATGAGCCTTTCCAAACATCGTCAGGCGATTGACAAGCTGGATGAGAAAATTGTCCGGCTGCTTAATGAGCGCACCCGGCACGTGCTGGCCATTGGTGAAATCAAGCTGGCGACGGGCGAGGAAATCTACGCGCCGCACCGCGAACGCGCGGTGTTTGACCGTGTCTGCGCCCAAAACAAGGGGCCCATCACCAACCCGCAATTGCGCACGATCTACCGCGAAATCATGTCCAGCGCGCTGGCGCTGGAGAAGACCATGACCATCGCGTATTTCGGTCCGGAGGCCACCTTCACGCATCAGGCCGCCATCCAGAAATTCGGCGCGAGCTTGAATTATTCCGCGCAAAAGACCATTGGCGACGTGTTCATGGAGGTGAGCAAGCGCGCCGCCGATTACGGCGTGGTGCCCGTGGAAAATTCCACCGAGGGCGTGGTGACGCATACGCTGGACATGTTTGCCGACAGCGATTTGAAAATTGTCTCGCAGGTGGTGTTGCAAATTCAGCAGTGTCTGATGAGCAATTCGCCCATGGCGAAGCTTAAGAAACTTTATGTGCATCCGCAGTCGCTGGCGCAATGCCGTGGCTGGCTGGCGAAGCATCTGCCCAAGGTGGAACTGGTGGAGACGTCTTCCAATGCGCGTTCGGCGGAGCTGGCCGCAGGTGAAAAGTACACGGCGGCGCTCGGCGGGGTGCTGGCGGCGAAAAAGTACGGCCTGAAAATTCTGGCGCAGGACATTCAGGACAATACGGTGAACGTGACCCGCTTTATCGTGCTGGGCCGCCAATGCAGTCCGCCCACGGGTGACGACCGCACCAGCTTGATGTTGAGCGTGGCTGATCGCGCCGGGGCGTTGCACGAGGCGATTGCCGCCTTCCGCAAATACAAGATTAACATGACCAAGATTGAGTCCCGCCCGAGCAAGCGCAAGGCGTGGGAATATTTCTTCTTCGTGGATTGCGCCGGTCATTTCCAGGACGCGAAGGTGGCCAGGGCCATTCACCACTTGGGCCGGCATTGCAACTTTGTTAAAATTCTCGGCTCGTATCCCAATGTGGATTGAAGCCCGGCAGGCCGGTTTAATTCATTGACTTCATGCGGGGAAAATTTATCCTGTCCGTTCCTAATTAATGCGGGAACTGCCCCGTGGCAGTTGTCACCCGCCCCCGGAAAGGAAGTGAGTGCATTGACAGAGATTAAATTAAAAAAAGGCGAACCTGTGGACCGTGCGTTGCGTCGGCTTAAGAAAAAAGTCGATCGCGAAGGCACGCTGAAAGTTATTCGCAGCCGCCGGCAATATGAGAAGCCCAGCGCCGTGCGTCGTCGCAAGGAAAAAGTCGCCCGTTTCTCCGCCATGCTCGCCGCCCGTCACGCTGATGACTAGGCGGTAGTTGTTATTTCAGGCCGGGCGTGTTCGCCAGGATGCGCCCGGCTTTTTTTATTTGAGTTGAATTGTTTGCCCCGGACCCCGGGCCAGAGGCCAGATTTTACGATGTACTCGCTGTCCACCTGCTGGAATTCCGCGCGCCATACGGATGGCCGCGCGATGTTGCGCGAAATTCGCGAACTCGGTTTTGACCACGCCGAATTGAGCCACGGCATCCGCCTGAGCCTCGTGCCGGGCATCTTCGACGCCGTGAAAGCCGGCGAGATGAAAATCTCCACGCTCCACAATTTCTGTCCCCTGCCGGTGGGCATCACGTCCCCTTCGCCGAACCTGTACGAATTTTCCTCCGACCGCGAGCGCGACCGGCAACTGGCGCTCAAACACACGCTGACCACGCTGGATTTTGCGGTGCGGGTGAATGCGCCGCTGGTGGTGCTGCATTTCGGCAGCATGGATTTGAAGGATTACACCGGCAAACTCAAGGAACTCCTGGAACGCGGCAAGCGCGGCACGCCGGAAATGAAGAAGCTGGCCGCCGAGGCTGATGCGGCGCGCAACGCGAAGAAGAAAAAATTTTACGAGCATTCACGCGCCCTCTTGCGTGAGCTGGTGGGCGAGGTCCGGGCGCGCGGGTTGAAGCTGGGCATCGAGGTGCGCGAGGCCGTGGAAGAATTGCCGGTGGAATCAGATTTCAAGTCCTTGCTCGAGGAGTTTCCCGCGCCGGACGTCTATTACTGGCACGACACGGGCCACGCGCAAATCAAGCAAGACATGGGCTTCATTGACCACGCGCAATTTTTGAGCGAGCGGGCATCCCGGCTGGCGGGCTTTCACATTCACGATGTGAAATTCCCCGCGCGCGACCATTTCCCGCCCGGTGGCGGCGATATTAATTTTGCGGCCTTAAAACCCTTCGTTAAGCCCGAACATATCAAGGTGTTTGAACTGAGCCCCAAGGTGCCGGTGGATGCCGCCCGCGCCGGCATTGCGCATTTGAAGCAAATCTGGGGCGAGGACTAAAAACGTGCCATGAGTGCTGGGCAGTTGAGCGCGTGCGCAAAAGTATCTTCCGGGAATTTTCCACCATCTCAATCGAAAAGGCTCAAACCCGCGCTGGCGTTTTGACGCTAAATCGTGAATTGTAAGCCGTAAGTTATGCCGGATTCACTCGAAACTTCTGCCCGGATGATTGTGGAACGACTGCAAGCCAGCGGGTTTGCCGCGTTCTGGGTGGGCGGTTGCGTGCGCGATTTTTTGCTGGGTCGCGAACCCAAGGATTTTGACATCGCCACGGATGCCAAGCCGGCGCAGGTCGAGCAGCTCTTTCCCAAAACCATTCCCGTTGGGAAAAAATTCGGCGTCGTGATCGTGGTGGAACAAGAACAGCAATTTCAAGTGGCCACGTTTCGCGCCGAGGCGGAGTATCGCGATGGACGGCGGCCGGAGAAGGTAAGTTTTGCCAACGCCGAGGCAGACGCCTTGCGTCGCGATTTCACCGTCAACGGCCTGTTTTACGATCCGCTCACCGGAAAAGCGCACGACTGGGTGGGCGGCGAAACCGATTTGCGCGCGGGCATTATCCGCACCATCGGCGAGCCAGCCGACCGCTTTGGCGAAGATCACCTGCGGATGTTGCGCGCGGTGCGATTTGCGGCGCGGCTGAATTTCAAAATTGAGCCGCAGACCTTTGCGGCCATTCAAAAACTCGCGCCGAAAATCAGGATGATCAGCGCGGAACGGATTCGCGAGGAACTCGTCAAATTGTTCAGCCCGGCGGGGAAGGATCAGGCCAATGAAAGCGGCGGTTCGCCGGCGGCGCGCGGGCTGGTTTTGTTGCGGGAGAGCGGATTGTTGGCGGAAGTTTTGCCGGAATTGATGGCGACGATTGACTGCGAGCAAACCCCTGATTTTCACCCGGAAGGCAGCGTGTTCAATCACCTGTGTTTGATGCTGGAAAAAATGCCGGCCGATGCCGATGAAATGCTGCCGTGGGCGGTTTTGATGCATGACATTGCCAAGCCGGTCACCGCCGAACACGAACCGGTCACGGGCAAAATTCATTTTTACGGCCACGAAAAGGTGGGCGCAGAAATGGCGGAGCAAATCATGCAACGTTTGCGCTTTCCGAAAAAGCAGACCGGGGCCGTGGTGACGTGCGTCTTAAATCACATGCAGTTCAAGGATGTCATGGTGATGCGCAAGGCCACGCTCCGCCGGCTGCTGATGCGCGAGACCTTTCCGCTCGAACTGGCCCTGCACCGGCTTGATTGTCTTGGTTCCTCGGGCAACCTGGAGCATTACAACTTCATGGTGGAACAGGCGAAGTTGTTGGAGCAGCAGCCCGCCATCCGGCCGCCGCTGCTGAATGGGAACGATTTGCTGGCGCTGGGCCTGCCGCACGGAAAGAAAATCGGCCAGCTATTGCAAGCTGTGCGCGAGAAACAACTGGCGGATGAACTGCGCAACCCCGAGGAAGCGCTCGCGTGGGTGAAAGAACAACTGGCCTCGCATGTCGGATGAACCCATTCAACTGCCGATTGACGGCGTGCTGGACCTGCACTCATTTGATCCGCGCCAGATAAAAGACCTGGTGCCGGATTATCTGGCCGAGTGCCAGGCGCGCGGCATGCTTCAGGTGCGCATCATTCACGGCAAAGGCATGGGCAATTTACGGCGCACCGTGCACGCGATTTTGGGAAAAAATCCCCAGGTGATTTCATTCACCCTGGACCATCCGCAATACGGCGGCTGGGGTGCCACGCTGGTGCAATTGCGGCCGGCAGCGAGTTAAGAAGCACGTTACTAATATTTCAGCGGCGAAAGAAAGATGGAGCGGATTTCAATGTCGCCCCCCTCGCTTTGAATGCCAATGAAACCGTCATTGAGGGTGCATTCCGTGGTTTCATTTACCAAGGTGCCGTTGATGAAGGAAATGACCTTGTTGTGGATGCAGACGGTCTCCGCCTTGTTCCATTCGCCGACGGGTTTTTCCGTGGATGTTCCGCGCAAGGGCAGGGGCGTATTTTTATCCATGCCTTTGTGTTCCTTGGATTCGGCGCCTTCCATCAAAAACAAATCGCCCTGGTGGTCGTGTTTGCCCTGCACTTGCACGCATTGCGGCCAGACCTTGTCCGGCAATTGCATGTGCACGAGGATGCCGGTGTTGTCGGCCTTGGGCGTGACCTTGAGGAAGCGCCATTCCACAGTTAGAAAATAATTGCTGTAGCTTTGCGTGGTGCGGAGGTAACCCACGGGTTTGCCGGTGCAATGAATGACGCCGTTGGTGACGCTCCAGGTTTTGAGCGGGTCGGCATTGCCATTCATGCAAAAAGTGAAGCCGGTGAAATCCTTGCCGTTGAAGAGCGGTACCTCAATTTCGCGGACGTGTTTTGGCGGATATTCGGTGTAGTCGTCCTGGGCGGTGACGCGGATGGCTGCCAGCAATGTCACACAGAGAAACAGTGGTGCGAAC
>Ga0265327_10000572_pt1 | contig 62611 bp, 57 predicted proteins | sample 41621metaG_FD_202089 | JGI IMG/M metagenome (GOLD analysis project Ga0265327, IMG submission 202089) | Rhizosphere microbial communities from Carex aquatilis grown in University of Washington, Seatle, WA, United States - 4-16-21 metaG | ecosystem: Host-associated > Plants > Roots > Rhizosphere...
TTGGTGCCGGGCCGGATGGACCGCCTCAACAAGGCGCTCCTGGCCGACAGCGGCGCCATCTTCGCCGGCTCGCTGCTCGGCACCTCCAGCACCACCGCCTATGTCGAGAGCGCTGCCGGGGTCCAGGCGGGCGGCCGCACCGGCCTCACCGCGCTCACCGTGGCGGTGCTTTTCCTGGCTGCGCTGGTGATCTCGCCGCTGGCGGGCGCGGTTCCTGCATATGCCACCGCACCTGCGCTGTTCTTCGTGGCCTGCCTGATGTTGAGGGAGTTGACCGAACTGGATTGGAACGACACGACCGAGGTGGTTCCGGCCGCAGTGACGGCCCTGACCATGCCCTTCACCTACTCGATCGCCAATGGCCTGGCCTTCGGCTTCATCAGCTATGCGGTGCTGAAGCTGTTCACCGGCCAGGCCTCGAAGGTGCACTGGATGGTCTGGCTGATCGGCGGCGTGTTCCTGTTCAAGTTCATCTACATCGGCGGAGGATCATGACCCGGCACCCAGGCTTCGCGCAGGCCGCATCCGTGGTGTTCTTCGACGGGACGGCGTGGCATTCGGCGTTTTAATTCGCGCATCCAAACGGCAGGCATAGCCATGAACATCCAAAGACTCCAACTGGCCCACATCACCAAGCGCTATCCGGCGGTGGTGGCCAACAGCGACGTGTCGCTGACGGTGGCACCCGGCGAGACCCATGCGGTGCTCGGAGAGAACGGCGCCGGCAAGTCCACGCTGATGAAGATCATCTACGGCTCGGTCAAGCCCGACGAAGGCGTGGTGAGCTTCAATGGCCAGGTGGTCAACCTGCGCAACCCGCAGGAGGCGCGGGCCCTGGGCATCAGCATGGTGTTCCAGCATTTCAGCCTGTTCGACACGCTCACGGTGGCCGAGAACGTCTGGCTCGGGCTGGACAAGAGCCTGGCGCTGGCCGAGGTGGTGCGGCGGGTCGGGGCCAAGGCCAGCGAATACGGACTGGACATCGATCCGGCCCGCCCGGTGCACACGCTGTCGGTCGGCGAGATGCAGCGGGTCGAGATCATCCGCGCGCTGCTCACCGACCCCAAGCTGCTGATCCTCGACGAGCCGACCTCGGTGCTGACCCCGCAGGCGGTGCAGAAGCTGTTCGTGGTGCTGCGCAAGCTGTCGAGCGAGGGCTGCAGCATCCTCTACATCTCGCACAAGCTGCACGAGATCCGCGAGCTGTGCACCGCCTGCACCGTGCTGCGCGGCGGCAAGGTGACCGGCGTGTGCAACCCGCAGAACGAGAGCAACGAATCGCTGTCGCGCCTGATGATCGGCGCCGAGCCGCCGCCGCTGCAGCACCGTCCGGTGCATGCCGGCGCGGTGGCGCTGCGGGTCAAGGGCCTGAGCCTGCCGCGCGAGGACCAGTTCGGCGTCGACCTCGACGCCGTCTCGCTCGACGTGCGCGCCGGCGAGGTGGTCGGCATCGCCGGCGTCTCGGGCAACGGCCAGAAAGAGCTGCTCTACGCGCTGTCCGGCGAGGACACCCGTGCCGAGGCCCGCATGATCGAGGTCTTCGGCGAGCCCTCGGCGCACTACCGGCCGCGACGGCGCCGCGCGCTGGGTCTGCACTTCGTGCCCGAGGAGCGGCTCGGCCGCGGCGCGGTGCCGACGCTGGGCCTGGCGCACAACCTGCTGCTGACCCGCACCGACGCGGTGGGCAAGGGCGGCTGGATCCGCACCCGCGCGCTGCAGGAGCAGGCCGCGGGGATCATCCGGCGCTTCAACGTCAAGGCCGGCGGCCCGAACGCGGCGGCGCGCTCTTTGTCCGGCGGCAACCTGCAGAAATTCATCGTCGGGCGCGAGATCGACGCCAACCCCAAGGTCTTCATCGTCTCGCAGCCGACCTGGGGCGTGGACGTGGGCGCGGCGGCGCTGATCCGCGGCGAGATCCTTGCGTTGCGCGATTCGGGCTGCGCGGTGCTGGTGGTCAGCGAGGAGCTCGACGAGCTGTTCGAGATCTCCGACCGCCTCTACGTGATCGCCAAGGGCCGTCTGTCGCCCTCGATCGATCGGGCCGCGGCCACCGTGCCGCAGATCGGCGAATGGATGAGCGGTCTCTGGGACCCCTCGCAACACGCTGCCGCGGCAGCCTCGGAGGTGACCCATGCTTAAGCTCGAAGCCCGCCCGCAGCTCTCGCGGTTCTGGAGCTACGCCTCGCCCATCCTGGCGCTGCTGATCACGGTGGTCATCGGCATGGTGCTGTTCGCGGCGCTCGGCAAGGACCCGATCAAGGGCCTGGGCGTCTTCTTCTGGGAGCCGCTCAAGAGCGGCTACGCCATCGGCGAGCTGATGGTCAAGGCGACGCCGCTGCTGATCATCGCGCTGGGCCTGGCGGTCTGCTTCCGGGCGAACGTCTGGAACATCGGTGCCGAGGGGCAGTTCGTCTTCGGCGCCATCGTGGCCGGCACCGTCGCGCTGCAGGCCGACAAGACGACCGGCGGCTGGATCGTGGCCGCGATCCTGGTGGCCGGCGTGCTGGGCGGCATGTTCTGGGCCGGCATCGTCGCCTTCCTGCGCGACAAGTTCAACGCCAACGAGATCCTGGTGAGCCTGATGCTGGTGTACGTGGCGGTGCTGCTGCTGGGCTACGTGGTCTACGGGCCGCTGAAGGACCCGCACGGCTACAACTTCCCGCAGAGCAAGACTTTCGAGGCGGTGACCCAGATTCCGCGCCTCATGAAGGGCTCGCGCGTCAGCATCGGCCTGCTGATCGCGCTGGCCGGCGCGGCCGGGCTGTGGGTCTTCCTGTTCCGCACGCGGGCCGGCTTCGCCCAGCAGGTCGGCGGCCTGGCGCCGGCGGCAGCGCGCTATGCGGGCTTCTCGGCGCGGCGCGCGGTGTGGATCGCGCTGCTCACCTCGGGCGGCGCGGCCGGCCTGGCGGGTGCGCTCGAAGTCGCCGGGCCGATCGGCCAGCTGACGCCCTACGTGCCGGCCGGCTACGGCTTCGCCGCGATCATCGTGGCCTTCGTCGGCCGCCTGCATCCGGTGGGGATGATCTTCTCGTCGATCCTGATGAGCATGTTCTACATCGGCGGCGAACTGGCGCAGTCGCGCCTGGGCCTGCCCAAGTCGCTGACCGGCGTGTTCCAGGGCCTGCTGCTCTTCACGCTCCTGGCCTGCGACACTCTGATCGCCTATCGCATCAGGTCGAAGGTCTCGCCACGGCCGACGCCGGCGAGCGCCGCCGCGGGCACCTCTTCGCTGCAAGCCAGCACGCCGCTCACCACGCCCGCCGCCACCACAGAAGGAGCCGCATGATGGAAAGCTACGCACTGCTCTTCGGCTCGGCGCTCAGCGCCGGCACCGTGCTGGCCATCGCCGCGCTGGGCCTGCTCATCAACGAGAAGGCCGGCATCGTCAACCTGGGCGCCGAGGGCATGATGCTGTGCGCCGCCATCGCCGGCTTCGCCACCGTCGTCACCACCCACAGCACCTGGCTGGGCTTCCTGGCCGGGATGGCCGCCGGGGCGGTGCTGGCGGGCTTCTTCGGCCTGCTGGTGATCTGGCTCAACACCAACCAGTACGCTACCGGGCTGGCGCTCAGCCTGTTCGGCGTGGGCTTCTCGGCCTTCGCTGGCATCAACTTCGTGCAGGCCAAGCTGCCCGAGAGCGCGAGCTACGCGATCCCGGTGCTGGGGGACATCCCGGTGCTCGGCCCGGCGCTCTTCCGCCAGCATCCGATGGTGTATGTCGCGATGCTGCTGACGGCGGCGCTGATCTGGTTCCTCTACCGCACCCGCGCCGGCCTGGTGCTGCGCTCGGTCGGCGAATCGCCCGAGTCGGCGCATGCGCTGGGCTACCCGGTGCGCCGCATCCGCTTCCTGGCGGTGATCGTCGGCGGGGCGCTGTGCGGGCTTGCCGGAGCCTACCTGTCGACGGTGTACACGCCGCTGTGGGTCGAGGGCATGGTCGCCGGCCGCGGCTGGATCGCCCTGGCCCTGACCACCTTCGCCACCTGGCGGCCGGTGCGGGTGCTGCTCGGCGCCTACCTGTTCGGCGGCGTCTCGATGCTGGGCTTCTACCTGCAGAGCACCGGCGTCAACGTGCCGAGCCAGTTCCTGAGCATGCTGACCTACATCGCGCCGATCGTGGTGCTGGCCCTGATCTCGCGCAACCCGGCCTTCATCCGCGTCAATATGCCGGCTTCGATCGGGAAACCCTTCTACCCCGGCTCATAATCTCGATTCGCACCGTTTCCATTTGTTTCTCGCCAACCTGATCCTGAGGATTCCAACAATGAAAGACCTGAACAAGCGTTCCCTGCTCAAGCTGGCCGCCATGACGGCGGTGGCTTCGGCCGCCCTCATCGGTTGCGGCAAGAAGGAAGAGGCCCCGGCCCCTGCCGCTGCGCCCGCACCGGCTCCGGCCGCCGCGGCGGCACCCGCGCCCGCGCCGGCAGCGCCGCTGCCGATCGCCTTCGCCTATGTCGGCCCGGTCGGCGACGGCGGCTGGTCCTATGCCCACGACAACGCCCGCAAGGCGCTCGAGAAGGAATTCGGCGACAAGATCAAGACCACCTTCGTCGAGAGCGTGCCCGAGGGCACCGACGCCGAGCGCGTCTTCCGCGACATGGTGAGCCAGGGCAACAAGCTGATCTTCGGCACCACCTTCGGCTACATGGAGCCGATGCTGAAGGTCGCGGCCGACAACCCCGACGTGAAGTTCGAGCACGCCACCGGCTACAAGACCGCGCCGAACATGAGCACCTACGACAGCCGCACCTATGAGGGCGCCTACATGGCCGGCGTCGTCGCCGGCGGCATGACCAAGTCGAACGTGCTGGGCGTGGTCGGCTCGGTGCCGATCCCCGAGGTGCTGCGCAACATCAACAGCTTCACGCTGGGCGCGCAGTCGGTGAACCCGAAGGTCACGACCAAGGTGGTCTGGGTCAACGAATGGTTCAGCCCCCCGAAGGAAACCGAGGCCGCGACCGCACTGATCAACGGCGGCGCCGACGTCCTGTTCCAGAACACCGATTCGCCGGCCGTGCTGAAGACCGCCCAGGAGAAGGGCAAGCGCGCCTTCGGCTGGGATTCGGACATGACCGCCTACGGCCCGAAGGCCCACCTGGCTTCCGCTGTCATCAACTGGGCCCCGTACTACATCAAGACCACCCAGGACATGCTGGACGGCAAGTGGACCTCCAAGCAGTCGTGGTGGGGCGTGAAGGAAGGCGCGATCGACCTGGTCTCGATCGCCGACGACGTGCCGGCCGAGGTCAAGGCCAAGGTCGACGAGGTCAAGAAGGGCCTGAAGGACGGCAGCTTCTCGATCTGGAAGGGCCCGATCCTCGGCCAGGACGGCAAGGAAGTCGTTGCCGCCGGCGCTGTGGCCGACGACAAGTTCCTGACCGGCATCAACTTCTACGTCAAGGGCGTCGAGGGCTCGGTGCCTGGCGGCGACAAGAAGTAGGCCAGCGCGTTTCTCCGCTGCAAGGGGTTGCCTTCGGGCAACCCTTTTTCGTTGGCGGATCGACAATTCCGCTTTTTCTGCCGCCTCAAACACCGGAGCCCCGCGATGATCCCGTTCCCAGCGCCCACCTTGCCTGCCATCCCCGCCGAGCGCCTGCCCGAACTGCTTCGCGCCATGCCCAAGGCCGAGCTTCACATCCACATCGAAGGCTCGCTGGAGCCCGAGCTGATCTTCGCGCTGGCGCAGCGCAACGGCGTCGCGATTCCCTATCCGGACGTGGAAGCGCTGCGCGCCGCCTATGCCTTCAGCAACCTGCAGAGCTTCCTCGACATCTACTACGCCGGTGCCAGCGTGCTGCTGAAGGAGCAGGACTTCTACGACATGGCCTGGGCCTACCTGGAGCGAGCGGCCGCCGACAACGTGGTGCGCACCGAGATGTTCTTCGACCCGCAGACGCACACCGAGCGCGGTGTCGAGATGCGTACCGTGATCGACGGCCTGCACCGTGCCTGCGTCGATGCCAAGGCACGGCTGGGCGTCGATGCCGAGCTGATCCTCTGCTTCCTGCGCCACCTGAGCGAGGAGGATGCGTTCGCCACGCTGGAGCAGGCGCTGCCGTTTCGCGATCGCTTCATCGGAGTCGGGCTCGATTCGAGCGAGCTGGGCCATCCGCCGGAGAAGTTCGCGCGTGTCTTCGCGCGCTGCCGCGAACTGGGCCTGCGCCTGGTCGCGCATGCGGGCGAGGAGGGGCCGCCCGCTTATGTCTGGAGCGCGCTCGACGTGCTGAAGGTCGAGCGCATCGACCACGGCGTGCAGAGCACCAAGGACCCGGCCTTGATGCGCCGGCTTGCGCAGGACCGGATTCCATTGACCGTTTGTCCGCTGTCGAATTTGAAGCTTTGCGTCTTTCCGGATCTGAGCCAGCACAACCTTCGCGCGCTGCTGGACGGCGGTCTTGTTGCCACCGTGAATTCGGACGATCCGGCCTATTTCGGCGGGTACATGAACCAGAACTTCATCGAGACCTTCGCGGCGACCGGGCTCACGGCGCAGCATGCCTGGCAGTTGGCGGCGAACAGTTTCGAGGGGAGTTTTGTGGATGCGGCTGCCAAGCGGGCGTATGTGGATCGATTGGGGGATGTGTTCGAGCGGTTTGCTTGAGCGTGGTTTTGGATTTTCTCGAGCGGCACTGCGGGCGGGGCGGGGCGCGGACGGGCGGTATGGCCTGCGCTGGCCGACGTCACCGGCCCTTCGGGCTCCCTTGCGCTGCTCGCGCCAGGCGGGTCCGCGCAAACTCGCCTTCGGCTCAAACACGCGCGGCCCTTTTTCGCCTGTCACTCCGCTGCTCAGCGGTGACTCAACGGCCAGCGCAGGCCACACCGCCCGCCCGCGCTGAGACGGTGGGATTGAACTGTCCGCCTCACGCGTTGGGGTGAGGCGGGTCCTCATTCCCTTCCAGACGTCGCCGGCCGTCGTTCCACCCTGAGCCCGGTATGCGGTGCGGGCCAGGCGATCCCCTCTGCGCCGCTGAGGAGCGCAGCCTTTCGCGGATCAGGGCTCGCGACTGTTTGAGCGAAGCGAGTTTGAGCGAGACCCCGCGAAAGGCGAGCACCGCAAGGCAGCCCGAAGGGCCGGCGCAGTGGGGTCGACTGGCCCGCACCGCATGCCGGGCGCCCCGTGAAGCGCCCTGGACTGCGCCCGATTAGCCCAGTCCGCTAAAATCACCCCCACAGCGCCGTCGCCCCCCGGCGCTTTTTCTTTCCCCGGGGCCATGTAGAGGACCACCATGTACAAAAACCTCGTAGCCGCGCTTGCGGCCGCCTGTTTTTTCACACCCGCTTTTTCTCAAACCGCAGCCGCCCAATCCGAGCCGCTGAAGATCGGCTTCGTCTATGTCGCGCCGGTCACCGACGCAGGCTGGGTGCACCAGCACGACGAGGGCCGAAAGGCCGTCGAAGCCGCGCTCGGCAAAAAGGTCAAGACCACCTATGTCGAGAACGTGTCCGAAGGCGCCGATGCCGAACGGGTCATCCGCGACCTGGCGCAGCAAGGCAACAAGCTGATCTTCACCTCCAGCTTCGGCTACATGGAGCCGACCCTCAAGGTCGCGCGCGACTTCCCGGACGTGAAGTTCGAGTCCATCACCGGCTACAAGACCGCGCCCAACGTCGCGATCGCCAATGCGCGCTACTACGAGGGCCGCTACCTGGCCGGCGTCGCGGCCGGCCGCATGAGCAAGAGCAATCTCGCCGGCTATGTCGCGGGCTTTCCCATTCCCGAGGTGCTGCAGGGCATCAATGCCTTCACCCTCGGCATGCGCTCGGTCAATCCGAAGGCGCAGGTCAAGGTCGTGTGGCTGGACGAATGGTTCAACCCGCCGAAGGAGCGCGACGCGGCGATGAGCCTCTTCAACCAGGGCGTCGACGTCATCACCTTCCACAGCGGCTCGACCGCGGTCATGGCAGCCGCGCAGGAGCGCGGGAAGCTGGCGATTCCCTATGCCTCCGACATGCGCCGGGTGGCGCCCGACGCGCAACTGATGGCCGTCACCTTCGAATGGGGCGGCTACTACACCCAGCGCGCCCGCGCGGTGCTCGACGGCAGCTGGAAGAGCGGCAGTGTCTGGGGCGGCGTGAAGGAAGGCATGGTGCGGGTCGGCGGCTTCGGCCCGCAGGTTCCGAAGAACGTGCAGGACGAGGTGCTGGCGCGCCAGCAGGAACTGGCTTCCGGCAAGCTGCGGCCCTTCGCCGCCGCAGCTTCATCCGATGTACGCGACAACACCGGCCGCGTCGTGATCGCCAAGGGCCGCGCCCTCGACGACGAACAGATCCTCGACATGAACTGGCTGGTCGAGGGCGTGCAGGGGCGCATCGCGTCCCCCAGCAAGCCCTGACGCCGATTCAGTCCACGAAACCCGCCGGGCGGTGGAAATAGGCGGCCTGCGGGTCGAGGTCCTTGACCTTCAGCGCCGGCTGGCCCGCATACACGGCGAATTCGCCGACATGCGCCTTGTTGAGCACCGAGCCCGCACCCAGCACCGAACGGTCGGGCAGCGCCGCGCCGCCCAGCACGGTGACGCGCGTTCCCACCAGGCAGTAGGCGCCGATGCGGATCGGCTTGCAGTCCTGCCGGTTGTCGACCACGTTGATGCCGTGCGTGATCAGCTGCGAGTGGTAGCCCGCGAGCGTGGTGAAGGCGCCGATCTCGACGCGGTCGGTGCAATCGATGATGTGCGACTTGGTGATAGCCGCATGCTCGCCCACCCGCAGCACCGGATCGCGATCGGCGCGATGCCTGAAATGCCGGCCGCCCAGCGGATGGCCGGTGATCCAGTTCGAGCGCTCGATGATCGAGTGCGCGCCGCAGTCGAGGCGCTCCAGGTGGATCGCGACGTTGAGGTGGCCGATGCGGGCGCCTTCGCCCATCACCAGGTGGCCGGGGAAGATGTAGGACAGCCCGATGCGCGCGCTGTCCGCCACCTCGTAGCGCCAGAAGCGCCGCAGCGCCCAACGCTTGAGCTTCCAGGGCAGCAGCACCACGGCCAGCGCCAGCAACTTCTTCATCGCACCGAGCTCCTGTGCTCGCCGATCGCGCGGCGGTAGGCGGCAACGTAGTTGGCGGCCATGCTCGCGGCGCTGTAGTGGGTGGCGTTCTCGAGGCCCAGGCGCCGCATCTCGGCCAGGCGCGGGGCGGCCTGCTCGATGGCCGCTGCGATGGCCACCGCATCGTTGGGATCGACGTAGACCGCGCCCGGGCCGCCGATCTCGTTCATCGGCGGCAGATCGGAGGTGAACACCGGGCAGCCGCAGGCCTGGGCCTCGACGATCGGCCAGCCGAAGCCTTCCTGCAGCGACGGGAACAGCAAGGCGGTCGCGCTCGAATAGAGGGCGCGAAGCTCCTGGTGCGTGATGCCCTTGATCGTGCGCACTCGATCGGCCAGTCCGGTGCCGCGCAGCATCTCCTGCGACTCGGCCTCCAGCGGCGGCCCGATGAAGAGCAATTGATCGACCACCGGCGCGATGCCGGCGGCCGCCGCACGGCGCTGCAGCTCGACGAAGCTGCGCACCACCGACGGCCGGTTCTTGCGCGCCAGGTCGAGCCCGACATGCAGCAGGAAGGGCGCGCCCGGCGGCAGGCCGAAGCGGGCGATCAGCTTCTGCGCCGCCTCGGGAGGTACCGGCGCGAAGTCATCGTTGAGGCCGTTGATCACCGTCGTGACCTTGCGCTCCTCGGCCAGGCCCAGGCCCAGCAGCTCACGCCGCGTCATGTCGGACACGCAGGCGATCTGGTCGGCCTGCCCCAGCCCCTGGCAGATCAGGCGCTGGAAGAGGCGTCCCGAACGCCCGACGTTCCAGCCCTCGATCAGGCCCATGGCGGCTTGCACCGCGATCACGTCGTGGCAGGTCACCAGCGTCGGCCTGGAGGCGACCCAGCGCACGTACATCGCGTTGGAATGGTCGGCGATATGCACCACGTCGGCCCAGCGCACATGCCTGGCCAGCGACGGGATGAACAGCACGAACTTGTCGATATAGCCGAGCCACTTGCCGAGCCGGCGCGGATGCGGAATGCCGGCCACCCGCATCTTGGGGGCCAGCACGCGCACTTCGCATCCGGCGGCGGGCAGTTCGCGTTCGAGCACGCGCCCGAACGCGAGCATGCTTTGCTGGCCATCGGGCAGGTAGTTGGAGATCAGCAGCACTTTCATCGACGGCGGGCACTCCCGTCGACGGCACATGGATTCATCTCTGCGTCCTGCTAAAAAAGGGTTGCGGCATTATGTTCGAGCGGGCGAGGCCGCCCCGGTAGCATTCCACGGAAGCACCGATCACGATGGCCGCGTATAGCCTTCATACGGGCAAGCAAATTGCATGCGGCCCGGGCTGGCTTACCCTCTGGCCCATGCAAGCGTACCGCGCCTCCATTCTGCGATTCGACGACGCCGGCCAGCCGGTCCATGACAGCGATGGCCTGCTGGTGGTCGGCCCCGACGCCTCCGGGCGCCAGCGCGTGCAGGACGTCGGCGCCTTCGCCGCGGTATCGGCGCGCCATCCGGGAGTGGCGGTGACGCACTGGCCAGGACGGCTCATTGCGCCTGGCTTCGTCGACATGCACATCCACTTCCCGCAGACCGACATCATCGGCGCGCCGTCCGAGGGCCTGCTGCCCTGGCTCGAGAACTACACCTTCCCGGCCGAGAGCCGCTTCGCCGACCCGGTCCATTCGGCCGAGGTGGCCGAGGTCTTCCTCGACGAGCTGATGCGCAACGGCGTCACCACCGCGCTGACCTTCGCCACCTCGCATCCGCAGTCGGTCGATGCCTTCTTCGGCGCGGCACAACGGCGCAGCCTGCGCATGATCTCGGGAAAGGTGCTGCAGGATCGCCATTCGCCGGACGGTGTACGCGACCAGACTGAACAAAGCCTGAAGGACACCGAGGCGCTGATCCGGCGCTGGCATCAGGTCGACCGGCTCGGCTACGCCATCACCCCGCGCTTCGCGCCGACCAGCACCGATGCGCAGCTGCGCGGCGCGGGCGAACTGGCAGCCAGATTCCCGGACACCTGGATCCACTCGCACGTCGCCGAGAACAAGGACGAGGTCAAGTGGGCGCGCGAGCTGTTCCCGCAGGCGCGCTCCTACCTCGACGTCTACCTGGGCTTCGGCCTGATGCGCGAGCGCGCGGTCTATGCCCACTGCATCCACTTCGACGATGCCGATCGGCAGCTGATGCGCGAGACCGGCACCGCCTCGGCGGTGAGCCCGACCAGCAACCTGTTCCTGGGCAGCGGCTTCTTCGATTTCGAGGGCGCCGACCGCATCGGCTATCCCTATGGCCTGGCCAGCGACGTGGGCGGCGGCACCAGCTTCAGTCCCTTCGCGACCATGCTCGCGGCCTACTACGTCGGGCGCGAAGGCCAGACCAAGCCCGGGGTCAGCATCCCGCCTTCGCAACTGTGGTGGCGCCATACCGGCGGCGCGGCCCGGGCGCTGGGGCTGGAAGGCGTCATCGGCAACCTGCAGCCCGGCTGCGAGGCGGATTTCCTGGTGCTGAACCCGAAGGCCACGCCGCTGCTGGCGCGCAAGACCGCGCTGGCGGCCAATCTCGAGGAACTGCTGTTCTCGATGATCGTGCTGGGCGACGACCGGCTCATCGAGCGCACGGTGATCTCCCAGGCCGGCGCCGCCGCGGCCTGAGCCGGGGGGGGCGTCGGCCCAGGCCATGCCGGCCGCCGCTTCTAGAATAGCGGCCCCGAGGAGAACGACCGATGAGCATCAAGAGCGACAAGTGGATCCGGCGCATGGCCGAGCAGCACGGCATGATCGAGCCCTTCGAGCCGGGCCAGGTCCGCGAGCGCGAAGGCAGCCGCATCATCAGCTATGGCACCTCCAGCTACGGCTACGACATCCGCTGCGCCCCCGAATTCAAGGTCTTCACCAACATCCACAGCACCGTGGTCGACCCGAAGGACTTCGACGAGAAGAGCTTCGTCGACTTCCACGGCGACAGCTGCATCATTCCGCCCAACAGCTTCGCGCTGGCGCGCACCCTCGAATACTTCCGCATCCCGCGCAACGTGCTGACCATCTGTCTCGGCAAGAGCACCTACGCGCGCTGCGGCATCATCGTCAACGTGACCCCCTTCGAGCCCGAATGGGAAGGCTTCGTGACGCTCGAATTCAGCAACACCACGCCGCTGCCGGCCCGCATCTACGCCGGCGAGGGCTGCGCCCAGGTGCTCTTCTTTGAAAGCGACGAGGTCTGCGAGGTCAGCTACAAGGACCGCGGCGGCAAGTACCAGGGCCAGACCGGCGTGACATTGCCCAAGGCCTGACCCCGGACGTCGACCCGGTCCTACAGACCATCGCGCCCCTTGCGGCCGGCCGACAGCCGGATGCAACTGCAACATCCTGTTCCATGCCGCCCATCGAATGCGGCGGAGCAGACCATGCAGATTCCCAAAGCCATGCCCGGACAGATGAGCCCCTATCGCCTGTTGCTGATGGCGGTGCTGGCGCTGACGCTGGTCGCTCAGGTGGTGGCGCTGGTGCTGGTGACTCAGTCCCAGGTGCGCAAGGCCCAGGCCTTCTATGCGCAGCAGCATGTTCAATCGCAACAGCAGCAACAGCAGCAACAGCAGGCTCGGGTCGCGCCTTCGGGGCCGGCCAGCGGCGCCACTACCGCGGCCGCCGGCGCTTCGGACGGCGGCGCTTCCTGAATTCCGTTCACGCTTGGTCACTTCGCCAAACGCGTACTATCCGCCGACCGCCGCAAAGCGCGAGCCAAGGAGACATTCCATGAGGTGGGAAGGTAACGAACAATCGGACAACGTCGAAGACCGCCGTGGCGATGGGGGCGGCGGCGGCGGCGGATTCGGCATCGGCGGCCGTGGCATCGGCATCGGCACCATCGCGGTGGCGCTGATCGCCGGCTGGGTCTTCGGCATCAACCCGCTGACCGTGCTCGGCCTGCTGAGCGGTGGCGGCGGACCGGCGCCCCAGGTGCAGCAGGGGCCGACCCCGAAGCCGCCTGCCAACGACCAGCAGGCCGCCTTTGCCTCCACCGTGCTGCGCAACACCGAAGTCGTCTGGACCGATGTCTTCCGGCAGATGGGCAAGACCTATACCCCGCCGCGCATGGTGCTGTTCCGTGGCGCGACCCAGACGGCCTGCGGCACCGGCCAGTCGGCGATGGGTCCCTTCTACTGCCCGGGCGACCAGAAGGTCTACATCGATCTCGGCTTCTTCGACACCCTCAAGAATCAACTGGGCGCGCCCGGCGTCTTCGCCCAGGCTTACGTCATCGCCCACGAGGTCGGCCACCATGTGCAGGACGAACTCGGCATCACCGCCAAGGTCGACCAGATGCGCGGCCGCCTGAGCCCGGCCCAGGCCAACGCCCTGAGCGTGCGGGTCGAACTGCAGGCGGATTGCTTCGCCGGCGTCTGGGCCCAGCGTTCGGACCAGTCCAAGCACTGGCTGGACCCGGGCGACATCGAAGCGGCCATGAACGCCGCGCAGCAGATCGGCGACGACACCCTGCAGCGTTCGGCCGGCCGCTCGGTGGTGCCGGACAGCTTCACGCATGGCACCAGCGCCCAGCGGCAGCACTGGTTCGGCGCGGGCTTCAAGAGCGGCAACATCCAGGATTGCGATACCTTCGCGGCAAAATACCTATGACACCCCCCGAGCGGCTTCGCCGCTCCGCCCTCTCTGGCGCCTTCGGCTTGGAGGGGGGCGCACCCTAGGGCCCGGCAAAGCCGGTTCCCTGGGTGCTTTGGAAGGGGCCGGCTTCGTGGCCTTGCGCCGGAGAAGGGGCATCGGTTTCATGCGATGCGGGTCGCGTTCGGACAGGCTGAAAAGGGCTCTGGCGGGCGGGTCACGGGCCTGTAACACGTGATTTTTGCGGCGGTGCGACAATAGCGGGCTTCATGACAAGCTCCTTTTCCAATCTTTCCCTGGCGGAACCGCTCGCGCGTGCTGTAGCCGAAATGGGCTACGAAACCATGACGCCGATCCAGGAACAGGCCATTCCGGTGGTCCTGGCCGGCCAGGACGTGATGGGCGCGGCGCAGACCGGCACCGGCAAGACGGCCGCCTTCTCGCTGCCGCTGCTGCAGCGCATGCTCAAGCACGAGAACAGCTCCACCTCGCCCGCGCGCCATCCGGTGCGCGCCCTGGTGCTGCTGCCCACGCGCGAACTGGCCGACCAGGTGGCCCAGCAGGTCAAGATGTACGCCAAGTACACCAACTTGCGCAGCACCGTCGTCTTCGGCGGCATCGACATGAAACCGCAGACGCTCGAGCTCAAGAAAGGCGTCGAGGTGCTGGTCGCCACGCCGGGCCGCCTGCTCGACCACATCGAGGCCAAGAACGCGGTGCTCAACCAGGTCGAGTACGTGGTGCTCGACGAGGCCGACCGCATGCTCGACATCGGTTTCCTGCCCGACCTGCAGCGCATCCTGTCCTACCTGCCCAAGCAGCGCACCACCTTGCTGTTCTCGGCCACCTTCTCGCCCGAGATCAAGCGGCTGGCCGGCAGTTACCTGCAGAACCCGGTCACCATCGAGGTCGCCCGCCCCAATGAGACTGCCTCCACCGTCGAGCAGCGCTTCTACAGCGTCAGCGACGACGACAAGCGCCGCGCGCTGAAGCAGATCGTGCGCCAGCGCGGCCTGACCCAGGCCTTCGTCTTCGTCAACAGCAAGCTGGGCTGCGCCCGGCTGGCCCGCTCGCTGGAACGCGAAGGTCTCAAGACCACTGCGCTGCACGGCGACAAGAGCCAGGACGAGCGGCTGAAGTCGCTCGCCGCCTTCAAGGCCGGCGAGGTCGACCTGCTGGTCGCCACCGACGTCGCTGCGCGCGGCCTGGACATCAAGGACGTGCCGGCGGTGTTCAACTTCGACATCCCGTTCAACGCCGAGGACTACGTGCACCGCATCGGCCGCACCGGCCGCGCCGGCGCTTCCGGCCTGGCGGTGAGCTTCGCCAGCGGCGGCAACGACGTGCGGCTGGTCGCCGACATCGAGAAGCTGATCAAGAAGAAGATCGAGCTCGAGCCGATCGAGTTCGAGGAAGACCGCCCGCGCGGCCGCATCAACGACGGTCGTCGCCATTGGCGCGAGGAAGGCGAGGCGGGCGATGCGCGCGACGTGCTCGACACGCTGGATCGTCCGCGCGAGCGGGCCAGCGACTCGCGCCAGCCGATGCGTGGCGGCCGCCCGCACCGCGCGCCCTCGGCACCGCGCGATCCATTCTTCGAGCAGCCCTACGAGGCGCCTGCCGAGCGCGAGGCAGCGCCGGCCTGGGAATCCGCCGCCAAGGCAGCGCCTTCGCGCGGCATCTCGGCCAACATCAAGAGCAAGCGCCGGGTGGCCGCGCTGTTCAAGTCCAGCGACACGCCGGTCTCGTCCGGTACCTGAAGCGGCCGCCAAAGGCTGCCGAGCCGTCGCCGCACCCTTCCTGGCTGCCCCGGCGCGGCTAGCCGGGCTTCTGCGATTCGGGGCACTGCACCTGGATCAGCTCGCGATCCCACAGGCTGGCACCGATGCGCACCGCGCTCAGGCAGCCGCCCCAGACGCAGCCGGTGTCGGTCGACAACAGGTCGGGCCGTGAAAGCCAGCCCAGCGTCGACCAATGCCCGAAGGCCACGGTGGCCGAAGCGGTCTTCCGGCCGGGGATGTCGAACCAGGGCAGGAAGCCTCGTGGCGGCGCGCCCGCACCGTCCTTCGTCTCGAATTCCATCTCGCCCGCCATGCTGCAGAAGCGCAGCCGAGTGAGGGCGTTGACGATCACTCGCAAGCGCGCGTCGCCGTTCAGCGAATCGCTCCACCGGGCTGGCTCGTCGCCGTACATGCCCTGCAGGAAGCCGCCGATGTCGGGACCGCGCAGCACCGATTCGAGCTCGCCCGCCAACGACATCGTCTGCGCCACGCTCCACGAAGGCAGCACGCCCGCATGCACCATCAGCAGGTCGCCGTCGCCGATGCGCCGGTGCAGGGCCATGTCCTGCTGCCGCAGCCAGTCGATCAGGGCGTCGCGGTCGGGGGCGGCCAGCAGCCCCGCCAGGGTGTCCTTGCGCCCGGGCTTGCGCACCCCGTGCACGATGCCGAGCAGGTTCAGGTCGTGATTGCCGAGCAGGCTGCGCGCCGCGCCGCCCAGGCGCTGCATGCGGCGCAGCACCGCGGCGGATGCCGGCCCGCGATTGACCAGGTCGCCGAGCAGCACCAGTTGGTCGCGGCTGGGGGAGAAGTCGATCTCGGAGAGAAGGCGGCCCAGGGGCTCGTCGCAGCCTTGGACGTCGCCGATCAGATAGAAAGCCACGGGTGAAAACTCTTCATGGGTCGATTCGAACCACCCCGCATCGCATGTCCGGCGAGTTGGCGGCGGCAGCCATGTTAGTCGCTGCAGGTGCCGACGCGGGGTTGCGTCGTGGCCATGAGGTAGAGTGCCCCGATCCCCATTCCACCCCGCATCCATGGATGTCTTCCTCCTGGCCTTGCTGACGACGCTCAATGCGTTGTTCGCGATGTCCGAAATGGCCTTGTCCACCAGTCGCCGCGCCCGTCTCGCCGCCATGGCCGAATCGGGGGATGCAGGTGCCGCCGCCGCACTCAAGCTGATGGAAGACCCGACGCAGTTCCTGTCGAGCGTGCAGATCGGCATCACCTCGATCGGCATGCTCAGCGGCATCGTGGGCGAGGCCGCCTTCGCCGAGCCGCTGTCGGAGTGGATGCAGGGCCTGGGCATGGGCTCGCGCGCCGCGGGCATCGCCTCGACCGCGGTGGTCGTCAGTGTGATCACCTTCTTCACGATCATCTTCGGCGAGCTGGTGCCCAAGCGCATCGGCCAGCTCTACCCCGAGCCGGTGGCGCGCTTCGTCTCGCGGCCGATGCGCGGGCTCGCGACGGCGGCCAAGCCCTTCGTGCTGCTGCTGTCGGGCGCGACGGCCGCCACATTGCGGCTGCTGCGCATCGACTCCAACGCGGCGCGCATGGTGACGGAGGAGGAGATCTCCGCCAGTCTCGAGGAAGGCGTCGATGCCGGCGTGATCGAGATGCACGAGCACCAGATGGTGCGCAACGTGTTCCACCTGGACGACCGGCGGCTGTCGTCGCTGATGGTGCCGCGCGCCGACATCGAATGGCTGGAGGCCTCGTCCAGCGTGGCCGAGAGCCTGCGCCAGGTGTCGGCGGCCGGCGCGCTCAACCTGGTGCACTCCTGGTATCCGGTGTGCCGCGGCTCGCTCGACGACGTGGTCGGCGTGATCAGTGTCGCGCACCTGCTGCGCCTGGGCCCGGTGCACGAGGGCACGGTCGAGCAGTCCGCCCAGCCCGCGGTCTTCGTGCCCGAGACGCTGACCGGCATGGAGCTTCTCGAACAGTTTCGCGCGCGTGCCGGCAGGCTGGTCTTCGTGGTCGACGAATACGGCGTGGTGCAGGGCCTGATGACGCCGCGCGACCTGCTCGAGGCCATCACCGGCGAACTGCAGGTCGCGACCCATGCCGACGCCTGGGCCCGCGAGAGGCCGGATGGCACCTGGGAGCTCGACGGCCTGATGCCGGTGTCCGAACTGCGCGCGCGGCTCGGTATCCGCGAGTTGCCGGAGGAGGATCGCGGCCGCTACAACACGGTGGCCGGCCTCCTGATGTTCGTCTCGGGCCAGCTGCCCGAGGTGGGCGAGCGCATCGACTGCGCCGGCTGGTGCTTCGAGGTGACCGGGCTCGAGGGCCGGCGCATCGACCGGGTGCTGGCCTTTCCCGACGCGACCGCCGCCGACCTGGCGCCTTGAAGGAGGGCCCGGGCAGCGCCGCAGCGGCGCTCCTATACTGGCCGCCCCCAAGGAGACCCGCCATGAACCTGCCCGCAACCACCCGCCAGCTTCGTTCGCTCATCAGCAGCAAGGGCGAGCTGCAGCTCTCGCTGGTCGATGCGCCCCTGCCCAAGCCCGCGGCCGACGAGGTCGTGCTGCGCATCGAGGCGGCGCCGATGAATCCTTCCGACCTGGGGCTGCTGTTCGGCGCGGCCGACCTCAAGACAGCGAAGGCCAGCGGCAGCGCCGGACAGCCCGTGGTCACCGCCAGCGTGCCCGAGGCGTTGATGAAGGGCATGGCCGGCCGGCTGGACCAGTCGATGCCGGTCGGTAACGAGGGCGCCGGCGTGGTCGTGGCGGCGGGCAGTTCGCCCGGGGCGCAGGCGCTGCTCGGGCGCACGGTGGCGGCGATCGGCGGCGCGATGTATTCGCAGTACCGTTGCCTGCCGGTGGCGCAGTGCATGCCGCTGTCCGAGGGCACGACGGCGGCCGAGGGCGCATCCGCCTTCGTCAATCCGCTGACCGCGCTGGGCATGGTCGAGACCATGCGGCGCGAGGGTCACAAGGCGCTGGTCCACACGGCGGCCGCCTCGAACCTCGGCCAGATGCTCAACCGCATCTGCATGCAGGACGGCATCGCGCTGGTGAACATCGTGCGCCGCAAGGAGCAGGAGGACATCCTGCGCGGCCTCGGCGCGAAGCATGTGGTCGATGCCAGCGCGCCCGACTTCCTGGCCCGGCTGACCGACGCACTGGCCGATACCGGCGCGACGCTGGCCTTCGACGCGATCGGCGGCGGCAAGCTGGCCGGCCAGATCCTCGCCTGCATGGAAGCGGCCATCAACAGGAACGGCGCCGCCGAATACAGCCGCTACGGCTCGAGCACCCACAAGCAGGTCTACATCTACGGCGGCCTGGACCGCGGGCCCACCGAATTCAATCGCGGCTTCGGCATGGCCTGGGGCATGGGCGGCTGGCTGCTCTTCCCCTTCCTGCAGAAGCTGGGCGCGCAGGATGCCCAAAGGCTCAGGTCGCGCGTCGCGGCGGAGATCAAGACCACCTTCGCCAGCCGCTACACCAAGGAAGTCTCGCTGTCCGAGGCCCTGCAGCTGTCAGAGATCGCGGTCTACTCGCGGCACGCGACCGGCGAGAAATACCTGCTCAATCCGAATCGCTGAGGGCCGCTGCGGCCGGCGACTATTTCGCGGTGGGCATGACGAATTCGGCACCCTTGCCGATGCTCTCGGGCCAGCGCTGCATGATCGACTTCTGCTTGGTGTAGAAGCGCACGCCTTCCTCGCCGTAGGCGTGCATGTCGCCGAAGAGCGAGCGCTTCCAGCCGCCGAAGCCGTGCCAGGCCATCGGCACCGGGATCGGCACGTTGATGCCGACCATGCCGACCTCGATGCGGCGGCTGAATTCGCGCGCCACGTTGCCGTCGCGGGTGAAGCAGCTCACGCCGTTGCCGAACTCGTGGGCATTGATCAGCTCCACCGCCTCCTTGAGGTCGTGCACCCGCACGCAGGACAGCACCGGGCCGAAGATCTCTTCCTTGTAGATGCGCATCTCGGGCGTGACGTGGTCGAACAGCGTGCCGCCCATCCAGAAGCCGTCGGCGCAGCCTGCGCCCGCCTTCGCGCCGTCGAAGTCGCGGCCATCGACCAGCAGCTTCGCGCCTTCGTCCGCGCCCTGTGCGATGTAGCCGGTGATGCGCTGGTGCGCCGCGCGGGTGACGATCGGGCCCATCTCGGCGGCCAGGTCGGTGCCGTTCAGCACCTTCAAGGTCTTCGCGCGTTCGGTCAGCAGCGGGATGATCTTGTCGGCCACATCGCCCACCAGCACCGCCACGCTGATCGCCATGCAGCGCTCGCCGGCCGAGCCGTAGCCCGAGCCGATCAGCGCATCGACGGTCTGCTCGATGTCGGCGTCGGGCATCACCACCATGTGGTTCTTTGCGCCGCCCAGGGCCTGCACCCGCTTGCCGTGGCGCGCGCCGGTCTCGTAGATGTAGTTGGCGATCGGGGTCGAGCCGACGAAGCTGATGGCCTTCACGTCCGGATGCTCCAGCAGCGCGTCGACCGCTTCCTTGTCGCCCTGCACCACGTTGAAGACGCCGTCGGGCAGGCCGGCTTCCTTCAGCAGCTCGGCCATGCGCAGCGAAGGGCTCGGGTCGGTCGGGCTGGGCTTGAGGATGAAGCAGTTGCCGGCGGCGATCGCCACCGGGAACATCCACATCGGCACCATCACCGGGAAGTTGAAGGGCGTGATGCCGGCGACCACGCCCAGCGGCTGGCGCAGGGTCCAGTTGTCGATGCCGGTCGATACCTGGTCGGTGAAGTCGCCCTTCAGCAATTGCGGAATGCCGCAGGCGAACTCGACGATGTCGATGCCGCGCGTGACCTCGCCCTGCGCATCGGTGAAGACCTTGCCGTGCTCGGCGGTGATCAGGTGCGCCAGTTCGTCACGGTGCTTGTTGAGCAGCTCCAGGAACTTGAACATCACGCGGGCGCGGCGGATCGGCGGCGTGTCGGCCCAGGCCGGGAACGCGGCACGCGCCGCCGCCACCGCGGCGCCCACGTCGTTGCGGTTGGCCAGCGCGACGCGGCCCGAGACCGCGCCGGTTGCCGGATTGAAGACGTCCTGCGCCCGGTCGGCGCTGCCGGCTGCCGGCTTGCCGGCGATGAAATGGGCGATCGAAGTGGTCATGGTCGGTCCTTGGCGAAACGGGTGGAACAGGGGGAATCGTCTTTTCGGTTGCGGGGGGCGCGATGCGCGCTCAGGCGAAGGCGGCGCCTTGCAGCGCCAGCAGGCCCGAGCGACCCGGCAGCTCGCCCAATGCCAGCCGATGGTGCGGCAGCGCGTCCAGGTCGGTGGCCTCGGCCAGCTGGCCCATCGACACCAGGTCATGGCCCTGCGCCTGCCAGCCGGCGAGCAGGCGTTCGAAGACCGGCAGCAGCTTCATGCCTTCGAGCTCGGCATGCAGGGTGTAGACATTGTCGCCGGTTCCCTTGGCGGTCAGCGACAGCAGGTGCTGGTGCACATTGGATTCGTCGATGCCGTCGATGCCGATCAGCTCGTCCAGCGTCGGCAGCGTGGTCGGGAACTGCGGCGGCCCGAGCGGCCCGCCAGCGTCATCGACCGGCAGGAAGGGATGCGTGCCGCGCACGTCGGAGGCCAGGGTGATGCCCAGCTGCGCCTCGGACTTCGCCGCGGCATCGTTGAACTGCCAGCCGGCCGCGCCATGCACGGTCGGCGGCGTGCCGAAGATCTCGCGATGCCGCTCGACCGCCAGCGCCATCTGCCGCGTGGTCCAGGCCGGGTCGCGGCGCAAAACGTGGTCCTGCCACTTCACATGGTCCCAGCAATGCACGCCGACCTCGAAGCCGGCATCGCGCACGTCGCGCATCACCTGCGCGGCGCGCCGGCCGATGTCGGGCCCCGGCAGCAGCGTCCCGTTGAGCAGGGTGCGCACGCCGTAATGCTCGACCACCGAGGTGCGCGAGACCTTGCTGAGGAAGCCCGGCCGGAAGACGCGGAAGATCGCGCGGCCGGTGTGGTCGGGCCCCAGGCTGAACAGGAAGGTGCCCTGCGCGCCGGCGGCACGCATCGCCTCGACCAGCGGCGGCACGCCGAGCTGCGTGCCGCGCAGGGTATCGACATCGACCTTCAGTGCGATTCGGGCCATGCCTCAGGGCGCCAGGTCGGCGGCGGCCTCGGCCTGGTCGCGGTAGTAGGCGAATAGCGCGGCCAATGCGTCCTCCATGCCGACCGCCGGCTTCCAGTCGAGGTCCTTCATGGTCGAGCGGATGTCGGGCACCCGATGGGTCACGTCCTGGTAGCCGCGGCCGTAGTAGTCGGATGCCGAGATGTCGACCAGCTGCACCGCCGCGGCCGCGTCGCGGTATTCGGGCAGCGTCTTGGCGAGCGCCACCATCATCTCGGCCAGCGCGCGGATCGAATGGTTGTTGCCCGGGTTGCCGATGTTGTAGATCTTCTGGTCGGCCACGCCGTCCTTGTTGGCGATGATCTTGACCAGCGCCGCGATGCCGTCGTCCACGTAGGTGAAGGCGCGGTGCTGGCTGCCGCCGTCGACCAGCTTGATCGGCTCGCCGCGCACGATGTGGCCGAGGAACTGCGTGATCACGCGGCTGGACCCTTCCTTGGGGGTGTGCAGGCTGTCCAGGCCGGGGCCGATCCAGTTGAAGGGGCGGAAGAGCGTGTAGCGCAGGCCTTCCTGCTGGCCGTAGGCATGGATGACGCGGTCCATCAGCTGCTTGGCGGCTGCGTAGATCCAGCGCGGCTTGTTGATCGGGCCGTAGACCAGGTTCGATTCCTCGGGGTCGAAGGCGGCGTCGGTGCACATGCCGTAGACCTCGCTGGTCGAGGGGAAGACCACGCGCTTGTTGTACTTGAGGCACTGGCGCACGATCGGCAGGTTGGCCTCGAAGTCGAGCTCGAAGACGCGCAGCGGCTCGCGCACGTAGGTGGCGGGCGTGGCGATGGCCACCAGCGGCAGCACCACGTCGCACTTCTTCACGTGATATTCGATCCACTCCTTGTTGATGGTGATGTCGCCCTCGAAGAAGTGGAAGCGCTTGTCGCCCATCCACGGGCGCACCCGCTCGGACTGCATGTCCATGCCGTAGACCTCCCAGTCGGTGGTCTCGAGGATGTGGCGCGTGAGGTGGTGGCCGATGAAGCCGTTGACGCCGAGGATGAGGACTTTGAGCATGGTGGAACCGATCTTCTTTTCGAATGGGGTGGTTGTTGCGGTCAGGGGTCGACCGATACGAGGCGGCTGCCGAAGCGCTGCTCCAGGCCGGCCGCATCGAGGCCGCCCTGGTCGTCGTGCGCCGCCAGCACCTGCAGCGAGCTGCCGTCGGCGGCAAGCAGCCACAGGCGCTCGCCGTCGCTCAGCAGGCGCGGTCCGGCCGCGCTGGCAGCGCTTGGCAGCGACATGTCCGGAGCGGCCGCATGCCGGGTGCGGTCGATGAAGACCGTGCGCCCGCCGATCCGGCAGAAGGCGCCCGGATAGGGTGCGGCCAGCGCCCGCACCAGGTCGTGGATGCGCGCGGCATCGGCCTGGGCCGGGATCAGGCCGTCCTCGGGCTTTCGGCCGCCGAAGTAGCGGCCCAGCGAGAGGTCCTGCTTGCGCTCGACCGCGCTGCCGTCGAGCAGCGCCGGCAGGCTGCGCGCCAGCACGATCTCGGCCGCGACCACCACCTTGCCGAAGACCTCGTGGGCGGTGTCGTCGACCAGGATCGGCACCGCGCACTGGTCGACGATGGCGCCGTTGTCGGGCTTCTCGTTCATTCGGTGAAGGGTGGCGCCGGTCTCGCGCGCGCCATCGAGCACCGCCCAGTTGACCGGCGCCCGGCCGCGGTATTGCGGCAACAGCGAGCCGTGCATGTTGAAGGCGCCGCGCCGCGGCAGATCGAGCCACGCTGCCTTGAGCATGTGGCGGTAGTAGAAGGAAAACAGGAAGTCCGGGTCGGCCGCGCGCGCCTCGGCGATCAGCTCCGGCGTGTGCGCATCGGCCGGCGCGACGCAGCGCAGCCCGTGCTCGGCCGCCAGCTGCGCCACGCTGCCGAACCAGATGTTCTCGGCGGCCGCATCGGTGTGCGTCACGACCAGCGGGATCTCGACCCCCGCATCGAGCAGCACGCGCAGGCAGCGCACGCCGACGTCGTGATACGCGAAGACGATGGCGCGCCGCCCGGCGCCGATGGCTTGTTTCCGTGCCGATGCGCTCATCGCTTGCGCTCCAGCACCGCGTTGATCACGTAGCGCGGCCGCGCGCGCACTTCCTGGTAGATGCGGCCGATGTATTCGCCGAGCAGGCCGATGCCGAAGAGGGCCAGGCCGAGCAGCAGGAAGACCAGCGCGAAAAGCGTGAAGACGCCGCCTTCCTCCGGCCCGAGGATCAGCCTTCGTGCGGCCAGGATCACGAACAGCAGGCCCGAGCCCAGCGAGACCACGATGCCCATCATCGAGAAGGCCTGCAGCGGCAGCAGCGAGAAGCCGGTGACCAGGTCGAAGTTGAGCCGCACCAGGCTGTAGAACGAATATTTCGACTCGCCCGCATGCCGCTCCTCGTGGTGCACCTCGACCTCGGCCGGGTTGCGCGCGAACTGCAGCGCCAGCGCCGGGATGAAGGTGTTCATCTCGTTGCACTGGTTGATGAGCTGCACCACGTCGCGGCTGTAGGCGCGCAGCATCGAGCCGTGGTCGGTCATGCGGATGCGGGTCAGGCGGTGGCGCAGGTGGTTCATCGCGCGCGATGCCCAGCGGCGCCAGGCCACGTCCTGGCGGTTGCGGCGGATCGAGCCGACGCAGTCGTGGCCGCGGTCCATGGCCTCGAGCAGCAGGTGGATGTCCTCCGGCGGGTTCTGCAGGTCGGCGTCGAGCGTGACGATGCGGTCACCGCGACACAGCTCGAAGCCGGCCAGGATCGCGCGATGCTGGCCGAAGTTGCCGTTGAAGAGAATCACCCGGGTGACGTCGGGACGGCGCTCGAACTGCTGGGCCAGCAAGGCGGCCGAACGGTCGCGGCTGCCGTCGTTGATGAAGACGATCTCGTAGCTCACGTCGAGCGCGTCGAGCGCCGGGTAGAGGCGCTCGAACAGCGCCGCCAGGCCGGCTTCCTCGTTGTAGACCGGGATGACGACGCTCAGCCGCGGCGTCGCGCTGCCGCGGTCGATCACCGGGATGTCGGCGGCGGCGGTGGCTTGCAGGCTGCTCATGCGGCGCGCAGTTGCTGGGTCACCTGGGCCGTGGCGGCGCAGACGCGATCGACGTCGGCATCGCTCATGGCCGGGAACAGCGGCACGGTGAGGGTGCGGCGGCCGATGTCCTCCGACACCGGGAAGTCGCCGGGCGCATGGCCCATGGCGCGGAACATCGCGAACAGGTGCATCGCCGGGTAGTGCACGCCGACGCCGATGCCGCGCTCCTTCATGGCGGCGATGAAGTCGCCGCGCCGCGCCGCGAGGTCCGCTGGCAGCAGGGGCTGGAACATGTGCCAGTTGCCGTGGTTGTCGAGGTCGACCGGCGGCAGCTCGAAGCCCAGCGTGCGATCCCAGCGCTCGAAGTAGCGGCGCGCCAGCTGGCGTCGCCGCGCATTGAAGTCGTCGACGCTGCGCAACTGGCCGAGGCCGATGGCCGCGGCCACGTCGGTCATGTTGGCCTTGGCGCCCCAGGACTCGACCTCGAGGTTGCCGTCGGGCAGGCGCACCACGCCCTGCAGGCGCAGCTTCTCGAAGGCGCGCGCCTCGTCGGCGTCGTTGAGCACCAGGCAGCCGCCCTCGGCCGAGGTGAAGTTCTTGTTGGCATGGAAGCTGAACGAGACCAGGTCGCCGAAGCTGCCGATGGGCCGCCCGCCCCATTGCGCGCCGAAGGACTGCGCCGCGTCCTCGACCACGCGCAGCCGGTGCTGCTGCGCCAGCGCGTTGAGGCGGTCGCGGTCGACCGGCAGGCCGGCCAGGTCGACCGGGATCAGCGCCCGCGTGCGCGGCGTGATGGCGGCCTCGATGCGCGAGAGGTCGATGTTGCGCGTCAGCGGGTCGGTGTCGACGAAGACCGGCTTGGCGCCCACCGCCAGCACCACGTTGGCGGTGGCGACCCAGCTGAGCGGCGTGGTGATGACCTCGTCGCCGGGGCCGACGCCGCACAGCCGGAGCGCCAGTTCGAGCGTGGCGGTGCCCGAGTTGGCGAGCCGCACCGGCCGGCCGCCCCAGCGCTCGGACAGCGCGGCTTCGAGCGCCTGGCACTTCGGGCCGGTGGTGATCCAGCCGGAGCGCAGCACCTCGCCGACATCGGCGATGGTGGCCTCGTCGATGGACGGGCGAGTGAAGGGAAGGAATGCGGCTGGGTTCATGAGGTGCTTCCGCTGCGGGCCACCAGGACCACGCCGATGATGATGACGCCGATGCCGAGCCAGCGCTGCATGTTGAGCTGTTCGCCGAACAGCCACCAGGCCAGCGCCGCGTTGACCACGTAGCCGATCGACAGCATCGGGTAGGCGATGCTGACCTCGACCCGCGACAGCGCGACGATCCAGACCACCACGCTGATCGCATAGCAGGCGAGGCCGCCCAGGATGCCGGGGTGCAGCGCCAGGCTGCCGGCGGTGCGCCACAGTGCGGCGCTGCCGTCGGCCAGGCTGATCTGCCCCACGCTGCGGGCACCGGCCTTGAGCAGCAGCTGCGCGGCCGCGTTGAGCAGCACGCCGCTCAGGACCCAGACGAAATCGAGAGCCTTCATTGTTTCACCACCATAACCCGCCGCGGATCGGCGAAGACGACGCGCATCGGCAGCTTGCGCTGCTGGAGTTCGAGGAAGGTCGGGAAGTTCATGTATGCCGCGGCCTGGGGCAGCGCATTCCAGCGCGCCACGAAAGTGTCCAGGTCGTGAATGTAGCGCTCGGGCTCGATGCCCTGGCCGAGCGAGAACTCGTCTTCGTAGTCGACCAGCGTGACTTCGCGGCCCAGGTAGAAGGGCAGGGTCTGGTCGTAGCTGCGCACCGAGAAGACCGGGGTGTCGGGCCCGACTTCGGCGGCCAGCCTGGCGACCATCGGCTTGGCGCTCTTGAGCTGCCCGTAGGCGTCGTGCGACTGCATCAGCACAGCGATGGCGATCAGGTGCGCCATGGCGACCGCGAGCAGCGCCGCATCGGCCCGGCCCCGGCCCAGCTGCCGCCAGGCCCAGGCGGCGCCGAGCAGGAACACCACCGCGCCGATGCGCAGCCCGACGCCCAGGGCCGCGACCGCCTCGATCGGTGTCCAGGGCGTGACCATGCGCGCGGCCTGGGTCGACGCGACCAGGGCCGCCAGCCACAGCAGCACCGGCAGCAGCAGGTGCCGGCGCAGCGCGGCCGGGCTGGTCTCGCCGACGAGCGCGCCGATCATCAGCGCCAGCGCCGGGAACATCGGCAGGATGTAGGAGGGCAGCTTCGAGCCGCTGGCGCTGAAGAAGAGCAGCACGAAGGCCGACCAGACGACCAGCAGGTCGGCCGGCGCCAGCGCCCCGCGCCGGCCGGCCCGCTGGCCGCGCGGCCAGAGCCAGGGCAGGGCGCCGGTCCAGGGCAGCAGGCCGGCCAGCAGCAGCGGCAGGTAATACCACCAGGCGCCGGTGCGCTCGTGCACGGTCGTCAGGTAGCGCTGCAGGTGTTCGTGGATGAAGAAGAACTGCGCGAAGCTCGGATTGCGCATCGACACCAGCACGAACCAGGGGGCGGCCAGCACGAGGAAGAGCGCCAGGCCGGACAGCCAGTGCATGCCGCGCCAGAGCCGGAAGTCCAGGCGCCAGACGCTGGCGATCACCAGCGCGGCGCCGGGGATCAGGATGCCGACCAGGCCCTTGCTCAGCACCGCGCCGGCCATCGCGGCCCAGGCCAGCCAGATCCAGAGGCGCCGTCTGCCTGGCGCCGGCCGGCCGTATTCGGCGACCAGCACCGCGCCCAGCGACAGCGTCAGGAACAGGGTCAGGCCGGCATCCAGGGTGAGGAAGTGGCCGTTGGCGAAGATCCAGGTGCTGGCGGCGGCCACCGCCAGGCAGCGGATGCCCTGCTCGCGGCCCCAGAGGCGGGCTCCGGTGTAGCCGACCGCCAGCACCGTCAGGTAGCCGGCCAGCGCCGGCCAGAGCCGCGCCGCGAAGACCGTGTGGCCGAAAAGCTCGAAGAAGATCGCGCCGATCCAGTACTGCAGCGGCGGCTTCTCGAAATACAGCAGGCCGTTGAGCCGCGGCGAGATCCAGTCGCCGCTCTTCGCCATTTCCCAGGCGATGGAGGCATAGCGGCCTTCGTCGGGATCGATCAGCGCCCGCCCCGCGATGCTGGCGAACCAGATCAGCGTGAAGAGCGCGAACAACAGCCAGAGCGTCGACGCGGCGGGCTGCTGCCGCGACCCCGTCCACATCGGCGCGGCATGCGGCGCGGCTGCGGCAGGCGATCGGGAAGAAACGGCGGCGGTAGCCACGCTGGCGGAAGAAGACTGAAGGGGCATGGAGATGGCGTGGGCCGCGACGGCGGCGGGCTTTCGGGAGGAGGGTCGGGCGGGACTCGACCGCCGCGAATTTTACTGACCGGCGCGGACCGCCCCGATCGCGGGTGCCGGCGCGCCGGTGGCGCTGCCGCCACGGCGCCGCGCCAGGGCGGCCCAGGGGCGGCCCGGCGCCTCGGCCAGGCGCAGGTAGACGAAGACGATCCAGGGCAGGCTCAGGCCGATCGCCGCATCGCGCATCGCCGAATTGAGCGAGGTGGCGACCGCCAGCAGCAGGGCGGCCGAGAAGGCCAGCCGGCCGGCCAGATCGCGCCGGCGCCAGGCGATGCGGATGGCGCTGAGCAGCAGCCAGCACAGGATCAGGAAGCCCGGCACACCGGTCTCGGCGCCGAACCAGAGGAAATCGTTGTGCGGCATGCTGTAGTCGGCCAGCAGCGGGGGGCCGCGTCGATGCCATTCGGGTGTCCAGCTGCCCAGGCCCCAGCCGGCCAGCGGCCGGTCGAGCATCATCGCGGCGGTCTGGCGGTACATGTGGAAGCGCACCACCCAGCTGCCCTCCGATACCGCGCCGGCGCGGGCCTCCTGCAACTCGTGCAGGCCCAGCTCGAAGCTCTGCCGGATCGATGGCGTCGTCCAAGCCACGGCGCAGGCCAGGGCCAGCGCCACGCCGCTGGCCAGCAGCAGCGCCCGCAGATGGCCGCGCCACTGGTGCAGGCTGGCCCCGAGGATCGCCACCACCAGCCCCACCAGGGAGGTGCGCGAGGGCAGCGCGAAGGCGGCCAGCCACATGGCGGCGATCGTCACCGCGAAGGCCGCCGCCACGCGGATCCAGTCGACGCGGCCGCCGCCGAAGCGGGCCAGGCCCAGCACCGCGGCCGAAGCGCCCACCAGCGTGAACAGCAGCGCGTCGTTGATCGACTTGTTGCCCTTCATCACCGTGACGTGATGCCAGATCGCCAGGTCGGGAAGGCCGGTGCTGCGGACCAGCAGGATCGCCACCAGGGCCAGCAGCGCGCCGGCCAGGAAGCCCCGGATCGCGGCCAGCGATTCATCCGGCGAGAGCACGACGGTGATCGCCAGCGTGATCCAGATGCGGAAGTCGTGCCAGGCGCTGAGGCCGGTCTCCTCGTAGTGCGGACCCAGGGCCAGCACGAGCAGGGCCCATGCGGCGAAGGCGAGCAGCGGCCAGCGCAGCGGGCTGGCCCGTAGACGCAGCACGCGGACCCGCTTGCCCCCGGCAGAGGCCAGCGCGAGCAGGGTGAGGCCGGCGCCGAGGTAATTCATGCCGACCGGCATGAAGAGCACGAAACCCCACAAGAAAGTGGCGGCGCCGACCATGCGAGAGCGCGAAACGGGGTGACTGGGCTCGGGGCTGTTCATCGGGATGGCCAATCGCCATGGTGTCGTTCAGGCGACACCGCTGCGATGAATCCGACCTTGACGCAACTTTGACTCAATCCGGTTGCGGAGCCGCATACAGAAGGCCTAGGGCTTGCGAATAAGGTTCGCATTTTGCCAGTGTCGCTGAGGCCGACCGAGGTAAAGAAGAATGAAGGCAGGCTGTTGTCCCACATCCATTCGGGTGAACCTGCTCGTCCGAGCCGCATCGACAAGGCAAAATCGCTGCTCGTGGCTTCAGCTTCGCGTAGCCAAAGAGAAGATTCGTACAGGAGTTTCCATGCGTTTCGTAGCCGCAAGCGCGGTCGCCGTCCTTTTCGCCTTGCTGATGCCCATGCGGGCCGGCGCGGTGCTGGGCGGCCCCGCGGCAACGGTCGATGCCGACCAGGCGCGGCTCAAGGCCGTGCGCGCCGCCACTTCGCAAAGCAACTACACGGTGCATGAGCTGACCGAGGCGTCAGGCACTGTCGTGCGTGAATTCGTCAACAAGAGCACGGGCAAGGTCTTCGCGGTGTCGTGGCGCGGGCCCTTCATGCCCGACCTGCAGCAGTTGCTGGGCGATCACTACAGCACTTTCAAGGAAGCGGCAGGGCGCGAGGGCGTGGGTCGCGGCGCGGTCGCCGTCGACCAGCCCGGGCTGGTGGTGCGCTCCGGCGGCCACATGCGCGCCTTCTCGGGCCTTGCCTATGTTCCGGACCAATTGCCCCAGGGAGTGCAAGTTGAAGATCTTCGTTAGCCGCACCGCGCTCGCAACCTGGGGCCGCCTGGCCGCGCTTGGCCTCTGCGCGATCGCCGCCGGCTGCGGCGGTGGTGGCGGTGGAGGCGGCGCATCGCTGCCGATCGCCTCGACCACCACCGGCACCGCTGCCACCACGACGACCACCACGCCGGTCACCACCATCGCCAGCGGCAGCAACGTGGCGACGATCAGCGTCGACACCGGCCCTTCGGCCTCGACCGGCCAGGTCAACATCCCCTATGTCAGCGTCACCGTGTGCGCGACCAACGGCAGCAATTGCCAGACCATCGACCACATCACGGTGGACACCGGCTCGGTCGGCTTGCGGCTGATGGCCTCGGCGATCGGCAACCGCGCGGCCCTGTCGCCGGTGGTGGACTCGTCGAGCGCGCCGCTGGTCGAATGCGCCCAGTTCGCCTCGGGCTTCACCTGGGGTTCGGTCAAGCTGGCCAATGTCAGCATCAGCGGCAAGTCAGCGACTTCGGTGCCGATACAGATCATCGGCGACCCCGACTTCGTCAACATCCCCAGCAGCTGCTCGAACACCGGCTCGGCGCAGAACACGGTGCAGAGCTTCGGCAGCAACGGCCTGCTGGGGGTGGGCAGCTTCCGCCAGGACTGCGGCACGCTCTGCGCCGCCCGCGCCATCGCCGGCACCTACTACAGCTGCCCGAGCGGAGCCAGCTGCGAATCGACCACCATGCCGCTCGCACGCCAGGTCGCCAATCCGGTGGCGCTCTTCGCCGGCGACAACAACGGCGTGCTGGTGCAGCTGCCCTCGATTCCGGCGAGCGGGGCGACCAACGTCACCGGCGCGCTGGTCTTCGGCATCGGCACCCGCGACAACAACGCGCTGGGCAGCGCCAAGGCCTATGGCCTGTCCGCCCAGTCCAGCTTCGTGGCCACCGTGGGCGGCGTGCGCTATGCCAATGCCTTCCTGGACAGCGGCTCGAACTTCTACTACTTCGACACCACGGCGCTCGCGAGCTGCCCGACCACCTCGGGCTTCAACGGCTTCTATTGCCCGGCTTCGACGACGCTGCTGGGCGTGACCTTCCAGGGCCTGAACGGCGCCACCGGCAGCGGCAGCATCAGCATCGCCAATGCGGTCTCGCAGGTGTCGATGAACCCGAACGCCACCGCCTACAGCAACATCGGCACGCGCATGAACGAGGCCGGCGGCTTCGATTTCGGCCTGCCGTTCTTCTTCGGACGCAACGTCTTCACCGCGATCGAGGACGCCAGCACGCCGGCCGGTACCGGGCCCTACGTGGCCTTCTGAGGCCGCTACAGGCGCGCTCGCACGTCCTTGAGCCTGGCCAGGTTGTTGACCAGCGTCGGTACATGGTTGAGCCCTTCGAGGTAGTCGTACACATAGGCCAGCACCGCATAGATGGCGCCGGCAGTGAAGCCGGGCGACTGCGTGAAGTCGATCAGGATGAAGACCAGCGCGCCGATGGTGCACAGCTCGGTCAGCGCCCAGGTCCACGATTCGGCGTCCGACAGCATCACGCGCCAGCGGCGCAGCAGCCAGAAGTGGCGCCTGATGCGAAAGGGCCGGGTCGAGACGATGTCGTCGACCTCGCGCTCCATCTGGTTGTTGATGCCCTGGTTGAGCCGCACCGCGCGCTGCCAGTACCAGGCATTGATCAGCGCCATCGGCAGCAGCACCGCCAGCGCGATCAGGCCGGCGTCGATGTCGTAGGTGAACAGCATCGCCAGCGAACCGACGATCGCCACCGCATGATGGAACATGTCGGGCACCTCCTTCTCGAAGAACCCGACGATGTCGCGCACCATCTCGACCCGGGCCGATACCGCGCTCGTGCCGTGGCCCTTGCCGTGCTGCTCGTCGATCATGTGGGCGGCGATGCGCGCATTGAGCCCCATGAAGACCCGCGTGTCGTAGCGCTGCCGCCCGAACGAGATCGCCAGGTGCAGCAGCCACACCGCGACCAGCACCGCCAGGCCGCGGTAGTTGCGCTTGAGCAGCTGGTCCACCGCCAGCCCGGTGAGCGCCGGGTAGGCCAGCGTGCAGGCGTTCTCGACCAGCGTGAGGCCGTAGGTGAGCGCGACCGCGCGGCGTTCGGAGCGCAGGATCGCGCCGATGCTGGTTGCGTAGTTCGGCGCGGAAGGCGTGCGATGTCGGCGCATGGCGGATTCGGTGCGTTGGATGGGCGGGCATGCCCGGTGCGCGAATCTACTACCGCAGGCGCGTGCCGGCCGTCGCGCCGGTTCGTCCGCCGATGAGCACGCCGCCTCTTCTTCGCCTGCGCGCATTGCAAAGCGCCTTCGGCGGCCCCTTCGATCTGGACATCGCGGCCGGCGAATGCGTGAGCGTGATGGGCCCTTCGGGCTCGGGCAAGAGCGTGCTCCTCCGCCTGATCGCCGACCTCGATCCGGGCAGCGGCGATGTCGAGATGGAAGGTCGGGCACGCCATCACTGGAGCGGTCCGGCGTGGCGGCGGCAGGTCGTCTACCAGTCGGCCGAGCCGGCCTGGTGGGCGCCCGATGCAGCGGCGCATTTCGACGCGCAGGCCGCGCCGCGCGTGGCGCAGCTGATGCCGCGGCTCGGCCTCGCCGAAGCCCTGCTGGGCACCGAGATCGCCCGCCTCTCCACCGGCGAACGCCAGCGCATGGCCCTGGTGCGTTCGCTCGCCTGCGAGCCGCGCGTGCTGCTGCTCGACGAGCCCAGCGCATCGCTGGATGCCGATTCGACCCTGGCCATGGAAGCGCTGCTGCGCGAGCAGCTCGCGGCCGGGATGGCGATGCTGCTGGTCACCCATTCGCGCGAGCAGGCGCTGCGCATGGCCAGCCGCTCGTTCTCGATGGCCGCCGGCCGCCTGGCCGCTGCCTGATCGCCAGGACCATGGCTTCAAGCACCATTCATCTCGATGCGCTGGACCTGGCGCTGGCGGCGCTGCTGGTGCTGGTCAATGCGGGCCTGTCGCTCGTGCTGCGGCTGCGGCTGCACCGGCAGCTGCTGTGGGCATCGACGCGCATGGTGGTGCAACTGCTGCTGGTCGGGCTGGTGCTGCGCACGGTGTTCTCCACCGTGTCGGCGCCGCTCACGCTCGCTGTGGTGGCCTTGATGATCGCTGCGGCGGTGCGCGAGGTCGCGGTGCGGCCGCGGCAGCGCCTGAAGGACCTGGGCAACTTCCGCATCGCCGGTGTGGTGGTGACGCTGGCCAGCGTCGCCACGGTGTCGCTGGCCCTCTCGACCGCGCTGGAGCCGCAGCCCTGGTACGACCCGCGCTATGCGATTCCGCTGATGGGCATCGTGCTCGGCACGGTGCTCAATTCGGCGAGCCTGGGTCTGGACAGCTTCTTCGGCGAGGTGATGATCCGGCGCGCCTCGATAGAGGCCCAGCTGGCCCTGGGCGCCACCAGCGCCGCGGCGATGGCGCAGCTGGTGCGCGGCTCGATCCGGCGCGGGATGATCCCGATCATCAACCAGATGTCGGCGGCCGGCATCATCACGCTGCCGGGCATCATGACCGGCCAGCTGCTGGCCGGCATGGATCCGATCGAGGCCGCCAAATACCAGATCCTGCTGCTCTTCCTGCTGATGGGGGCGGGCGGCCTGGCGGCGGTGGGCGCGGTGTATCTTGCGGCGCGCTCGCTGACCGACGACCGGCATCGCCTGCGCACCGACCGCCTCACCAGCGCGGGGCGCCATGACTGAGCGCCAGCTGACCTGCAGGCACTCGACCGTTCATCCTCGCTTCAGGCCGGTCGGCTATGCTTGCGCCCGCGCGACGTCATCCCCCGGGCTGACGATTCGCCTCGGCCTCCGGCCGCCTCGCGCCCGCCTTGCATCCGCCGGCGCGAAACGCATACCCAGAGCGCGCCCGCTGCCGCCCGCATGAATTCCGTTCCAACTCCACAGGCGCCCGCCGCGCTTCGGCCGGCCGCCGATCCATCCGACAACTCGCGACGCCCCGGCATCGACTGGCGTACGTTGCCCGACCATCCGCAGGCCAGCGTGCTGCTGATCGTCGGCTTCACGCTGCTGCGCCTGCTGCTCGCGGCAGTGCTGCCGCTGCTGAGCCAGGAGGCCTACTACTGGAGCTGGAGCCGCCATCTGGCCTGGTCCTACTTCGACCATCCGCCGCTGACCAGCTACAGCATCGCCCTGACCACCGCCGTTCTCGGCCAGACCGCTTTCGGCATCAAGTCGGCCGCAGTGCTGTGGGCGCTCGGCTGGAACCTGATGTGGCTGCGCCTGGTGCTGGACATGTACGGCGACCGCCGGCTGGCCTTCTGGTCGCTGGCGGCGTTGAACATGACGCTGCTCTACCAGGCCTGCGCGCTGGGCCCGACGCCCGATGCGCCGCTGCTCTTCGCATGGACAGGCGCCATCTGGGCGGTATGGCGGCTTACCGTCACCGGCAAGGGCTGGTGGTGGTTCGTCGCGGGCGCCTTCGTCGGGCTGTCCTGGCTGGGCAAGTATTCGGGCGTGCTGCTGCTGCCGGTGGTGTTCCTGTACCTGCTGGCGTCGAAGGACCTGCGCGACTGGCTGCTGAAGCCGCAGCCCTACCTGGCGGCGCTTCTGGCGGCGGCGATGTTCGCGCCGGTTGTGTACTGGAACGCGCAGAACGACTGGGCCTCCTTCGCCTTCCAGGGCAGCCGGCGCATCGGCGAGATGGGCGGCCTCAAGCCGCGCTATTTCCTGGCATTGGTGGTCACCCAGTTCCTGCTCGTCACGCCCTATCTCTTCGTGATGGCGATGGCCGCGCTCGGGCGCGGTGCGCGCGCCGGCATGGCGCGAACGCTGGACCATCGCAGCCGGCTTCTGCTGTTGAGCGCGGCGGTGCCGATGCTGCTGTTCACGCTGGTCAGCTTCCGTTCGCTGGTGAAGCTCAACTGGCTGATCCCGGCCTTCTGGTCGCTGATCATCCTCGGCACGCATCATGTGCTGGCGCTGCGCGACGGTCAGAAGCGGCTGCTGCGCGGGCTGGCCAGCTCCGCCGTGCTGATGGTGATTGCCGGCGGGGTCGTCATGCTGCCGAGCCTGCCGCTGGCCGAGGAGCAGACCAACTGGAGCGGCTTCGACGAGACCGCGGCGCGGGTCGAACGCATCGAGGCGGCGCTGAAGGCCGAAGGCGTGCAGACCTTCGTCTTCTCGCCCAACTACAAGATCAGCTCGCTGATGCGCTTCTACCTGAAGGGCCAGCCACGCACCTATGCGCAGGACATCTACGGCGAGAAGGCGCTGCAGTTCGACTTCTTTCCGTTGAACGGCGACCTGAAGGGGCAGACCGGCCTGTTCATCTCCGACCAACCCGCCTCCGACCTCTACATCCCGGTGCTGAAGGCCTGGTTCGACAAGGTCGAGCTGGTCGACGTGATCGAGCCCAAGTCCTTCGGCAAGTCGGCGCGTACCATTCGCATCTATCGCTGCACCGGCTATCGCGGCCATCCAAGAAGAAAATGAACACCCCCCATGCGGCTTCGCCGCTCCCCGCTCTCTACCGCCTTCGGCGGGGAGGGGGGCGCACCCAGCGGCCCGGCGAAGCCGGTTCCGCGGGTGCCCTGGAAGGGGCCTGCTTCGCGGCCGCTGGATGGGTGACACACAGCGCTCTTGAAGCCTGAGAAGCCGAGTCGAACGAATCCCCCATGCCCCAGCTTTCCATCGTCGTCCCGACCTTCAACGAAATCGCCAACGTGCAGGTGCTGCGCGACCGCGTGGCCGCGGCCTTGCCCGACATCGACTGGGAGATGATCTTCGTCGACGACGACTCGCCCGACGGCACCTCGGCGCTGCTGCGCCGCATGGCCCAGGAGGATGCCCGGGTGCGCTGCATCCAGCGCATCGGCCGGCGCGGGCTGTCGTCGGCCTGCATCGAGGGAATGCTGTCGTCATCCGCGCCGGTCGTCGCGGTCATCGATGCCGACCTGCAGCACGACGAGAAGATCCTGCCGCAGATGCTCGGCCTGCTCGACGGCGGCCCGCTCGACGTGGTGGTGGGCAGCCGCTACAGCGACGGCGGCGGCATCGGCGACTGGGACGCATCGCGCGCGGCGGCCAGCCGCTTCGCGACCCGGCTGAGCAAGCTGGTGCTGAAGGCCGACCTCAAGGACCCGATGAGCGGCTTCTTCATGATCCGGCGCGAGGCCTTCATGGCCTGCGCCCATGCCGGGCTCTCGGGCGTCGGCTTCAAGATCCTGCTCGACCTGTTCGCCACCTCGCCCACGCCGCTGCGCTATCGCGAAGTGCCCTACGAGTTCGGCCTGCGGGTCGCCGGCGAGAGCAAGCTCGACAGCAACGTGGCATGGGAATTCGTGATCATGCTGATCGACCGCTTCATGGGCGGCGTGATCCCGACGCGCTTCATCGCCTTCTCGCTGGTCGGCGCGGTCGGCCTGCTGGTGCACCTGCTGGTGCTGTCGATCCTGTTCAAGGGCATCGGCACCACCTTCCTGGTGGCGCAGTCGACGGCCACCGTGGTGGCCGTGACCAGCAATTACGTGCTCAACAACCTGCTGACCTACCGCGACCGCCGGCTGCGCGGCATGCAGTTCGTGCGCGGCTGGCTGTCCTTCGCGCTGGCCTGCAGCGTTGGGGCCTTCGCCAACGTCGGCATCGCCGCCTACCTCTACCAGAACGAGGGCTACTGGGTCGGCTCGGCGATTGCCGGCGTGATGGTGGCAGCGGTGTGGAACTACGCGGTGACCGCGGTCTACACCTGGCGCAGCCCGAAGCCGGCCTGAGCGTCTGAAGAGCAGGGCGGCTCGCTCAGCGCGGGTCGCCCGCCCCTAGACCGTCTCGCGCTGGACAAATTCGCCGACGGCGACATCGGCATCGTCCGGCGCATCGCACACCTCCACCCGATCGACCCGCGCCGAAGGCGGCCCCTGCCGAGCCCAATCGGCCAGCGCGTCGACCGCGCGCGCATCGCCCGCCGCCATCGCCTCGACCGTGCCGTCGCGGCGATTCCGCACCCAGCCGCCGACGCCCAGCTGCCCGGCCGCCTGGGCCATGGACCAGCGGAAGCCCACGCCCTGCACCCGTCCATGCATCACGAAATGCCTGCGCACGATCGTCATGCGGCGCACTTTAGCGCTCACGGGTATCCACCAGGGTGTCGGGAATTGACTCGCAAGTGGCGGATAGGGAATTTGTACGCGAGCGACGGTTTTTGCATCATTCGGGCCGTCGCAGAACGATTCGATCGGCTGCGATTGTTTGCACGACCGGCAACCGCATCGGTCTGATCGAAGAGTCTGCCGTCTCGTCTTTACGCCTTGGATCGGGCGCGCCGCTTGCCGGCGCGAAGGCGGCGACGGATGGCAGAAAAAAAAGACAGCCGGGTCAGATCCCGGCTTCACGACGAACCTTTCAAGAGACAAACTCCGTGGCTCAATCCGCTTCGCCCCGCCTTGCCAGAACCTTTCGCCGTACCGCCGTTGCCAGTGCGGTGCTGAGCTCGGTGGCCTTCGTGCTGCCCGCCCACGCCATCGAGATCGACACCGGCAATCCCGACGTGGTCATGCGCTGGGACAACACGCTGCGCTACGACCTCGGCAAGCGGGTGCAGAACCAGTCGAAGGCCATCCTCGCCAACCCGAACTACGACGACGGCGACCGCAACTTCGGCAACGGCTCGATCGTCACCAACCGGGTCGACCTGCTGAGCGAGTTCGACATGGTGATCGACAAGCAATACGGCTTCCGGATCAGCGGTTCGGCCTGGAACGACGCGGCCTACAACAACCTCGACCAGCACGTCAGCGCCACCGCCAACACCTATGCCTACGGCCTGCCGATGGCCGGCGCCCTGTCGCCCTACAGCCAGCGCTGGTCGGCCGGTCCCTCGGGCCAATTGCTCGATGCCTTCGTCTTCGCCAACAAGGAATTCGGCGACACCGCGGTCAACCTGAAGGCCGGCCAGACCACCGTCTACTGGGGCGAGAGCCTCCTGGGCGGCGGCGCCATCCACGGCATCTCCTACGGCCAGTACGCGCTGGACCTGTCGAAGGCGCTGTCGACGCCGGGCGTCGAGGCACGCGAGATATACCTGCCGCGCCAGCTGCTCAACGTGCAGGTGCAGCCGCGCACCGACCTGTCGCTGTCCGCCCAGACCTTCTTCAACTGGGAGGCCGCCCGCTATCCGGAATCGGGCAGCTACCTGACGGTGAACGACGGCCTGAACCTGGGCGGCCAGTCGCTGATCATCGGCAACAACCAGCGGCTGTTCCAGAACCCGCAGAGCAATCCGTCCAAGACCGGCGACTTCGGCCTGAACGCGCGCTGGAGCCCCGAGTGGCTGGACGGCACCATGGGCCTCTATGGCCGCCAGACCTCGGACATCCAGCCTCAGCTGGGCCTGATCCCGGCCGTGGCCACGCTGCCAGCCGCCACCTGCCAGAAGGCCGGCCTGAAGGCGCTGGGCCCGACCACCTGCTACATCAATCCGAGCGCCGCCACCGTCGCGCAGGTGCAGTCCGGGCTGCTCGGCCAGTACCAGGCCTTCTACGGCAAGGACATCGACATCTACGGCCTGAGCCTGGCGAAGAACATCGCCGGCATCAGCATGGGCGCGGAGCTGAGCTATCGCCACAACATGCCGCTCAACAGCACCACCGTGCAGATGCTGCCGGCGGCGCTGGTGAACCCGGCGCTGGGCCAGGTGGCGGTCGGCTCGATCGGCTCGGGCAGCGTGCCGGGTGCGGTGGGCAACACCGCGCACGGCGTGTTCAACCTGCTCGGCTCGCTGTCCAAGTCGCCGCTCTGGGATGCCGCCAACTGGAACACCGAACTGGTGTGGAACCGCTGGCTCAGCGTGAGCCAGAACATGGCGGCCTTCAAGGGCAACGCCAGCTACACCGCCAACGCGGCCAACAACGACGCGGTCACCCGCGACTACTTCGGCCTGGCATTCAACTTCACGCCGATCTGGTATCAGGTGTTCCCGGGCGTCGACCTGTCGATGCCGCTCAGCTGGGGCGGCGGCATCTCGGGCGTGTCGGCCGTGACCTCCGGCGGCGCCGTCAACAGCGGCTCCTACTCGGTCGGCATCGCCGCCGACGTGCGCAACAAGTACAACATCGCGCTGCGCTATGTCGGCTTCTACGGCAACTACAGCACCACTGCAGCCGGTGCGATGAACGTCGCGGACAGCGTCAACGGCGTGTTGTCCGATCGCGGCTACATGCTGCTGACCATGAAGGTCACCTTCTGAGTCGCTGCCGCTGCAGCCGCCCCCTCAACGAAAGACAGCCAGCCATGAACAAACGATTCCTCCTCTCCATCGTCTCGGGCGCCCTGCTCGTGCTTGCCAACCAGTCCGTGCAGGCGGCAGTCAGTGCCGACGAGGCCAAGGCGCTGGGCACGACGCTCACCGCCACAGGCGCCGAACGCGCCGGCAATGCCGACAAGTCGATCCCCGACTACACCGGCGGCCTCACCACGCCGCCGGCCGGCTACGAGAAGGGCTCGGGCATCCGTCCCGACCCGTACGCCGCCGACAAGCCGCTCTATTCGATCACCGCCCAGAACCTCGCCACCTACGATGGCAAGCTCACCGCGGGCACCAAGGAGCTGCTGAAGAAGTACCCGAACATGCGGGTCGACGTCTATCCCTCGCATCGCTCGATCGCATTTCCCAAGTACGTGGCCGACAACACCGTCAAGAACGCCACCGCGGTGAAGACCACCGACAACGGCCTGGGGCTCGAAGGCACCTATGCCGGCATTCCGTTCCCGATCCCCAAGACCGGCAACGAGGTGATGTGGAACCACCTGCTGCGCTACACCGGCCAGAGCTATTACACCCAGTACGACTCGGTCAACGTCGACGCCTCGGGCCAGGCGGTGCTGGCCACCACCGGCCAGATCAATGTCGACTATCCCTACTACGACCCGAAGCGCACCGGCCAGTCGGCCGACAGCGACATCTACTTCCGCACCAAGATCGGCTACACCGCACCGGCTCGCCGCAACGGCGAGGCCCTGCTGGCTCAGGACTACATCAACCCGATGAAGAACAGCCGCCGCGCCTGGCAATACCTGCCCGGCCAGCGCCGCGTCAAACTGGCACCCGATATCGCCTACGACACGCCGAACCCCGGCTCGGCCGGCGCATCGACCTACGACGACGCGTGGGTCTTCAACGGCGCGATGGACCGCTACGACTTCAAGCTGATCGGCAAGAAGGAGATGCTGGTGCCCTACAACACCTTCAAGCTGGTCTATGCCAAGGACCCGTACGCGGTCACCACGCCGAACCACCTGAACCCCGACTTCGTGCGCTGGGAGCTGCATCGGGTGTGGGTGGTCGAGGCCACGCTGAAGGCCGACAAGCGCCACATCTACGCCAAGCGCACCTTCTACATCGACGAGGACAGCTGGATCGCGCTGGCATCGGACGAATACGACGCGCGCGGCAACCTGTTCCGCGCCGGCTTCGTCTACACCACGCCGTCGTACGACCAGCCCGCACCCTCGGACGTCGGCCAGTCCTTCAACGACTTCAACAGCGGCGGCTACAACATGACCGGCCTGGTCGGCGCCTACAAGGTCGGCGTGAAGTACGTCGAGCCGCTGTCGGCCAATGCCTGGACGCCCGACGCCCTGGCCGGCGCCGGCGTGCGTTGATCGTCGAGGTTCGCACCATGAAACGGCGCACCTTGCTGCTGTCGGGCCTGGGAAGTGCTGCCAGTGCGGCCGGCCTGGCCAGCGGTGCATCGCGCGCCGCCGAACTGCTCGACCTGCCGGCGCGCCAGAGCGCGCTGGCCGACCAGCGCCTGATCACCGGCATCGCCCGGGCCGGCGCCGCCGATGGCGTGCTGGTCGCGGTCGGCCAGCGCGGCCACATCGTTCGCTCGACCGATGGCGGCAGGAGCTGGCAGCAGGTGGTGGCGCCGGTCAGCATCGACCTGACCGCGGTGCGCTTCGTCGATGCGCGCGTGGGCTATGCCACCGGCCATGACGGCGTGGTGCTGGGCACGCGCGACGGCGGTGCGAGCTGGACCCGCCTGCTCGACGGCCGCCGGGTGAACGCGCTGGTGCTCGACCAGATGCAGCACCGCGCCGCCGCCAGCGACGCGACCGAGCAGGACCGCAAGCTGCTCGACGAAGCCAGGCGCAACGCCGACGCCGGTCCCGACAAGCCCTTCCTCGACCTCTGGTTCAGCGACGCCGACAACGGCTTCGTGGTCGGCGCCTACGGGCTGGCGATGCGCACCGGCGACGGCGGGCGCAACTGGGAATCCTGGTTCGACCGCGTCGACAACCCGGGCCTGCTCAACCTCTATGCGCTGCGCGCGGGCGGCGACGCCCTCTACGCGGCGGGCGAGGGCGGCCTGCTGCTCAAGCTCGAGCGCGGCGGCCAGCGCTTCAATGCCCTGGGCTCGCCCTACAAAGGCAGCTACTTCGGCCTGGCCGCCACGCCGGCCGGCATGCTGGCCTTCGGCATGCGCGGCCACGCGCTCTTGAGCGGCGATGCGGGAAGCTCGTGGCAGGCGGTGGAGACCGGCCTGCCGGCCAGCATCGTCGCCGGCGAGGTCGACGGCGCCGGCACCCTGGCCCTGGTCGACCAGGGCGGCAACATCGCGCTCAGCCGCAATGGCGGCCGCAGCTTCGACCGCTCCAACACACAGCAGCAGCGCCTTCCGGCCGCGGCCGCCGCGTTCGCGAACGACAGCACGCTGGTCGTCGGCGGCCCGCGCGGCCTGCGCACGGTCGCACTGGCCCTCAAGGACAAATAGCCATGGCAGTCTCATCCGGTCTGGACCGCATGCCGGTCGTGCGCGACCTGGCCGACTTCCCGCGCGACTCGGGCAACCGGCTCGAGCGCGCGGTATTCAATCACCGCCTGTTCGTCACGCTGGCCTGCCTGCTGGCCACGCTGGTGCTGGGTTTCCTCGCGACCAAGGTCTCGCTCAACGCGAGCTTCGACAAGATGATCCCGGTGGGTCATCCCTACATCCAGAACTACCTCAAGAACCGCGCCGAGCTGCGCGGCATGGGCAACACCCTGCGGGTGGTGGTCGAGAACCCGGGCGGCGACATCTTCGATGCGCGCTACCTCGATGCACTCAAGCACATCAACGACGACCTGTTCCTCACGCCCGGCGTCGACCGCGCCTGGGTCAAGTCGCTGTGGACGCCCGGCACGCGCTGGACCGAGGTCACGGAGGAGGGCTTCCAGGGCGGGCCGGTGATGCCCGACAACTTCGACGGCAAGACGGCCAGCGTCGAGCGGCTGCGCCAGAACGTGGCCCGTGCCGGCCTGGTCGGCAGCCTGGTGGCCAACGACTTCAAGTCCAGCGCGATCGTGGTGCCCCTGCTCGATGGCGGCAAGGCGGCCCGCATCGACTACCGCCAGCTCTCTCGCGAGCTGGAGGACAAGATCCGCGACAAGTACGAGAACGGCCTGGCGCCCGACGGCAAGCCCTGGGGCGTGAAGCTGCACGTGATCGGCTTCGCCAAGATCGCCGGCGACCTGCTCGACGGCCTGGTGCAGGTGATGCTTTATTTCGGCATCGCCGCCGCGGTCGCGGCGCTGCTGCTCTACGGCTACACGCGCTGCGTGCGCAGCACCGCGATGGTGCTGGCCTGCTCGATGGTGGCGGTGCTGTGGCAGATCGGGCTGGTGCGCCTGGCCGGGCTCGAACTCGATCCCTATTCGATGCTGGTGCCCTTCCTGGTGTTCGCGATCGGCGTGAGCCATGGCGCGCAGAAGATGAACGGCATCATGCAGGACATCGGCCGCGGCACCCATCGCCTGGTGGCCGCGCGCTACACCTTCAGGCGGCTGTTCCTGGCCGGCGTGACCGCGCTGGCGGCCGACGCCATCGGCTTCGCGGTGCTGATGCTGATCGACATCCCGGTGATCCGCGAGCTGGCGCTCACCGCCAGCATCGGCGTGGCGGTGCTGATCGTGACCAACCTGCTGCTGCTGCCGGTGCTGCTGTCGTACGTGGGCGTGAGCCCGAAGGCGGCGGCGCGCAGCCTGCGCATCGAGCAGGACCAGGCGGCAGGCAAGGGCGGCCGTATCTGGCGCCTGCTGGGCAACTTCGCCAGCCGGCGCAGCTGGGCACTGGCGGCGGTGATCGGCTCGCTGCTGCTCACCGCGGGCGGCTTCGCGCTGAGCCAGAAGCTGCAGATCGGCGACCTCGATCCGGGCGCGCCCGAGCTGCGTCCCGACTCGCGCTACAACCGCGACAACGCCTTCATCACCCGCAACTACACGCTGTCCAGCGACCTGTTCGCGGTGATCGTCAGGACGCCGAAGGAGGGCTGCCTCAAGTACGACACCCTGGTGCAGGTCGACCGCCTGGCCTGGGAGCTGCAGCAGCTGCCCGAGGTGCGCGCCACTGCCAGCCTGCCCGACGTGGTGCGGCAGATCACCGCCGGTTCCTTCGAAGGCAACCCCAAGTGGCTCACCATCAGCCGCAACCAGGACGTGCTGAACTACGGCGCGCAGCAGGCGAGCGTCAACAACCCGGAGATGTTCAACGTCGAATGCTCGGTGATGCCGCTGGTGGCCTACCTCGGCGACCACAAGGCCGAGACCCTGCAGAAGGTGCTGGGCGTGGTGGAGCGCTTCGTGGCGACTCATCCCACCGATCCGGCGCAGATCCAGCTGCTGCCGGCGGCCGGCTCGGCCGGCATCGAGGCCGCGACCAACATCGTGGTGCGCGAGGCCAACCACACGATGCTGCTGTACGTCTATGCGGCGGTGATCGCGCTGTGCTTCATCACCTTCAGGTCGTGGCGCGCGGTGCTGGTGGCGGTGCTGCCGCTGGCGATGACATCGATCCTGTGCGAGGCGCTGATGGTGCTGCTGGGCATCGGCGTGAAAGTGGCGACGCTGCCGGTGATCGCGCTCGGCGTGGGCATCGGCGTGGACTACGCGCTCTACCTGCTGAGCGTGCAGCTGGCCGGCCAGCGCCGCGGGCTGACGCTGGCCGAGGCGTACGCCGATGCGCTGCTCTTCACCGGCCGGGTGGTGGCACTGGTCGGCGTGACCCTGGCGGCGGGCGTCATCACCTGGGCCTTCTCGCCCATCAAGTTCCAGGCCGACATGGGCATCCTGCTCACCTTCATGTTCATCTGGAACATGGTCGGCGCGCTGGTGCTGATTCCGGCGCTGTCCTACTTCCTGCTGGGCGACCGGCACCTGCATCCGGCGGCGCGTGGCGCGGGCCGCATGCGCGCTCCGGTGGGTGCGGCCTCAGTCGTGCCGGACGGATTGCCTACGCTTCTTCGCTGAAGCGGCGGGCCGGCTGGTCGAGTCGCCCACTTCCGCGACCACGCGCGCGACGGCGGCCATGATCTCGTCCGAGAAGGCGGGGTCCGACTTGACGGTGCCGCGCGCCAGCGCCAGGCCGCCGACCAACGCCGCCGACATGGCGATCGCCCGGTCGCGTGCGCTGGACTGCAGAGAGCTGTCCTGCATCACCGCCTGCATGGCCTCGGCCATCTTCTCGAAGCCCTGCGCGAAATGGGCGCAGACGGCCGGGTCCTGGCGTCCGATCTCGCTGGCCGATGCGGCCAGCGGGCAACTGCCGCCGTAGTCGTCGCGACTGTCGGCCGACAGGTAGTAGTCGATGTAGCCGGCCAGGGTGGGCGGCCTGCGCTTCGCATCCTCGGCCCAGCGCTCGGCGCTGCGGCGCAGCCCATCGGCCAGCGCCTCGGCCACCAGCTCGTCCTTCGATTCGAACTGCGCATAGAGCGCGCCGTGCGTCAGCCCGGCCTGGCGGCTGATCTCGGCGACGCCCACGCCATCCACGCCCCGTTCCCTGAACAGTCGGCCGGCCGCGGACACGAGCTTCCCGCGGTTCTCCGCGGCTTTCTCACGGGTGACTTTCATGGATCTGCCTCGCCTTCAAGAAATGGGTTGACGCCAAAGATTGCGATCGCTACGATAACAAACATTGCGATCATAATCTTTAACGCCGAAAGGCGACCCACCCAAGTCGGCGCGCAAGCCCGGCGAATCTTGAAAAGGCAGGCAGCAACATGACAAGCAAACTCCCCACCGCGCTCGTGACCGGCGCTTCCTCGGGCATCGGCGCCACCTATGCCGAGCGGCTGGCTCGACGCGGGCATGGCCTGGTCCTGGTCGCGCGCGACCAGCAGCGCCTGGACGCGCTGGCCGAGCGGATCCGGCGGACCTCCGACGTGAAGGTCGATGTGCTGCGCGCCGACCTCACCGATCCGGCGCAACTGCGCGCGGTCGAGGACCGGCTTCGCAGCGACCCGGACATCGGCCTGCTGGTCAACAACGCGGGCGCGGCAACCCCGGGCGGCTTCCTCGCCGAAGACCTCGAACCGCTCTACGACCTGCTGCAGCTCAACGTCAATGCGCTGACCCGCGTGGCCGGCGCCGCGGTGCAGGGCTTCCTCAAGCACGGACAGAAGGGCGCGATCATCAACATCGGCTCGGTGGTCGGTTTCGCGCCCCAGTGGCTGCCCGGCGTCTACGGCGCCACCAAGGCCTATGTGCTGGCGCTCTCGCAGGCCATGCAGACGGAGCTGTCGGAGCGCGGCATCTACGTGCAGGCCGTGCTGCCGGCGGGCACCAAGACCGAGATCTGGGAGCGCTCAGGCCGCAGCATCAACGACAACATGATGGAAGTCGGCGAACTGGTCGATGCGGCGCTGCTGGGCTTCGACCGCCGCGAGGCGGTGACCATTCCGCCCCTGCACGACATCGGCAAGTTCGAGGCCTTCGAGAAGGCCCGGCTGGAGATGCATCCGCTGCTGAACAACCCGAAGGCTGCGCCGCGCTACCGGGCGCAATGAGGGCTGCGCCGGTACTCAAACGAGGTCTTCGCCTTCCGCGAAGCGCCGCAGCGACTCCACGTCGCTGATCGTCACCGCGCGGTAGGTGTTGCTGAGCCAGCCCGCCTGGGTGAAGCGCTTGAGCGCGGCATTGACCTGCTTGCGCGATGCATTGGCCATCGCGCCGATCTGGGTCTGGCTGAGCGGAATCGGGATCTCGCCGATGCCGGTCGTGCGCTGCAGCACCGAGGCGATGCGTCGCTCGGCCTGCGGCTTCTGCAGGTCGTGCACCACCCGAAGCAGGAACTCGACGCTCAGGATGAGGATGTCGGCGAACCGGCGCGTCGCATCGGGGTCCTGGCGCGCCATCTCTTCCATGGCGGCCAGCGGCAGGTGGAGCATGGTGGTGTCGACCACGGCGCGCAATTCGCCACGACGCGGCATGCGGCTGAGGAAGCAGACCTCGCCGGTCCAGTTGCCGGGTATGCCCAGCATCACCAGCTCGGGCGTCGCGCCGGCCGGCGCCAGGCTCACGCTGACCGTTCCGCTCACCAGGCCGTAGATGCCGCCGGCCGGATCGCCCAGATGGAAGACCACTTCATCTGCCTTCAGGTGAATGAGCCTGGAGCGCTCCAGCACCTCGGCCCGGAAGGCCTCGGGATGCCGCGCCAGCCAGCCGCGCGTGCCCATGAGCCGGCCTGCCTCCTCCTTCGTCATGCGCGCGCTGCAAGGGTTGCCGGAGATTGTTCCGATCCGGACAAAGCCAAATCCTGCGACGGATAGAGTCGCTCGCGATGCGCCGCGGCGCACTGCCATGCCTGGACTTCACTGGACATCATCAAATGCTTCTTCTTTCATTGGGTCTCGTGCTCGTCTTCCTTGCCCTGGCCGTGAGCCGGCCGCTGCAGCCGGACGGGGTGCGCGGGCAATGCTTCCGGGCATCGATGGCGGCGCTGGCCCTGGCGGGCACGGCTGCGCATGCCGATGCGCCGGCGCCGGCCGAAGCACGGGCCATCGCCAGGCAAGCAGTGATCTACGGATTCCCCCTGGTGGACAACTACAGGGTAATGCATTCGTATTTCGTCGATAGCGGCGGCCCCGAGTTCAAGGCGCCCTGGAACATGCTGAACAACGTGGACCGCGTCTATACGCCCAAGGACACGTCGATCCAGACACCCAATTCCGACACGCCCTATTCGCAGCTTGGCGTCGACTTGCGGGCCGAACCGCTGGTGCTGACGGTGCCGGCGGTCGAGCACGACCGCTACTACTCGCTGCAGTTCATCGATCTCTACACCTTCAACTTCGCCTATGTGGGCAGCCGGGCCACCGGCAGCGCGGCGGGCAACTATCTCCTGGCCGGCCCGGGCTGGAAGGGCAAGGTCCCGCCGGGCATCGACAAGGTGATCCGCTCCGAGACCGAACTGGCCTTCGTGCTCTATCGCACCCAGCTCAGGAACCCGGGCGACATCGAGAAGGTCAAGGCAGTGCAGGCCGGCTACAAGGTCCAGCCGTTGTCCGCCTTCCTGAAGACTGCGGCGCCGCCGCCCGCGCCGGCCATCGTCTTCCCGAAGCCCTTGTCGGCCGATGAAGAGCGCAGCTCGCTCGATTTCTTCGGCGAGCTGAACTTCCTGCTGCAGTTCGCGCCGACGCATCCGAGCGAGGCCGCGCTGCGCGAGCGCTTCGCCAAGATCGGCATCGTACCCGGCAAGCCCTTCGACGTCGGCGCGCTGTCGCCCGAGATGCGCCAGGCACTGGCCGATGGCATGGCCGACGCATGGAAGACCCTGGCCGCCTACAAGAAGGACGAGATCGACACCGGCAAGCGCACCTCGGCGGATGGCTTCGGCACCCGGGACTTCCTGCACGGCGACTACCTGGCCCGCATGGCCTCGGCCGCCTTCGGCATCTACGGCAACTCGAAGGAAGAGGCGATCTATCCGGCCTATTTCGTCGACTCGAAGGGCCAGCCCATGGACGGATCGAAGCATGCCTACAGGCTGCGCTTCGCGCCCGGTGCGCTACCGCCGGCGAAGGCCTTCTGGTCGATCACCATGTACCAGCTTCCGTCGAGCCTGCTGGTCGACAACGCGCTCGACCGCTACCTGATCAACTCCGCGATGCTGTCCGAACTGAAGCGCGACAAGGACGGCGGCATCACCCTCTACCTGCAGGCCGATTCCCCGGGCAAGGCGCTGGAGACCAACTGGCTGCCCGCGCCCAAGGGACCCTTCTGGTCGGCGATGCGGCTCTATTGGCCCAAGGCGGAGGCGTTGGATGGCCGCTGGAAGCAACCGGCGCTGGTGCGGGTGGCGGACACGGGCGCTGCGCGAGCCGGCGGCGCTGCTGTTGCTGCGGCATCCGTCCCGGTCAATGTCGAGAACTTCGCGCGTGCCGAGTCCGACCTCTATTTCGCCGGCGTCGTTGCGAACGGCGGCTTCGGCAAGTTCGACCACACCCGCGATCCGGCGCCCATCGACAAGCAGAGCGTCATCCGGCTCAACCGCGACACGCTTTATTCGTCGGCCGTGTTCGACCTCGACGCCGGGCCGGTCACGGTGACCCTGCCGCCGGCCGGCAAGCGATTCATGTCGATGCAGGTGATCGACGAGGACCAGTACACCCACGGCGTCTACTACAAGCCCGGCAATGTCGTCATCACCCGGAAGGACATCGGCACCCGCTATGTGGTGGTCGCGATGCGCACGCTGGTCGACCCGTCGAATCCGAAGGACATGGAAGAGGTCCATGCCCTGCAGGACCGGATCGAGGCGAAGCAGCGCGGCCCTGGCAAGTTCGAGATTCCCGCATGGGACCAGGCGAGCCAGAAGAAGACCCGCGAAGCGCTGCTCGTGCTGGGCGCCGGCCTGCCCGACACCAGCAGGATGTACGGCCGCAGGAGCGAGGTCGACCCGACCCGCTTCGTCATCGGCGCCGCGCTCGGCTGGGGCGCCAACCCGCCGAAGGAAGCGCTCTATCTCAACGTCACGCCCGAGCGCAACGACGGCAGCACGGCCTACAGGCTCGACGTGAAGGACGTGCCGGTCGACGGATTCTGGTCGATCAGCCTCTACAACGCCGAGGGCTACTACGAGGCGAATCCGCTCAATGCCTATTCGCTCAACAACATCACGGCGAAGAAGAACCCTGAGGGCTCGGTGCCGGTGCAGTTCGGCGGCTGCGATGGCAAGGTGCCGAACTGCCTGCCGATCATGAAGGGCTGGAACTACATGGTGAGGCTCTACAGGCCGCGCGCGGAGATCCTCGAAGGCAAGTGGCGGTTTCCGGAGGCCGAGCCGGTGAATTGAAGCGGGTCAGCCTTGGTCGGCTTCAGTGCCGGACCAGCGCTGGAGGGCCTTCGGGTTCCGGCGTGATCGAGGCCTCGGCGATGGCCAGGCCGATCTCGATTGCATTGCGCATCGAGCTGGCCAATGGCTGTCCGACTTCGAGCTTCGACCTGGTTCCGGCGGGGTCGGTCACATAGACGTGGAACCGGTACTTGTCGACCGTGATGTCGTAGCCGGCTACCACCTCGATCTGGTGTCCGAGGACATGCGCAGTCTCGATGCGTCGGCCATCCATCTCGCGGAATGAGGTCGTCAAAGCCATCTCGGCAGCCCTTCATCAACCAGACGCGCCAGGTTGGCGCGCCAGGCAATGTACCCAGTTCTGGCTTGGTCAGCCAGTCCGAGGCACTGTCCGACAAGAGCGCGTCCTCAGTACGGTTGAAGTCTGATGTCACTTGCGCGACGCAAGCACCGCGCTCGCCGCCTTCGGCGCTATACCGACATAGCGCCCGCGCGGCCGGATCACCTGCGAGCGGCCGAGCTGCTCCAGGCTGTGCGCCAGCAAGCCGACGCTGCGGGCCACTGCCTGCAGGCCGAAGGCGGAGTCCTGCGGAAGCCGCATGCGCGCGACCAGCGCCGCAAGCGCGAGATCGATGTTCGGCCGCAGGCCTGTCAGCGCCTGCGCCTTTTCGACGAAGCGCGATATCACCTCGGGTGGCTCGAACATCGCAAATAGCGCCACCGCGCGCGGGTCGCCCTCGGGGTAGATGTGATGGCCGAAGCCAGGAAGCGGCATGCCGGTGGAAAGGTAGTGCGCCAGCACCGCGTCCGCACCCAGGCGCTCGACATCGCTGAACAGCGCCCGCACCCGGCCCGAGGCATCGCCGTGCAACGGGCCCGACAAGGTCATCAGGCCGGCCAGCAGGCAGGCAGGCAGCGACGCACCGGTCGACGCCGCGATGCGCGCTGCGAAGGCCGAACTGGTGAGCTCGTGGTCGACCAGCAGCACCATCGCCACGCGAAGCAATTCGGCGACCCGTTGCGGCTGCTTCCAGCCGCTCGCGAAACGCCTGTGCAGAGGCTGCGGGCCCGGCTGCGCGCCGAAGGCGCAGGCCACGCGGCCGACCAGCTCCTGCGCCTCCTCGTGAAGCACTCGGGTCATGCGGCCGCTGGTCGAGTGTCCGACGGCGGCCAGCGCGGCCAGCGTGGTGAAGGCCGCGCTTCGCCCCGGCTGGGCGGGCCGCTCGGCATCCGCCAGCGCGAAATCCACCGGCTGGCCGGCCTCCCACATGAGCCGCGCCGCTTCTTCCAGGCTGGCCGTCCGGGCCAGTTCCACCGCGTCTTGGCCACGGTAGAACAGGCGCCCGCGATAGAAGGTGCTCAACGCGGTCGGGATGCTGGGCTCGGCGCCGTAGAGCGTGTTGGTCGCTACCGTCTCGCGCTTGCGGCCGGCCTGCTTGCGCTTCGCAAGCGCTTCGACGTCTTCGGCGCGATAGAGGCTGCGCCGCGAATCGGCCGGGTCGGGCATGACCTCGAGCTTGCCGCGGCTGACGTAGGCGTAGAGGGTCTGGGCGCGCACGTCGAGTTGGCCGCAAGCCTCGTCCATTGAAATCCAGTTGGCCATTCGAGTCCGTCGTGTTGATCTGATTTATGTTGATTTTATAGATCAAGATTGTCATGTTGATCAACTGAAATCAAACTTCGCTTCGACCCCACCCGATCGAACGCGATGAAGCCACAGCTCCTGCAACTCAATCCCATCCTGATACCCGCGATCAACGAGCGTCTCGCCGGGCTTTACCAAGTCCACAAGCTCTTCGAGATCCAGGACCCGCAGGCTTGGCTGGCCGCCAATGGCGGCGAAGTCGACGCGGTCATCACCGGCGGCCACACCGGCATCTCGCGGGCGATGCTCGAACAGCTGACCGCCCTCAAGGTGGTGGCGGTGAACGGCGTCGGCACCGATGCGGTCGACCTGGCGTATTGCCGCTCGCGCGGCCTGCCGGTCACTTCGACCGTCGGGGCGCTGACCGAGGATGTCGCCGACCTGGCGATCGGCCTGCTGATCGCTGCCTGCCGCAACATCTGCGCCGTCGACCGCTTCGTGCGCGAAGGCAGGTGGCCGGCGCAGCCATCGCCCAATGCGATTCCGCTGGCGCGCCGCTTCAGCGGCATGCGCATCGGCATCGTCGGCATGGGCCGGGTCGGCCGAGCGGTCGCGCTGCGTGCCGCCGCCTTCGGCTGCCCCATCAGGTACACCGACCTGCGCCGGATGGACGATCTGCCGCACCGCTTCGTGCCGGCGCTGCTCGATCTGGCGCGCGAAGTGGATGCGCTGGTGCTGTGCGCGGCAGCCGACACGGCGGAAGGCATCGTCGACGCCGCCGTGCTCGATGCGCTGGGTCCGCGCGGATTCCTGGTCAACGTGGCGCGCGGCCGCCTGGTCGACGAAGCCGCGCTGGCGCGTGCGATCAGCGCCGGAAGCATCGCCGGAGCGGGCCTGGACGTGTTCGTCGACGAACCCCATGTGCCGATCGAGCTGCGCGAGTCCGAGCGCACCACATTGCAGGCGCACCGGGCCAGCGCCACATGGGAGACCCGCAGCGCGATGGCCGAGATGGTGCTGCAGAGCGTGGCCCAGGCGCTGGCGGGCGAGAGGCCCTCGATGAGCCTCACGACCTGAACTGCCCCGATCCCGATTCGGCTCGTCGAGCCGAATCCGTCCGACCAAAGAAGGAGACAAGAAGATGTTCGCAACCCGCATGTCGGCCGCCCTGTCCGCGCTGTGCGCCCTGGCAGCGTGCCTGGCACTGCTCGCGCCCGGCCTTGCGCAGGCCCAGAATTTCCCGTCGCGGCCGGTGACGCTGGTGGTGCCTTTCCCGCCCGGCGGCGGCACCGACACCGGCGCGCGGATCATGGCCGAGCAGCTCGGCAAGCGCTGGGGCCAATCGGTGATCGTCGACAACCGAGGGGGCGCGGCCGGCCAGATCGGCGCTGATTTCGTGGCCAAGGCGCGCCCCGACGGCTACACCCTGCTGTTCGGCAACATCGGCACGCAGTCGATCAACCCATCGCTCTATCGCAAGCTGTCATACGACCCGGACAAGGCCTTCGCGCCGGTCTCGCTGGTCGCGGAGCTTCCGCTGGCGCTGATGATCAATCCGGCGGTGCCGGCGAAGACGACGGCCGAGCTGATCGCGCTGGCCAAGGCGCAGCCGGGCCAGCTGAGCTACAGCACTTCGGGCGCGGGCAGCGCGCCGCACCTCGCCGGCGAGCTCTTCAAGGACCGCGCCAATGTTTCGATCCTGCATGTGCCCTACAGGGGCGGCGGCCCGGCCATCGCCGACCTGCTGGCCGGGCAGGTGCAGCTGTCCTTCCTGACGGTGCTGGAGGCCTCGGGCCACATCAAGGCCGGCAGGCTCCGGGCGCTCGCGGTGACCAGCGACAAGCGGGTCGCGGCGCTGCCCGATGTGCCGACGCTCGCCGAGAGCGGACTTCCGGGATTCAACGCGATTTCGTGGATCGGCATCCTGGCGCCGGCCGCGACGCCGCCCGAGATCGTCGAGCGCATCGCTGCCGATGTGCGCGCGGTGCTGTCCGATGAAGCGGTGAAGGCCCGGTTCGCCGCGCTCGGCGGCGTGCCGCATGCGATGTCGCCGCAGGAGTTCGGCAAGCTGATCGCGGACGATCGCACGCGCTACGGCGAGCTCATCCGCAGCCGCAACATCACCATCGATTGAGGCCGGCCCCATGGACCTCGTCTTTCCGGCGATCGACCCGGTGCTGTTGCCGATAGCCGGGGGCGGCGCGCTGTTTCCGGTGCAGCGCGTCTTCTGCATTGGCCGCAACTATCGCTGGCACGCCGATGAAGCTGCGCCTGTCGCGCTGCCGGCCTGGTTCCTCAAGCCGGCTCAGGCCGTGGTGCCGGCCGAAGGACGCCTCGACTATCCGTCCGGGACTTCCGACTTCTGCCACGAGATCGAACTGGTGGTGGCGCTCGGCCGCGGCGGGCGCGACCTGGACCCCGCTCGCATCGAGGCCGATCACGTCTTCGGCTATGCGGCCGGTCTCGACATGACCCGGCGCGACCTGCAGCAGCAAGCGAAGGCGGTCGGCGGGCCCTGGGCCGCAGCCAAGGTCTTCGACCAGTCCGCGCCCTGCACGCCGATCGTGCCGGCCTCGGCCTGCGGGCATCCGAGGCAGGGCCGGGTGTGGCTCAGCGTGAACGGCGAGCAGCGGCAATGCGGGGACATCGCCGCGCTGCTGTGGCCGGTGAGCGAGCTGGTCGCGATGCTCTCGCGCTCGATCGAGCTGCTGCCCGGCGACCTGGTCTTCACCGGCACGCCGGCCGGCGTGGGGCCGCTGCGACCCGGCGACCTGCTGCAGGGCGGCGTCGACGGCATCGCCGAGTTTTCGATCACCGTGGCCGGGGCGGAAGGCGCCGGTCCAGCTTCAGAGGAACTTCAGACATGACATCCACGACCCCCCGAGCCCGGATCGCGCTGGTCACCGGCGCCGGCAGCGGCATCGGCCGCGCCACTGCCGTCGGGCTTCTGGCCGACGGCTTCACCGTCGTCCTGGCCGGCCGCCGCGCCGAGCCGCTGCAGACGCTGGCGGCGGAAGCCGAAGCACGCGGCGAGACGGCGCTTGCGGTGCCGGCCGACGTCACCGATCCGGCCAGCGTGCAGGCCTTGTTCGACGCCATCGAGAGCCGATTCGGCCGCCTCGACGTGGTCTTCAACAATGCCGGCGTCAACGCGCCCGCGCTGCCGATCGACGAGCTGCCGCTCGACAAGTGGTTCAACGCGATCAACACCAACGTCACCGGCGTCTTCCTGTGCGCGCGCGCTGCCTTCGGGCTGATGCGCCGGCAGTCGCCGCAGGGCGGCCGGATCATCAACAACGGCTCGATCTCGGCGCACACGCCGCGGCCCTTCACCGCGCCCTACACCGCGAGCAAGCATGCGGTCAGCGGGCTGACCAAGGCCCTGGCGCTGGACGGCCGCGCCTTCAACATCGTCGCGAGCCAGATCGACATCGGCAATGCGTTGACCGAACTGTCGGAGCGCATGACCCGCGGCGTGCTGCAGGCCAATGGCACCGTGGCGCCCGAACCGATGATGCCCGCCGTGCACGTGGCCAATGCGGTGCGCCATATCGCCGCGCTGCCGCTGGAAGTGAACGTGCTGACGATGACGGTCATGGCGAGCGCCATGCCTTTCGTCGGCAGAGGCTGATTCCATTCATTCATTCATCAAGGAGACGAGCATGCCGCGCAATTCATTCACCAGGCTGCTGGCCGCCGCACTCTTCGGCGCCGGCGCAGTGGCCGCCACCATGGCCGGCGCCGCCGATGCCTATCCGACCCGGCCGATCAAGATCATCGTTCCGGCACCGCCGAGCGGCGCGATCGACATCATTGCGCGGCTGGTCGGCTCCAAGCTCACGACCGCGATGGGGCAACCGGTGATCGTCGAGAACCGGCCGGGCGCATCGAACAACCTCGGCACCGACGCACTCGCCAAGGCGGCACCGGACGGCTACACCATCGGCATCGTGGGCGGCAGCCACGTGATCAACAAGTACCTGTACAAGAACCTCGGCTGGGATCCGGAGAAGAGCTTCGAGCCGATCGTCTACACGCACGAGGTGCCGCTGGTCTTCGCGATCAATCCACAGCTCCCGGCGAAGAACCTGCAGGAGTTGATCGCCTGGATGAAGGCGCATCCCGACCAGGCCAAGGTCGCGACATCCGGTCGCGGCAGCGCCCAGGAGATGGCGACCGAACTGTTCCGCCTCGCCAGCGGCGTGCCGATGCTGATGGTGCCCTACAAGGGCTCGTCGGCCGCGCAGCCCGACCTGATCGCCGGCCGCACCATGCTCTATATCGACACGGTCAGCGCCGAACAGGCGCAGGTCAAGGCGGGGGCGTTGCGTGGCGTGGCCGTGACATCGAAGAAGCGAGCCCTCTCGCTGCCCGACGTGCCGACCGCCGAAGAGCAGGGCCTGAAGGGCTACGAGGCCAACACCAATGGCGGCTTCCTGGCCCCGGCCGGAACGCCGCAGCCGATCATCGCCAAGCTCAACACCGAGATCAACGCGATCCTCAAGCAGCCCGATGTGCGCGAGAAACTGGAGGCCGCCGGCATCGAGGTGCAGGGTGGCACGCCGCAGGAATACGCGGCACGCATCCATGCGGACCTGGACAAATGGGGCAAGGTGGTGAAGGCCGCGGGGATCGAGGCGGAGTGAACCTTTGAGAGGGGCGGCGCCCGCCCTGCAGCGCCGGAGCGACCTGGAACGCATGGCATAGAAGTGGGACACCGGAAGAACAGCCGCGCCCGGCTGATTCCTAACATTCATCTGCCCGCATTCAACGGCGCCGATGTCCCGCAGCGGAATCATCGAGGCCCTTTTTTTCGTTCGATGCGCGCATTCATCTTCAACGAACGAAGCAAGGAACTTGCGATGAACGACGACGCATTGACACGCTGGATCTGCCTGGGCTGCGGCTTTCTCTACGACGAAGCCCTCGGCCTGCCCGAACACGGCCTGCCGGCCGGCACCCGCTGGGCTGACATCCCCGAGGACTGGGTATGCCCCGACTGCGGCACGCCCAAGAAGCATTTCGAGATGGTCGAGCTGCCCTATGCGCCAGGCCAACCCGGCAACGTCGACGCGCTCTGAGCGCAGGTCACCCGGAGTCACACCATGGAAAACAAGAACTTCGTCCTGCGCGCAGCCGATCGCGGCTTCAACCACTTCGTCTCGACCGGCGATGCTTCCTCGTACATCAGCGGCCATCCCGACGGCATGCTGAGTCGCCATTCGAGCTTCAACTTCGGCCCCTGGCAGGACGGCATCGCCGGCTTCGGCCGCGTGCGGGTCTTCGGCGATGAGGTGTTCAGCGGCGCCGGTTGCGGCTACAACATGCACCCGCACCACGACTTCATCATCTGCGCCTTCGTGCTCGAAGGGCAGTTGACCCACATCAACACGGTGGGCAATGTCGACCAGCTGTCGCCCGGTGACTTCTATGCCTTCTCCGCCGGTTCCGGCGGCAAGCATTGCGAGGTCAACCTGCGGCACGAAGACATGAAGGTCATCTACATCTGGATGCTGCCCGACCAGTTGCTGCTGCCGCCGTCATATAGCCGCGCGCACTTCAATCCGCTGCAGCACCGCAATCGCCTGACGACTCTGGTCGGCCATGCCGATGGCGCGCTGCGTGTCTCGCAACGGGTGCGCGTGTCGCGCTTCGTGAGCGACCAGCCGACCGCGATCGACTACATGACCGCCGCGAGCGGCAACGGCGTCTATGTCTTCGTGATCGAGGGCAGCCTGGAATGCGACGACACGCTGCTCGGCCGACGCGACAGCGCCGGCATCTGGGGCGCGGAGCGCCTGCGCCTGCGCCTGCGCAGCGGCCGCGAACCGGCCGACGTGCTGATCGTCGAGAGCGCGCCCTGAGCGCCTGCGCAGCAAGACAAAGACCAGGAGATCCACATGCCGATCGTTCAGCTCCAATATCCGCAGGGCTCGCTCGACCCCGAGCGCAAGGCCAGGCTCGCCGGCCGCCTCACCGACGTCATGCTCGACATGGAGGGCGGCGCCCGCACCGAGGGCGGCATCGCCTTCGCCACCGTGCTCTTCTCAGAGGTGCCGCAGGGCGACTGGTGGACTGGCGGTCGGGCCGACGAGCGTTACGTCCACCCACCGGGCCGCTTCCTGGCACGGGTCAGCATTCCCGAGGGCTACATGAACCAGCAGCACAAGAGCGAGGTCCATGCGGCGGTCACCGCCGCCATCCTCGACTGCGTGGGTGGCGCGCCGGACCCGAAGCGCGGCGCCAGCGTGCAGATCGTGCTCGAGGAGATCACCGAGGGCAACTGGGGCGCGGGCGGCCGCACGATCAGCCTGGCTTCCATTGCAGAGACGGTCGGCCAACCGAAGGATGGACAGCGCTTTCGCTGGGTTCGTTCGTATTTCGCGGCGAAGGCGCGGCAGTTCGCGGCTGCGGGCTATCCGGCGGATGCCGGTGGGTTGCTTCCGGGACCGGATGTGCATTGATTGCCGAGGGCCCGAGACATGGAACAAGACAAGCGAACGCAAACAGCCTTCTGCCGCGTCGATCCCGGATCCATCAAGGCACTGGCCTTCGACATGCAAGGCAGCCTGCTGGATTTCTACGGCACGATCGTCGACGCGGGAACCAGGATCATCGAGAACCGCGACATCGCGGTCGATTGGACCGATCTTCTGGATCGGTGGCGCAAGGCCTACCGCGTGCGCCTGGACGGCATCCTGGCCGGCACGATCCCATGGCAGTCCACCGATGGCATCTATCGGAGCACGCTCGACCTGCTGCTGGGCGACCTTGATTGGGGCAATTCGCTCTCACCGGCGGATCGCGACGAATTCAGCGCTGCATGGTCGACCCTGACGCCATGGCCCGACACACGCCCGGGGCTGGTGCAGCTTCGAAAGCGCTTCAAGCTGACGACGCTGTCGAACGGGTCGATGGCTTCGATCATCAACATCGTCAAGGCGGCGGATCTGCCCTTCGATTGCGTGCTGACTGCTGAACTGGTCGACTCGGCGAAGCCGGATCCCCGGGTCTATGCACTGGCGCAGAAGTCGCTCGGGGTGCGCGCCGACGAGATCCTGATGGTCGCGTGCCACAAGTACGACCTGGCGGCAGCGAAGAAGCTTGGCTTCAGGGTGGCGTTCATTCCGCGGCAGTTGGAGTTCGGTTCCCAAAGCCAGGTGGACGTGGGTGCGGAGGATTACTTCGACGCCATGGCGCCGAGTCTCATTGACTTGGCGGACATGCTTGCTGCAAGTCCTGGTGATGGCTAGTCACCTGTGTCGTCCACGCGAAAAGGACTATTTCGCAGGCGAGAACGAGGTCGGCGCCAGGAACGAACTGGCCATGTTCGCAACGATCGGTCCGGCTGCCTCACTCGCCTTTCTTGCTTCCACCCATTCGGGATCGACGACAAACTTGCCCCACTTGGCCTCACGATCCGCCAGGCTTTCCCAGACGAGCATGTAGGTCAGCGCGTTGCTGTCCGGTCCGATTGCAGTCGTCCAATATCCCAATTGACGAATGCCCAGTCGATTCCAGATGTCCACGGTGTGATCGCGAAATCTGGCAATGACGTCGGGCAGCCGACCGGGCATGGCGGTGTAGATACGCAGTTCATAGATCATCGACATCGGTCCTTGGTTTGTTGCCAGCTGACGAGGTGGCCAGGATAGCGGCGCCGGACTCACTTGGCGATGCCAGCGCTCCACGGGCCGTCGGAACGCAGTCGCATCGAGTGAGCTCTTCGGTTCAGCTGCGTTCGGTGAAGTGCTTCGTCACGACGGCGACCAGCTCTTGAAGTTCGGATCGCTCATCGAAGCGCTCTTCGCGCCGTGCCCTCAGAAAGAATCGCACCTTCGGAAGTGGCGGAAGGGATGGCTTGGACACCACCCGCAGTCCGGGCAGTGCGGCTGCCGAGGCATTGAGACATCCCACGCCGAGCCCGGCCTCCAGCGCGGCCGTGAGCCCGCCGACGCCGGACGCGACATGGCTCACATAGAACGGAATCCCCTTTTTCCGCAGGCTGTCGACGGCCAGGCGATGCAGCCGGCAGGACTCGGGCAGGAGGACGAGAGGCAAGGGGCGCCTGGCAGGCCAATCCGGGCGATCGGCCGCCGTCACCCATCGCAGTGGCTCGACGCCAAGTTCCGTTCTGTCGCGCAGCCGGAGCGACTTCTCACCAGGCAGGCTCATGAGCAGCGCGAGATCCATCTCGCCGCGTTCGTATGCCGCCTGGATCTCGGAACTCGTGCCGATGAAGCTTCGAAGGCGGATGCGGGGACAGTCCTTCACGGCGCGAGCAAGCAGTTGTCCCAGGTCCGCGCTGCGGAAATACCCGGTGACGCCAAAGCCCACTTCGATGTCCTCGGGGATCTCGTGCATGTCGCGCCATGCCGCATCCGACAGGCCGACGATCCTCCTCGCATGGCGCAGCAACTGCAGACCGGCCGCGGTCGGCGAGACGCCGCGCTTTGCGCGCAGCAGCAAGGTCCTGCCGGCGCGGATCTCGAGCTTGGCCAATTGCTCGCTCAAGGCGGATTGCGACAGATTGCGCTCGGGCGCGGCGGCCGTGATGCTCTTCGCATCGACAGCGGCAATGAAGGACTTCAGTTGTTCGACGTCGAAGGCGTGCATTCGATCCCCCTGAATTTCCGATGGATCATAGTTGAACTTCCCGCTTTTCTGGGTTTTGCGCGGCGCGCATGATGAGCCGCATCAACCACAGGAGCCGCCATGCCTCACATCAATATCCAGCTTTCGGGATCGCGTGACCGCGAACTCGGCCGTCGTGCCGCGGAAGCGGTCAGCCGACTGACCGCAGACATCCTGGGCAAAGTCCCGACCGACATGGCCGTGACGCTCGACTACATCGCCGAAGAAGATTGGCTGGTGGGCGGCAAGAGCCTGGCCGAACTGTCCGCTGCATCGTATTTCGTCGAAGTGAGCATCACCGACGAGACGAACACCAAGGCTGAAAAGGCCCGCTTCATCAGCGAAGTCCACAAGGCGATGTCCGCCTTGAGACCGGCCGTCCACGAAGTCTCGTACGTGTATTTGATCGACGCGCGTGCCGCCGCCTATGGATTCGGCGGGCGCACGCAAGAGTGGCGACACCAGAAGGCCGGCGTCTAGCGGATCGCGTCGGCCTGCTCAAGCCGGACATCAGCCCCACCTCGACTCGTGCTTCAAAGGAGATTCGTCATGCTCGACGTCTCGCTCGAAACCGTCGGCCTGCTTGGCCTGATGGTCAGTGTCCTCGCCCACTACGGCATGGCCGTCAGCGGCCGCGCTCCACGTCACGGCGTTGCACGCAAGTCGCTCTGAGCGGTGGGGGGCGGAAGACGCCGCGATCGCCGAACTTGGGTTGGAGGAGCAAAAACAAAGGCCCAGCGCTATCAAATTGATAGCTGCTGGGCCTTATGGATTTTGGTGCCGGAGAGATGAATCGAACACCCGACCTTCTCATTACGAATGAGCTGCTCTACCGACTGAGCTACACCGGCTAAGCCCGCGATTATAGCGTAGGTATCAGGCGTGGTAGCCGGTCACCCGCTCGACCTCGTTCTTCGAGCCCAGCACCACCGCCACCCGCTCGTGCAGCTTCGATGGCTCCAGGTCCATGATGCGTTGGCGGCCGTTGGTGGCGGCGCCGCCGGCTTGTTCGACCAGCCAGCTCATCGGGTTGGCTTCGTACATCAGGCGCAGCTTGCCGGCCTTGCCCGGTTCGCGCTTGTCCCAGGGGTACATGAAGACGCCGCCGCGCATCAGGATGCGATGCACGTCGGTCACCATGCTGGCGATCCAGCGCATGTTGAAGTCCTTGCCGCGCGGGCCTTCCTTGCCGGCCAGGCATTCGTCGATGTAGCGCTTCACCGGGGCATCCCAGTGGCGCATGTTGCTCATGTTGATCGCGAATTCCTGGGTGTCGGACGGTATGCGGATGTCCTCCTGCGTGAGCATGAAGGAACCCTGCTCGCGGTCGAGGGTGAACATCGCCACGCCGTTGCCCACCGTCAGCACGAGGGTGGTCTGCGGGCCGTAGATGCAGTAGCCGGCCGCGACCTGCTTGCTGCCGGGCTGCAGGAAGTCGGCTTCCTGCACGCCGGGGCTGTCCTCGGGCTTCTTCAGCACGCTGAAGATGGTGCCGATGCTGACGTTGACGTCGATGTTGCTCGAGCCGTCCAGCGGATCGAAGAGCAGCAGGTATTCGCCCTGCGGGTAGCGGTTGGGCACGACGTAGATGCTGTCCATCTCCTCGCTGGCCATGGCCGCGAGATGGCCGCCCCATTCGTTGGCCTCGATCAGCACCTCGTTGGCGATGATGTCCAGCTTCTTCTGCACCTCGCCCTGCACGTTCTCGCTGTCGGCGGTGCCGAGCACGCCGCCCAGCGCGCCCTTGTTGACGGCCTGGCTGATGCTCTTGCAGGCGCGGGCGACGACTTCGAGCAGAAGGCGCAGCTGGCCCGGGATGAGGCCGTCGGCGCGCTGCTGTTCGACCAGGTAGCGGGTCAGCGAGATCTTGTGTGCTTGTGGATGAGCCATGAGTTTCCTTTTCTCTTGAAGCCTCAGGCGGCCAGGGCGCGCGTGACGACTTCGTGGGTGTCCTTGCTGAGGTCGGGCCGCGCCGCGACCCGGGCGATCGCCTCGCGCGCGGCGCTGCGATACGGCTCGGCCAGCTTGCTCCAGCGGTCGAGCGCACGCGCCAGGCGCGCCGCGACCTGCGGGTTGATCGCGTCGAGCTCGATCACGCGGTCGCTCCAGAAGACGTAGCCGGCGGCGTCGGGGCGGTGCAGCGCGCCGGGGTTGGCGCCGCAGTAGCTGAAGATGACGCTGCGCGCGCGGTTCGGGTTCTTGATCGAGAAGTCCGGGTGCTTCATCAGCTGCTTGACCAGCGGCAGGATGTCGCCGCCGCGGTCGGGCGCGCCGGCCTGCAGCGAGAACCACTTGTCGATCACCAGCGCCTCGTCCTTGAAGATCGCGTGGAAGCGCGCCAGCGCCTGCGCCGCCAGCGCATGGCCCGATGCGACCAGCGCCGACAGGGCGTTGAAGCGGTCGGTCATGTTGCCGGCGTCCTTGAAGCGCTGCAGGGTCTTGCCGGGCCACACCGCGTCGCCCGAGGCCCTCGCCGCGAGGCACAGGTGGGTGAGGGCGATGCCGGCCAGGGCGCGCCGGCCCGAGGACAGCGGATCGGGCTGGTAGGCGCCGGTGTCGCGGTTGTCCTCGTAGGCCTGTTCCCAGTCGGCGAAGAGCGCGGTCGCGAGCTGCGCCCGCATGGCTTCGCGCACCGCATGCACGCGCTGCGGGTCGACCACGTCCAGCTGTTCGGCGATGTAGGTTTCCGAGGGCATGGTCAGCACCAGCTCCTTGAAGGCCGCATCCAGCTGCGCGTTGCGCAGCACGCCGCGCATCGCCTCGACGAAGGCTTCGTCCAGGGGCTGCTCGGTGCTGCCGCCGGCCGGGCTGGCGATCGCGCGCAGCGCGGCACGCAGCGCGAGGCGCTGGCCGGCTTCCCAGTGGTTGAAGGGGTCGGGATCGCTGGCCAGCAGCGTGAGCAGCTGCGCGTCGGAATAGTCGTGCTCGAGGATCACCGGCGCGCTGAAGCCGCGCAGGATCGATGGCACCGGTTCGGCATCGAGGTTGACGAAGACGAACGCTTCGCTGGCCTCGGTCAGCACCAGCGTGCGGGTGCCCTGGCCGGCTTCGGCCTCGCCCTGCAGCTGCAGCGGCAGTTCGCGTCCGTCGGCGCCCAGCAGGCCCAGGTTCACCGGGATCACGAAGGGCTCCTTGAAGGGCTGGCCCGAGGTCGGCGGGCAGCTCTGCGAGAAGTTCAGCGTGTAGCTGCGCGCGGCGGCGTCGTAGCTGCCGCGTGCCGCGAGCCGCGGCGTGCCGGCTTGCGAATACCAGCGCTTGAACTGCGGCAGCAGCCGCGCCAGCGGCGTGTCGGGATTGGCATCGGCAATCGCCTGCGCGAAGTCGTCGCAGGTCACGGCCTGGCCGTCGTGGCGTTCGAAGTACAGCGTGATGCCGCGCTCGAAGCCCTTGCGGCCGACCAGCGTCTGCATCATGCGCACCACCTCGGCACCCTTCTCGTAGATGGTGACGGTGTAGAAGT
>Ga0265327_10000573_pt1 | contig 62343 bp, 42 predicted proteins | sample 41621metaG_FD_202089 | JGI IMG/M metagenome (GOLD analysis project Ga0265327, IMG submission 202089) | Rhizosphere microbial communities from Carex aquatilis grown in University of Washington, Seatle, WA, United States - 4-16-21 metaG | ecosystem: Host-associated > Plants > Roots > Rhizosphere...
GAAAATTACACATATCATATTCCTCATTCTATTTTTAAATGTACATTCTGTCCAATCGCAGGACGTCGATTTATTATCTTTAAAAAATTGGCAACTGAAAGGATTAGGTCAAAATGCCGAAAAAATAGGTGATACTTATTCTGCAATTGATTATTACAAAGCTTATGTAAAACGAAATCCGAAAGACGAAAAAATTAATTATAAGTTAGCTCAACTTTATTTCAAAGTCCACGATTTTAAAAATGCCAAAACAATTTATTCTCACTTAATAGTTGATCTGAAGTCAAAAAAATATTCAAAAGTTTTTTTGTTTTACGCACAAACATTGAAATCCTTAGGCGAATATCAAGCAGCTTTAACTATGTTTACACGTTATGAAAAAGAAACTAAAAATTTAAAAAACAACAAATTAGAAGTAATGGCATTGAAAAATGAAAAATTAGGATGTAGTACCGCTTTAAACCCAAAAGATACAATTAAAACTATAATATTTCATTTGGACACAACAATCAATAAAGCCGGAATCGAATTTTCGCCGATAATTGTAAGCGATTCTGTATTTGTATATGGCTCATCAAATATGGAATCAATCAATTACTACTCGTTCGAAAATAAAAAAACTGCTGCGATTCGCAAATTTCTTTTGGCAAAACGTAATAAAGATTCTACATGGATTGTAAACGAAAATCCACCTGCACCATTTTTTAATTTCGAAGATGCAAGCACCGGCAACGGCTGTTTTTCATTAGACAAAAAGCGATTTTATTTTACACGTTGCGTCGAAAATTGGAAATTCAAAACTATTTGTCATATTTATGTTTCGGAATTTGCAAATGGCGCATGGCAAAAACCGGTGGCTTTGGGCAAACAAATTAATTTGAAAAATTTTTCGTCAACTCAACCTACAATCGGAAATTGTTATAATAATATATTGGAAGTGCTTTATTTTTCGTCTGATCGGCATGGTGGATTGGGCGGTTACGATATTTGGTTTTCCGTATATAATATCAAATCAAAAAAATATTTCGAACCTCATGCAATAAATGCGCTCAATACTATTGGCAATGAAATGTGTCCTCATTATGACATTGAAACCAAAACGCTTTATTTCAGTTCCGACGGTTTGCCGGGATATGGTGGATATGACATATTTAAATGCAATGGCGAACTTGCTACCTGGACAAAACCTGAAAACCTTGGCTATCCTGTCAATTCGAGTTTCGACGACTTATATTTTACAATAAATGCAAACCAAAAAAATGGATTTTTTACATCGAACAGAACTGGTAGTATTCCTCTAAAAAACGAAAATTGTTGCGACGATTTATTCTATTTTCAAAACCTAACCCAGGTATTAATTTTAGTGCACGGAAAAATTATTCAAAAGAACATTACTGACGAATTAACACATAATAATAAAAATATCAATCAGACTGCTGTACTCGACAGCGCCATGTTGACGCTCAAATTAATCGAAAATCAAATTAACCCGATTGTCATCAAAACCGATGTTACCGATAGCAAAGGCGAATTTCAATTTAACGTCTTGAAAGATAAAACTTATAATATTATTATAAGCGACAAACGCGCAATTGATAGCGTGATTACTTTTAACACCTACAATTTGAAAAGCAACAATTTGCAACTCGATTCCATTCAAATTAAAACAACTTCGGACAAACCGGTTGTATTAAATAATATATTATATGAATTTGATAAATCAGACTTAACATCTGAAACAAAAACATATCTCGACACTGCATTGGTTGTCTTTTTAAATAAATATCACAATATTCAAGTCGAGATTCATTCCTTTACTGACAGTATCGGAACCGACGATTATAATATGAAACTTTCGCAAAACAGAGCTATCAATGTAGTTAATTATCTTATTAATAAAGGAATTAAAAAAAATAGAATTACGGCAATTGGTTATGGTTCAAAAAATCCGGTAGCGCATAATACAAATTCTGACGGCAGCGACAATCCCGAAGGACGAAAATTAAACCGCCGGACAGAATTTGTTATAAAAGGGAAATACTGAGCAATTAATAATTATGTTAAAATCCTGATTTTGGTGTTTGCATATATTCAATGAGTACTCCCAAGCAATACCTTTGACTGTCAGGTTGAATTTCAGTACCATCGCCGGGTACAGTAACCTCTATAATAAAAGTTTTATCTGTTTTTATAGTCAATACTTTATCTTTTGCAAAATTATCGGTAGAATTATCATAAATTAATGTTTTTGCATCATTGTCTTCCATTATTTTATATTGCACATCGCCCAATTCCTTATTATAACATATAGAGATATGGTAATCATCACCAGCCATCGCATTAAACTTAAATTTTGAAGTCGTTCCTTTATAAAATTCAGCGCTTCGCGACTGTCCACTATATTGAAATGCATCAAAATCGTGAAATTTGCACTTTAGAACATGATAACGAATACATCTGTTTTGTGCTGTAACTTTATAACCACTAATGAATACAAATAAAACAGTAAAAACCAATAAAATATATTTTTTCATAAAGACTTGATTATTTAACACCTATTTCGATAATTTGTTTACGAATATTACGAATCATTTCCTTCAATTGATTAAATTGTTTTTCCGTAATCGTATATTCTTGTCCCCCATCAACAATAACCTTATTATCCTTTATTACGGAAGTAGTATTTTTTTGTTTCTCGCGTACACTTAATTGATCATAAATGATTTTTAAATCTTGCAAATTCGTAATTATTGAAGTAAATTGTTTATCATCGGCAAAAAATTCAGCGCATTTCAAAATATTATTAATTCCTTTTTTCAAATTGGCAAGTTGTATAATTTGTGGTGAATTTTTTAAATAAACATCTATTGCATTTGACATGATAAATATTGATTCCACATATCCACCGACGGTTATGTAAATTAACGTTTTGCCATTATCAATTTCGATCAAATGATCAATAATTCGAAAATAAGTTTCGTTAGAAATTTGCTGTAAACTATCAATATTATTAATATTATTTTCTATTCTGCCTGCCATATTTTTATCAAAAACTGATGAAATACCTAACCGTTCAGCTAATTTTCTAACCAACGTAAAATATGTCAACGAAGTTTGATATTGCTTTGACGTAACGCAATAAGCCAAATCAGCAGAATAGCTGCCCAAATTTAACGCTTGATTAGGCGCATCAACCAAATTTTTTAGATTTTCAGTTGGCAATAATAGTCTCTGTTTAAATGTTTTTTCGCTATTAAAAATTACAAGAACTTCGTCTGGCGAAGGTATCTGGTAAAAGACCGTCAGTAGAGGTGTCTCGTTTTCAAATCCGACAGTTTTAGTTTGTTGGTTTTTATTAATATCGTTAAGCCTCAACGAATCCGAGCCTTTGTCGTTTGGCGATTTGTCTTTTGTTGCGCATGAAATTAATGAAATCAATAGTATGCAAACACATATAATCTCCCAAAAGAATAATTTTCGTTTCATATCGTATATTATTTATTAATGCAAATGTACATTTTTTTTAATTCTTTTTCATTGTTATCCGGTAAAAGTTTTTCAAAAATCGTGTAATGCCTGAAATTACTATTAAACCGCTACGCGGTTTCCAATGGGGAGTTACTTAATATTCTACAATAATTTCATCTCATACGTAGATGCTCGTAGAGCATCAAATTATTGTAAAATAATAAAATACACCTCGCGCTTTAGGTCATCGTAGATGACCAATTATTTTTGTCGGACAACAATGAAAAAGAATATTTAATAAGAAAATACAAAGTAATCAATTTAAAAATTCTGCCAGTATTTAAATCTGATGATTCGTTAATTCGTTTTATTTTGCTCGAATAAATAAATATTGTAGTTTTGTAAGAAATACTATTATTTGTTATATTTTGAAAACCATATTAATCATTGATGACGAAGAAAAGCTGAGAACATTGCTTGCACGGATTATAACCTTGGAAGGTTTTGACGTTTTGCAGGCAGTTGATTGTAAAACTGCGTGCAAGAAATTGGGACAAACCAATATTGATGTAGTTCTTTGCGATGTTAAACTACCCGACGGCAATGGCGTTGATTTGTCAAAAAAAATAAAAGAAAAATATCCGTTAGTCGAAATTATTTTGCTGACAGCTTACGGAAATATTCTTGATAGCGTTCAGGCTATTAAAAACGGGGCTTTCGATTATATTACCAAAGGCGACGAAAACAACAAAATTATTCCGCTTATTTACCGCGCATTCGAAAAAGTCGATTTGGCAAAACGAGTGCAGCATTTAGAAAAACAAATTGGTAATAAATATTCGTTCGACAATATATTTGCAAAATCAAAGTCGATGCAAAAAGCAGTCGAATTAATTAAAAAAGTTGCCGAAACTGATACGACCGTTTTGCTAACCGGCGAAACCGGAACAGGCAAAGAAGTTTTTGCACAGGCAATTCATCAGGCAAGCAAGCGAAACAAACAACATTTTGTGGCAATTAATTGTTCGGCATTCAGCAAAGATATTTTAGACAGCGAAATGTTTGGTCATAAAGCCGGCGCATACACCAGTGCGACAAAAGACCAAAAAGGTTTGTTTGAAGAGGCAAATAACGGAACTATTTTTTTAGATGAAATTGGCGAAATGGCTTTAGAACTTCAGGCAAAACTTCTTAGAGTTATCGAAAGCGGTGAATTTATTAAAGTTGGTGAAAGTAAACTAACGAAAGTAAATGTCAGAATAATTGCAGCCACAAACAGAAATTTACAAAAAGAAATTGATGCAGGTAATTTTCGCGAAGATTTATTTTACCGTATTTCGGTTTTCCAAATTACATTGCCTCCATTGCGCGAACGTATTGTTGATATAGAACCAATGTCAATCTATTTTTTAAATCAGTTTGCTACCAAAACAAATAAAAAAATCAAAAGCATTTCCAACGATTGTCTTGAAGCGCTTAAACAACATGCGTGGAAAGGAAATATCCGTGAACTGAAAAATGTAATTGAACGAAGTGTCATTCTATGCGATACTGACCAATTAACAATTGACAATTTGCCTACAGAAATTCAACAATTAGTAAAGGTCGAAACGCAATCAACAAGCGGAAGAAAAACGCTTTCGGCTTTTGATTTAGCAAGCGCAGAAAAACTGCATATTCAAAAAGTCATAAATTACACCAACGGGAATAAAACCGAAACTGCTAAACTCTTGAATATTGCTTTGACTACTCTTTACAGAAAATTAGAAGAATATAAAATTGGTTAATTCAATTTTATGGTTTTCGAGATTGAACATACGCAACCGAAACTGAAATCAACTCTTTTAAAATGTCAATATTAATGTCGGCAAGTTTTTTTACATAGATACAACCTTTGCCGGTTTTAATCTTTCCCATTTTTTGTAATAATGCGGTTTTCTTATCAGGGTCAGCGTAAAGGTAAAGAGAAATTGCCGCAGCCCTTGGCGCAAAACTTACAATTGGCATATCGCCTTCGTGCCCACTTTCATATTTATAATGACAACTTCCAAATCCAACAATACTCGATCCCCACATTTTAGGCTCCAAGCCAGTTTGATTTTGAAAAATTTCGATAAGTCGAAAACAATCGTTTCGCTTTGTATCGTCTGCAACTGTGTTGATAAAATCTACTACACTATTTAAATTCTCTGTTGTTATATTTTGTGCCATTTGATTTAATTTTTAATGTTTAACTTTTCAGTTTCTAACAAGAGATTGACTAATTTTCTTTCTTCTCTGGTCGTTTCCTTTTTGCTTCTGAAATAGATTTGGTAATTGTCTGTCCCTTAATAATCAGGTTTTGATCTTTCACTTTTGTTAATGAGTTTGAATAAGCTTCTGATAAAAGTTTTTTTATATACTTTTCCGGAAAATCTTCTCTTCGTTTAACAAGAATATATCGGTACTGCTTACCATTTCCAAGTAAAATTTTGTCAGGATCAGAAATTTCATTCCCCCAGTAAAAGCCAAAGTGTACATTATAACTGGTTCGTCCAACAGCAATTGAACAAAAGGAATGTCCAACTTTGTCTGTTAAACTCCAGCCTATCGCAACAGCATTATAATTATCGTAAATTAATTCGTTCGTAGTGGGATATAACTCCCATACAAATTCTCTTAACCATAATGCAGTTTCCTGAATATTTAAAGGAAACGGTTTGAGAAATATCAGTAAGTCTGTAGTTTGTTCTTTGCTCATTCGTTATGAATTTGTATTCAAATAAAAAACCGGAATTTCAAAAATTCATGTCGTGCAGCGAAATGAATAATAAATAACGAAATTGAATAGTAAATTGTTGTACTATTTTTGTCCAATTATTTTTTATTAAAACGTGATTGGAAAAACAAACAATAATTTAATATCCTATCAAAACGATAGTCCCGACCCTTTCAAAACGAAAGGGTTTTACTTTTTACATTTTCTTGTTCACCTAATATATTCCACATCTTAAATCAATTAAGTCATCATCATTTTTAACGGAACAGATTTTGGCATACCCTGTCAACAAATGAATAATAAATCGATATTAATAATTTTAAAATGAAGCGAATTTTAATTACGAGAAATCACGAAGTGACATATATTGGAGAGTCATCGCCTGATTTAAAAAACAAATCTGGCAGATATCCAAGTTTGAACAACTTTTACCAAAGAATGCTTTGGTTTTTATCATTACATTTTACTAACAAAAAATTTAAAAAATTTAAATCATGATGACACTTGCTCTTTTACTCGCGGGACTAATAGGTTTCGTTATTTTTTATAAATCGATAAACTTTTTTGAAAAAATCTGAACCATGACAGCATTATTTATTATCTCAGTTTTAGTGTTTGGCTACTTAATTTATGTATTGCTCAAACCGGAAAAATTATAAAAATTTGAAACAATGAACACAGAAATTTTAGGAATTGTTTTGATGTACGGATTGGTATTGGCTTGCGCTATTCCACTTGGTCGATACATCGGTAAAATCTTTACCAACGAAAAAACATGGTTAGATAAATTGTTCAATCCGTTGGATAAACTGTTTTACAAACTAACCGGCATTGACCCCGAAAAAGAAATGAACTGGAAACAACATCTCATCGCGATGTTGACAATCAATGTAGTTTGGTTTTTGCTGGCAATGTTTGTGTTGATGAATATGAGTTGGCTTCCATTAAATCCCGACGGCAATCCATCTATGACCGCCGACACCGCATTTAATACGGCAATCAGTTTTATAAGTAATACAAATCTTCAACATTATTCCGGTGAAACCGGAATGTCTTATTTTGGACAACTTGTATTGATGCTCTTTCAATTTATTAGCGCCGGAACCGGTATAGCAATTTGTGCCGTAGTGTTTATTGCTATGAAAGAAAAAACTACCGACAAACTTGGTAATTTCTACAAATTATTTGTTCGCAGTTGTACACGTATTTTATTACCGCTGGCAATTATCGAAGCATTGGTACTTGCGTTCAACGGTTCGCCAATGACATTTGAAGGTAAAGATAAAATCATTACACTGCAAGGCGATACTGTTCAGGTCAGTCGCGGACCCGTTGCTGCATTTGTAGCCATCAAACAGCTGGGAACAAACGGTGGAGGATTTTATGGCGCAAATTCAGCGCAACCTTTAGAAAATCCCAATTATTTAACAAACATTGTTGAAACTGCAAGCATCATTCTTATTCCGATTGCATTAATATTCGCTTTGGGATTTGTATTGAAACGAAGGCGTTTGGCTTGGACAATTTTTGGGGTGATGACTATCGGTTTCTTGTGTTTCGTTATTCCGACGGTTTATTACGAAATGCAGGGCAACCCATCAATTACCCATTTGGGTATTCAACAAAACTTGGGAAGCATGGAAGGGAAAGAAGTCCGGTTTGGTTCCGCTGCATCAGCATATTGGGCAATCAGTACAACTGTTACCAGCAACGGTTCTGTCAATGCAATGCACGATAGTTTAACACCACTTTCCGGTATGTTTGCAATGCTTGGTATGATGATAAACAGTTTTTATGGCGGTGTTGGGGTTGGTTTTCTTAATTTTTACATCTTTATTATTCTGGCAGTGTTTATCAGCGGATTGATGGTTGGTCGGACACCAGAATTTCTCGGCAAAAAGATTGAAGCCAAAGAAATGAAAATCGCAATGATTATCGCTTTGTTGCATCCACTTTTGATTTTAGCAGGAACAGCAATTGCAAGTCATATATTTGCGCACAATCCAACCGCGTATACAGCTTGGCTCAACAATCCCGGATATCACGGATTCAGCGAAATGCTTTATGAATATACATCATCGTCAGCCAATAATGGTAGCGGTTTCGAAGGACTTGGCGACGGAACTCCATTCTGGAATATTTCGTGCGGAACTGTCATGTTACTTTCAAGATATTTACCTATTATTGGTCCGGTTGCAATTGCAGGAATATTGGCAAACAAAAAATTCGTTCCCGAAAGCGCCGGAACACTAAAAACAGACACGCTGACTTTCGGTTTAATGGTATTTGCTGTAATTATGATTGTTGCAGCACTTGCATTTTTTCCTGCATTAACCCTTGGTCCGATTGCAGAGTATTTTACAATTTATTAATATTTTAAAATTAAAAAAAATGAAACGTCAAAGATATACAGCCATGTTTCAAAAAGATTTAGTTGGCGACGCCGTCAAACAATCTTTTATAAAACTGAACCCGACAATTTTGTATCGCAATCCGGTTATGTTCACCGTTGAAATTGGAACATTCGTTATGCTCATTGTTTGTTTATGGATTTTGTTGGGAGAACATTCTCAAGGAAGTTTTTTGTACAACTTTAGCATATTTATCATTCTGTTGTTTACTGTTTTGTTTGCAAACTTTGCAGAAGCAATTGCCGAAGCGCGTGGAAAAGCGCAGGCAGACAGTTTACGTAAAACCAGAAAAGAAACGCCTGCTAAATTGGTTATGAGCGACGGTCAATTGAAAAAAGTAAATTCGTCTGACCTTAAAAAAGGCGATGTATTTTTCTGTGAAACCGGCGATATTATTCCTACCGACGGCGAAATTATCGATGGACTTGCAACCATTGATGAATCGGCAATTACCGGCGAATCTGCTCCCGTTATTCGCGAGTCTGGTGGCGATAAAAGTTCTGTAACCGGTGGCACAACTGTTTTGTCCGACAAAATAAAAGTGATGGTCAACACATTGCCCGGCGAAAGTTTTCTCGACAAAATGATTGCATTGGTCGAAGGTGCAAGTCGTCAAAAAACACCAAACGAAATTGCGCTTGTTATTTTACTTGCAGCGTTTACCTTGGTTTTTATTATTGTATGCGTAACTCTTCAACCATTTGCAGCTTACGCAAACACACCAATAACCATAGCAGCATTTATATCGTTGTTTGTTTGTCTTATTCCGACAACAATCGGCGGTTTGCTTTCTGCAATTGGAATAGCCGGCATGGACAGAGCATTGCGTGCAAACGTAATTACAAAATCGGGCAAGGCTGTAGAAACTGCCGGTGACCTTGATACTTTGTTGCTTGATAAAACCGGAACAATAACAATCGGTAATCGTAAGGCGACTCGTTTTTATCCTACATCTAATATTGAAAATGATTATTTTGAACGATGCGCCGTTCTTAGTTCGTTTGCTGACGAAACACCCGAAGGGAAATCAATTCTTGAACTGGCTACTGTTACTCCCGGCAGTTTTAAAATTGAAAATCCAAAGTTCATCAAGTTTTCCGCAGAAACACGAAGTAGCGGAATAGATTATGATAACGGCAAATCGCGTATCAGAAAAGGTTCTTACGATGCAATTAAGAAAAAAGTAGAAGACGCAGGAAATAAATTGCCAAAGGACATCGAACTAAATGTACAAGCAATTTCGGAAAATGGTGGAACACCGCTTGTTGTTTGCGAAAATGAAAAAGCAGTTGGCGTAATTGAATTGCAGGATATTATTAAACCCGGTATTCGTGAACGTTTTGAAAGACTCAGAAAGATGGGTGTAAAAACTGTGATGGTTACCGGCGACAATCCACTTACTGCAAAATACATTGCAAATAAAGCCGGTGTTGACGATTTTATTGCAGAAGCACGTCCCGAAGATAAATTGGCTTACATTCGCAAAGAACAACAAGGCGGTAAATTAGTTGCAATGATGGGCGACGGAACAAATGATGCTCCAGCGCTTGCACAAGCAGATGTTGGCGTTGCTATGAACAGCGGAACACAAGCAGCAAAAGAAGCCGGTAATATGGTTGATTTGGATAACGACCCAACCAAACTAATTGAAATTGTTGAAATCGGAAAACAATTGTTAATGACGCGCGGAACGCTGACAACATTTTCGATTGCCAACGATGTCGCGAAATATTTTGCAATTATTCCGGCTTTGTTTATCACGTCTATTCCGGTTTTGCAAGGTTTGAACATCATGAAATTACATAGTCCAGAGAGTGCAATTCTTTCGGCTGTAATTTTCAATGCAATTATTATTCCTTTACTAATTCCGCTTGCTTTGAAAGGCGTGGCTTATAAACCAATTGGTGCGAGCGCTTTGTTACGCAGAAATCTTTTCATTTATGGAATCGGTGGAATTATCGTTCCATTTATCGGAATTAAATTGATTGATTTACTTGTTTCAGTTTTTGTTTAAACAACAAAATTTTAAAAAGACAAAATTAATATTAAAAAATACTACAATGAAAGAGCATATTTTACCCGCAATCCGATTAACGCTTATTTGTCTAATTTTCTTTTCTGGAATTTATACAATTGCAATTTGGGGAATTGTACAATTCGCGCCCAATCATGGGAAAGGCGAAATCGTTACGTACAAAGGAAAAACGTTTTATACCAATGTCGCACAAAATTTTTCGAACGACAAATATTTCTATTCACGACCATCAGCCGCAGGTTATAATGCAACTGCAAGTACCGGAAGCAATAAAGGTCCATCAAATCCAGATTATTTAAAAGACGTCAAAGCAAAGATTGATACTTTTATGGTTCATAATCCTGACGTAAAAAAATCAGAAATTCCTTCGGATTTGGTAACTTATTCAGGTTCTGGTTTAGACCCGCATATTTCTGTTCAGGCAGCGCTTGTGCAAGTTAAAAGAATTGCTAAAATCAGAAATTTGAAAGAAGATAATTTACAAAAACTTATTGCACAAAACACAGAGAAACCCTTGTTGGGTTTATTCGGAACAGAACGAATAAATGTTCTGAAACTCAATATTGATTTAGATAATCTTAAATAATTTTTTAGTTAAACAAATTATATTTTAAAAGCCATGAAAAGTTTATTTTTAATAATTCCTTTTTTGTTGTTCAATCTCAATTCTAAATTGATTGCGCAAAAAATAAATGAAGGTATTTATTTGTCAGCAAATGATTTTACAAACAATAAAATTTCGTTTGTAAATAATCCAACTAACAAAAAATACAAGTTCCATTTATATGAAATTTTTAATACATCGAGTGTAAAAATTATTATCGACGATAAAACTATTACACTAAACAAAGATTCAATTTTTGGTTATTGCGATGATAAAAATATCAGCTACCGTTTCTATAAAAAAGCCGTATATAAAATAATTAATCCTGCGGAAAAAATTTTATTGTATAGCAAAACTTCGATAGAAGGTACTACAAAAAATCATCACTCTGTAACAAAATATTTTTTCAGCGAAACTGCAAACGCGCCTATTTATTCACTTTCTAAATTGAATTTAAAAACAGTTTTCGATAAAAATGCATATTTTCATGAACTGTTGAATGTCTATTTTGAAAGCGATAACGAACTAACATCTTATGACGGTGCAAATAAAATTTATTTGTTGAACCGTATTTTTGAAGAAAGTAAACAACAAATGTGTAAAACCAATAATAAATAAAATTAACTAAAATTAAATTCAAATGAAATCAGTAGTACTCTTTTTATTAGTAAGTGTAATTAGTATCAATCTATTTGCACAACAAATTACCGAACCAGAAAAAATTCCATTCGATGGAATAGAAACAGCTTGGCAAAACGGCAGCGATCGGAGAGATTCGTCAGTATTCAAAGACATGAAATTTTTCACGCCCAGTTTATTAATGGATATTGCTTACACACATTCGTTCAATAATCCAAACGATAATACTGTTGTTGGGTCAACAGCTTTGGCACGTAACAACGAAATCCAGCTAAATGCGTTCCATTTTGGTGGCGACTTTAGTTATAATGGAGCAAGAGCAAGGTTTATGACACAATTCGGAATGCGCTCAATTGTCGTACCCCGCAACGATTTAAGTCCATATCGCGGACAATATCAATTAGCCAATGTGTATCGCTATTTGAGCGAAGCAAATGTGGGTTATCATTTCAATAAATGGTACGGAATAAATATTGACGCCGGTTTGTTTATGTCATACATAGGTTTAAATTCTTATTATCAACCTGAAAATTGGGAATATCAGGCGTCATTTACGTCAGATAATACGCCTTGGTTTTTTAATGGAATACGCATACAAATTTTCCCGACAAAATTCTTGAAAATTGAACCTTGGATTATTAATGGATGGCAAAGTTATGGTATGTTTAACACTATGCCCGGTTTTGGCGGAAATATCACTTGGATGCCCAGCAGTAATTTCAAAATATTAACAAATGATTATTATGGTACAGACGCCGCTGGATTACCCCAAAGAAAACGTTTTCATTCAGACAATAGCTTATTGGTTAAATACCTTGATAACCCAAAATCTAATGGAATAAGCAAGATGGCATTTTCTTTAACAGGAGATATTGGCTTTGAAAAAGGAGGGGGAGTAAATGGTTTCAAAAATGGTGATAGTATTCAAGGGCCGGCACAATACTTTGCAAGTGCTATGTTTTATAATCGTATTTGGTTTGCTAAAAACAAATTTGCATGGACAATTGGCGGCGGTGTAATGACAAATCCCGGAAGATATTTGGTTTTATATCCTACAGGACAAGCAAGCCCATTGCCAAATCCTAATAATCCGACGCAAACCGAAGGTGCATTTCCATTTAGTGCAAACCCGGGAGATCAATTTCATGGATGGGATGCTTCAACAAATTTTGATTTTATGCCAAACCAAAGTTTTACTTTTCGCATTGAATTAGTTACGAGACATTCAAGCGTTCCATATTTTGCAGGAAGCGGCGGCGTTACATCGCAAACGGGTTATTCAACAACTCCGTTAGACCCAAGCTGGCGCCCCGATTTAGTAAAGTCGGAAAACAGAATAATTTTTGCATTGTTATTTAGATTATAACAGATTTTGTTATAAAAAAGTCAATATAAAATAAATATTCGTAAATTAGTTTGTTTTTATTTCTAACACATTAAAATTAAAGAATGTCGGACAGTGAACAAAATACACAACATTTTCTTGACTTGATTCAAAGTTCGAGAAGAGGTAAGTTTAAAGTCTATATCGGCATGAGCGCCGGTGTAGGTAAAACTTACCGCATGTTGCAGGAAGCACATACTTTGTTACGAAATGGAATTGACGTCAATATTGGTTACATCGAAACGCACAACAGAAAGGAGACAAACGTTTTATTGGAAGGTTTGCCGATAATTCCACGCACCAAAGTTTTTTACAAAGGAAAAGAATTAGAAGAAATGGATATCAGGGCTGTAATTAATTTACGGCCTGAGGTCGTTATAATTGATGAGTTGGCGCACACCAACATCGAAGGAAGCGCAAATGAAAAACGCTGGCAGGATGTTTTAGAAATTTTGAATGCAGGAATAAATGTTATCAGCGCGGTCAATATTCAACATATCGAAAGTCTGAATGAAGAAGTTAAAAAAATTACCGGCGTCGAAGTAAAAGAAAGAATACCCGATAAAGTAATTGCTTTGGCCGACGAAGTTGTTAATATTGACATGCCAGCCGACGAATTAATTACGCGTCTGAAAGAAGGGAAAATTTACGATACCACTCAAATTGAAACAGCGCTAAATAATTTTTTCAAGTCGGAAAATATTTTGCAACTCCGTCATCTGGCATTAAAAGAAGTTGCGTCGCAAGTCGATAGAAAAGTCGAAACGGAAATTCCCAAAAACGCTGCTTTACGCCACGAACGTTTTCTGGCGTGCATCAGCAGCAACGATAAAACCGCGAAAGAAATTATCAGAAAAACTTCGCGTCTGGCAAATTACTATAATTGTAAATGGGCGGTGCTTTATGTACAAACGCCAAAAGAAAGCGCTGATAAAATTGCATTGGACAAACAACGACATCTGATAAATAATTATAAATTTGCAACTGAACTGGGCGCCGAAATAATTATTAAAGAAAGTAAATCGGTGGCGAAAACAATTGCCGAAGTTGCCGAACAAAAGGAAATTACAACTATTTGTATCGGCAAACCGCATTTCAATCTTTTTACAATTATTTTGGCATCAAATACTTTTAGAGAATTATTGAAAAAAATAAAATCATTGGAAATTGATATAATAATTTTGTCATGAAAATTAAAGCAAAACTAACATTAGGTGTAGGATTATTATTCATGTTAATCATCCTGCTTGCAATATTAGGTTCGTATAATATAAGCTTACTTAGCAAAGACACACAAAATATTCTGGTAGCAAATTATAATACGCTCGATTATTCGCGGTGGATGCTTATTGCGTTGGACGAAAATATTGCGTCGCCTAAAAGTATTGATAAGTTTACCGACAATCTTGTTAAGCAACAACATAATATTACCGAACCGGGCGAAAAAGAATTGACAGAAAAACTTACAGTCGATTTTGAGTCGATTAAAAAAAATCCAAAAGACAGTTTGCTGTATATTACCATCAGAAAAGATTTGACTGATATAATGTATTTAAACATGGAAGCAATTGTACACAAAAGCAATATTGCCAAAGAAACTGCTGAAAAAGCAATTTATTGGGTGGCGTTAACAGGAACAATTTGTTTTCTGATTGCATTTTTCTTGTTGTTCAATCTTCCATCAAGTATTGCCGATCCAATCAGAGAAATAACCGAAAGCATAAAACAAATTGCAAATAACAATTACAAAGAGCGCGTTGAGTCCGATTATCAAAATGAACTTGGCGAAATGGCTTACGCATTCAATGTTATGGCAGAAAAACTTGAAGAATATGACAACAGCAACCTTGCCAAAATATTATTTGAGAAAAAACGCATCGAAACATTGATAAATAATATGCACGATCCGGTTATAGGATTAGACGAAAATAAAATTATTCTGTTTGCAAATGACGAAGCTTGTAAAGTCGCCGCGTTGAATAGAATAAATATCGTCGGCAAAAATGCGAAGGACATTGCTTTAAAAAATAATTTGATAAATAATTTGTTGCAGGATTTAATTGCTTTTGATGAACCGTTAAAAAAAGTTGCCGATAAAACATTAAAAATAAATGCCAACGGCAAAGAAAATTATTTTGACAAAGAAATTATTGACATTAATATTACACCGACCGGTGAACAAATTTCGAAACACATTGGTCATGTAATTGTGCTTAGGAATATCACAACGTTTAAAGAATTGGATTTTGCTAAGACAAATTTTATTGCAACAATTTCGCACGAATTAAAAACGCCAATTGCAACCATTAAAGCAAGTCTGCAATTGTTGGAAAACGAAAAAATTGGCAATTTAAACGTCGAACAAAAACAACTAATTGCAAGCATTGACGACGACAGTAATCGTTTATTAAAACTTACCGGCGAATTGCTTAATTTGTCGCAAGTCGAAACCGGAAATATAAAACTCTCCATACAACAAAGCGATGCAAGTAAAATTATTAATTATGCAATTGAAACAGTGAAAATTCAGGCTGCTCAAAAACAAATCAAATTAGAAGTCAAGATTGAAGAAAATCTACCATTGGTCAAAGCCGATGCCGAAAAAACTGCTTGGGTATTAGTTAACTTATTGATAAATGCGATTCATTATTCGTTTGAAAATAGCGAAATTATTGTCGAAGTGAAAAAAGATAATGACAATGTTGTTTTTTCTGTACAGGATTTTGGCAAAGGCATTGAACCGAAGTATAAAGACAAAATTTTCAACCGTTATTTTCAAATACCCGGTAGTAACAATTCGGGAACCGGCTTAGGTCTTTCCATCAGTAAAGAATTTATCGAAACACAAGGCGGAAAAATAACTTTTGAAAGTGAATATGGCACTGGAAGTACATTTACAATTCTGTTAAAAATCTGATAGATTAAATGCAAAATGTACAATACAAAAAAAAATAGATAACCAATTATCATACAATGAAACTTTATTTGTCTTTTGCTTTACAAATCTGATCATGAATTTTTTTTGTCGATTAATTTAAGGTGTTTATCGATTATTTGTACAAACATTCATATTTTTTTAATTTCTTTGCAAACTTAAACGAAAAAAATATGAGTAAATCCGATTCAAAACAAGTTAAGGGAAAACCATCCAAACCTAATGTTTTCAAAATACTAAAACCATACTCTCGTATGGTGGCTTTACTAATCTTTATGGCTTTGTTAAGTAACAGTATTAACCTGTTAATTCCAAAAATTATAAGTCGGGGAATAGATGCTTTTTCGGCAAAGCAATTTGATATGGAAAAAGTAATTATTGAATTTTTAATTGCCACAATTGCCATTTCTATATTTACATACTTACAAACCATCATTCAGACTTATGTTTCGGAGCGTGTGGCAAAAGATTTACGCACCCAATTGTCTGAAAAAATTTCGCGTCAAAGCTATACTTATATTCTAAAGTCAAACCCATCAAAGTTATTAACAAATCTCACTTCGGACATTGACTCAATCAAGATGTTTGTTTCGCAAGCCTTTGTTGTTATTGTTTCGTCGGTATTTGTTATTATTGGTGCGTGTATTTTACTTATTACCATTAACTGGAAATTGGCGTTGGCAATCATTTCAATCGTTCCAATAATTGGCGGAACTTTTTTTATCGTACTCCGCAAAGTGCGCGTTTTGTTTAAACGCGGCAGGGAAATAATTGACATGCTCAACAAAATTATTAACGAAAGTATCATTGGCGCTGCGTTAATACGAGTGCTTAATTCGCAGCAGCCGGAAACCATAAAATTTCTCGAAACCAATATGGAGTCCCGCAATCTGGGGCTGTCCATTTTAAAATTGTTTACGACACTCATTCCGGTTATTATGTTTGTTTCGAATATGGCAGTTGTAACGATTCTTGCGCTCGGCGGCTATTTTGTTGTAGCAGGTACCATGTCGCTTGGTAATTTTGCGGCTTTCAACAGTTATCTTTTGCTTCTGATATTTCCAATTCTTATGATTGGTTTTATGAGTAACATTATTGCACAGGCTTCAGCGTCATATCAAAGAATACATGACGTTTTGAAATCACCGGAAAGCAAAGATACCGGTACAATTTTCAGTGACATCAAAGGCGATATAAATCTTAATAATGTTTCGTTATTTTATGACGACAAACCGGTTTTGAAAAACATTTCGTTTTCGGTGAAAGCCGGAAGTCGCACTGCTATTATCGGACCGACGGCTGCCGGCAAAAGTCAATTGTTGTATTTGTTGACAAACCTGATTTCTCCAAATTCCGGCTCAATTGAATTCGACGGAATCAGCATAGATAAATACACGAAAGAATTATTTCACAGCAAAATAGGTTTTGTTTTTCAGGACAGCGTAATTTTTAACATCAGCCTGCGCGAAAATATTGCTTTCAACGACAAAGTTACCAACGAGTCATTGGAAAAAGCAATTGCGACAGCCGAACTGACTGATTATATCGAATCGTTGCCGGAAAAGTTAGATACGATTGTGTCCGAGCGTGGCACAAGTCTTTCCGGTGGACAGAAGCAGCGGATTATGCTGGCACGCGCGTTGGCAATAAATCCCAAAATTTTACTTTTAGACGATTTTACTTCGCGGGTTGATAAAAATACCGAAAGAAAAATTCTTGAAAATCTTGATAACAATTATCCGGATTTAACGCTTATATCTGTCACCCAAAAAATAACACCCGTAAAACATTTTGAACAAATTATTCTAATAATGGAAGGCGAAGTAATTGCTACGGGCAAACATCAGGAATTAAAAGAAAGTTCGCCTGAATACATTCAAATTTACGAGTCACAAAAGAGTACGCAGCATTATGAACTATAATTTAAATCAAACATCAGTCGAAACTGCGCCGAAAAAATCGACGCTTTCGTCGCTCAAAAAATTAATGAGTCTTATTGGTGAGGAGCGCCGCAATCTCATCATTGCTTTTATCGCTATACTTATCAATGCTGTATTAAGTTTACTTGGACCTTATCTGGTTGGACATACAATTGACAAGTATGTTCAGACCAAGCAATTTCATGGCGTATTGGTATTTGCTGCAATTTTGGTAACGCTTTACATTATCGCTTTTTTTGTAAACTATACACAAATGCGTATGATGGGCGGCATCGGGCAAAGAATGTTGTACAGTTTGCGAAATGCCGTTTTTAACAAACTTCAGGAATTACCTTTAGATTTTTTTAATCAAAACAAAGCCGGCGACCTTATATCGCGTATTAACAATGATACCGATAAAGTGAACCAGTTTTTTTCGCAATCGCTCATGCAATTTATTGGTAGTCTTATTATGATGGTCGGCGCCGGAATTTTCCTGTTAAGTATTAATTTCGATTTAGGATTGGCTGCATTAGCACCTGCACTGATTGTCTGGATTATAACCAAAGTAGTTTCGCCTTGGGTAAAACAGCGAAATGCAGCAAGTATGAAAAGTACCGGTAGTTTGAGCGCCGAAATACAGGAAAGTCTTGCCAATTTTAAAGTAATTATTGCTTTCGACCGACGCGACTATTTCCGTAAACGTTTTGAAGAAGCAAATAAACAAAATTACACCAAATCTATACAAGCCGGAATTGCAAATAACATATTTATGCCGATATATACATTGGCTGCAAATTTGGGTCAACTCATCGTTCTTTCGTTTGGAATATACTTAGTTATGAAAGGCTCTTTTACACTCGGGTTGCTTATCAGTTTTATTGCCTACATCAACAATTTTTATAATCCGTTGCGACAGTTAGCAGCTTTGTGGGCTAATTTTCAAGTGGCAATGGCAGGATGGGACAGAATTTCGCAAATATTATCGCTCGAAAACAATTTACATGTTGACGAACAAGCAAATTGCAAATCAAGCGAATCATATCTTTCGTTTCGAAACGTTTCGTTTTCTTATCCAAATGGAAAAGAAGTTTTGCACAAAGTAAATTTCGATTTGGAAAGAGGAAAAACTTACGCTTTTGTTGGACCAACCGGCGGCGGCAAAACAACAACAGCATCGCTAATTGCACGTTTGTACGATGCTACGCGTGGAATTATTTATTTAGACGGCGAAGACATCCGTTCGTTTGAACACAGCGAACGTAGCAAAAAAATAGGATTTATTCTTCAGGAACCATTTTTGTTTACGGGTACTGTGCGCGATAATATATTGTACGGAAATAGCGAATTCCAACACTTCACCAACGAACAACTTTCGCAGGCAATTAAAGAATCGGGGTTAGAAAATTTATTGGAACGGTTTGATAATGGATTGGATGCAAAAGTTCAAACAACCGGCGACGGAATCAGTTTAGGTCAGAAACAACTGATTGCTTTTATGCGCGCCGTTCTTCGTAAACCCGAATTACTGATTCTGGACGAAGCCACTGCAAACATTGATACTGTTACCGAACAATTACTTGATGACATATTAAAGAAACTTCCAGAAGCAACCACGCGCGTAATTATTGCGCACAGGTTAAACACCATCGAAAATGCCGATGAAATTTTCTTTGTAAATTCGGGCGAAATAATTCCCGCCGGTTCACTCGACCATGCTGTTAATTTGCTTTTGCATGGAAAAATGGAAAGTTAAATGTGTAATTAGAGATTTGGATTAACTCAAATACTATTTTATTCCGGTTTGTAAACTTTTTTATCGTAAACCGTAATTCCTTTTTCGGCAAGTTCAACCATTTTGGCGTAAAGTTCGGGCGATTTTGCAGTGAAATATTTTACACCATTCGTTTTAAAATTGTTAATTATTTCTTTTGGAATGTATCGTTTAAAATAACCTGCCATATCTTTAAAGTGCGTTTGTGCGTGAGCAGCTTTGGTTTTGACAATAAATTCTTTGCCTTCACTATCAATCACGCGACCGTCAAAAATTTCGTCGGTTCTGGTTTGCACCGGAAACTTCGAATCCATAATATCTTCGGCGCAATGAATAAACGAAAGACATTCGCCGGCGTGTAATCCAAGACCAACAATTATTCCGTTATAATGCACAATTTTATAATACGGACTTTTGTCGCCGCAAGGGAAAACCGAATTTGGATGTTCGTCCAACAACTCGTGTGCATATTTACCAATCGCGACAATCGAATTGGTTGGGTGCAAACTGCGAACGCTTAATTTATTTCTGCGGACAAGTTCCGGCAACAATCCCATCGTGGTTGGCGAACGACGGACATTGAAAACGCCACCTTGCCTCAAATAATCTTCGGCACGTCCGTTGTGATGCGTACATGGAAAAAGCAACGTACCTTCCGCGCCAACTGCGTCTAACAAAATTGCAATAACTTGATCTGCCGGAAAAGCCAGATTCATATTATTAATTGAACTATGGACAAACACTACCGAACCTTTTTTGATGTTCATCTGCTTATCAACAATATCGCGGAATTTTTCGGAGGTTAAAGACGGCGTCAATTTTTTTTTAACAAGACGGTATCTGGATTTAACGAAAGTATAAAGTTTTTTAGGCAATAAAACGTTGGCAATTTTTTCGACAATCATATTTTCTATTTTTACGATTAACTTTTCTTTACGATTGCCATTATTTGATCAAAACTATTTAGGTCTTTTATGTCTTCGTAATCAATCGACAAATCAAATTCTTCTTCGAGCGCCGATATGAAATTTATCAATCGCAACGAATCGTAAGTATATAAATCTTTCAATTTGGTTTTGTTGGTAACTGTGTTTTCGTTGACTTCGAAAACCGAAGCAATTACTTTTTTAAGACGTTCTTCCATAATTTAATTGTATGTAATTTATTGTTGACATTTCGAGTTGCGACAAATCAATTTTGTAATTGGTTATTTCGTCAGTTTTGTTTACGACTTCGAAACCGGCTTTGTCATAAAAATCGTAAACTTGATCGTTCTTTGCGGTTTTAATAAATTGTGTGTTGACAATTTTAATTCCGTTTTTTTTGCAATGTTCAAACAGACATTCCATAATTTTAAATTCGACGTTTCGACCAATAATTCTGCAACTCATCAAAAACGAATCGATGTCTGCAATGTTGCCGGAATAATTTAAAATGCAAAGCGCAGTTATTCCGTTGTCGCCAAATTTATCGCGTACATTAAACGCAAACACGTCCGAAGTCGGATTGTTCATAAACGATTCGATTTCGGTTTCTGTGTAACGTTTTGTAGTCAGATTAAACTGATTTGTCTTTTGCGTCATTTGCGAAACTCTGGCAATTGTATCAACGTCATTCAAAAAAACGTCAACAATAATATCCAATTGACCAATGTATTCGTCCAACGAATTAAACTGTTGCTTTTCTACATTTCTACTGAGTTGCTGTTTGTACATTTCGGCGCGTTTCAAATCTTCTTGCGTAATATTGCCGGAGTAAAACATGTTCATCAAATCGCGGAGCTGCGACGGATAATCGAAAATATTTTTCGGGACTTGCAACGTTTCCACTTCGGGCATTTGTTCTTTAATCAGATTGATTTCGAAATCCGAATCGTCAACAAATACAAGGCTGTCAGTACCAAGGTTTAATTCCTTGGCAATCGATTTTAAGTTGCTGACTTTATCGTTCCAGTTGACTTTCTTGATTGTAAAATATTCGTCTTTCAAAACCATGTCTTTGTGATTTTGCAATACTTCATCAACATCAGCCGGATTGTTTTTGCTGCACAATGCAAGCAATACGCCTCGCTTTTGCAAAGTCAAAGCCAATTGCTGAATCTCGTGATAAATCAATCCTTCCTTATCATGTGCCGACATTTGAATGGACTTAAAACCGTCTTCGCCAATTATTCCTTTCCAAAGCGTGTTGTCGCAATCGAGCACCAAAACTTTTTTTGTTTTACCGCTTATATTTCTGATAATTGGCGAAATGAATTGAACGTATTGTTTAAAAAAATCGACAGTATAAAAAATTTTGTTGACATAATAATTTTTCCAGTTAATGCATTTATCTAAACCGATAGTATTAAAAATCTGATTTGCATCAACAAGTTTAAAATTCTTCTGATGGTTTTGTCTGACGTAACTGTTTAACGATTCGCAAAAATCATTTAGTCCGACATTCGTTTGCAAATCGTTATTAAATGCGGAACATGAAAATGAATTGAAAATTACCTGCGGAACATTTTCGAGATTTTTAAACAACAAATCAATTTCGCCAATAAATTTTTGTTTCAGTTCAACAATTTGTTCCGGCGTCAAACTAAAAAATTTGTACTGGAAACCGTCAAAATAATTTATCAATTCCCAAAAAACAATAACCAATTTTGAGTTCGAAACAAGTTGCGCGTCTTGCAAAATATTGTCATAATTACCGATAAAAATATTGGGATTCATTTTTTCGCTACGCAATGAAAATTCCAGAATTTCTTTAAACTGATTTACAGTAATGTTTGATAAAACTGAAATTTCGAAAGACGGAAACAATTGTACTGCGTCAAACAATTCTTTGTTCTTCGCAAGAATTTCGTAATATTTCAGATTGTTCATATTCATCATAAATTCGATAGAATGTCGTCATTAAACCCAATGCAAAGTTAGCACATTTTACAATTATTAAAAAAGGAATATCTGCGCAAAAACAAAATTTGTATTATAATTTTGAATTTATATCTTTGTAGAATAAGTAGCAAACAAATCAATGCAACAAAAATTTTACATTTAACAAATTGTAAATTAACGCTTATGACTCCAGCAATTTTCCAAACAAAACGTGTAAAAGATTTACTTGACGAAGTAGATGCCGAAAACGAAGGTCCCAAAATGAAAAAAACGTTGGGCGTTTGGCAACTTATATTCCTTGGCATCGGTGCAATTATCGGCGCAGGGCTTTTTGTTCGAACTGCCGCTGCTGCCGCTAATAATGCAGGTCCATCGGTAACACTTGGTTTTATTGTTGCCGGTGTTGGTTGCTTGTTTGCCGGTTTGTGTTATGCCGAGTTTGCTTCGATGATTCCGATTTCTGGTAGCGCCTATACATATTCGTACGCAACCATGGGCGAATTGGTGGCATGGATTATCGGCTGGGACTTGGTTTTGGAATATGCTCTTGGCGCAGCAACCGTCAGCATTGCATGGAGCGAATATTTAAACAAATTATTGGGATATTTCGATTTGCGTATTCCGTTTGAGTGGAGCCATTCGCCTTTTGACGCAGCGGTCAATGCGTCAGGGCAAATAATCGGACATGGATTTATAAATTTACCAGCATTAGTTATTGTTTTTTTATTGACTTGGTTGCTTATCCAAGGCGTGCGCGAATCGTCGCTTGTAAATGCAGTAATCGTTATCACTAAAGTTACGATTGTTTGTCTGTTTATCGTTTTAGGTTGGCATTTTATGAAACCAATCAATCACATTCCGTTTATACCGGAACCGACTATTTTTAAAGATGCGCAAGGAGTTCCGCACAATTACGGTGGAATACTCGGAATATTGGGTGCGGCGGGCGTTGTGTTTTTTGCATTCATTGGTTTCGACGCAGTTTCGACAGCAGCGCAGGAAACTAAAAATCCTAAAAAAACTATGCCAATCGGAATTTTAGGTTCGTTGGCAGTTTGTACAGTTCTTTACATATTATTTTCTTATGTTTTGACAGGCATCGGAACAATAAACGATTTCCGTACCGTTGGCAAAGAAGCTTCGGTAGCCTTCGTCATACAAACATACATGACCGAATATGGCTGGCTGGCAAAATTGGTAACAGTCGCAATTCTTGCGGGTTTTTCGTCGGTAATTCTGGTTATGCTTTATGGACAATCGCGCGTTTTTTATTCCATGAGCCGCGACGGATTGGTACCAAAAATATTTTCTGACATTCACCCCACGCATGGAACGCCATACAAATCGAATATGTTATTTTTTATTTTCGTCGGACTTTTTGCAGCCTTCGTTCCGGGCGACATTGTTGGCGACATGACCAGCATCGGAACATTGTTTGCATTTATTTTGGTTAGCGCTGGTGTTTGGATAATGCGCAAAACTAATCCACAGATTCCACGTGGATTTAGAACTCCATTTGTACCGGTAGTTCCGATACTTGGAATTATTGTTTGTGGCGCAATGATTTATGGATTGGGTTTACCAAACTGGTTGCGTCTTGGTGCATGGATGTTGATCGGTTTTGTAATTTATTTTTCGTACAGCATCAAAAAAAGTAAATTGAGGAAATAATTTTGAAGTTCAAACTTTGACAGGTTTTAAAAACCTGTCAAAGTTTTTTAATAAATTTGAAATGATAAAAATTAACTTTACGGTTAATCAAAAAAAATACAACATCGAAGTTGACGACTCTCTTCGATTAATCGATATTTTACGCGAAACATTAGGTTTAACAGGCACAAAAGAAGGTTGCGGAATTGGCGAATGTGGTGCATGTACAATTATTATGAACGGCGATGCAATTAACGCTTGTCTGGTGTTGGCTTGTCAATGCGACGGTACAGAAATTGAAACCGTAGAAAGTCTCGAAAAAAACGGATTGTTGAGCAAATTGCAGCAATCGTTTCTGGAGCACGGCGCCATTCAATGCGGTTACTGTACGCCCGGAATGTTGATGAGCGCAAAAGCATTGCTCGATAAAAATTCAAATCCAACTGACAATGAAATAAAAGAAGCGCTCGAAGGAAATTTGTGTCGTTGTACAGGATATATTCCAATTATCAATTCGATAAAAGAAAGTTTTGAAAAAAGTGCGTCAAAATAAAATTTAAAAAAATGCACCAAACAAACAAAAAATAAATATGGAAAATTTACTAATTCATAGGTTATTGATTATATTTGTAAGATAAAATTGTTTGCGTAAGAATATTTGATGGAATGTTTTTTGTCGGATATTCAAAATTGAATTATACAAATTAATCTATAAATTAAAATGTCAACATTTTCCTTTAAAATGGGAACTTTTGCAAAGTGTGCGTTTTTATTAAGCATTTTACTTTTAAACTGCGAACTTTCAATTTGTCAGGTAAACGAAAAACAATATGATAGTTTGGTTAGTCTTACAAAAAGTCCGGTTGATACAATAAAATTAAATGCACTAAAAAAATTGACTTGGGAATGTCGGTTAACAAAACCATTGCAAGCTTTCGAATTTGGTTTTGATGGACTTGAAATTGCTGAAAAATTAAAACAATTTGCTGATATAGCTGAACTCCACAATTACATTGGCGTCATCGCAATTAAAGTTTCAACTTTCGATAAAGCTAAAATTCATGTTCAAATAGCAAAAAAAATTTCAGAAAATATAAACTTACCGGAACAAAAAGCGTATGCAATCAACAATTTAGGCGACATTTACAACAAAACCGGAAAATCTGACTCAGCTATAATTTTACTTACTGAAGCCATCAAAATTTTTAAGTCAATCAATAATTTACGTGGACTTGCTTATGCGTATAATCAAATTGGATTGACATTGTGTTCGCAAAAAAAATACGACGATGCAATACATTATCATAAACTTGCGCTCGAAATTAGAGAAAAACAAGACTATAAACTTGCTATCTTAGCGTCAAATTATAATCTCGGACTTGATTATTTAGGAAAAGGTCAATTTCTCATCGCTCGAAATTATTTTGAAAAAATGGGAGTTCTCGTTCGGCAAGTTCAGCCAGACTTCAGTGCGGCGTCGTATTTAATATACATCGGCAAAACATACCAGGGCGAAAACAATTCGTCGGTTGCAATAAAATATTACAAATGGGGTTACCGTCTTGCAGACTCAGCAAAACTGTTTATCGACAAGCGTGACGCGGCTTATGAATTAAGCAAAATTTATAATCTTCAAAATGATTGTAAAACGGCTTTAGCTTATTTTCAGATTTACAAAACAATGGACGATAGTGTTAAAAGTTCAAATTTAAATGCCGAATACAAACAACTCGAAATGAAAATTATGTTCGGACAGAAATATAAATACATGGAGTTTAAACTTCAGCAAGATATTGATAAAAATAATATAAAACTTTATTGGAATAAAATTCTTATAAATAGTTTTATCGCTTTTTTTGTTGTCCTTTTGACATTTATAATTATTCTCGCTTTTAGTTTTAAAACAATTGCAAAAAAAAATAAACAACTATTATTGCAAAAGGTCGATATTGAAAATAAAAATCAGGAACTGTACGCACAGAACCAACATATATCAAATCAGAGCGAAGCAATTATGCAGCAGCGCGACGAATTGGAAATTGCCAATGCAACAAAAGACAAATTCTTTTCAATCATTGGTCACGATTTACGTGGACCTATTGGAAACATTCAAACATTTTTTAATTTAGTAGTGGAACATTACAAAGACGAAATTGATCCGCAATTAATGAAAATATTTTCGTCGGTAAACGCTTCGGCGCAACAAACATACGCGTTATTAGATAATCTTTTAACTTGGGCAAGGTCGCAAAGAGGAACGCTGGATTTTATTCCACTAAAAAATAATCTTTTTATTGTTGTCGAAAATAATCTTCATTTATTACAGGCAAAAGCGAGTGAGAAAAAAATAACAATCAGTAACTTGCTGCCAAAAGAATTGATTTGCGAATTTGATTTTTACATGATTGATACTGTCATTCGAAATTTGTTGAGCAACGCAATTAAATTTACGAATATCGACGGCAAAATTAATGTCGAAGGCAAAATCAATTCCGACATGAGTGAAATATCGGTCATCGATACAGGAATCGGAATATCGCAGGAAATCATTGACGACCTTTTCAAAATTGACATTAAGCACAACACCTACGTCGGAACAAATGGCGAAAAAGGAACCGGACTTGGCTTAATTCTTTGTTATGAATTTATCGAAAAACACAAAGGTAAAATTTGGGCTGAAAGTGAATTGAACGTCGGCAGCAAATTTATTTTTACGTTGCCAATAAAACAATCCTGAAATTTATTTGAAAATTATATCCATTATCACAAATGCAGCAAAAACGACACTTGCAATGCCGTTGGTCGTTCCGAAAGCTAAATTGACTTTGCTCAGGTCATCAGGTTTTACAAGGATATGTTGATAAACTAACAGTCCGATAAAAACCGCGCTACCAATCCAGAATAATATTCCAAACGAACCAAGCAAACCAACAACCACAACCAACAAAGCTGCCACCAAATGTACAACGACTGAAAGACGCAACGCATTTTTAATTCCAAAAAAAACTGGCACCGATTTTAATTGTTCTGACTTGTCAAACGGCTCGTCCTGTAGAGCATAAATAACGTCGAAACCACCAACCCACAACAAAACAATAAACGAAATCAAAACCGGTAAAACCGCAAAATGTCCGTTGACAGAAAGATACGCGCCAATTGGTGCCAATGACAAACCAACACCCAACACAAAATGACAAAGCGCTGTAAATCGTTTTGTAAAACTGTAACCCAACACAACAATCAAAGCAATAGGTGACAAAAAGAAAACCAAGCGATTAATAAAAAATGTGGTTACAACAAACAACAAACAATTAATAATTACAAATGTTAACGCAGCCGACGGCAAAACCTTACCGGACGGAATTTCGCGCATTTGAGTACGTGGATTTTTCGTGTCAATAGCGCGGTCGGCATAACGGTTAAAACCCATCGCAGAATTTCGCGCAAAAACCATACATAAAATTACCATTACAAATAATTTCCAATCGATTTGTGAGAGCGACGGATAAGTAATTTTTGCAGCAAGAAAATAACCAATCAAAGCAAAAGGCATGGCAAAAATAGTATGACTAAATTTTACCAACGAGAAATATGTTTTTATTTTCACGAATTTTATTCTTTAAAAATTGAGAATTAAACTTTGGTAAATTTCTAAGTTTGTTTCGTCGAAAACTACAAACTTTACTTTTTCGATAGTATTGTCATTTTCAAGAAAAGTAGAAACTTCGCGGATAGCAATTTCGGCAGCAGCTTGTTTCGGGAAACGGTAAACGCCGGTGCTGATGTTTGGAAAAGCAATTGTTTTGACATTATTCAAAACTGCCAACCGCAACGAATTTTTATAACAATTTGCCAACAATCGTACTTCGTCATTAAAACCCCGCATCCAAATTGGTCCGACTGTGTGAATCACGTATTTGCACGGCAAGTCGTAAGCTCCTGTAATTTTTGCTTCACCGGTTTCGCAACCATTTAATGTGCGACATTCGTTTTTCAATTCTATGCCTGCAGCTTCGTGTATTGCGCCGTCCACACCGCCACCACCAAGCAATGACGGATTCGCGGCATTCACTATTGCATCAACAGCAAGTTTCGTAATGTCGCCACGATATATTTCAATTCTGTTATTCATGTTTCGGATATTTATTTTTAGTTTTATCTTTGTACAAATTTTCATTTCCAATTTGTCGGTACAAAAATACAAAAACAAAATTATCAAATTCTAACAAATATCATAATGTCGCATAAAACAATAATCGTACTTGATTTCGGTGGACAATACAGCCAGCTAATTGCACGCAGAGTCCGCGAAGCAAAAGTATATTGCGAAATTTTGCCTTATCATGTTTCGATAGAAAGATTGCAATCGAAAAATCCGCTTGGCATTATTTTTTCCGGTGGACCTGCAAGCGTGTACGCCGATAACGCACCAAAACCCGACGACAAAATTTATTCGCTCGACATTCCAATTTTTGGAATTTGTTACGGCGGTCAATTAATAAGTTTGCATTTTGGCGGGACAGTCAGCAAAGCGAAAACAGCCGAGTTTGGCAAAATCGATTTGACAATAAAATCGTCAACCGATATTTTTAAAGGACTTCAATCGGGTATGAGATGTTGGATGAGCCACAACGATTTTGTTGAACATGCGCCGACAAGTTTTGAAATTATGGCGACAACAGAAACTTGTCCTGTTGCAGCAATGAAGCATCATAGTTTACCAATTTATGGTTTGCAGTTTCACCCCGAAGTTGAGCACACCGAAAATGGTTTCGAAATAATCAGAAATTTTCTATACGACGTCTGCAAAATAACGCCAGACTGGGACATGGGCGATTATGCGACAGAATCGATACAAAAAATAAAAGACAAAATTGGTCACAGAAAAGTGCTTTGCGCATTGTCGGGTGGTGTCGATTCGTCGGTTGCTGCGGTCATGGTGCATAAAGCAGTGGGCGACAATCTGGTTTGCGTTTTTGTTGACCACGGTTTGTTACGCAAAAACGAAGGCGACGAAGTAGAAGAAGTTTTCAATCGCCAATTCAAGATGAATTTGATTCGCGTCAACGCAAAAGAACGTTTTCTTGAAAAGCTCAAAGGCGTTAGCGAACCTGAAAGAAAACGCAAAATAATCGGCGAAGAATTTATCCGCGTTTTCGAAGAAGAAAAACGAAAGTTGGGTAAGTTCGATTTTTTGGTTCAGGGAACAATTTATCCTGACGTCATAGAAAGTGGAACAGATAAAGCGGCGGTCATTAAAAGTCATCACAATGTTGGTGGTTTACCAAAAGATATTGATTTCGAAATTGTCGAACCTTTAAATCAATTGTTCAAAGACGAAGTGCGCGAGCTTGGTCGCAAACTTGGAATACCCGAAGAAATTGTTGGTCGTCAACCATTCCCCGGTCCCGGATTAGCAATTCGAATTCTCGGAGAAATTTCTGAAGAAAAAATTGCAATTTTGCAGGAAGCCGATTGGATTTATCGCGACGAAATAAGAAAAGCCGGATTGCAAAATAAGATTTGGCAATACTTTGCCGTTTTACCAAATATTAAAAGCGTTGGCGTTATGGGCGACGAGCGTACATATTCTCATTTACTGGCATTGCGCGCCGTTACCAGCACAGACGGCATGACCAGCGATTGGGCACGCATACCGTTCGATGTGCTCGAAAAAATTTCGAATCGTATTGTCAACAATGTTCCAAATATCAATCGCGTAGTTTATGACATAACGTCGAAACCACCGGCAACAATTGAATGGGAGTAATTTAATTAAGAATTAGGAATTAAGAATTAATACTTTTTTCCTAATTCTTAATTCCTAATTCTTAATTCATAATTAAAAAAATGATTCCATTACTCAAAAAAGAAATAAGTACATTTTTCAGTTCGCTGATTGGTTATATTGTCATTATCGTTTTTATGACAATCAATGGATTGTTTATGTGGATACTTCCAGGTAACTTCAACATACTTGACAGCGGTTATTCAAACATCGATTCGTTGTTTGCATTGGCGCCGTGGGTTTTTCTCTTTCTCGTTCCGGCAGTTACCATGCGTTTGTTTGCCGAAGAAAAACGTACCGGCACCATCGAAGTTTTAATGACCAGACCAATTACTGAACTACAAATTATTCTTGCTAAATTTTTTGCTGGACTATTACTTGTTGTTTTATCATTAATTCCGACATTGATTTATTATTTTTCGGTTTACTATTTGGGTGCGCAAACCGGCAATATTGACAGCGGCGGAACTTGGGGTTCGTATATCGGATTGTTATTTTTGGCGGCAATTTACGTGGCGATAGGTTTGTTTGCGTCATCAATAACCGACAATCAAATAATTGCTTTTATTGTTGCAGTTGCATTGTGTCTTACGTTTTATTTGGGTTTCGATTCGGTAAGCGCATTAGCTGTTTTTAAAAGCATTGCCGATTTTTTACTTACACTTGGAATTAACGACCATTACCAATCCATCAGTCGCGGTGTACTCGACACACGCGATATTATTTATTTTGTAAGTGTTATTTCAATTTTTATTCTTTTGACAAAATTGCGTTTGGAAGCAAGAAAGTGGAAATAAAATTAACTGACTTCCTTTTCCAATGCTTTTTGCAGACGTTGCAATTCTTCGCCTTTGTGGGTAAGTTCATGAATCATGTGGTTGAGTTGTTTTTCTTTTTCAATGATAACAAAATTTTGTTCTGCCAGCAACCGGCGGCTTCGTCTGTTTAATACGCCATTGTAAAAAATTATTAATGCAAAAATAACACAGACTGCTCCACCTGCCATAATCGCATATTGTAAATTTTTTCTAAGACTATGTTCGTTTTCTTTGACGTTCTTCAATAAGTCTAATTGTTGTTGTCTTTTTTCTGCTTCGTACTTCAATTCGAGATTTGAAATTTGAGTGCTCGTCTCAGCGCTGAATGCAGAATCTTTAACCGAAACAAACAATTTATAATAATCAAATGCTTTTTGAGTTTGCCCCATGAGTGAGTAAGTCTGCGAAATAAATTGATACGCACTCATCGCTTTGTCCATAGAACCGATGGATTGCGCTATTTGCAAGCTTTCGAAAAATAATTGCAATGCATCTTTATAATTAATTTTATTTTTTAACACCAGTCCCAGATTGCACAATGTTTGAGCAATTCCCAATTTATCATTTTGCTCGCGGAAAACTTCCAATGCTTTATTGTAGGTATCGGAAGCTTTATCGAAACTCTGATGACGAAAATAAACGTTTCCGATATTAACAAGCGTATTTCCCAAACCCATTTGTATTTTGTTAGCATTGCTAAGTTTGTACGCATTTAAGAAATATTCAAGTGCAATTTCGTCATTCTCTTGGTAGGTATAAACCAAGCCAATGTTATTTAATGCTTCTGTAATTTTTTCGAAATTACTTAAAGATTGTTCGATGCGTAATATTTTTTCGAAATTAGCGAGTGCTTTGTCATACGCGCCAAGCTTTGCAAATATGACCGCAATATTTCCCGTGGTAGTTGCGAGTCCTTGCGTATTTCCAATTTGCTCGTAAAGTCCAAGCGAACGTTGATAATAGTCGAGCGCCTTTTCGTACTTGCCCCAGTTAAAATAAATTTCGCCCATATTGTCAACGCCTTCGGCAATTGCTGCGCGGTCTTTGATTTGTTCTGCCAACTGCAAACCATCCATTGCATATTCAAGACTTTGCGTAGGTGATGTCAATCTTGTAAGTTGCGACAATTTATTAAAAATGACAATTTTGTCATTATCTTTTGCAGTGCGCACATCGGACAACAAACTGTCTATTTTGGTTTGACTTTTTAGTAAACCATAGCAGCAGAAAAAAAATATTAAGAGAAAATATGTAAACTTATTCGTCAATTCTTAATTCTTAAACCTTATTTATATTACCGGATGATTGTTGCTTCGCGGTCAGCGCCTATCGAAATAATTTTTATTGGTACTTGCAATTCATTCTCAATAAAATCAACATAAATTTTTAATTCATCGGGGAACGCATCATATTTTTTAATATTCGATAAATCGCAACGCCAGCCTTTAAATTCTTTGTAAACCGGTTGTGCATTTACTTTATTAAAATCGAATGGAACAGTTTTACTAACTACACCTTTGGTCAATTGATAACCGGTTGCAATTTTTATTATTTCAAAAGTATTCAATACATCGCCTTTGGTCATTATTAATTGCGTAACGCCATTTAGAATAACAGAATATTTCAACACAACTAAATCGAGCCAGCCACATCGTCTGGGGCGACCGGTTGTCGCGCCAAATTCATTTCCTAACTTACGGAGCAATTCGCCGGTGTCGTCATTCAACTCCGTTGGAAAAGGACCACTGCCAACGCGCGTGCAATATGCTTTAAAAATACCAAGCACCTCTCCTATTTTATTAGGTGCGACGCCAAGTCCGGTGCATGCTCCGGCGCTTACAGTATTCGATGACGTAACAAAAGGATATGTTCCAAAATCGATGTCGAGCATGGTGCCTTGCGCTCCTTCGGCAAGTATTTTTTTTTGCGCCAGAAGTTGTTCGTTTATAAAATATTCGCCATCGATTAATTTAAATGTCTTCAACAATTCTATACTTTCAAAAAAATCTTTGTCATTTTCTTTAAATTCATCTTCAAATTCATATTGATTTAAAATTCTGCGATGTTTATCAACCAACTCATTATATCGCTCACAAAAATCGTCATTGAGCAAATCGCCGACACGCAAACCATTTCTACCGGTTTTGTCCATGTATGCCGGACCAATTCCTTTTAATGTACTTCCGATTTTCGAACTGCCTTTTGCTGCTTCCGAAGCTGCGTCAAGTTTTTTGTGCGACGGAATAATGATGTGCGCTTTTTTCGAAATAACTAAACGTTCGCGTGTATTGATTCCCATTTTTTCGAGCGCTTCAATTTCCTTTTTGAAAATTATTGGATCGATAACAACACCGTTTCCAATAATATTCATAATGTTGTCGCGAAAAATGCCCGACGGAATCAAATGCAGAACGTGTTTGAAACCACTAAACTCCAAGGAATGTCCGGCATTGGGACCGCCTTGAAATCGTGCAACAACATCATACGCCGGCGTCAGCACATCAACCACTTTACCTTTTCCTTCGTCGCCCCATTGCAAACCTAAAAGTACATCAATTTTCATTTTCATATTTTATTTTATAATCCGACATTTATAAACTTCATATTGATGTTTATAAATGCCTGTAAAAAAAATTGCAATAATACCAGCATGTAAAATTATAAAAAAATTGAATATAAAATCATTTTTATAAATTTTAAAAATGCTTTAGGAATTTTCAAAATTCGAATGAATGATTAACTTTGTAAACTAAACACAATAATTGTTACGTTCAAATTTAGTGGAAATAAAACTACCTACTCATGGCAAACAAAGTAAGATATCTAAACCGCGATTTAAGCTGGCTGCGGTTTAATTATCGGGTACTGGAGGAGGCGAAAGATAAAACTGTGTCGCTTTACGAACGAATAAAATTTCTGGCAATTTATTCGTCGAACCTTGGCGAATTTTATAAAATCCGTGTTGCATCTTACCGCAATCTGATGCACGTCCCCGATGAAAAAAAGAAAAATCTTGCTTTCGAACCCGAACAAATTTTATACGCCATCAATCGTCAGGTAGAATTGTATTCCATCGAATTCGAAGACGTTTTCTGGACGCAAATAATTCCTGAACTTGAAGCAAATAATATAATTTTATACCAGAATCACGAACTAAATGCTGAACAGAAAAATTTTATCGATACATTTTTTTTTCAGGAGGTTTTGCCATATCTGCAACCCGTTTTACTGTCGAAAGGAAATATATTTTCGTTTCTACAAGACAATGTCATTTATCTGGCGGTCAAACTATATAAGCGCAACAGCAAACCAAAAATTTTATCGGGCAAACGCAAACCGCGCTATGCAATTGTAAAATTGCCGACGCAACATTTACTGCGATTTATTAATCTGCCGAAAATTGGCGACAAATATTATATTATTTTTCTCGACGACATTTTGCGTTTGAAATTAAGCGTTTTGTTTCCGGGATTTGAAATCGATTCGTGTTACGGAATAAAACTTTCGCGCGACGCAGATTTAATCATCGACGACGAAGTTCCGGGAGACATTATGGAAAAAGTACGGCAAAGTCTGACAAAAAGAAAAACCGGAGACCCCGCTCGTTTTTTGTTTGACAGAACAATGCCAAAAGATTTTCTGCGTTTATTGATGCTTATTTTTCATCTTGATAAAGATGATTTATCGCCCGGCGGACGGTATCACAACTTTTCCGATTTCTTTAATTTTCCAAATCCGCTTTCGCCAAATCTGGAGCGCGAAATATTACCGACTTTGCAACATCGCGAACTCGAAAAAAATACGTCGATTTTAGAAACCATCAAAACAAAAGATGTCATGTTGCATTTTCCGTATCATTCGTACGATTACGTTTTGCGGTTTTTGCATCAGGCAGCAGTCGATCCAAAAATCGAAGAAATTTATTGCACGCAATATCGCGTCGCTACAAATTCTGCTATTGTCAATGCACTCATCGGCGCCGCACAACAAGGAAAAAAAGTAACTGTGTTTGTCGAAGTGAAAGCGCGTTTCGACGAAGAATTGAATTTGCGTTTTGCCGAAGAAATGAAAAGAGCAGGAATAAAAATTTTAGCTGGAATGCCCGTCATAAAAGTACACGCAAAATCTGTGCTGGCACTGCGTAAACCAAAAGACGGCGTCAATCGTGGATATGCTTTTTTAAGTACCGGAAATTTTAACGAAAAAACTGCAAAGGTTTATGCTGACCATGGTTTTTTTACTTCGAACACACAAATTATAAACGATTTAATTTTGTTTTTTAAATATCTTGAGAACCGTTCGTTAAAACCAACTTTCAAACATATTTTAGTTGCACAATTCAACTTGGGTAACGAATTGATAAATAAAATTAATCGCGAAATATCGAACGCAAGACTTGGACTCACAGCCTGGATTATTATCAAAGCAAACGGAATTGAGCACAAAGAAATGATAGACAAACTTTATGAGGCAAGTATTGCCGGTGTAAAAATAGACATGATTATTCGCGGTCCGTGTTCCTTAATTCCCGACCAGGAATACAGCAAAAATATTTCGATTATCAGAATTGTTGATAAATATTTGGAACACGCTCGAATTTATATTTTTCATAACAACGGACAAAATGAAACGTATATTTCGTCGTCTGATTTAATGAACCGCAATCTGATACGTCGCATAGAAATGGCAGTTCCTATTTACGACCAGGAAATTAAAGACGAACTGATGGATATTTTGCAAATACAATTAAGCGACAACGTTAAAGCAAGAAAAATCGGAGCAAATTATGCGCAACATAAGCGCGACGCCGGCGTAACAAAAAACATCCGCGCACAAAATGAAATTTATGAATATCTGAAAAGAAAATCGTTGTTATTAACCGAAAATAAATTAGATGCAATAACTTAAATTTATTTAAAAAATATTTCTACTTAAAATAGACTCAAGTTAACAAAAAAATGTCTATTTTGGTTTGATTTTTGAGTTAATGGAATTCAACTGAATTTCAAAATTAAACAATTAGTAATTCATCAAATATTTAAATTATGAAAAGAAAAATTTACTTAACCACAATACTTATAATAGCTTTTGGTTTGCAAATATTTGCCCAAAAAGAAACGCTTTTCGATATAAGTAAATTTACAACTTGCGAAACAGCATTAGAAATTTCGACACTTAAACAATTCGGTCCCACAACAGCACCACCATTATTTTCTTTGTCAACGTCCAAGGTTACAGTCTTTGATCGCGATTTACACATTGTCTGGTATAAATTTACTGCAGCAAGTACCGGCAAATTACTTTTTGACATCATACCTATTGATACACTTGACAATTACGATTTCGTATTATATAAATGCGACAACCCTGCAACATTTTGTGCCGACATAAAAGCAAATAAAATAGAACCGATTCGATCGAACTTCGAGCGAAACGACATTTCTATTAACAGCCGCACCGGTTTGAGCGTTATGGGCGACGGCAAGTCATACAGCGAAGGCATCGATGTTAAAAAAGACGAAGTTTATTATCTGCAATTAAATAATACTTATTCCAAAGGCAAGGGACATACCATTGTGTTTACTTACTTAGAAACTTTTACGATTTTTGGAGATGTTACTGACGCGGAAACCAATAAACCGGTTTCAGCCGAAGTCAGTTGGATCAACACACGCAATGACGAATTGCTTGCGCAAACAACGTCAGATAAAAATGGAAAATTTACACTTAAAGTTAGCGTCAGCGTTGAAGCACATAAATTTCCAGACTACGCACTGACAGTTTATACCGACAAATATTTTTACGCCGACACCATATTCCCGTCAAAAAATTTATCGACTGTAAAAAACAAATCTTTTTCGTTTAAAATATTCAAATTACAACAAGGCAAAAATCAACAGTTAGGCAATATTTATTTCGAACCCAACGAAGCAACAACCGTCGTTAAATCATTCATCGAAATTGACCGACTTGTTAAATTGATGAAACTAAATAAATCAATCACCGTTCAACTCGAGGGTCATACCAATGGCTATTTTCCAAGTACCGACATCGACGAAAAATTATCTGAAGGTCGCGCCAAAGCCGTACGCGATGTTTTAATAAATAAAGGAGTCAGCATTGACCGCATTATTACAAAAGGATTAGGTAGCACACAATTGCTCTACCCTATGGCAAAAGATGAAATTGAAGAAGGTTATAACCGTCGCGTAGAGATAAAACTAAAATTCTAAAAAAATCTATCAAAATAAAAAGGACGCTTTTGTTTTTTTGACTTAAGCGTCTTTATTATTTATAAAAAACATTCTTCATGAAAAACAGAATGAAACTACAAACAAAACTAATTATATTATTTGCATTGCCAATTATTTCCATAACCATTGCAGCAATTATTGTTTTGTACGTCAAACTCGAAAATCAAGGCGAAGCAAGTCTGGAAAACAAAAGTTCAGCCATTTTGTCGCGCATGGAAGCTGCCAGAAAATACATTGCACAACAAGGAATGTTAGACGAAACAATTCAAAAAATTTTGAAAGAATCGCCGGACGGAAATTTAACAGATCCACAAAAGAGAAAAGTTATGAACCAAGTTCCGGTTGCAGGTGCATGGACAATTGGTATGGAAAATGCCGAAGCGGAACATTATATATTTCGCATTGCAACGAACAACCCACGCAATTCCAAACATCAAGCTACTCCACTCGAAGAACAATTTATTCAAAAAATGCAAAGTGATAAATTGGAAAAATTAACTTACATTGACAAAGCAACCAACTCGATGTGGGTTATGAAACCAATATATCTCGACGAAACACAAGGTTGTTTGAAATGTCATGGTAATCCCGAAAATAGTCCATATAAAAACGGTAAAGATATTCTGGGTTATAAAATGGAAAACTGGAAAGACAAAGATTCGCGCGGGATGTTTATGATTATTTCGGACATGAAACCGGTACAAGAAGAAGTTAGCTCGGCTGTAATGTCGGTTACAATAGCCGGTGTTATATTGTTAATTATTGGTTTGTTATTATCGATATTTTTTACTTCTAAAATTGTCAATGTCATCAAACAAATAATTGGTGTCAGCGGAAAAGTCGCACAAGGAAATTTACAACTGAAAATCGATATAGAAACAAATGACGAACTTGAAGAACTTGGAGAAAATATAAACCTGATGATTTTGTCATTAAATAATGTTTTGCTTAAAGTAAAAGAATCGTCAACAGAACTGGCAATGGCAACCGGCGAAATTTCGCATACTGCAAACCAGATTTCGGACGGTGCACAAAATCAGGCGACGCAATTCGAAGAACTTTCGATGTCGTTACAAAGCACTTACAACAGTGCATCGCAAGCAAGCGATTTTACGCAAGGCTCGGCAAAGAACGCTGACATCGCCGGAATAAGTATGCAAAAGTCGATGGAAGCAATGACAAAAATTGATCAAAGTTCGCGTCGTATTTCCGAGACATTAAAAATAATTACCGAAATTGCTTTTCAGACCAATTTGCTGGCATTGAATGCAGCAGTTGAAGCCGCACGAGCCGGAGAACATGGACGTGGATTTGCGGTTGTGGCGTCCGAAGTTCGTAAACTTGCGGAACGCAGTTCGTTCGCCGCAAAAGAAATTACTGAAATTATTAATGTAAGTTTAGATCAAGTTAAAGAAGGCGTTCAGGTTACGCAAGACGCAGGCGTCAAAATAAAAGAAATTATTATTGCTGTGCGCAAAACGGCTGATGCTTTACACGATATTTCACTTGCTACCCGCGAACAAAATATTGCAATGGAACGCAATACATCTATAACTACCGGAAATGCTGCATCGGCTGAGGAATTGGCGGCTTCGTCGGAAACATTGGCTGATCGCGCAAATCAATTATTGGAATTAGTCGAAATGTTTAGTTTGCGTACGAAATAATTTTAGTATGCAATTAAATTTAAATAGTAAAACCTGCGTGGAATTTCATATCAGGCATCGTTCAATTTTGTTTTTTAAGACGACCATGAAATCGAAATGGATTTGGGTTATTGTTTTTAGTCAAATAATATTTTGTCCAAAATCATTTTCGCAAATTTATTGTCTTCCGAAAAATATTTCTAAGTCCGACGCCGCGCATTTTGCCGATTCTATCAGATTGAAAAATAAGTTCAAATCAATTGGTTTGCCGGACATAGAATCATCAATAATTGTGGCGTTCAATCAATATCCCGAATTTAAACAATCGCAATTTATTTTCCATCCACGAAAAATTAATTTTACCATGTCGTGCCGACCGACATTCGCTTCTATTTTTCGAAAACCGGCAAAACGAAAATATGTAATCACCATGAACAAGTCAGAAAAAAAAGCAGGTTTGGTTGCAACACAATTATCAACCAATGCACAAATTGGAGTTTTTGGTCATGAAATGTCGCATGCTGTTCGATTTTCGCATCAAAGCTCTTTTCGGATTTGTTGGGAATCGTTGAGATATTTATTTCCGAAATTCCGTCGTCAATATGAAATTGAAACTGACAAGATGGCAATCGCGCGCGGTTTTGGCTGGCAGATTTTAGAGTTCGACGAATTTGTTGCTACCAACCCGAAAGTTCCAAAAAAGTATCTCGAAAAAAAACGAAAGTTTTATTTGAATGCTGACGAAATTAAAAGGTTGATTAAGTGCAAATAAAAATGCCCAAAGCAATTTTGCTTCGGGCATTTTTTTTTGACATCAAAATTTCTATTCGTCGTCGAGCGAATAACTAATTTGTTCAAAAGGAACTTCAATTAAATCAGCATAGTCTTCGCCGGACTCTTGCATATCGTCGTCGTCGTCGGGATAATGCCAGCGAATTTTAACATCCATACCGCTTTCTTTCATGCCTTCAATTTTTTGCATAATTGTCAGTATCATTTTTGCCGATGCGGTATTGTAATAAATAAGTTTAAAATCAATTACAGTTTTTGGGTTTGGCGTCTGCGTATAAGCATCCATCCAGCGAAGTACCTGTCCATAAAACTCCGATACATTTTCCGGACACGAACGACCAGAAATTTTAAAAATTCCTTTCGCGGCGTCTAATAATACTTCAGGTACATCTTTCGTCCCGTCAATGTGTAATGCTTCCATGTCTAATATATTGATTTTGTTGTTCGAATCAAATTAAAAATTTTGAATAATCCTTTTGCAAATCTAATAAATTTTATAAACTTCAAAGATATTTTTCATAATTATTTGAACATTTTTTATGCCAAAGAATCGATAATAACATTTAAAATATTCACTTTAAAACGCTTCAGAAGTTTAAAATTGTATAAATCAAGCTCCAAATTTTTCTTTCATTAATTTTTCGAGGTCAAACATTTCGTCGCGCAATTTGGCAGCTTCTATAAAATCTAAATTTTTGGCAGCCGACAACATATCTTTCTTTGTTTTTTCGATTGCTTTTTTCAACGCATCTTTGCTCATATATTTAACTACCGGATCAGCAGCAACATCAGCATTTGTTGGCTCTGTATAATACGACGGTTGATATGGTTTCGAACCTTCTGCATGCGCAAAACCCGACGAAGATTTTGTTCTGAATATTTGTGTCGGTGTAATATCATTTGCGGCATTGTACATTAACTGTTTTGCGCGACGGTGATCGCAGGCATCCATTGTTTTTTGCATGGACTGTGTAATTTTGTCGGCATACATAATGACTTTGCCATTTACATTTCTTGCAGCGCGACCGGCAGTTTGCGTAAGCGAACGATGCGAGCGCAAAAATCCTTCTTTGTCGGCATCAAGTATGGTGACCAACGAAACTTCTGGCAAGTCCAGACCTTCGCGTAATAAATTGACGCCAACCAATACATCAAATTCGCCGTTTCTGAATTGGTCCATTATTTCGACGCGCTCCAGCGTGTCAACATCGCTGTGAATGTAACGACTGCGAATACCCATCTTTACAAAATATTTTTGCAATTCTTCCGCCATTCGTTTTGTAAGTGTAGTTACCAATGTGCGCTCGTCAACTTTTGTGCGTTCGGTTATTTCTGTTATCAAATCGTCAATCTGATTTAAGCTTGGACGGATTTCGATTGGCGGATCGAGCAAACCGGTTGGACGAATGACTTGCTCAACAATAACGCCTTCGCATTTTTCAAGTTCGTAATCTGCCGGAGTTGCACTCATGTAAACAATTTGATTGACCAGATTTTCATATTCATCAAATTTCAACGGACGGTTATCGATTGCAGCCGGCAATCGAAAACCGAATTCTATCAAGACTTGTTTGCGCGAATGGTCGCCGCCAAACATTCCGCGAATTTGCGGGAGTGTTACGTGGCTTTCGTCAACTATATGCAAAAAATCTTTTGGAAAAAAATCCAGTAAACAAAATGGTCTCGTTCCGGGTTTGCGACCATCAAAGTAACGCGAATAATTTTCGATACCCGGACAATGTCCCAATTCGCGAATCATTTCCAGATCATACGTTACACGATCTTCAATTCGTTTCGCCTCTAAAGGTTTGCCAATGCTTTTAAAAAATTCCATTTGTTTAACTAAATCGTCTTGTATTTGATGTATGGCGTTTTGCATTCTGAATTGCGTCGTCATAAAAATACTTGCCGGGTAAATTACAACTTCTTCCAAGTTTTCGATAATTACTCCGTTTAACGGATCGAAAACCTGAATTTCTTCTATTTCGTCGCCCCAGAAAATAATGCGGTAAGCATTGTCGCCATACGCCAAAAAAATATCAACAGTGTCGCCCTTTACACGGAAAGTTCCGCGTCTGAATTCAATTTCGTTGCGCGAATAAAGACTGCTAACCAATAAATGCAATAATTTATTTCGACTTATTTTTTGCGTCCTTTTAATTTTGATGACGTTTTCGTGAAAGTCTTCGGGATTGCCAATTCCATACAAACATGATACCGACGAAACCACAATTATATCCTGCCGACCAGACAACAAAGCTGATGTTGTACTCAATCGCAGTTTTTCAATTTCTTCGTTAATCGATAAATCTTTTTCGATGTAGGTATTTGTAACCGGCAAATAAGCTTCGGGCTGATAATAATCGTAATACGAAACAAAATATTCTACTTTATTTTCGGGGAAAAACTGTTTAAATTCGCTATATAATTGAGCTGCCAAAGTTTTGTTGTGACTAAGAATCAAAGTCGGTTTTTGAATTTGAGCAATGACGTTTGCAATAGTAAACGTTTTGCCCGAACCGGTTACGCCCTGCAATACCTGAAATTTCGAATTGTTTTTAATACCGTCAATCAACTGCCTGATTGCTTCGGGTTGGTCGCCTGTTGGCTTGAATGGTGATACTAATTTAAAATCCACGAGAAAAATAATTTTATATATGCAAATTTACTAAAATTTTAAACCCATCACTAAAATATCGTCAATTTGTTCGTGGTTTCCTTTCCAAACAATATGCGTTTGTTTAATAATTTCGCCTTGTTTTTCCATTGGTTGCAATAGCACGCTTTCGATGAGTTCTTTAAAGCGGCGCGAATAAAATTTTCTACCGGAGGGTCCACCAAATTGATCGGCGTATCCGTCGGAAGTTAAATAGACTTTTTCGCCTTCTTTCATTTTTATGACGTTATTTGTAAACGGACGGTTTGTAAAATAAAATCCAATTGGCATTTTATCGCCATCCATTAGTTGCAAGACATTATTTTGTGTGTAATATAAACAAATATTTGCACCGGCAAACTGCAATTCGCGAGTATCAAGATTGTAAGCGCAGAATGCCATATCCATTCCGTCGCGTGACTCTCCATCCCGTCCGGTTTGTTGTAACGACGTGGTTATGTAGTTACGCAATTCATCTAAAACACCAGCTGAAGTTACGATTTCTTTGCGTGCAACAATCTCGTTTAAAAATGATATTCCAAGCATACTCAGCATTGCCGCAGGAACACCATGACCAGTGCAGTCTGCCAATGCAAAAAGCAAATATTCATTTACCTTTTTAACCCAATAAAAGTCACCGCTAATAATGTCCTTAGGTCTGAAAATGATAAAACTGTCAGCAAAATAACAGATATACTTTTCGGCATTTGTAAGAACGGCAGTCTGAATTTTTTCGGCATACATAATACTGTCGGTGATGTCTTTGTTTTGCGTAACCAGCAAATCACGCTGATTACTTAATTCGAACCGTTGATTTTCGATTTCTTCGTTTACCGACATTAATTCGAGATTTAAATCTTTCAGATTTTCGTTGTATAATTGGATTTCTTCTTTTTGTTGCTGTATTTCGTCGTTTTGTAAAATCAACTTTGTGTTAATTTCATTTTTGTTACGGTAAGCTTTGTAAAGAAAAAATGAAAAAACGAAAATACTTAAAAGTAACAGCGATATGATTGCTAAAATAATTTGATTTTTTTTCAGATTGCTATTTTGTGTTTCGTTGTCTTTTGTAAGTACGTCAATTTCTTTCAATCTCGATTCCGATTCGTAGCGCGTTTGCAATTCCATAAAACGCATTTGATTTTCGTCGTTAAAAATACTGTCTTTTAACAACGAATAATTTTTGTGACAATAAAAAGCTTGCTCGAACTTTTTCTCATGTTCGTAAATGATTGATTGCTGCAACAGAAAATCGATTTTTTTATAACGATATCCAATTTTATTCGACAGTTCAATTCCCTGCTCGATATATTCCAGTGCTATATCGAACAATTTTTGATTGGTATAAATTTCGGAGATATACAATAACGCTTCCATTGTCAACGATTCGTTCGAAAGTTCTTGCGACAAATTCAGCGCTTTCGATAAAAAGGAAATTGCATTTTCATAATCTCCTTTAAAATCATAGATTCTGCCGATGTTTGCCAGTGCAATTGCAATGTAATTATTATTGTGCACTGCTTTAGCAATTTGTAGTGAGGCAGAATAATGTTTAATTGCTTTACTATAATCCTTTTGTAACATTGCACATTTGCCAAGGTTTATAATTGGTGCAAATTTATATTCCAACTTCTGCAGATTATCGGCAATTTTCAACGACTTGAGCAAATACTTATTCGCTTCAGTGATTTTTGTCTGATTTATAAAAACATATTCTGCCAGATTATTATAAACCAATGATAATGCCGCTTGATTATTTGATTTTTCGAAAAATTTGATACTTAATAAAAAGTGGATCAACGCATCAGAATAGTTACCTTTTAAACTGTTACAAATTGCAATATTTTCGTTTGCCTGTGCGATACCGGTCGGATAGTTTATTTGTTCGGAAAGTTGTAATGCTTGTGCAGCATATTGTTGCGCAATTTGAGAATTTATCAATCGATACTCAAGACTTAATAAATTCAGCGTATTTACTTTTTGAATATCGGGCATTGAAAATTTAAGAAGGTGAAGCAGCGAATCGGTTTTTTTTTTCGCGCCGAATAAATCTGTAGCAAACGCAAAAAAAATGATAAATACTAAAATACACGATTTTAGTCGAGTCATGGATTTCTTTTTAAATTATCGTAACGAACAACAATTCTATTATACGAATTATTAAAACGAAATGTTCAAATATTAATCCAAATATTTTTCAAAAAAATCTATTTAGGAAATTCTGTTTTGTAAATTAAACGACAGAGTAACCTGTCCATTGCAACTTTTGGTATTACTTATTTTTATATCGCCTCCTAATGTTTCCATAATTAATTTGGCTGTGGCAAGTCCAAGACCTAATCCGCGCGATTTGTGTTTTACATCTTCGGTAATAAAAAACTCGAATAAGTTGTTAAGTATATAATCAGAAAAACCATTGCCTTTATCTGTTATTTCGATGGTTAAAAAATTGCTGTTTTGACGGATAACTATTTTAACCATACCGTTTGGTTTTGTGTGATAAATAGCATTGTCCAAAAGTATCAATAATAAATAATGAAACAAATGGCTGTCAGTTATTAAATTTAGTTGCTTAGGTTCAATATCCAATGTAAAACCCATAAACGATGGATGTAATTTTGTCAACGTTGGAATTAGCGATTTGATAAACGAATTCAATTCGATTTCTTTAACAGTCATTTTATAATTATCGGCTTGCAGTTCAGTAATTAAAAGTGACGTCTCCGAAAGTTTAAATAAAGTATCAGCCGATGTTTTTATTAAGTTTATCAAATCATTATGTTCGGTTGACTCAAGCGATTCTTTTAATACTTCCGATAAAGTGATTATTCCATTGAGTGGTGTTCTTAATTCGTGATTGATTAAATGCAGAAAATCGCTTTTGGCTTTGTCCAGTTTTGCTAATTTTTTATTCGCATCTTCAATCTGAGAAGTTCTTTCTTTGACTTTTTGTTCGAGGTCGTTATTTAAAACTTCGAGCTGCTCGCGTTTTTCTTTCAATTCGACGAGAGCCATATCGGCAATATTTTTCGCATAAATTAAAGACATTTCTGCTAATTTATTTTCCGTAACATCGCGCGTAAACATACATAACAAAATATTTTCGTTGTAACGAATTGGAAATAAATTAACCTGAATATGCTTCACTTCATTGTCAATTGTCATTATCGAATAATCTTCGGTATTTCCTTTCCATTCGATATTGTCAATTGATAAGAATTTTTCAAAAATAGATTTCAAATTAAGGACATCAGAACTTCCGGTCAAATCGGCAGTTAGAAGTTTATAATCAATATCCCAGATGTATTGATGCAAAACAGATTCTTTTTTAAAACCGGTTATTAATTCCATCGCTCTATTCCACTCAATAATAAAACCGCGCTTATCAATAATTGTAATTCCGTCGGAAGACTGATGAATGATGTTCCGGAATTTTTCCTCATTTTCTTTGAGCGCAATCTGAATCTTTTTTTGTTCTGTAATATCTTCCATTGTACCTTCGTAAAACATTGGAGTACCATCAGATTTTCTAATTAGCTTTGCGTTTTCGCGGACGTAATGGATTGTTTTATCTTTGCGACGCCAGATGATTGATTCGAAACCAATAATTTCGCCTTTGGTTTCAATTTCGAGCATAAAAATATCGCGTTGATTTGCTTGCGCATAAGCCTTGTCATTTAAATCCTGTTCTTCCATTTCAATTAGACTTGAATATCCGAACATTTTCAAAAGCGCCGGATTTGCCATCACTAATTTGCCATCGGGTGTACTTCGATAAATGCCGATATTCAAATTTTCATAAACGCTTCTAAAACGTTCTTCACTTTTGCGTAATTTTTGCGTTGTGGCTTCCAAACTTTTGTGCGACGAATTTAATTCGTCGGCAAGCGCCTTAAGTTCTTGGTTATGTCCTTCTAATTCTTCATTCATCAACAATATTTCGCTATATTGTTCATTTATTTTTTTAAGTTGACTTACAATTTTTTGTTCAGCAAATTTTTGTTCAGAAATGTCAGTCAGAAATTCGGCGATGCTTTGTATGTTGCAGGTTTCGTCATAAATTGGAATGATGCGCAACCATAACCATTTGATTTGGTTTGCCGGCGTTACGATTCTAAACTGGTGTGCAAATTTTTGGTTCGACGCAAAAACGCCATCTTTAATATATTGTTGAATCGCCGGACGGTCGTCGGGATGGATTATTTCGATTTTTGAAAAATACGATTTCTGATTGACAACATCGATTGTGCCCAAAATCTGATCGACTGCCGGATTGGCGTAAATAATCTGATGGTTAAGGTTTCGCAGTATAAATGCTTCGTCTATATTTTCTGCCAGATGCCGAAACATTTCTTCGCTGTTGCGCAACGCGTTTTCGGTTAATTTGCGTTGAGTTATATCGCGACCAATTCCGAACTTGCCGATTTGCTCATGATTTATAATTAATGGTGTAACCGAAATTTCGATGTCAAGATAAGTTCCGTTTTGATGTAACATTTTTACTTCGGCTGTGCAAAAGTTTGAAGTCAAAATTGATTCATTGTCTTTTAAAAATAATATATTATCAATTTGAGTGTGGACAATACTTTCGCTCATCCAACCGGTAATTGTTTCAAAGGAATTGTTGACTGTAATTATTTTACCATCTGATGAAAAAGTAAAAATCAAATCGCTGGCGGTTTCGAAAAGTAACCGATATCTTTTTTCGCTGTCGATAAGCGCTTGTTCTGCATTTTTGCTGGCGGTAATGTCATAAACGGTTCCAAGAAAAGCTGTTTCACCATTGTATTCAATATTTGTAATTGTCAGGTCAACCCAAGCTATTTCTTTTGTTTTTTTTAATAATTTTATTTCGAAATGTTCGTGCGAAGAAAATTCTGATTTTCGTTGTTGCAATCTTCGTTCGGCAATTTTTTTAAAATCGTAATGAATAACGTCGATATAATTGATTTGTTGAAGTTCGGTTGATGAATAACCGGTTATTTTTTCGGATGCGGGATTTGTATAAATAAAATTGCTGCCTTTGGTTATAAATATTCCGGCTGAAGTTGATTCGCTTAACTTCCTGAATTTTTCTTCGCTTTCGCGCAATGCAATTTCATACGTACGATTTTCAGAAACGTCCTCAACTATCGAAAGAACGCGCACAACAACATTATTGGCGTCGCTAATGGGTGTCAAATGATAACGCAAATATGTTTTCTTGCCCCATTTCGAAATGTATGGTGTTTCGAAAGCGACAGTCTTTACCAACGAAATGCAGTCCTTGAAATTTTTTGCAATTCCAGCTTCGACGAGTGGCGGAAATGTCAGAATGTTTATTTGCATTGTTGCCTGTATCGAAGTTGAGCCTAAAAGTTTAAGCAAAATCGGATTTATGTCTTTTATGTTTCCTTCTGTGTCCATCAAAATAATTCCAACCGGCGATTTTTCGAAAAGCATCCGGTAATTTGTTTCGGTTTCGTTGAGTACGGTTTTATTTTCAAGTAGTTCCTGCAACAAATTACCAATTTCGCGAAAATCGCTGTTTTCGTTTTTTAGAAATTCGATGCTTTCAATATCTCTTTTTTTCAATGCTTTCGATAATTGCTGTAAAGGTCTTATTATCCATCGGCTAAATATCAATAACGAAATCAACATGAATAAAAAACCGAAAACTAAATATTTATAAAAATAATTTCCTGTAAAAGTAAGCGATTGATTTTTTGGCACAAATAATTTTGCAACTTTTATTCTTGCAGACCGGTTGTTACTACTGATATTTGTCAACTGTTTTATAAAACTCCTGTAAAGTCCGTTTGATCGAGTGGACAAAGTGGTTTTATCAGGAAAAATCAGAATGTCAGAATTAAGCAAACCCGATAAATAATTTTTGTATTCCTTACTCCAGACTTTTGCCGCAATTAAATAACCGGCAGGTGGCGTTAAACGTTTGTTGTCGCTGGACGGATGGATTGTTGCACAACAAATTTCAACAACTTTTCCTTGAAAATAAATGTAATAATTCAGTAATTTGCCATGCTGAAAAAGTAAATCTATTTCGGCAGATGAAATTTCAAAAGTACTTAATGAATTTGCGCTGTCGATAGCTGTGTAAGTTTTAGTTTTTGTTTTATCGAAAATCCAGATTTTATTAAATTTATTTACATTAATCATTGGTTCTACACACCATGACGCCATTTTTCTATCACCCGCTTGCGCAAAAGTAACCATGTCGTCCCAATAAGTATTCGCTTCAATTACCTGCAGATTAGGCTTTGCTTCGAGCGAAACGAACGTATCAAAATAAATACTGTTTCCAGACATTCGTTGCGACATGACTGTTTCATAAATCATATTATCATTATTTTGCTGGATAAACAAAACATATATTCCAACAATTGTAATAAAAATCAGATATATATATATTTTAGTAATAACTCTCATGTCAGACAAATTTTCAATCAGTCGAAGTTATGGTTTTTTATGCGATTATTAAAAAGATTTCTTATAAATTTGCAAACTTTATAAAATTTCAACTACAAATATATGTCATTTTTATATCCTGTGTTTTTATTTGCTTTGCTGGCTGTTGCAATTCCGGTAATCATTCATTTGTTTAATTTTCGCCGGTACAAAACTATTTATTTCAGCAATCTGCGTTTTCTTAAAAACATCAAACAAGAAACCAAATCGCGCTCCGAAATCAAACAACTGCTTATTCTACTCAGTCGTATTCTGACAGTTGCATGTTTGGTGTTTGCGTTTGCACATCCATATATTCCGTTGGCACAAAATTTAAAAATTACGAGCAACGAATTGGTTAGTATTTATATCGACAATTCTTTTAGCATGGACGCCGAAAGCAAATACGGCAAACTGCTCGAAGTCGCCAAGAACAAAGCCCGCGACATTGCCGATGCTTTTCCCGCCGGAACAAATTTTATACTCATCACCAACGATTTCGAAGGCAAACATCAACACAAAATAAACAAAGAACAGTTATTAGAAAACATTGCCGATGTTAAAATAAGTCCGGTCGTCAGACCAATGAGCGAAATAGTTCAACATCAACTTAATTTTGTCGATGTTGACAATCAAAAACCAAAATCTGATAATCGTCAAACGCTTTTTATTATTTCCGATTTTCAAAAAACAACTACCGACGTACAGAACATCAAAAATGATTCCACACTTAAAATAGAATTTCTGCCATTGGCAACGCAACACACAAATAATTTATATATCGACTCCTGCTGGTTCGAGTCGCCAAGCCGCAAACTCAATCAAGCTGAAACGTTTTTTGTAAAAGTTGTAAACCGTTCAAACGAAAGTTATCAAAATATTCCTTTAAAAGTTTTCATCAACGATTCATTAAAATCGATAAGCAGTTTCAACATTCTCGAAGGCGCTTCGGAAACCGTTCACCTTTCATTTTCCAATTCAGAAAAAGGAATTATTTTTGGACGCGCCGAAATTACAGACTATCCGATAACCTACGACAATACCTATTTTTTCGGTTACAAAATGGAAGACAGTTTACGCGTGCTGAGTATCAACGAAACAAAAGACAATATTTATTTAGATGCACTTTTTAAAAACGATTTGTACATCAAGCTTTTTTATGCAACAAAAGACAACATAAAAACTTCTCAATTTTCGAATTATAAAATTATCATTCTTAACGAACTTAAAAACATTTCGAGCGGACTTGTTGAAGAACTGACCAATTACGTTGCCAAAGGCGGAACGCTTGCCTTCTTTCCAAACTTAAAAGGCGACATCAATGCGTATAACGATTTATTTAAGTCGATGCAAATAAGTACATTTATACAACTTGACTCAACAAAGACATCAATTAAAAACATTAACTATAAGAGTGAATTATATAATAACGTCTTTAAAAAAATAGACAACGAAGCTGATATGCCCGTAATTTTAAAACATTTCGAAAGCAGCAATCAACTCAAGAAAAACGACATCAGTATTTTATCGACCGAAAAAAACCAAAACATACTAAGTATGTCAAATTTCAAAAAAGGCAAAGTATATGTTTACACAATTCCGCTTAACAATGCTGCCGGAAATTTCGCCAAACACGCACTGTTTATTCCGACGGTTTATAACATGTGTTTGTTCACGCAAGTTACGCCACGCATATATTACATCATTGGGCGCGACGAAAATATTGAGTTTCCCAACTTCCAATTTTCCGACAACAATATGTTTCATATAACCGACCAAAAAGGCAAATTCGATTTCATTCCGCAACATTCAACTTCAATTATCAATTCCGGTTTGATGCTCAACATGGCTCATAATATTACAGTTGCCGGAAATTATTTTGTGAAATCAAAACAAGAAATAGTTGCCGGTCTCTCATTCAATTATGACCGTCGCGAATCGGACATGGAATATTATTCTGACAGCGAAATCAAAAATCTTATAAACAAACAAAATCTCACCAACAGCAATTATATCGACGGCGCCAGCAAATATTTACTCAAAACCCTTAAACAAATTAATCAAGGACGCCAATTGTGGAAACTATTTATTATTTTAGCATTGATTTTTATAGCTGCCGAAATAGCATTGGTCAAACTTTGGAAGTAAGTTTCGCCTGCTCTTTTCTTTTTTGAACATTGTCAAAGTTTTAAAACTTTGACAATGTTGGGTTGATTATTTAGGCACGAATTCTGTTATATATTAATGTAAAGTTTTACAAAAAAATTATGAAAACTGTTTCGAAAATTTTAATCATCGCAGTTGCGGTTGTGGTTGTCGGGTTGGTCGTTTTGTTAGGTTATATCTGGTTTGGAAAACGCGGCTCGACGCAAATGTTTAACATGGTTCCGTCCGACGCAATTTATGTCGTCGAAATAAAAAATGTGAATGCAAGTTGGGAAAAAATTTCGCAAAACCTTATCTGGCAAAATCTTGCAAAGAGCGATTTTTTTTCTACATTAAATAATGGAATCGAAAAAATCAACGAACAACTAAGTAGCAAAAGTCTGAATGTATTGCTCGACGGTAAACGCGCGCTCATTTCGGCGCATCTTGTTTCGACGAACGACTATTCGTTTTTATTTTTTGTTGACATCGAAAAATCGACGAAAATTGAAGTCATCAAGCAAAGTTTGAAATATCTGGATTATTCTATTTACGAGCGCAAGTTTAAGAACTATTCCATTTTCGAAATGACCGATAAAAAAACCGGCGCTAAATTTTACCTGACATTTATTGAAAATCTGATTGCTGCAAGTTTCGACCAAAGTTTAATCGAAAAAGTTTTAACAAAACCGAACGACAATAATTGGAATATCAATCAAACATTTAAAAAAATTCAATCGCAAAATAACCGATCGGAGCAATTTAATTTGTATATCAACTTTGCTCAATTGTCAAACCTTGCAAATTGCTATCTGTCAAACGACGACGAAAATATCAAATCAATTTCGAAAGCTTATGATTATTCAATGTCGAAAATAGATTTGCAAAACGACCAGTTGACGTTTGAAGGAACTGTTGCATTGAATGAAAATGAACCGTCGTGCATAAGAGCTGCGACAACAACCAAACCCGGAAAGATTAAAGCGCTAAAAGTCGCATCGCAACAAACGTCAATGTATTTGTCGCTTACGTTTGCCGATTTTTACGACTACTACCGCAATTTGTTAAAAGAATTTGGCAACAGCAAAAATGGAACAACTGAAACTTACAATGGAAATATCAAAAGTCTCGAAAAAAAATTGAAAGTCAATTTTCATCAATATTTATTCAGTTGGATAGGAAGTGAAATTGCTTACACAAAACTTGCTCCATCGAAAGACATAAAAAACAGCGACATAGTTGTGTTTATACATGCAAAATCGTCGGCAAATGCTGCAAAAGGTATTGCCATGATAAACGATCAAATCGCTAAAACAAGTCAAGTTAAAAATGAATCAGTTCATTATAACGAATACGAAATTAATCATTTAAATAATTCGGAATTATTCGGAACAGTTTTCGGAGAAATTTTTAAAAATCTCGATAAACCATATTTTTGCATGGTTGACGAATTTTTGGTTTTAAGCAATTCACTTAAGGCGATTCAACTTACTATCAGCGATTACAAATTAAACAGGACATTGTTGAAATCGAAACGATTTATGGACTTCCGTTCGAAATTCGAACCTAAATCAAATGTCAATCTATTTTTTCAGACACCTCAAAGTTTTGAATACCTGGCGTCGAGTATGAATCCAACTAAATATAAAAGCATCTTGGCAAATAAATCGTTGATAAATAATTTTGATTTTGTTGGTTTTCAAACTTATACAAAAGGTGAAATTATCAAATTAAAAATCAGCGCTAATTTCGATCTTGTTGCTGAAACAAATCAGGTTGTCGAACTAAAGCATGATGATGTTCTTGAAAATCTGGAGCTGGCGTCGATTCAAAACCTGAGTTTTAAAATTTCCGAGAAAGATGATGTGCAGCACAATAAAAACAAATACGTTTCAATGTCAACCGATAGCGATTTAAAAAAGAATGACAAAATTAATGCTGCTAAATTAAACGGTTTGTGGAAAACACTTTCCGAAAAAGAAAACACAATCAGCATTGTGCCTTATCAAAACGGCAAAGTCAATGGTCCTACCTATTTTTACTTTGACAGTTTTTATAAAACAATTTTTGTAAAATGCAACTTCGAAAACGATGTATTAGATGGCGAATACAAAGAATTTTATAGCAACGGCAAAACAAAAGCGATTTTACATTTTAATAAAGGCAGACTCAACGGTGCAATTGAAATATTCAACAACGACGGAACTTTGAAAATGAAAGGCGCTTATAAAAACGGCGTCAAACTAAAAGACTGGCAAATTATATCGGACAAAAAAACAACGTCAAGCAGCTAATAATGAAAGATTGAATTAAATTTCGAAATTCATACATTAATATGTATGGTAAAAGAACCCCAAACGTGCTCCATTTGGGGTTTTGTTTTATTTGCCAGATGCAATATTTTCAATTTCGTCAGATTCGAAAATCTGTATTCCATAATTTTCATTTGATGCAACTGTTGACATTGCTTTAGCAACTTTTTGCGCATCAATCGATCTATATTTTTTAAGACGACCAAACATCAGCGGATTCAAACCTTTCATAAAGACGACAGCTATTTTCTCGCCAAATCTAAATTCGTTACGATAACCAACCAAAATTGAAGGTCTGAAAATCGACAAACTTTCAAATGGCAAAACCATCAAATCATTTTCGAGCTGCCCTTTGGTCTGCAAATAAAAGTTACTTGAATTATTGTCAGAGCCAATTGCCGATACAATTAAAAATGACGGAACGCCATTGCACAGTGCAATCTTAGCTATTTCGAGCGGCAACTCATAATCAATTTTACGAAAATTTGCTTGTGTCCCAGCCTTTTTTATGGTTGTGCCAAGACAACAAAAAACAGCATCACCATCAATATCTTTACTCAGTTCATCGCTGTTTTTAAAATCAGAAATTATCTGAACGATTTTATTAGACTTGATGTCCAGTTTTTTTCTGACGAATATTTTTACCAGATCAAAACTCTTGTTGATCAGCAAAAAATCAATCAAGTGCGATCCGACCAAACCTGAAGCACCAAAAACTAAAGCAATTTTGGAATTTATAGTCATAAAATTTTTGTATTATTAATGTAAAGCAATAATCAAATTTTATTATAAATTTTGGAAAAACAAAATAAAATAAATTGCACTCTCGCCTACTCAAATAGAATTTTGCCTAATATAAATAAAATAAGCCTCAATTTTTTTTTGAGGCTTATTCCGAAACTTTATAAGCTTTGCAAGTTTTGTCAGTATAAAAAATAACTACCGATTCTAATTCTTTTGTTCCGGTATAAATAAACGGTAATCCTTCCAATCCCGCTGACGGTGCTGTTGTTTTGTGTTGCGCTTGTTCGCGAACGTCTGCTTGCACTTGATTATTTTTTGTCACAGGCGCAACAAGCGGATCAATTTCAGGTTCTTTAGATTTTTCACGCGGTGGCGGATCAGGTTTTTTTATAATCGGCTGTTCAAAAAGTGTATGCTCCTCTTTCTTATACATTTTACCTTTGCCCATCAACAACCAGTCCGGATTGATTGACGTAAATGTTTCCAGTATCTTTGTAATAAAATCAAGACTTGGTTTATTGCGCCCAGATAAAATATGCGAAACACTCGAACGCTGCACCCCTATGGTATCAGCAAACTTAGCAGAAGTTAATTGTTCAGCAGCGAGTAATTTCTCGATTCTATCTTTCATACATTTTTTAAAATTCGATATTACAAATGTAATAAAATTTATATTACATCCAAAAAAAAAGTAAATTTTTATGAATTACTATTGTGAATACATTTGTAAATAAGATAAACTATTGAAAAATTTGTAATTAGAATTGTGAATTGTAATTTTATTAGCAGTTTACAAAGTTAACATTGTAAACAATTACAATATACAAATCTAAATTATGCAATTTGTTAATTTAATTTATTACATTATTGAAATTTTTACTTTAAACTAAGTTTACAAACTTAATAAATCAATTTTGAAACTATAAAATCTGTTTTTATATTTCAAATTGTAATTAAAAATTGCGCAATTTCATAAATTACGGCATAGAAAGAAATTCAAGTGCTACTATCGAACACATTTACTGAATATTACAAATGATATAAATTTTTATCTAAAGTAATATACTGTTTTTTAGTTAATTAATGTCTAATTTATTAGTAATATATTTATAATTAAATATATATAATATTTTAAAGAAAATTTCAATTTTAAATACGCAATATTTTACAAATGACTATACTTGTACAGATATAAATAATCTAAAATTTAAGAAATACAATCTATTTGAAGCCATAATTTTTTAACAAAATGAATTATCAATGAAAACGATTTAATTTGAACAATCCAATTAAATACCATTAATTCAATCCCAACAAAGCTTTTATGATTTCATAGCCATAAAATAGTCTTAATGATTCATATTTAAAGCTGATAAACTGAACCATTGATAATATTTTTCGGCTAATCAAAAATGATACAGCAAAAAACTTGGATAAATCAAAAATTTAGAGTCAAAATTTTTTTAAAAATGAAAAATATAGCTTTTTTAAAATATAAAATAAAGTTTTTGTTTTCAGATGTTTGTATGAAGAAAAAAAATGGATTGGCAATTTGGATGGATTTGTTCAGTTTATTTCATAAAAATCCGAAATCTAAAATTTTCATTTCGGTCTAGTTTTTTTTTTTATTTTAATGAATCGCTGAAAATGAAAAAATGATTTTTTCTTGGTCTTAAATAACTTTATTTATTCGACCTATCTTTTTATTATTTTCATACAATTTTCATTCAGCAATAAAAAAAATACTTGAAAAATAGAACTACTGTTGCCAATTAAAATTTGAAACAAAAAAAAGTTAGGATAATTAAAAAAATAACTGAGTAAATTTTCCATGTTTTAATTTTCATTACATAAATTCTTTATATTAAATAACTTATCAATATGCAGTTTTTTAAATTTTTTGAATCTGTAAAGAATTACTTTATATAAAATATCATAAACTAATGAATATAAAAATTATATAAAATTGTATTTTTGATATTCCAGAGATTTGCCTGTTTTTATATTAAAGACGATTGTAAAATATCAAGCCCATGTTCATCTAATTTTAATTTTTATGTTGATTTTTAAATCATTAAACTTAATATATGTAAAATAAAATTGCTATACATAAAGTATTCCACTGTTTATTAATTTCATCAAACGCTATGCCAGTCTATGTATTTGTCGAAAAAAAATTACTTATACGAAATTTTTAAAAATATTTGTAAAATCATTACTACATTTCGAAATTGTGTTTTGAGGTAAACAAGTTTTACATATTTCTGAAATTACTTTTTTATAATTGTCAAAAGTTAATTTTATAATTGGTTTGATTACTTTTAAATGTTAATTTTTTCCATTCGTAATTTTTTCTGCAAAAAAAATACAGTTTACAAATGTAATTACATTTGTAAACTACCATTCTTTACAAGTTACAAATGTAATTACATTTGTAACTATTTTTTATAACTTACTTTTAAATTATTAAAGTAATTTTTTCTTAAACTTCATTTTTTATGTTCGAATAACAATTGAAATCATAAAAATCTCAATTCTATCAGATTTTTTTATAGTCGTTTTGGTTAGGTTGATTTATTACTTTATGATATACATATCATTTATTTAAATCAAAATGGCTCAAAAAATTTCAGGATTTAACGATTATATAATATTATCGTACAATAAATAATTGGTATCTGCCATGTAGATATTGAAAATTGAATAAAGTATCTAATTTATAATTTTTAAAAAAAGCTGAATCTGAATGTGAATAAACAATAGTTGCACGAGTCAATACTTTTTTATTTCCAACACAATCAGTACATACTTTATTTCCTGTTGTTAAAGTGTTTGTTAATTCAATTTTAAGTTTACCAATAAATTTTATATCGGAAATATATTTTGACGGACAACTTTCAATATTCTTAGGATCAATTCCATAGCGATATAAATATTCATTATATATCTCGCTTTTATTCACCAAAATGAACAAATCGTCAGGATGAGAAAAAATCGTTTTCGTTATTTCTGCTGAACAATTTAATTTATAAAAATGATTTGCAAATAAACCAAAATTGAGATTCCATAACAGCATTGACAACCCAAGAAAAAAAACCGTTCGGGTATTAAGTGTAAAATATAATGTCATTGATAAAACTAATAGAACCGGAAGCATTACCATAAATTCGGCATTCCCGACGGAATAAAATGCGAATAATAGTTGCAAACTAAAAATGGCGAAATGTCCATACAAATAATTTGCATATTGTATAACATTTTTTTTCCTTACAATTTTTTTTTGCAGAAATGCTATGATTAAAAAAAATATGGACAATGCAATAACAAAATAATAATAAATATTTTTCTTCAAAAGTGTTGCCATCAAACCATGCACTTGAAAAAATGTACGAATGAAACTTACAGGTGTCAATAAAAAATTCAAACCGCTAATATCGGTTTTTGCATCACCGGTGTAATAGTCGTGAAAAATGAATTTTATGATTGACGAAATGCCTAAATCATTTTTGTTATAGAATTTAATAACCAGCATATAAGCTATCGGGACAACAAAAGCGGGTATTGTAAATAACAAAAATAATTTTAAATTACGAAAGGAAACTACGATGCCAAGTAAACCTAACCACCAGAAAAAATGAATCTGATGGAATAAACATGCCAGTGCGGCAAGCAGACCAGAAAATACAATTCTATATCTTTTATTATTTGAACTGAATTTTAATAAATAATAACTTGCCCAAAGCGAAAAAACAATTGGCAATATATAATTTTCGTTTTCAGTTGCAAAACGCATAAAACCAAAGCTTGAGCCACAAAAAATAAGTAATGCAAAAATTTCACTCTTGGATTTATTAAGTTCCATAAGTATATATTTGAAAATTATCAAACACAAAACAGCAGCTATTGCGTTTACAATTTTCATGAAACCAAGTGTATCGCTGAAACAACTGAATGTCTGGCATAAGTTAAAAAGCAAATACCCAAATGCGTTATATAGTAGATGATGCGGAAAAAATAATTCTCGACCATATTTAATTGTATAGGCATACAAGTATGCATCACCAGTTGAATTATTCGTAGGTAGAAAAATATAAATTAATGCGAAAAAAAGCAATATTATATTTATAGGATTAAATTTTTGAATAATTTTCATTCGTTAATTTTATACATTAATATATACCGATTTTTTATTCGGAAAAACTTTGTGCAAATTTTCAATTATATCGCTTGAAAGCATTGATATTTCTCCAAGTTCGGAAGTTGCAAAATCGCCTGCTAATCCGTGATAATAAACGCCAATAATTGCGGCATCTACCGCATTATATCCTTGTGCCAAAAGCGACAAAATAATTCCGGTAAGCACATCGCCGCTGCCGGCTGTTGCCATTCCCGGATTGCCGGTCGGATTAAAGTAACAAAATCCGTCTGGTGTAGTTATTGATGTAAATCCACCTTTCAAAACTATGATAACTTGATATTTGATTGACATTTCGATTTGAAATAAATGACGATTGTAACTGCCTGAAATTTTACCGGCAATTCTCTCAAATTCTTTTGGATGTGGCGTAAGTACGGAATTTGCTGGAAGCAGCGAAAACCAATCTTGATTCATTCCCAATATATTAATTGCATCTGCATCGATTAGCAATGGTTTTGAAGTTGATTTCAAAATATCAAACAAAACTTTTTGGGTTTCTGGATTTGTTCCGACGCCGGGACCGATTCCGATTGCTGTATAGTTTTCGAGCGTTGGAATTTTTGAAACATAATTTTCCGATTCATCAAGTTGAAGCATTGCTTCAGGAACTGCTGTTTGTAAAATGGCATTTCCAATAGACGGACAATTGACTGTTAATAATCCGACGCCCGATTTTAAGCATGCTTTAGCTGCTAAAACTGCTGCGCCAATTTTTCCTTTACTGCCGGCAATCAACAACGCATGTCCAAAATGTCCTTTGTGGGCGAATTTTTTTCGAGGTACAATTTTTTTATCGACGTCAATTTTTTCGAGTAAATAATAAAACGAATTCGTCTGCTGAATAAAATCTTTCTGCAAACCAATATCGAAAACAAACCACTGACCAATATAATTTTCGTTTTCGGCAAAAAAGAACGACAACCACGGCGTCTGAAAAGTTAGTGTGCAAGTTGCCTTAATAATAATTGCTGTCTGAGTTTTTTGCTGGTTACTAAAATTGTCTTCGCCTAAAAGTCCCGAAGGAATGTCAATTGAAATTATTTGGCAACCGGATTGATTTATTTTATCGACAAGTTGTGCAACAAATCCATGCAGAGGCTTGCTAAGTCCCGAACCAAAAAGTGCGTCAATAATTATATCGCTTTGCTCGAAATCGGGAAAAGAATTTTCGGCAGTCAAATAAAAAATCTTTACATTATTATATTGTAAAAGTCTTTCTAAATTTATTTGTGCATCGGACGAAAGTTTTTCCGAAACCAAAAATATTTTCGGATTAAAACCTGCATTTGCCAGAAGTCGAGCGATTACAAGACCATCGCCACCATTGTTACCGGGTCCAACAAAAATTTTGAACTGCTGTTTTTTGTCAGTCCAATGTTTTAAAATCCAATCGGTGCACAAACCTGCAGCGCGCTCCATTAAATCGACAGAACTGATTGGTTCGTTTTGAATGGTGTATTGGTCGGCTTCACGCTTTTGAATGGTCGTTAATATTTTCATAATTTTTTTCGCAAATGTGTTACAAATTTTTCACCAAATATTTTTTTGAACCAAAATAAATTATTGCTCTTAATTGTCTATCCAAAAAATAATTTTATTTTTGTATATACGAATTTATAAAAATAAACCCAAAAATGCAAAACAAAAATTCAGGGACTTTCGAGTCCTTTTTTTTTGGTATATTATTTGATTTTCAAATATTTTTTATATATTTATCGCTTCATATTTTTTCGACGCCATTTGATTATGGATTTTTCATTTCATAACTTAAAAAAATTTAAACGTAGCATTCCACAATTTGTGCTGTTTTATACTTTTTGGCTGGTGCTAATTTCGCTATTACTGCCAAGCTTGCTTTGGTTATATCAGGAAAAAAAATTATTCGATAATGAAGCACGTCAACTAAAAACCGAATTTATTGAAAAACAGAAAAAAGCTTTGCGCGACGAAACAAACAACATAATTGATTATTTCAACTACAAAAAAAAACGTTCTGACGAAAAATTCAAAACTACAATCAAAGAGCGCGTTTATCAAGCCTATCAAATTGCAACAAACATTTACAAAAATAACCTGAATGATAAGCCGAAACAGGAAATTAAAAAAATGATCAAAAACGCACTCTATCCACTGCGTTATGGAATTGGTAACGAATGTTATTACATAGGTAGAATGGATGGTTTTGCCGAATTTTATCCACGCAATCAACAATTAGTTAACACAAATATTTCTAATATTCAAGACGCCAAGGGACATTATGTTATCCGCGACGAAATTGCTTTGGTAAAAAAGATCGGCGAAGGATTTGTAGAAGATTACTGGTTCAAAGAAAAAACATTACCTAAAACACCTTTTCAAAAAACGTCATATCTAAAATATTTTAAACCGTTCGATTGGTACTTTGCTACTGGCGCTTACATTTCGGATATCGATGCTGAACTTCAGGAAGAGTTGATTGACAGAATGAGCAATATCAAGACTGGTTCGTCAAGTACATTGTCGATTTACACTTTTGACGGGCAAGCAATAATTACAAATAATAAAATTGATAGCAGCAAGAATATCGCAATGCTTGAAGATTCATTAACAAGCAAATTGCTTAACTTAGCGCGGAACGCCGCGACTAATACAGATGGTGATTATATTTATTACCGTTGGTTTAAAAATAAAGAAAGTGGTTTGCAGGAACGGATGTCTTTTGTAAAAAGTTTTGACAATTGGGGATGGATTATTGATGTCGGCGTTTTTATAAACGATTTCGACAACGACCGTCTTGTTAAAGAAAATGTTTTGCATAAAAAAGAATTGCAACAAATTTTCTTTATTTTGGCAATGATGGTTGTTTTGTTTACCGCAAGTTTTTTGATTGCAAAATATTTATCGCGTCGCATAAAATCAAGTTTCGATATTTTTACGAATTTCTTTATCGACGCGTCGTCTAAGTCGGCATTAATTTATTCAGAAAAATTAACCTTCGAAGAATTTAAAAACCTTTCGGAAGCCGCGAACCGTATGATTAAAACACGCTACACCGCCGAACAGGAATTAGCCCGCGAAAAATCGTTGCTCCGCTCTTTAGTCGATTCGATACCAGACATGATTTTCTTCAAAGATAATCAGGGCAAATACCTTGGTTGCAATCGCGCTTTCGAAGAATACATAAACAAAACTGAAGCAATGATTATAAATAAATTACCTTTTGATATTTTTCCACAACAAATTGCACAACAATATTTCAACGAAGATATTCAAATATTCAAAACCCATACGCCATTGCGAAATGTACATTACGTAACTTTTCGAAACGGTAAAACAATTTTATACGATACAGTCAAAACGATTTATTTTGACCATAATGGAAATATTTTGGGACTTATGGGCATTAGTCGAGATATTACCGAATTGAAAAAGACCGAAGAAATGTACAAAAAAGCCAAAGAAAAAGCAGAAGAGTCCGACAAACTCAAAACCGCTTTTTTGGCAAACATGTCGCACGAAATCAGAACCCCAATGAATGCAATTATGGGTTTCTCGAAACTGTTGCTCGAACCTTCTATTTCGAAAGAAGAACAATCACAATTTGTAAGCTACATTCATAGCAACGGAATTACACTCTTGAAACTTATTAATGACATTATAGATATTTCGCTCATCGACTCGGAACAGGTTTTCCTTCAACAAAACACTTTCGATTTGAACAAACTCATGTCAACAATAGCAGAAGAAATTGAAGTTGAAAAAATTACAAAACAGAAAGATTACATAAACATTATACTTAATTGTCCAAATGCTGAAACAGATTTTAATATAACACTTGACGAAAGACGCATGAAACAAATTCTGATAAACCTGATTGGCAATTCACTCAAATTTACCGACGATGGTTTTATAGAATTTGGTTATCTCGAAAAACTAATCGAAAATAAACGATTCATCGAATTTTATGTAAAAGATACCGGTAAAGGAATTCCACCGGAAAAAATGGATTTGCTTTTTAACCGTTTTACAAAACTCGACGACAACAAAACCAGACTCTACGCCGGTACAGGTTTAGGTTTGGCAATTTCGAAAAGAATAATCGAACTTT